>Ga0335075_10013407_pt1 | contig 12340 bp, 8 predicted proteins | sample Lox_Sample_24_FD_206723 | JGI IMG/M metagenome (GOLD analysis project Ga0335075, IMG submission 206723) | Soil microbial communities from Loxahatchee National Wildlife Refuge, Florida, United States - Lox_Sample_2.4 | ecosystem: Environmental > Terrestrial > Soil > Wetlands | place: USA: Florida... | reverse complement strand
ATCATTCACGTGTGGCAGAGGAACGGATACGATAACGGGCTCCCCAGCCACTACCCGGCCGATCCAAAGCTTGGAGGCGACGTTCTCAAGCAGGCGGTGGAGGCAGGAAAACGTAACGGTTGCCTGGTCGCCTTGCACGAAAATTACGTGGATTACTACCCTAACTATGAGCACTTCACGACGGACGCAATCGCAAGGACAAGCGATAACCAGCCGGCTAAAGCCTGGCTGAATACCACCACGGGCATTCAATCCTACGCGACAAAGCCCACCGAGATGGTGAGCATCGCCTCTACGCAATCTCCCTTCATTCACAATGCGTACGCAACCAACGCCGATTTTCTGGATGTCAACTCATCCGTACTGCCATGGTTGCGAGTTGACATGGATGCTCGGTCTACAGGCGCAGGCACATTTTCTTCTTTTCGTTGCGCCACGGGGGGCCTTTGGAATTACGAGCGGAAAACGCACCAGGGTCCGGTTTTTGGCGAGGGGCTCAACCATTGGCTATGGAGCGGCTTGCTGGATGGCGTGGAGGCTGCTCTGGGCGCCGGAGTCGCTCGACATATGGGAGCGCGGGCGCCTCTCTTTGTGGATTTCGATCTGCTCAGGATTCACCCGCTCGAAGTAAATCACGGGATGGGTTACTACTCCACCTGGCTGCCTGAAGGCGCCAGTATGAACGATACCAGGCTGAGCGACGCGTATCGAATGCAGGAGGTTGTCTTCGGGCATTCTCCTTTTGTCACGTCTTCCTTCTGGAGCAGTCCCGCGCGTGTGATGTTGGAGCAAGGCCTGGTCTCCCCGGTTGCGCGGAGATATGGGACGCAGCGGACGGCTCGCATTCAATATGTGGTGAACGGCAAGTGGTTGAATGGAAGCGCAGCAGCCAAGGCGCGAAGCTTCGCGCAGGTGAAAGTGGAATATGCGAACGGCGACACCGTGGTGGCGAACGGGAGCAACCAGCCGCTGGTGTGGAATCAACTGCGAATTCCGCCCTATGGCTGGGCCGCGCAGGGAAATCAACTGCTTGCCTATACAGGTCTCAAAGACGGGCAGATTGTCGATTACGCGGAAACTGCAAATTCCTTTTTTGCCAATGCGCGGAACCAGCAAGACTGGCTTGCGTCAGGAGCCATCGCGGACCTTTGGTTGCGGGGCTTCCGGCAAACGGGCCCGCGCAGTTTGCAGGTCACGCTTGCCTGGACAGACCTGGAACGACTGGCGAGCGGGGGACCGCGCGCGTTTTTGCACTTCGTCAGTACTTTGCCTGGAACTCCGGCGGACTCGATTGCTTTCGCCGCCGATCAGGCGTTGGCTATCCCGATCAGCAGGTGGAGACCCGGGCAGTCTATCGTGAATCCACCGCTTGCCATTACTCTTCCCGACAACGTTCCCGATGGCTCTTATTCCGTGGTTGGCGGCCTATATAAGCCCGGTACGGGAATAACTTACGAGTTAGCGGGACAAGATATGGGAAGCAGAAGGTATCTTCTTGGGAGCTTACAAGTGAGCAACTCCGGCCGGACGCTGCAGTTCATGCCTGCGGCCAGACCTGCGATCAGACCCGACCCGCGGCTCAACAGTGCTGGTTCTGTGATCGACTTTGGACCCGTGCAGACGGACGGGATGGTTTCTATCGTGCGCGAACACGACCGCTGGCACTTATACGCGTATCCAAGTTATCGGGATGTGACCGTGCGCCTGAAGGCCTCTCGCATGGCGCCTCCGCAGCGTGTTGTTTGTGACGGCGCCCGCGGGACGGTGCAACAGCCAGTGGTGGCAGGAGGTTATTGGCAGGTTACTACTCTTGGATCCGGCTCTTGTTCGTGGTAGCGGTAAAGCCGCTTCCCGTGGCTCCCGCGAGTTTTCCTTTTGTTGTACTTCGTAGCCGGAAAACCTCAAGAATATTTTGCGCATAAGTGCCGGCGAGGTCGATTGGACTCCGCGCTACGAGCCCTCCGTTATGCAAAGATTTGCGAGGCGGTTCCTTCAGGAAGACGGGCTTATGTTGAACCTGAAGGATACCTGGTTGGGCCGGCGCCTGGAACGCGCCGGCCGAGACTCTAGCTTGCCGGCGCTACCGCGATCGGTTGTTCCCTAGCAGAGAAGGGCAACCTTCGTCCATCCAATTCCGGTCCGTTCTTTCCCACCTCTCGCGTCAATAGAGCGTCCCCGCTCCGCCGGCCTAAGGCGTATTTGGTGCACACTGCACTCACCATGGATTCAATCCGTTTGCGGTAGGCCAGGGAGACAAAGGCGTCGCTGTCGAAGCGCTGCCGGTACATTGGCTCCAGGGCGGGGAAATGCTCGCGGATGAAGGCGAGATATATCTCTTTCGAGCAGGGCTTGAGGAAGAGGGGCTGCGCCGAAAAAAAGCTGGCGCCTGCTGCCTGGGCGCGTTTTGCCATGCTGTCCACCGCCTTTCCAGTGTCGGTTATGCCGGGCAGGAGCGGGGAACACAAGATCCCCGTTTTCAAGCCGGCTTCCCGGAGGCGCGTCACCGTCCGCAGCCTCAGGTCGGGGCGCGGAGCTCGCGGTTCCAGCAGTCTGGCCAGGTCTGCTCGTGGGGTCGTGATGGTCAGGTGAAGCACCAGCATATTTCTCCCGGCGATTCTCTGGAGCAGGGGAATGTCCCGCTCAATCAGTGTGGACTTGGTGACGACTCCGATGCGGAGCCCCTCCTGCCTGCCCAGTACTTCAAGGAGCGACTGCGTAATCTTCTCCCGGCGTTCCGCGGGTTGGTAGGGGTCCGTTGCTGTACCCAGGGCGATCTCCTCGCCTGGACGAACCTGCCTCAGCTCCTGTTCGAGCAGCCACGCCGCGTTCTGCTTGACGAAGATGCGGCGTTCGAAGTCTTCGGGCTGCAATTCCATGAACTCATGGGTGTAGCGGGCGTAGCAATAGCGGCAGGCGAATTCACAGCCGCGGTAGGGATTGATACTCCAGGCGAAACTGAGACCTCGCCTGGAAACGGTCCGGTTAAGAATGGACCTGACATTCAGGGCACGAAACTCGATTTGGTGGCCCTGGCCTGCAGGAGAAGAGCCTGCGGCCAGGCGGGCGATGCCGGTGAGCTGGGATCCAGTTTCTCCCGATGAGGAATCAGTGAGGATGGGGAAGAGCTCGAGGTTTTGGGATTGCGTATTCGCCATTTGTTCGCCTCTCGAGATTCAACCTTACGCTGGGCGATGGACTGGGTCAAGAGGGCGTTGATTCCTACATAAGGGTCTTGTTCAACTCGGCTCGGGGGGTTGGTTAGGACGGTCGGGGGATTTCATCTTGCACGGGTTTCAGCCGTTCGTGCGGGACCGGATGGCGGTTTTGTGGGGGGTTAAGCCGGCCCAGGCAGCGCGACTATTCCGCGGTCCCTGGGCGGCGGTCGAGACGCAGCCGGACGCCCCCCTTGGGACGGAGCGAAATGGCGGGCCATAAGGGCAGGTCCGCCGGAGCGTCTTGAGGCAGGGAGAGCTTCCAGTCGCGAGCAATCGTCGCGAGGACCAAAACTCCTTCCATCCAGGCCAGGCCTTCCCCGATACATTGCCGGGTTCCGGCGCCAAAAGGGAAATAGGAGAAGCGGGGCCGGCGGGATTTGTTCTCTTCTGTAAAACGCTGAGGATCGAATTCCAGGGGCCGCTCCCAAAAGCGAGGATCGCGGTGGGCGACTATCTGGGGCGCCAGCAAAATCGCTCCCTTGGGAATGACCGTGCTGCGATAGGCGTACTCTTCTGTCGCGGTTCTGGCGGTCACCCAGACCGGCGGGTACATGCGCAGGACTTCGGCGAAAACCTGGGCGGCGTAGCCAAGGTTGCCATAATCCTCCGCAGAGGGAGTACGCCGGCCCAGAACTGCACTGCATTCCTGATGCAGCCGCTCCTGCGCCTCCGGGTTGCGAGCGAGCTCCCACATGGCAAAACTCAGCGCATTGGCGGTGGTTTCGTGGCCGGCAAGCATGACGGTCACGCATTCGTCCCGTACCTGCGTGTCACTCATGCCACCGGTGCCCTCATCGTTATCGACTGCGGCCAGCAGCATCGACAGTAAGTCACCGCGATCGCGTGGGTCTTTGCGCCGCTCCGCAATCATGCCGTAGATGAGATTGTCGAGATAGGCCTGGCCGCGGCGAATCCTCCTGGTGACCGGCAGCGGAGAGCGCAAGACCAGTTCAGGAAAGGGCAAAAAGGCCAGAACGAGGAATCCCATGAACGAATCTACGGCCTCGGCAATGGCGTGCACTTCCTCTTCCACGTTGGTGTCAAAGAGCGTCTTGCCGACGATCCTGAGGGCCAACAGCAGCATCTGCGGCTGCAGATCCATCACCTTGCCGCTTTCCCATCGGGACGTCATTTCCTCCGCATAGCCGGCGATGATCTTGCCGTAGGCGGCGATGCGCTGACGATGGAACGCAGGCTGCGCCAGCCTGCGTTGGCGGAGATGCAGTGGTGTTTCGCTGGTCAACAATCCTTCGCCTAAAACCAGTTTGGCCCGCTGCATCACCAGCCCGCGGTGATGGCGGCCGGCGTCGCGCAGCAAGAGGTCCTCAATCAATTGCGGGTGATTGAACTGGAAGATATGGCGCCCAAGACCGGTGAAGTGATTCAGGTCCCCGTAGCGCTGGGCGTTCCGGAGCATGAAGCTGGCCGCAGTCACGCGGAAGATTTCCCCGGAGAAGAACCGCTGGGCGAACCCCGGTCCGTCGGGAAAGCGGCCACGAATCAAAATTCGTGGGGCCACCATCTCAGACGCCAGGGAAGGGCTCATAGCGGAAGTCCAGTCTCAGTAGGGCTTATCTGCCACAGAGAAAGTAGCTGATTAATGTTCTTCTTCGTCGGGCCTGGGCGCGCGTACCGCGTATCCGCCACCCGGTTCGGTCACGGGATTCTTTGTTTCTCCCAGCCGCGCGGTCACGGAACCGTCGGCGACACGGCGGCGGAGCCCGATCAGGGTTTCCTCCTTATCCCGGGCGTACTCGGCAGCCAGGCGCGTCAGTGCGTGGGTCACGATGTCGCTGTGGTGGAGATTCTGCATTTCGGGATCGCGGCGGAAGTTGAGCCACAAGCGATGCACCAGCTCCACATCATCAGCGCGCAGTGAGGGCGCATGCGGGCCGATGTGGAACGATTCCGCTTCCCCCGTGGGATGGACGACGTAGAACGTGATCTGCTTTTTAGGTTCCGGCAAAGCTTCCCATGCCTGACCCACACGATAGGCCTGCTCGTGCGCCGACATCTTGCTGGAGAGTCCAGAGACCACGGCAGCCGCTTCCAAAGAGTTCGCAGTTTGCACCAAGGCCGCGAAGATGTCGCCGGCTGGAACCACCAGCAATGAGATGTGCTTGCCAAAACTTTCGGCGACGGAGACGGCTTTGGTAAAAAGCATCTGCTCGTATTCGCTGAAGAGCTGATCGGTGGTGGCGAGCAACTCCGGTCCGCCTGCGCCGACCATACGAGCCGTCAACACGACGACGTCCTGGTCTCCGGTATTGGTGCGGGCCAGGGTCCACTTGAGCGCGAAGGGGTTGGTGGCATCGCGCATGGTGACCACGACACAACCCGGGCTTATCTGGAGCACGTCGCGGCCTACCGTGTCCTCGTGCTCGAGCTGGAAGTGTTCCTTCATCTGCGTTTCGGTGGTCGTCCGGCGTCCCTGATTTTGGCGCTCGGAAATGGTAAAGATGATGAAGAACGTGGTCGCGAATAGAATGCCGCTGACGGTAGCTACCGACTTGGTAAAGAGATTGACCACCGCGGTCGTCAGCAACACGATAAAAACTGAGACCAGGCCGATTGGGATTTCTCGTTTACCAATGCGCAGGTTGGGAGGTACCTTCCAACCCCGTTCGCCCTTGTACTTCCAGCGCAGCACCAACATGGCGAGGCTGTTGAAGGTGAAGCTCCAGATCACACCAAAGGCATAAGCCTCGCCGAGGGCGATGACATTTCCGCGGCTGGCGATGATGGTGAAAAGTTGCAACCCTACGACCAGATTGACGATGCGGTAGCTGGTGCCGAATTTGTGATGGGGCTTGCGGAACCAGTCGGTCAGTACACCATCTTCGGCGATGCGCATGAGCACGCCCGTAGAACCGATGATGGAAGTATTGATCGCACCGGAGAGGATCAGAAAACCGACCAGAACCACAAACACCCGGAAAACAATCCGCAGCACCTGCGGCCCGACCATGTACATGGCCATGCCGGCGATCAGATTGTCGCGGTACACCGGCACGCGCACTGAGTCGGGAATGAGCATCACCGCCAGGAGCGAACCCACGCCAGTAAACAGGAAGCTGTAAATCGCGATGACGATGGCCGCCCGTTTGAGGTTCTTCAGCTTAGGGTGCTCGATCTCGCGGTTTACCTGGGCCAGTGTTTCTTCGCCGCTCATGGCCAGCACGGAATGACCGAATGCCATGATGATGCCGAACAGGCCCAGCATCGACGGCAGGCTGGAGTATTTCAAGAAGCCGAGAGCATCCTGGCTGAAGTGCAAATTCGAAGGCGTCGGCCAAGGCGGTAGCTTGGCGCCGATATGGATCGCGGAAAAGATGCCCCAAGTAAGAAGAATCACCACCATTACGGTGGTGATCTTCATCACTTCGAGAGCCTTATCGCTCGATTCCTCGATGCCCTTCAGGTTTTGCCACCAGTAGTAAACAGTGACAATGGCGGCAAAGGCAGCTGAGGTGAGATTCATGGGCAACTGCGGCGCAGCATGGTTCACACTCAGCATTGCAGCCGGCAGCCAATCATGCGCGGCGGCCACGTTCATCAACTCATTCAGCAGACTGGTGATGTACTGTCCGGCAGAGACGCCGGAGATCGGCCCGGTCAGGATGTAGTCGAACATGAGCGCAGAAACGCTCAGCTTGGCGAAGGTGCCACCCAACGCTTCCTTCACTACGCGATACACGCCTCCGCGGGTGAACATCGAGCAGCTCTCCACGTAGACTGCCCGCACCGCGAAGGAAAAGAGCATCACACCAAGAATGAACCAGGGAGCAGACTTGCCTACGGCCTCTTCGGCAATGCCGCCAGCGTAGAAGGCGGAAGATCCGAGATCGTTCAGCACCACCGCGGCGGCTCGCCAAAACGAAATAAAGGTAAGCATCACCGAGGAGGCGACGACCAGTTTTACCCGGCTGGAGGAGAGGGATGGCGCTTTCGTTGTTCGATCAGAAGCCATTCGATATAGGTCAGCGTGTCAAATCCGCGATTGGAGACGGGCCGCGGTCTCTATCGAAGCCAGACCTGAGTCTAAGTTGGTTGCCGTTCAGCGTCAACGACTCACTCGCCCAGCAACAACTGGAGATCTTCGACAAAACTAATCGCGACCACGATGGCAGACCCGGCGATTCCAGCGAAGAACAAAACTTCAAGGAGCCGCATAAAAATGATGGCAATCAGCATAGGTATTGATTGTAGCGCTTTCCCGTTCTCGCAGTATGCAAGAGTTTGATTGCACAGGAGATGAAGGGAGAGGGTGGTAGACTCACGACGATGGTAAAACTGGCGCGCCAACCATGGCTGCTTGGAATTGTTTCTGCCGTCCTGCTTCTTCTGCCTTTTTCCGTTGTGGGCCCGGTGCCTTTCTGGCGTACCTTCTTTGCCTGGTTGGCGTTTGTGCCGCTGTTTTCAGGCCTGCTCGCAACGCAGAATCTGAGCCGCCCAGGGGCGCTGCTGCGTGGAACACTGGGCGCTTATCTCATGGGCGTTCTCTGGTTTACCGGGAATTGCTACTGGATTTACCAGACCATGCGATATTACGGCGGGCTCCCGCCGATGATTTCCGCGGGCATCCTGATTGCCTACAGTTTAGTGTTGGGGCTTTATTTCGCTGCCTTAGGACTTTTGATCTCGGCAACAGCAAAGGTCTTTCGCAAGCCGGGCTACGCACTCGCAGCCGCGCCTTTCTTCTGGGTGGGGCTGGAGTTGTTGTCCGCACGGCTGACGAAGGTCCCGTGGGATTTGCTGGGCTACTCGCAGGTCGATAACTTTCTTCTGACCAGCATGGCTCCCTTCACCGGGGTGTATGGCCTCACCTTCGTATTAATTGCAGGAAACTCACTGCTTGCCTGGGGAATCCTGGCGGCAGCGGAGAGACGCCGCGTGGCCGCATTGCTGATCGGAATCGTGGCGGTACTGGTGCTGCAAAACGGCGATCACTTCGCGCCTCCCGCGGCGCCGGCGTCCGCCACCGCGGTGTTGTTGCAGCAGAACCTGAACGTCAATCAGGACAATAATTGGACCACGGATCAATATCAAATCCATATGAATGAGTTCATCCGGCTGAGTACCCGCACCTGCGGGCCCTTTCTTGCCGGTATGCCTAACCTCAATGCTTATCCGGTAACCCCCGATTGCCCGGCAACACCTGTCACTCCGGGAATTATCGTGTGGCCCGAGTCGCCGGCTCCCTTTGTCGATAAAGATCCACGGCTATTGAAGGCTCTGCATACTCTGGCGGTTACGATGGACGCGCCGGTGATTGCGGGCACCACTTCTCTGGATCCTCACGGCGCCGGCGCCGATATGTATAACTCCGCTTTGTTCGTGCGTCCCGATGGCACAGTTGCGGGCCGCTATGACAAGATCCATCTCGTTCCCTGGGGCGAATACATCCCTTACAAGGAGTTCTTTTCTTTCGCCAAAAATCTCACCCAAGAAGCGGGCGACATGACTCATGGGTGGCGCAGGGTCGTTTTTGCAACCGACCACCACACATTTGGTGTCTTCATCTGCTATGAGGAGATATTTGGAGACGAGATACGCCTGTTCGTGAAAGCGGGGGCCCAGGTCCTGGTGAACATCTCCAACGACGGCTGGTATGGCGATACCTGCGCGCCCTGGCAAACACTCAATATGTCGCGCATGCGCGCGGTGGAGAATCGGCGCTGGCTGCTGCGCGACACAAATACCGGCATCACCACCATCATCGATCCCTATGGACGGCTTACGGCAAGCCTTCCCCGTCACGTGCTCGGTTCACTGGCCGGCAGGTACGGTTACAGGCACGACCTCACGTTCTACACCATGCACGGCGATGTCTTTGCCTACCTGTGTGGGATAATCACGTTAGGGATTGTCGCCGTCATGGTGTGGAGTAGCCTGCGGCGCAACTAAATCATCATGCTGAACGAACTCGAATTTTCCTACGCTCCGGTCCGTGACAAAGTGCGCGACCTTCGGGAGTATCTTTGACCGCGATCGCATCGACAGGGAACTGGCTGGCCTAGAGACCAAGCTTTCCGAGCCCACCATCTGGTCCAATCCGGCGGAATCGCAAACGCTCATGCGTGAGCGCAAGCGTCTCGAAGGCCAGGTCGCCATGGAGAACGAGTTAGTGCGCCGCTCGGAGGACATTGAAGCCTACTTCGAGTTGGCGCGCGAAGGAGAGCCGATCGAAGCCGAGCTGGAACGGGAAATCAAGTCGTTCGAAGAATTTGTCGAGCAACTGGAAACCCGCACCATGCTCTCGTCCGAGACCGATCCGCTCAATGCCATTGTGACGGTTCATCCTGGCGCCGGTGGAACAGAATCGCAGGACTGGGCGGAAATGCTGCTGCGCATGTATCTGCGTTGGGCAGAGCGTCACGGGTTCAAAACCGAAGTCAACGATTACCAGGATGGGGAGGAAGCGGGCATCAAGTCGGCTACTTTCACCGTTACCGGGGAGTTCGCATTCGGGCAGCTTGCCGGAGAGACCGGCGTTCATCGCTTAGTGCGCATATCGCCTTTCGACCAGGCCAAACGCCGGCACACTTCGTTCGCCAGCGTCTTTGTGTCTCCTGAAATCGATGACTCCATCAACATCGAAATCAAGCCGGAAGAGCTGCGCATTGATACGTACCGTTCCGGGGGTAAGGGCGGCCAGCATGTGAACACGACAGACTCCGCGGTGCGCATCACGCATCTGCCGACCAACATTGTGGTGCAGTGCCAGAACGAGCGCTCGCAGCACAAGAATCGCGAGAAGGCAATGAAGATGCTTCGTTCGAAGCTTTACGAATATGAGCTGGAGAAGAAGAAGCAGATATCGAAGAAGCTGGAAGATTCCAAGCTGGATATCAAGTTCGGTTCACAGATCCGTTCTTATGTGCTGCAGCCGTACCGCATGGCGAAAGACCTGCGCACGCGCGTGGAGGTGGGCGATGTGGATAGCGTGCTCGATGGTAACCTGGACCCGTTCATCCGCGGTTATCTGATCATGCGCCGCAACGGTGGAGAGGCTTCCGCTCCCGAGGAAGCGGTCGAGGTAGAGTAAGCATCCAATGCTGCATGAACGAACCTGAGACGATTCGCACGATCCTGGAGAAGACAAAGACGATTGCCGTCATCGGGCTGTCGGATAATCCTCAGCGGCCTGCCTTTCGTGTTTCGAAATACATGCAGCAGGAGGGCTACCGCATCATTCCCGTTCATCCGAAGGTCAGCCAGGCGCTGGGAGTCAAGGCTTACCCATCGCTCGAGGACGCATACGCAGCCGAAGGACGGATCGATCTGGTGAATGTGTTTCGCGCGTCGGAGTATGTTCCGGAGATTGTGAAGGATGTGATGCGTTTGAAGATTCCGTATCTCTGGCTGCAGGAAGGCGTGTGCCATCCCGAAGCGGTGAAATGGGCGGAAGACGATGGGATTCTGGTGGTGATGGACCGCTGCATCTACAAGGAACATGCCCGGCTGGAGCGAGTTCGCGGATAGCGGGTGGATAGGGTTCCGTGAGAGGTGCTCTCGAAGACCACTCCTCAGCGGCTAAAGCCGCTCTTTTGTTAAATTCCACGGCGGGGCAGAAGCGCCGCCCCTTCCAAAGCAAAAGCAATGTTTGCAGTCTGTGAATCCCTGCCATCCAGGCTATGGAACGGGCTATGGAACAGGCTATGGAATCACAGACGGATTCAGAGCAGGGAATTGGCGCTGGTGCCAGTAGGGATACGGTGCGTTGAGTTTGCTGGCGGCGTCCAGTTTGGCTACCTGTGCCGGGGTTAGATTCCAGCCGGCTGAGGCCAGGTTCTGGCGTAGCTGCGACTCATTGCGGGCTCCTATGATCACCGTGGATACGGTCGGCCTTTGCAATAACCAGTTCAGCGCTACCTGGGGCACAGGCTTCCCGGTTTCCCGTGACACTTCTTCCAAAGCGTCGACCACGGTATAGAGATATTCATCTTCCATTTGCGGACCCTGGGCAGCGGTTTTGTGCAGACGGCTTTCTGCAGGCAGCGGATGACCGCGGCGAATTTTGCCCGTCAGCCGGCCCCAACCGAGCGGGCTCCAGATTATGGCTCCGACGCCCTGGTCGATACCTAATGGCATGAGTTCGTGCTCATAGTCCCGTCCGATCAGGGAATAGTAAACCTGGTGGCCAACGTAACGTGCCCAGCCGTATCTGTCGGAGATGGCCAGGGACTTCATCAAATGCCAACCAGAAAAATTGGAGCAGGCGATGTAGCGTACCTTGCCGCTTCGCACCAGGGTGTTTAGTGTGTCCAGCGTTTCTTCGACCGGCGTGAGCGCGTCGAATCCGTGCAGGTGGTAGATGTCGATGTAGTCCGTTCCCAGACGCTTCAGACTGGCATCACAAGCGTGTAGGAGATGCAACCGGCCAGAGCCGAGATCGTTAGGGCCATTCCCCATGGGGAAGGTGGCTTTCGTGGAGATGAGCACCTTATCTCTGCGGCCGGCAATTGCCTGACCCAGAATTTCCTCTGACCGTCCCTGGGAGTAGACATCTGCAGTGTCGAAGAGATTCACTCCCGCCTCAAGACACAAGTCGACGAGACGCGTAGCTTCTGCGACGTCCGTCGCTCCCCATGCTCTGAAAAAGTCGCCCTCGCCACCAAACGTTGCCGCGCCGAAACAGAGCACCGGCACCTTCAGTCCTGAACGTCCAAGCTGTCTGAATTCCATGGTGCAAGCATAAACGATGAGAGCTTTGCGAACCGCGGATGGGCCGGCTACAACTGGACGCGTTCGAGCGAAGCGCGATCCCACTGCGCAAGCGTGGCGCCTGCTGCATAAGTGCTCTCCAGGAACGCCATCAGCGCGTCGTCCGGAGAGGGTTCATTGCGCAGATCTTCGTAGAGGTAAATGAATTCGCTGAGGGAATTGTTGTAACCTGCGCGGGCAGGCTCGATGGAGGACTTCTCCAAACCTTTGGGAGCGGGCGCGGTGTAGGAATAGAAGGCGGCTTCGCCAAAGCCACCGTTCCCAGGCCAAAAGCCGGCACTGATGACTTCATGCGAGTAGGCTTCGCGGGTGACCTTATCGGCGCCCTCGCGCGGCGGCGCCCGCCTGCCGGAGAAGCGGGTCACCGCGAGATCGAAACTGCCCCAGAAGAAATGAAC
>Ga0335075_10013406_pt1 | contig 12340 bp, 14 predicted proteins | sample Lox_Sample_24_FD_206723 | JGI IMG/M metagenome (GOLD analysis project Ga0335075, IMG submission 206723) | Soil microbial communities from Loxahatchee National Wildlife Refuge, Florida, United States - Lox_Sample_2.4 | ecosystem: Environmental > Terrestrial > Soil > Wetlands | place: USA... | reverse complement strand
GAACACAAGGGCCCAGCCGAGCGAGCCCACCAGCATGCCGAGATAGCTCGGGTTGCGGATGTGGCGATAGATGCCGGTTGTAACCAGGGCGTGGTCCTTCTGGATCGCCACAAGACCGCTGAAACGGTTCCCCAGCACGAAAACCGGCCACAGTCGCAGCACACCGCCCATCGCAAACAGCGCCACCCCGCCCCAGCGGAGTGCTTCGCCGTCGAAGGTCCAGATGCCGTGCCGATCGCAATAGGCCGGGACGTAGGCAAGCAGGAGCGCAAGCACGGCAAAGGCGCCAAATACCCAACGATTACCGCGATCCTCGCGCTCCCCCGGACTCAGATTGCCATGGCTGAAGGGCGCGACGACGATCATGAGAGCCGTGAGGACCGCCATCGCAACGAATTGCACATGGGAGAAGAAGGCCGCGGATCCGCCCCATCCCAGAATGGCAAGGCCAAACTGAAGGAGCACCGAAACAAGAGCGATCAGCAGAACCTTCATCCGCGGCGAGAGTGCGCAGGGCAGCCGCTGCAATGCATATCACGTTTGCGGGTTGTATGGGACGCCCGCATGGCCGGGGCAGCTAACGCGGATAGAGGTGCAGCTTGCCGGAATGGTCCCGCAGCAAGATCCCGTGAGCCGTATCCGTGTAGTCCGGTGACGCCATGCGCGCTTTGGCGTGACCGCCCGGAATGTCGAGTACATATTCCGGCTGGCAAAGACCCGAAGCCCGGGCGCGCAATTCGCGAACCAGTTCCTGTCCGCGTTCGACGCTCACGCGGAAATGCGAGGTGCCCGGCGCGAGATCGGGATGGTGAAGATAGTAAGGCTTGATCCGCGTCTCAACGAAGGCACGCATCAACTCTTCCAGCGTATCCACGTCGTCATTCACACCCTTGAGCAGCACGGTCTGGCTGAGCATCGGAATGCCGGCATCGACGAGCCGCGCGCAGGCCGCGCGCGCGGCGTCTGTCAATTCCCGCGGATGATTGGCGTGAAGCGCGACATAGGTGGCGCGTTGCGGCAGCCGGATCGCATTCGCGAGCCCGGATGTTATTTTTTCCGGCGCAGCCACGGGCATGCGCGTGTGCCACCGCAACACGCGGAGATGGGCGATTTCCGCAAGGCGCCGCGTGAGTTCGGCGAGGCGGCGCACGCTCAGGACAAGAGGGTCGCCACCCGTCATGATCGCTTCCCGGATTTCGGGATGCGCGCCCATATAAGCGAGCGACGCCTGCAATTCGGTATCGGACAGCGCGCCGTCACCCTCCGGTCCGACCATTTCGCGCCGGAAGCAGAAGCGACAATAGAGGGGACACGCATGCACGATCTTCAGCAGCACCCGGTCGCGATGCCGGTGCACCAGGCCGCGGGTGGGAGAGTGTGCGTGATCGCCGATCGGATCGGCGCGCTCCTCCGGCCGCACACGCAATTCCGCTTCGCTCGGCACGAATTGCCGCGCGATCGGGTCATCGGGATCGTCCTTGTCGATCAGCGCGGCGATGGCAGGAGAAATCGCGACCGCATAACGCGCGGCGACCGCCGAAAGTGCATCGGCTTGGCCGTGCGCGATCAGTTTCGCCGCGGCGAGGTCCTCCACGGTCTTGAGGGCTGATGTCATTCGCGCGCCTCGCTCAGGCGCCCCGCAATCTCGAACAGGCGCGGTATATCCGCGCGATGGACATAGCGGAGATGAAATTCGCCGGGGAGCGCTATGCCGTCGGGACGTTCGATATACGCCGTCTCCGCGACCGGTACGAATTTGTCGAGCATGCGGTTGACGCCGGGATTGCGCGTGCGGGTCTGATGGATCAGCCGCTCGAACGGCACGGCATCGAAATAGGTTCTAATCCGCCAGGGATAGAGTGCGCTCGAAAGACCGAGTGCACGGCGCCGCGGATCGCTGATGTGCCAGTGCGAATAATTGGTCAACGGGTCATGGCGATTGAGCAATGTATATCCGACGAATTCATCGTCGAGCGTGATCGCAAAAGCGATATTTGTTTGGTCGGCGTCCTTTGACGGTATCGCGCGGAGAAAGCGGTCCCGCGTATCCTCCCTGCTGCCGAGAAGGCGTCTGTCGATACCGAGGAAATCGAGATGCGAATCGCCGCTCTCAAACCAGTAGTAAACGATCTTTTCGACATCGCATTCTTCGAGATCGCGCAGCCGGGCAATTCCATTCCGTGTCGAGACCGAGGCGTGGACTGCGCTCACTGCAAATCCTCCCGCGGAGTCCAGATCACATCATCGATGCGCGGCGCTCCCAGCGCCAGCATGACGAGACGATCGAAACCCAGCGCAACGCCGCTCGCTTCGGGCATGATGGAAAGTGCGGCGAGAAAATCCTCATCGATCGGATAGCGTAGATGATATACGCGCGCTTTCTCCGCCATTTCCAACTCGAAACGGCGGCGCTGTTCTGCCGGGTCGGTCAACTCGCCGAAGCCGTTCGCGAGTTCAACACCGCAGGCATAAAGCTCGAAACGTTCGGCGACCCGGGGGTCGTGCGGCGTCGCGCGCGCAAGTGCGGCCTCGCAACGCGGATATTCATAGAGAAGCGTGGGGCGCCCGATTCCCAGCTGCGGCTCGATGCGCGCGACAAGCAGCTTGCTGAAAATATCGGACCAGCCGTCGTCGCTCGTGCTGGCAAATCCGGCAGCAGACGCAAGCCGCTCGCCATGGCCTTCGCCCGCTTCCGAAAGCGTCGAGGACAGGTCGATCCCGGCCAGGTGCTCGAAAGCTTCGGCCACCGTAAGACGTTCAGGCTCTGCAAACGGGTCACAGCAGCGACCACGAAACGCAAACACGCGCGACGGTACGGCCTCGGCCGCGATCCGCAGGACGTCGATACAGTCGGCCATGACGCATTGGTAATTCTCTTCCGCGCGATACCATTCCAGCATGGTAAACTCCGGCGCGTGCAGCGCGCCTTGTTCGCGATTCCGGAAGACGCGTGCAAAGTCGAAAATGCGCGTTTCCCCTGCGGCCAGAAGCTTTTTGCAGGCGAATTCGGGCGAAGTATGCAGATAGCGCATTTCGCGTCCCCCGCCCGGAGCGACGCGTTCGGTGGCGAAGGCATGGAGATGCGCCTCGTTGCCCGGAGAATCCTGGAGGGCGGCGCATTCCACCTCGGTGAAGCCACTCGCTTCGAAATGCCGGCGCACCGCCTGCTTGATGCGGCCCCGTGCGAGCAGGCTCGGGCGCCGATCGGCATGCCGGCGCGGATTCCACCATGGGTCGTGCGGCATCGGCTCTTGGCCCCGCATTGGGCGGCTGCTAAGACCCCGCGCGGCACGCGCAAGAGGTCGGTCGGTGGTTTCGGTTATTGCAAGCAATGTCCGCAAGGGCAATGTGATCGAGAAGGACGGCAAGCTCTATGTCGTTCTCACTGCGGAGAATATCCATCCCGGCAAGGGCACGCCGGTCACCCAACTCGAAATGCGCCGCATTGGTGATGGCGTGAAGGTCAATGAGCGCTACAAGACCACTGACACGCTCGAGAAGGCGTTCATCGACGAGCGCACTCACAGCTATCTCTACCACGATGGCGACCACTACATTTTTATGGATCCGCAGACTTTCGACCAGATATCGGTGCCGGAGAGCGTGATCGGCGAGGCTGCGCCTTATCTGCTCGAAAACATGGAAGTGCGGCTGTCGCAATTCAACGGCACGCCCGTTTCCATCGAGTTGCCGGCCCGGGTGACGCTGGAAATCACCGATACGGAACCTGTCGTGAAGGGCCAGACGGCCTCCGGCTCCTTCAAGCCCGCCATGCTGTCCAACGGCGTGCGAACGATGGTGCCGACGCATATCGTAACCGGGACACGCGTCGTCGTGCTGACGGCCGACGGCTCCTACGTCGAACGCGCCAAGGACTGACTCACCAGAAGTTTATGAAATAGATGATCGCGAAGGCGATCACGACGAGCGCAAGCCCGATACCCAGAACGTAGCGCACACCGTGGCCAACGGCGCCCTGGCGTGCGGGCGTGGCCGGCACTTCGACCGGCTGGTCCGCCTGCGCAATATTTTCTCTTTGCTGGTCGGGAATCATCTTGCCAGGTCCGTTGGCTACCAAGTGTCAACGATCCCTTGAAACGGCTGTTCCCATCGAAACGAGAATAGCCTGCCTCACGGCAAGCAATCGGTTCAAGAAGGAGGGAAAGCGAGCGGACAACCGATGCGGGGTGTCGAAGGGGCTGGGGCGTACCGGACCGGACATCCGCTCGGAGAATAGAACGCCCTTACGTCATTCCGGTTCCGGTTTTTTCTGCGGCAGCGTGAAAATCGTTCCCCTGCAGATTAAGTCCTTGGTGCCGAACTGATTTCTCCCTCGCGCGGCCTGAACTGCCCATTCCGGCGGGAAAAAAATTTTGCATGCCGGCCGGCTCAGGCGGGCGGACGGCTACGCAAACCGCCGGAAAAAAGGCTCACGAGCAGAAGAACAACGAAAACAATAAGCAGGACTTTCGCGATCATCGCCGCGAGCCCCGCGAGGGCAAAAAATCCCAAGGCGCCTGCGACGATGGCAAGCAAAAGAAAAATTAACGCCCAACGCAGCATTGCTTCACTCCTTAAGGGCCCCGGATTGCAACGCGACCGAGAAGGAGGGCGTTCCGAAAAATTTCAACAAAAGTTAGATCAACGCCGCAGGAAAATTGCGCCCAATATCGCTCCGACGCCAAGGGAAACGAGACAGGCCGTTAGTGGCTGGTCCCGGCCCCATTCGCAGACGCTGTCGACATTGTCTGATGTCCATTTTCCCACGCCCTGATAGGCCGCTTCAGCCGTGTCCATGGCGACGCCCGCTGTCTTGGACAGTCCATCCGTCAGGTGCCTGGCGTCCTTGCGGAGACTGCTCAGTTGCGATTGCAGTTCTTCCAGCTGCGCCGCAATCCTGTTCGCCTGCTTCCTGCTGTTGCGTCGGAAAATGCCCATAGGGATCTCCATTCGGCTCCGCCAGCGCAACGTTGCGGCCCCGATGGCGGTTCCTGTCGATTAGGCGGCCTTGCGCTTTATCGGATGAAAGAACAGCGCCTGGCCAACCGTCGCCTGAACCGTCTCCGGGAGGAACGGCTTGGCAATCAGATAGGTCGGTTCGGGGCGTTCGCCGGTAAGAAGCTTCTCGGGATAAGCGGTCACGAAAATCACCGGAATATCGAAGCTGTCCAGGATCTCGCTCACCGCGTCGATGCCCGAACCACCCTCGCCAAGATTAATATCGGCGAGGATCAATCCCGGCCGAGTGGACAAAGCGAGCTTGACCGCGGCATCACGCGTCGCCGCGGTGCCGACAACTTCATGTCCCAGTTCAGTGACCAAATTTTCGAGGTCGAGCGCGATAATCGGCTCGTCCTCAATGATCAGGACCCGCGAAACGAGTTCGGTCTCGATCGCGCGCTGCGCTTCCACGATCGCATTCTCCACCTCGTCGGGCGATTCGCCAAGCACGGCTCCCGCCTCATCGAGACTGAAGGATTCCACCGCCGTCAGCAGCAGTGCTGCCCGCCGCGAGGCCGAGAGCGCCAGAAGGCGCCCCTCCGGATTGTTGCTGTCCTCAACCGGCGTGACACCAATATCGTAATGCGAGGCGGGGCTCGCCCAGATCTGATGAAAAAGCCGGTAAAGCGCCACGCGCGGCGACAGGTCCGGCTCAAGCACATGTTCGCCCGCAAGCAGCGCAGTCAGCGCCGCCCGCACATAGGCGTCTCCACTGTTCTGCGATCCCGTCAGTGCGCGCGCATAGCGGCGAAGGTAGGGCAAATGCGGTGCGAGAGCGTGGGTAACGTTCATTGGCAATGCTCCTTCGACTACAGCTAGGCTGTAAAAGGGAAACGGTTGCAAGCTCAAAGAGTTCCGCCTTTCCCGGAACCAAAACCGTCGGCAGGCGTTTGCGAGCGTATGGCGGTACCGGAGAAGGTGGCGGCCCGTCCGTCTTGTGATTGCAATCGTTGGAGTGGCAGAAAGTGGCGACCGCGACCCAAAGGCGGGGTTGGAATATCGATTCCGTGGCAAACGATCAGAAATCGGACCTCGAAAAGGCCCGCCTCGTCCGAGCGCGCCAACGGGCGATTGGCCGCGAACTGAGGCGCATGTACGATAATGTGGCCAAAGAGCCCGTGCCCGACGACTTCCTCGAGCTTCTTCACAAGATCGACGAGATGGGGAGCGAGGGAGGCAAGAAAGGGTCGTGACCGCACCGCAACCTGAAACAGGCTCCGCTTCGCGCGCCAAGATGGAAACAAAGTTGGATACCGACGCGCAGTTCAAGGCCGATCTGCTCGATCTCATTCCATTCCTGCGCGCGTTTGCTCGTTCACTCTGCGGCAACCAGGAAACCGCCGACGATCTTGCCCAGGAAACGCTCGTGAAAGCCTGGCAGGCGCGCAACATGTTTGCGCCCGGCACAAATCTGAAAGCGTGGCTGTTTACGATCCTTCGCAACCAGTTCTACTCCGACCGTCGGCGCGCCTGGCGGCAAGCGCCGTGGGACCAGGACGCGGCCGAACGCATTCCGGGGTCGAGCGCGGAGCAGTCCTGGGCGGCAGAGTTGTCCGACACGGCGCGCGCGCTCTCGCAGCTCTCCGACGAGCAGCGCGAGGCGCTGATCCTGGTCGGCGCAGGCGGGTTTTCCTATGAGGACGCGGCCGCGATCTGCCATTGCGCGGTCGGCACGGTGAAGAGCCGCGTCGCGCGCGCGCGCAAATCGCTTCTCTCCATCCTTGAAGGGGAAGATCCGCTGCCCCCCGCTCAGCAACCGGTGGAAGGTGACGCGGCCGAGGAAATCCTGGCGCAACTCGATCGCCTTGCGCCGGACGTCTCGCGCGGCGATGGCGCGAGACGGCGCAGCAAAGGCATGCCTTCCGGCTGACGCGCAGCGTTGCGCGTCAGGCGAGAGGGTCGGCTGCCGGCGAACGCTGGAACAATCGCAGCGAACTGACGCAAGCCGCTCCGAAAGCAAAAACGCAGGCAATGAGGAGCGCGTAATTCGTCGCCTGCGCGGGAATCTGGCCAAATAACAGCGCTACCAGCGCCGCACCGATTGTCTGACCAAGGAGCCGCGCCGTGCCGAGCATTCCGCTCGCGCCGCCGCTGCGATGACGTGGCGCGGATGAAAGGAGCGCACGATTGTTCGGCGACTGGAACAGCCCGAACCCGAGGCCGCAAAGCACCATGCGCCAGACAATGTCGCCATATTCCGGTCGCTGCGGCAGGAAGGCCAGCGCGAGAAGTCCTGCTGAAAAGGTGAGGAGACCCACTCCGCCCAGAAGGCCGGCCGAATAACGGTCGGCGAGATGCCCGGCGATGGGGGCTGCCACGACTATCGCAAGCGGCCATGGCGTAATCAGCAGACCGATCTGCACGGCCGAAAATCCGAATTGTTGTTGCAGGTGGAAGGGAAGCGCCACCAGCGCCAGCATCTGCGCGACAAAAGAACAGACGGATGTCGCGACAGAAAGCGCAAAAACGGGATTGCGAAGAAGGTCCACCGGAAAAAGAGGCGCAGGCCGTCCGCGCTCGCGCAGGACGAGCAGAAATCCGCAGCCGAGCGAAATCGCGAACTCAGCAGCGACCAGCCAGCCACGCTGGCTGTGACCGCCTGCATCAATCCCGCCGATCAGAAAACCGAACGCGGCGGCGCTGAGCGCTGCCCCGCCAAAATCGAAGCCTTGTGTTGCGCGCGGTGTTTTCGGTAGCGCCCGCGAGCCTATTGCCACTGCTGCGATGCCCAATGGAACATTGACCGCAAACAGCCATGGCCAATTCGCGATCGAGAGAATGCCGCTCGCAATCGTCGGTCCGGCGGCCGAAGATATGGCGACGACGACCGCATTGATGCCGATCCCGCGACCTAACATGCGTTGCGGATAGATGAAGCGGATGAGCGCGGTGTTGACGCTCATGATCCCGGCCGCACCAAACCCCTGCATCACGCGCGACAAGGCAAGCAAAGTCAGTGTATGCGACAACGCACAGGCCAGGGAGGCGAAGGTGAAAAGCGCCAGCCCCGCGAGATAAACGCGGCGGTAGCCGATCACGTCGCCAAACGACGCAAGCGGCAGCAGCGAGACGGTGATCGCGAGTTGATAGGCGTTCACCACCCAGATCGAAAAGGCGGCATTGGAATGCAGATCATGTGCAATAGTGGGGAGTGCCACATTGGCAATGGCGCTGTCGAGCACCGCCATGGTGACCCCGAGCACAATCGTCGCAATCGCCCAATAGCGCTGCGGAACGGGCTGGCCATCGGTCAATTGAGTACTCATACGACTATCACTTCCACTCCCCCTCAGGGAGAGCACGGAATGTCTTCAAATATGCAGCGCGTGGCCAAGGGTGCGCAGCGCCGTTTCGTGGAAGGCTTCGCCGAGCGTTGGATGAACATGGATCGTGCCGGCGATGTCTTCGAGCAGCGCTCCCATTTCGAGCGCCAGCGCGAATTCGCCGGCGAGTTCGGACACATGCGCGCCGACCGCCTGGATGCCGAGGATGCGGTGATCGTCGCGCCGCGCGAGTACGCGCACAAATCCGCCTTCGTCGACCGCATCCAGCGTAAGCGCGCGGCCATTCGCGGCGAACGGAAACATCGCGCTCATTACATCGATGCCGTCGAGCGCCTTGTCGCCCGGTGCGAGGCCGGCCGTCACGATCTCCGGCTCGGTGAAACAAACAGCGGCAATCGCCACCGGATCGAAGCGGCGCCTGTGGCCGGCGATAATCTCGGCCACCATCTCGCCCTGGGCCATCGCCTTGTGCGCGAGTAGAGGCTCTCCGACGAGGTCACCGATGGCCCAGACATTGCGCATCGAGGTGCGGCACTGGTCGTCGACGCGCACGAAGCGCCCGTCCATATCCACGCCCATATTCTCGATGCCCCAGCCCTCCGTACGTGGCTTGCGGCCCACGGTGACAAGAACTTTATCGGCAGGAAGCGTCTCGGTTTTCCCGTCTTTCGTCTCGATGGCCAGCGCGTGCCCGGCCCCGTCGCTCACAAGGCCATTTGCCTTTGCACCAAGATGAAGGATGACGCCATTGCGCTCGAGCCATTTCTTCACCGGCAGCGAAAGTTCGGCATCGAAGAGCGGCAATATGCGGTCAAGCGCTTCGACGACAGCAACTTCCGAGCCGAGCTTCCGGAACGCGATACCGAGTTCAAGACCGATATAACCTGCGCCGATCACCACCAGGTTCTTCGGCAGCACATCGAGCGACAGCGCCTCGCTGGAAGAGATGACCGGACCACCGAAAGGCAGGAATGGCAGTTCTGTCGATACGGAGCCATTGGCGAGGATGACGTGCTCGGCCGTAATGGTCACGTTGTCCCGGCCTTCCACAGTACAGGTTTTCGCGTCGGAGAAATGCGCCAGGCCGGAAAGCACGCGCACCTTCGCGCGCTTGCAGAGCGCCGCCACGCCATTGCTCAATTTGCTGACGATTCCTTCCTTCCAGCGCACCAGTTCCGGCATGTCGAGCGCAGGCGGCCCGGACAGGCTGATGCCATGCCGGCCCTTTCCGTGCGCGCGGTGCATCGTCTCAAATTCGCCAGCCACGTGGATTATCGCCTTGGAAGGAATGCAACCGCGGATCAGGCAGGTCCCGCCGAGCCTGTCGCCTTCGACAAGCGTGGTGTCGAGCCCCAACTGGCCGGCGCGGATCGCAGCTACATAGCCACCCGGTCCGCCGCCGATGACGAGGACTTTGGTATTAATTACTTCAGCCATGACGATGCAGATTAATCCATAAATAGTGTGGCGGGGTGCTCGAGCAAGGCTTTGAACTTCTGGATGAACTCGGCCGCATCGTAGCCGTCGACCACGCGATGATCGAACGAAGAGGAGAGATTCATCATCTTGCGTACGACAATCTGGCCGTCGCGCACCACGGGTCGCAGGACGATGGCGTTGGGACCGATGATAGCCACTTCGGGATGATTGATGACCGGCGTCGTCATGATGCCGCCTAGCGCGCCGAGACTGGTGATCGTGATCGTGGAGCCTGAGAGATCGTCGCGCGACGCCTTGCCGTCGCGGGTCAGCTGCGCGATCCGCGTCACCTCGGCGGCGGCCTGCCACACATCGAGTGCCTCGGCGTGGCGCACCACCGGCACGATAAGCCCGTTCGTCGTTTGCGTGGCAATGCCGATATGAACCGCGGCGTGGCGGCGCACCACGCCCGCATCATCGTCGTAGCGTGCATTGATCTGCGGATAGGCTGGGAGCAGACGCACCAGGCCGCGCATCAGGAATGGCAACAGGGTAAGCTTGGGCAGATCCGGCGTGCGCGTCGCATTCAGATGCGCGCGAAGATCTTCCAGCTCCGTCATGTCGATTTCTTCGATATAGGCGAAATGCGGAATGCGGCGCTTTGCCTCCTGCATCTTCTCCGCGATCTTGCGCCGGAGGCCGATAACTTTGATCTCTTCGACGCCCTCGCGTTTTGCGTAGCCGCCCTCGCGCGCCATGCCTGTCTTACCGCCGGAGGCGATGTAACTATCAAGATCGGCATGCCCGATACGGCCCTCAGGGCCACTGCCCGGCACGAATTGAAGATGGATGCCGAGTTCTTCCGCGCGCCGCCGCACGGCCGGCGAAGCAAGCGGTTTTGCGCCCGGCGGGCGCGTGGTGAAAGCCGGCGTCTGCCCCGCATTGACCGGCGCCCTTCCGCCGCCGCTACCCCCCCCCGCCGTGGCCGGCGCCTCTTTCGCGTCCTGTTTGTTGGCCGGCTCCTTTATAGCAACCGGCGGCTTTTCCTTCGCCGGTTCACCTGTTTCCATTGGTGGAGAAAGAGCGCTTTGCTGAGCAGGTCTTTCCTGCGTCTTCGCAGCTGGCGCGTTGCCGGCACCTTCGACTTCAAGTTCGACCAGCGGCGCGCCGACCGTGGCCATTTCGCCCGGTGCGCCGTGCAGCGAAACGACCATGCCTGTTACCGGCGAGGTCATCTCGACCGTGGCCTTGTCGGTCATCACATCGACGAGATGCTGGTCTTCCGCAATTTTGTCGCCGATCTTCACATGCCAGGCGACGATCTCGGCTTCGGCTGTTCCTTCCCCCACATCCGGAAGTTTGAAGACATACCGTCCCATGTCAGCCCCCCATCACCCGGCGCATCGCGTCGATCACGCGGGCCGGACCAGGAAAGTAGTGCCACTCGAAGGCATGCGGATAGGGCGTATCCCAGCCGGTCACACGCTCGATCGGCGCTTCGAGGTGGTAAAAGCAATGCTCCTGGACCAGCGCCGCAAGTTCGCCCCCGAAACCCGCCGTGCGCGTGGCTTCATGCACAATCACGCAACGTCCGGTCTTCTGCACCGATTGCACAATGGCTTCGAGATCGAGTGGCACGATGGTCCGCAGATCGATCACGTCCGCATCGATGCCGCTTTCCTGCACCGCCGCAACGCCGACATGCACCATGTTGCCATAGGCGAGAAGGGTGAGATCCGTGCCCTCGCACACCATTGCGGCCTTGCCCAGCGGCACAGTGTAATAATCCTCCGGCACTTCGCCCGCCGGATGTTGCGACCATGGCGAGACGGGACGGTCATGATGGCCGTCGAACGGCCCGTTATAGATGCGCTTGGGCTCGAGGAAGATCACCGGATCATCGTCCTCAATGGAACTGATCAGGAGACCCTTGGCGTCATACGGCGTGGAAGGAATGACCGTTTTCAGTCCCGCGACATGGGCAAACAGCGCCTCTGGGCTCTGGCTGTGGGTCTGGCCGCCGAATATGCCACCACCATAAGGCGTGCGGATGGTGATCGGCGCGGTGAAATCGCCGGCAGAGCGATAGCGCAGCCGAGCTGCTTCCGAGACGATCTGGTCGAAAGCGGGATAGATGTAGTCAGCGAACTGGATTTCGATCACCGGCCGCAGACCATAGGCTCCCATGCCAATCGCGGTCGCAACGATGCCGCCCTCGCCGATCGGTGCATCGAAACAGCGCGTCATTCCATATTTTTTCTGCAGTCCATCGGTTGCGCGGAACACGCCGCCGAAATAGCCCACATCCTCGCCATAAACGAGCACGTCGGGATCCTTTCCGAGCATCACATCCATGGCGGAGTTGAGCGCCTGGATCATGTTCATCCGCGCCATGTCAGACTCCCGTCTGTTGGCGCTGGCGCAGGAGATGCGGCGGGACCTCCTTGTAGACGTCCTCGAACATGGTCTTCACGCTGGCGGTCCTGCCTTCGCCCAGCGTGCCATGGCCTGCCGCCTCCATATTGGCGGCACGCACCTTTTCGGCCGCCTCATTCTCAGCCTCCGCATGCCGCTCTTCGCTCCATTCGCCAAGCGCAATGAGATGTTTCTTCAGCCGCGCGATGGGATCGCCGAGC
>Ga0335075_10013405_pt1 | contig 12341 bp, 13 predicted proteins | sample Lox_Sample_24_FD_206723 | JGI IMG/M metagenome (GOLD analysis project Ga0335075, IMG submission 206723) | Soil microbial communities from Loxahatchee National Wildlife Refuge, Florida, United States - Lox_Sample_2.4 | ecosystem: Environmental > Terrestrial > Soil > Wetlands | place: USA... | reverse complement strand
CCGCTCTCAAAAAACGCGCTGTGAAATGGAGACATCAATGCATTGTGGACATCGCAGCCATAGAAACGCTGCAGGCAGGATCGCGTTAGGCACGATTCTTGGATTATTTTCGATGGCTGCCACAGTCGCACTGGCCGCCAGCGGAACCCAGCCAAATTTTGGGCCAAATGTTCTGGTCTTTTCTCCGTCGATGTCGACGGCGGCCATGCAACAGCAGATTGACAAGGTCTACGCCATCCAGCGGAGAAACGAATTTGGCCCGCAGCGCAATGCCCTGCTCTTCCTTCCCGGCAAGTACCACGTGGATGTTCCGATCGGTTTCTACACGGAGGTGATGGGGCTGGGTGCCTCGCCGGACGACGTTGAGATCGACGGCAATTTGCATTCCGACGCCAGCGAAGATAACAACAACGCCACCACAACCTTCTGGCGCGGCGCCGAAGGGATTGCCGTGAATCCGCCGGGTGGTTCGATGCGATGGGCAGTCTCGCAGGCCGCGCCGTTTCGGCGCATGCATGTGCGCGGCAATATTGTGCTGTATCAGCTCAACGGATGGGCGAGCGGTGGTTGGATGTCCGACGATTTGATTGATGGCACCGTCGATGCTGGACCGCAGCAGCAATGGATTTCGCGCAACACCGAGTGGGGCAAATGGACCGGGTCCAACTGGAACATGGTGTTTGTCGGCGTGCCCGATCCTCCAGCAGGCGAGTGGCCCTCCCCACCCTACACCAAAATTGCGCTGACTCCCGTCATTCGCGAGAAACCGTTTCTGCAAGTCGACGCGGCAGGACACTACAGCGTTCGGGTTCCATCATTGCGTAGAAATAGCTCCGGCATCACCTGGCATGGTGGAAGCACGCCGGGAAAATCAATTCCGCTCGACCATTTTTATATCGCTCGCCCCGGCATCGACACAGCAGCTTCTATCAACGCGCAACTGGCGAAGGGAAAAGACCTGCTGCTGACGCCGGGCATCTACGACCTGATGCATGCCATCCACGTAACGCGCCACGATACCGTTGTGCTGGGGATGGGATTTGCGACGCTGCGACCCATCAACGGCACACCTGCCATGACCACGGCGGATGCAGACGGAATTATCATCGCCGGCTTGTTGTTTGATGCTGGCCCCATACAATCGCCGGTGCTGCTGCAGATTGGACCGGATGGAAGCAAGGCCCGCCATGCCAAAGATCCCATCTCGCTGCACGATGTTTTCTTTCGCGTCGGCGGCGCAGGAGTGGGCCGCACCTTGATCAATCTGAAGATCAACAGCAATGACACCATTCTCGACCACACCTGGATCTGGCGCGCCGATCACGGCTCCGGAGTGGGCTGGGATTTGAATACGAGCAACAATGGGCTGGTTGTAAATGGCAACAACGTCACCGTCTATGGCCTGTTCGTCGAACACCATCAGCAGTTCCAGGTGCTGTGGAATGGCGATGGCGGACGCACCTATTTCTATCAATCAGAAATTCCCTACGATCCGCCCAATCAGGCGAGCTACACAAGTGCACCGGGTGTAAAGGGCTGGGCTTCCTACAAAGTTGCCGACAACGTCAAGCACCATGAGGCTTGGGGACTGGGAATATACAGCGTGTTTGAGCAGCCCGGTGTGGAGTTGACTCATGCCATCGAAGTCCCAAAGCGGCCGGATGTGAGATTTCATCACATGATCACGGTGGCGCTCGGCAATCATGGCGCGATTTTGAACGTGATCAACAATACAGGCGGATCCACATCAATCCACCCGCGCGTAACGCCCAAGGTGACGACCTATCCCTGAATGATTTTCTATCGGGCAGCGATTAAACCGCGTTCGCGGAGTTCGCTTCGAGAGCCGCGTGTGTCTCGGCGTCAAGCAGTTCTCCGTCGCGCATGTGCAGAATGCGATCGCCAACCGCGGCTGCTTCCGGATTGTGCGTAATCATCATGACCGTCTGCTTCAACTCCTGATTGGAACGTCGCAAGACCTCCAGCACCGCATCGGAATTTTTTGAGTCAAGATTGCCGGTCGGCTCATCCGCCAGCACAATCGCCGGACGCCCAATCAATGCGCGTGCGATCGCGACCCGCTGCTGCTCCCCGCCTGAAAGTTCCGATGGCCGATGATGCAGCCGCCCGCGAATGCCAAGCAATTCCGTCAGATGTTCGAAATAAGTCTTGTCCAGCTTCTTCGAGCCTGAAGCAATCTCGTGCGCCAACACGATGTTGTCCATGGCGCTCAGTGTTGGCAGCAGGTTGAATTTCTGGAAGACGAATCCGATTTTGTGTTTGCGCAGACGAGTACGTTCCGCGTCACTTAAGGATGCAAAATCGACGCCATCAATCAACAGCCTTCCAGTGGATGGGCGCGTGAGACCGCCAAGACTGTAGAACAGCGTGGATTTACCACTGCCGGAAGGTCCGACGATGCTGACAAACTCGCCCGCGGCCACGGAGAAAGAAACCGAGCGTAGCGCGTGAACTTCTACTTTTCCAGTGCGGTAAGTTTTTCCGAGCTTCTCGGCAACGATAACGGGCTGCATTCTCACCTATTGTACTGGCTGCGCGAGAATGGCACATGGAACTCGCCGGCACCCATTCTGTGCCATAAAAAGCTCAGCACTTCACGATCGCCGGCCGAGACTCTTGCGAAGAAAGACTGTGGCCTGGGGATTGTCGTTATACCGTTCGCAGGAGATATACCCACGCTTGCGATACAGAGCAATGGCCGCCTTCAGGCCGTCATGGCTATCCAGGTAAACCCATTGCAGCCCCTTGTTGTGCGCGAAGTTCTCGAGCGCATCCATCAGCTTGTCTGCGATGCCATGGCCCCGCGCCGTCGGCTGTACATAGAGCCGCTTGCATTCCGCCGCGAACGGGATGGAAGAGAGCTTCCGAAGCACGACGCATCCCACGGATTTTTCTCCCTTGTAAGCAAGCCACACGCCGGAAGATGGGTCGTCGATCATCTTCTGGATCGCACCAGGAGTGTCCCGCTGAACCACGCTCACCGCCTCGTAATATTCCTGCAGCAGCCGGATCGCATCGGCATTCGACTTCTCTAGGCGAACGATTCGAACCGAGTGCTCTTCTGGATCATCAAGATTCGCCATGAGTTTTGGAATCTGCGGACATGCCGCGTATTCGCTACGCGACAACCTGCTCTCGCATCGGCTGTCGTTCTTGCGCAGGCTGCGGAGGAGTCATCTTCTTCGGCCCGCGTTTCCGAACCAGCAGCACTCGTACCCGCTCCAGCAGCTCCTGCGGGGAGCACGCGCCTTTGGGCAGAAACGCATCGGCTCGGGTGGTTGGATCAAATTGCTTGATGCTGCCGCTGACCAGCACAGCGGGAACCCATGGTGCAATTTCCTTCAGTTGCAGAATCAGATCGTTTCCGTTGCAGTGCGGCATTACCAGGTCAGTGATGACCAGGTCAACTCGACCGCGATCGTACAACTCAATCGCTTCCTCGGCGTTCTTCGCCGTCAATACGCGGTAACCACGGGTCTCCAATACAAATTTGCGAACCGACAAGGCCTGATCATTGTCATCGACGCACAAAATCACTTTTTTTGGACGCATTCATTACTCCTGCTAGCACTACACCGCGCGCTCCCCGAAAAGGGAACAAGGTGGTTCAGCCGCAGTCCGCTGCAGAAAAACACAGCACTCCCCGCGAGCGCCAGCGCCGATCCTCGCGTACCACGCGAGGCGCACGACTACCGATGCACTCTATGCGGTTCGGGTCGCCTTTCGCGACGCGGACTGCGGGGAACGAAAAATCAGACACACTTTTGCCTGCCGCGCCAATATCCAAAACCGGTAGCATTCACTCGATAGAAAAAAAGTACGAGTGAATGGAGGGTTTTCAGCGGAATCTGTCGCGAATGCGCTGGGTTTTCCGTTCCAAGTTCAAGTTGTGTGAATCAAAATAGGCGAAAGAGGTGCGCTTCTGTTTCCATCAACGCTCGCCTAGAGTACGAACCCAACTGCTGCGTGTAAATGGCGAAATTTCGGTGAAATTCACGCAATTTCAATCTAGACTTGCACCGGTTGCGCCGACACGCTGAAATGACGGGGCCACTCGCCGACACAGCCTGTTGAAAGCATGTGCATCGCTCTCGGAAAAGCCGCCGCTATGCACTGCAAACTGGGCGGCACTCTGCGCAACAATTCGGCGAATATGCAAACGCGGATTTTCGAGTTGCGCGACTGGCGTCGATTGCATCCTAAACTGCACGAGTGCATGCATGACACAATCCTCCATTCAACTTTCAGCAACCCGATCGAGAAGTCCGCTCCTGGCCGCACTGCTTTCCGCTCTGCTATGCGGGCTGGGTCAAATCTACGACGGACGATTTCTGCGCGGCATCGTCCTGATGGCTCTCATGTTCGTTTTGTGGGCTGTGGGCGGTTTGCTGGGCGCGCTCACCTTTGGGCTGGGTATGCTTTCCTTCGCCATTGTCGCAGGCGCACTGTGGATTTTTGGCGTCGTCGACGCATATGCCGGCAGCCGCAGAATCCATCGCGTCGGCTTCAGAGCTTAGGCTTTTCCAACGGCGGTTCCCACAACTCAATTCGGTTCCCTTCCGGATCGATAATCCAGGCAAAGCGACCGTATTCATCGTTCTGCTGCCGCAGATCAATCTCCACGCCGGCGTCTTCCAGTTGGCGCAGCAGCCCGTCGAGATCATCCACTCGATAATTCACCATGGCCTGCTGCGGTCCTGGACCAAAATATTCCGTCTCCGTGGGAAATAGCGACCACACCGTTTTGCCAATCGTCTCGGGCGAGCCTTTCTCTCGCCATTCAAACTCGACTCCGCCGTACGGCGTAAGCGTCATACCCAGGCGATCCTGGTACCACGCCGCCAGCAGATCCGGTTTTTGCGCCTTGAGAAATATTCCGCCAATTCCGGTCACGCGAGCCATCACGAAATCCTTTCCACGGTCACAGCGGTGCCGTACGCCAGCACTTCTGTCACTCCCTGCTGGATGTCATTCGCGTCATATCGGGCGCAAATGATGGCGTTGGCGCCATGCTGGGCGGCGTGCTGCATCATCAACTCGAACGCGTCTTCGCGGGTTTTTTCGCACAGATCGGAGTACAGCGAAATATTGCCGCCAGCCAGCGTTTGCAGTCCCGCGCCGATCGTTCCGAAGATAGAACGCGAGCGCACCACGATGCCGCGCACCACGCCGAAATTTCTCACAATGCGAAAGCCAGGCAACTCCAGCGCCGTCGTGACCATACTTGGGTCCACCATAGGATTCACAGCCATAACGTCCTCCTCCACATACCTTTTAGGCGCAGTGTACGCCGGATGGAAACCCTCGCCGCCACAAAATCGACGAGAAAATAGCGCTGTCGATTCGCAGTTCAAACCGCGGCGGTGCCATACTGGAAGTTGACACAGGAGGGCTTGCCATGGAAGAACGCGACTTTTACAACGAGAAACCAGAGCAGCGGCCCCATACTCTCACCTGCCCGCACTGCCGCCAGGCGGCGGAGTATCAGCTGAACTGGCTGGTTCGGCGCAAGAAGAACAGCCTGCCACCTCGCGCGGACGAACGTGACCGCGCGCGTTTTGCCAAGGCGCAATCGTACATGGTGCTGCGGGAGGATCAGGTTGCGTGCCAGAATATTCGCTGCCGCAAGCGTTTTGAATTGGCAGGCATCAAGTCCGTCGCGTTCATTGACGCCTAGCCCACGATGAGCGCCGAACTCGATCCAAAAAGCGAAGCCGTTCCTGCTCAGAGCGATCCGCGAGTGTATTTTGCCGCGGAACGAACGTTCCTCGCGTGGATACGCACCGGCCTGGCCCTGATGGGCTTCGGCTTTGTCGTCGCGCGATTCGGATTGTTTTTGCGCGAGTTAAGCCTGAGGAATTCGGGCCCGCCGCAAGTATCCACCCACACGACGGGCTCTTCCGTATGGCTTGGAACTGCGCTCGTCATTGTCGGCGTGTTCGTCAACATCAGTGCCGTCATGATGCACATTCGCCAGGTAAAGCAGTTGCGCAGCGGCCAGTGGATTGCCGGACGCATATCGAAGACTGCGGTCACACTGGCGCTGATGTTGAGCGCTGCCGGCGTTGGACTCGCAATCTATTTGATTTGGCTACGGTAAAACTCGACCCTGTCAAGGAATGACTCGAACTGGAATGAAATCCGGCACTCGTCAAACGCGCTCCCTTGCTGCCGGAACACGCACCGCGCTGGTGCGCGATCTGGCTGCATTGGGCAGTCCCGCGCGCGCCGCCGGAGCAGCCCGGTTTTTCAAAAGCGGAGCGGGAGAATACGGCGAAGGCGACAAATTTATCGGCATTCCTGTTCCGGCCCTGCGCAGCGCAGCGCTTCGTTATCGCACGCTTCCCTTGCCTGACCTTGCTCTGCTGCTGGCATCCGACATACACGAACATCGCCTGGCAGCGCTCGAAATTCTGGTCGCTCAGTATGAAAGCGCCGTCGAGGCAGAGCGTAAAAACATTGTCGACTTTTATCTGGCGCACACCCAGGGCATCAACAATTGGGACTTGGTCGATGCATCCGCTCCCTACATTCTTGGCGAACATTTAAAAACGCGATCACGGCGACTTTTGATTCGACTCGCGAAATCGAAGTCCGTATGGGAGCGGCGCATCGCCATCGTTGCAACCCTGATGCTGATTCGATATGGCGAAACTGCCGACACATTCCTCATCGCTGAAAAACTGCTCCGCGACCCGCATGACCTCATCCACAAAGCAGTTGGGTGGGCGCTGCGGGAAGCCGGCAAGATTTCCCAGCCTGACTTGCTGGCTTTTCTCAAGCGGCATTACGCGTCCATGCCGCGAACCACGTTGCGATACGCAATCGAACGCTTCCCGCCGCAACAACGCAAGCGAATGCTCGCCGGAAAGTTCTAACGCGAACGGCTGCTATCCTTAGGGCAGGCGGCCGCTCCGCACTCCGCAGATCAAGGATGTACCGCACGCTTGCCTCCCATTCTCAACGGACAATCTCTTCGCAAGGCGTACGGTGCCACGCCGCTGTTCGACAACATTGCGTTCACAGTTTCTGAAGGCGACCAGATTGGTGTCGTCGGTCCCAATGGCTCTGGCAAATCCACGCTGCTTGAAATTCTTGCGGGCAACATTGAGCCCGACTCCGGCGAAGTCTCGCGACGGAAGCTGGCGCGAGTTGGATACATTGCGCAGAACTCCGAATTCGCTGCCGAGGACACGATCCGTTCGGTGCTGCAAAAAGCACTCCTGCGGATTCGCGCACCGCAAGCCGAACATGAGGCACGATTGGCCGAAACTTTAGGCCGTGCAGGGTTTGAAGACTTCGACGTGCGTGCGGCGACGCTATCCGGCGGATGGCGCAAGCGACTCGCGATCGCCGAAGCGCTGGTGCAGCAACCGGATGTCCTGCTGCTCGACGAGCCAACGAATCATCTGGACCTAGCCGGAATTGAATGGCTGGAAAAACTGCTGCGCAACGCGCCGTTTGCCTATGTGGTCGTCAGCCACGATCGCTATTTTCTTGAAAACATCGCACACACCATGGTCGAGCTGAACCGCATGTACGCCGAAGGCATCTTCACCGTGCGCGGGAACTACAGCGAATTCCTGGAGAAGAAAGATGAATATCTGCTGGCGCAAACCAAGCGGCAGGATGCGCTGGAGAACCGCGTCCGCATCGAAATCGACTGGCTGCGACGAGGCCCCAAGGCGCGCACAACGAAATCGAAAGCGAGAATCGACAGCGCCAACAGCATGATTGGAAGCCTGGCGGACATGCGTTCGCGCAGCCAGACTTCCACAGCGAACATCGATTTTTCTGCGACCGACAGAAAGACCAAGCGGCTGGTCGAACTCGAAGGCGTCTCCTGCAACATGGGCGAGCAGGTGCTGTTTAACAAGCTGGACTTCATCCTGACCGCCGGCATGCGCCTAGGCCTGGTCGGTCCCAACGGCAGCGGCAAAACAACGTTACTGCGGCTGCTGCGCGGAGAACTAGAACCCAACGCCGGCGAAATTCGTCGCGCGCAAAATTTACGCATCGTCTACTTCGACCAGAATCGCCAGCTCGATACCAACCTGACACTGCGCCGCGCTCTGGCGCCCGACAGCGATTCGGTCATCTATCAAGATCGCGTCCAACACGTTGCCTCCTGGGCGGAGCGATTTCTATTTACCAGTGAGCAGCTGAATCAGCCGGTCGAACGACTCTCTGGCGGCGAGCGGGCACGGGTTCTGATCGCCAAGCTGATGCTGCAGCCTGCAGACCTGCTATTGCTCGACGAACCCACCAATGACCTCGACATTCCCACGCTGGAAATTCTGGAAGAAAGCCTGCTGGAATTTCGCGGAGCCCTGGTGCTGGTGACGCACGATCGCTTTATGCTGGATCGGGTTTCAACAACGGTGTTGGGCCTCGACGGCCTTGGCGGCGCAGAACGATTCGCCGACTATTCGCAATGGAACGCGTGGAAAAATGAGCGCGGCCAGAAGAAAGGCTCAGAGCTTTCGCCGCGATCGACCGACAGCCCCGACAACACAGCGAAGCACACCTCGCAAACATCTTCCAATCACATCAGGAAAAAACTTTCCTACCTCGAAGCACGCGAATACTCGACCATCGAGCAGGAAATTGCCGACGCGGAACTGCGGCTGCAATTGCACCGCGAGACCATGGAAGATCCAGCGATTGCAACCGATGCTGCGCGTCTGGAAAAAGCCATGGCGGATGTTGCCGAGGCCGAAGGCCGCGTCGATGAACTCTATTTGCGATGGACGGAGCTGGAAGCCAAGCTGAAATAATGCGGCTCAGAATCAACTTCCATTGACGCCGCTTGCGGAACAAAAAGTCAGGGAGTGCAAAACGTACACTGCACTCCCCGTATCCCTACAAAAACGTCTTTGGATTTGGCGGTTAGGCGTGTCTACCGGCCATCATCTCAACTCCAGAAAACTGTTCGATAATCGATCGATTAAATGCCGGAATGTCATCCGGCTTGCGGCTGGTTGTTAGATTTTTATCAACGATGACCTGTTGATCGGTCCATTCTGCGCCGGCGTTTTTCAGGTCAGTCTTTAGGGATGGCCAGGACGTCAGCTTGCGGCCTCTCACCACTCCAGCTTCAATCAGCAGTTGCGGTCCGTGACAAATCGCGGCGACCGGCTTGCCGGAGTCAAAAAATTTCTTTACGAAATTGACGGCGGCGGGATCCATGCGCAACTTGTCCGGGTTCATCACACCACCCGGAATCAACAGCGCATCGTAGTCATCTGCTTTGGCCGCTTTCAGTTCGCGGTCCACTTTCACTTTGTCGCCCCATTCAGTAGACTTCCATCCCTTGATTTCGCCGGTATGGGGAGAGATCACTTCGGTTTTGGCGCCTGCTTGCTCCAGTGCTTTTTTAGGCTCCGTCAGTTCCACCTGTTCGAACCCGTCCGTGGAGAGAATCGCGATTTTCTTTCCCGAAAGATTGTCCATGGTTTGTACCTCTACTAAGTAAGAGGGCTCAAAGAAGGCAATCGTTGCCGCTGTGTCGGGAATAAAACATTGCGAAAATAGAAATGCCTTTGCGCTCTTACAGTTCCCACCAGAACGTTTGTAGATTTTCTCCGGTCACCTCGTGCGCCGCGCCGGGAGACGGAAGAATGAGCGAAATATTTTTCTCTGCGGCAGCGGACATCAAACGTTCAATCGGCTCTTTCCAGGGATGAAACGCCAAATTGAACAAGCCCCAGTGGATCGGCAGCAAAAGTTTTCCTCGCAAATCCAGGTGCGCTTGCGCTGCGTGAATCGGACCCATGTGAACATCCGGCCAGTCCGCGTCGTAGGCGCCAATCTCCAGCATGGTTAAATCGAACGGCCCGTACGCATCGCCGATGGCGCGAAAGCCCGGAAACATTCCCGAGTCTCCTCCGAAAAAGATGTTGTGTCTCGGCCCACGAATCACAAACGAAGACCACAGCGTTTCATTCCTATTCCACAAACTTCGCCCTGAAAAATGCCGAGCCGGCGTAGCCGTAATGCTGCCTTCGGAACCAAGGCTCGTTGACTGGCCCCAGTTCAATTCTGTGATTTTCTCCGGCGCAATTCCCCAGGATTCCAGATCTTTTCGAAGTCCAAGAGAAGCAACGAAGCGCGTGCGACTGTTTTTCAGCAGAACGGCAAGTTGCTCGATGGTGGCGCGATCCAGGTGATCGTAGTGATCGTGCGAGAGCAACACGGCGTCAAGCGGCGGCAGGTCTTTCAATGCCAGCGTGGGTGGATAAAAGCGCTTGGGTCCGGCGAACGAGACAAACGACACGCGTTCGCTCCACACCGGATCCGTCAGGATCGTCATTCCGTCGATTTCCAGCAACAGCGTGGAATGACCCATCCAGGTGACGCGAAGCCCCTGCGATGGCGGGACAGCGTAAACAGAGGAATCCGTGCGAAAGGGCCCGATGGGCTTCTTGGGATCTCCGCGCCTGCGCTCGAACAGCAAGCGGCGAATCATGCGGGGCGCCCTGGCGCCTCCCATCAGGCTGGTTGGCACTGTATTCAGAAATTGATTCCCCAGCATTTCTGCTGGACCGAAGACTTGTGTGGCAGGTTCTAGTGTTGCAATCAGTTTCGACATAGTTGGGTCACGCAGCGTGCGACCAGATAGAGCAATTGTTTAGATGCAGAAACCTCTAGCATGATGCAACACAATGCACCGCCATGAGAGCACTGCAGCTTCGGTCTTCCCGCGCGGTTCCGGCCAGTCCTGCCGGCTTGCACTTTATCGCGAGACAGCTTCGCGGGTCTGCAAGAACTCCGCATAGGGCCCCTTGAAGTCCTGAATCTTGTGGTCTTCAAAGTTCCAGATGCGGGTTGCCACCTCGTCAATCAGTTCCTGATCGTGAGTCACCAGCAAAACCGTTCCCTCATACTTTTGCAGCGCCTGGTTCAACGCGTTAATCGCTTCCAGATCAAGATGGTTCGTCGGTTCATCGAAAATAAGAAAATTCGGCTTCTGCATCATCAACCGACAGAAAAGCAGTCGCGCCGCTTCTCCGCCCGACAGCGCCTCGGTCGGCTTCAGCCCTTCTTCCCCACTGAACAGCATCTGCCCCAGCACGCCGCGAATATCTTCCTTGGTCGCCTTGGGATCGAACTGATGCAGCCACTCCGCCGCTGTCGTTCCCTTCTCGATGGTCGAGGTGTGGTCCTGCGCGAAGTAGCCAATCTGCGCCTCATGTCCCCATTTCACCTTGCCGCTGTCGATATCCTTGCTAGCGTTTTCTCCCGGAAGGTGAGTCACATGCGGAGCGTGCGCCAGCAGCGCTTTGATCAAGGTAGTTTTTCCCTGGCCGTTGCGGCCAATCAGGCAAATTTTTTCACCGCGCGTCACTGAAGCCGTAAATCCGTTGATGACAACGTGGTCCCCGTAGGCCTTGCGGATGCCTTCCGCTTCCAGAATATGTTTGCCCGACGGGCGCAGCTGATCGAAGCGAATGTAGGGGCGCGCGATATTCGAGCGCGCCAGCTCGCTGGTCTGCAGCCGCTCCACTTCCTTCTTGCGAGAGGTCACCTGGCTGGAACGAGTGCCGGCCGAGAACCGCGCGATAAATTCATTCAGCTGCGCAATCTTCTTTTCGCGCTCTTCATTCTGCGCTTCCAGGCGCGTCCGCACCTGCGTCTTGGCCAGCACCATATCGTCATAGCCACCGGTGTAGGTGATGATCGTCTGATAATCGATGTCGGCAATGTGCGTGCAAACGTTGTTCAGGAAATATCGATCGTGCGAAATCGTGATCAGCGTGCCTTCGCGATGGATCAAAAAATCCTCCAGCCAATGGATGGAATCCAGATCAAGGTAATTCGTCGGCTCATCCAGCAACAGCGCCTGCGGATTACCGAACAGCGCCTGCGCCAGCAGCACACGCACCTTCTGGCCGCCCTGCAACTCACCCATCTTGCGCTCGTGCACGTCGTTCGGAATATCCAGGCCCTGCAAAAGAATCGCAGCGTCGCTCTCGGCGGTGTACCCGTCTTCCTCGCCGATAATGCCTTCCAGTTCGCCCAGCCGCATGCCATCGTCATCGTCCAACTCAGGCTTCTCGTAGATTCGATCGCGCTCTTCCAGAGCCGACCACAAACCTTTGTTGCCCATAATGACGGTATCGATCACTCGATAGGCATCGAACGCGTACTGATCCTGACGGAGAACACCCAGCTTTTTCGGGCGCACCACCACGCCCTTCTGCGGTTCCAGATCCCCGCTCAGGACTTTCATAAACGTGGTTTTGCCGGCTCCATTGGGCCCAGTCAGGCCATAGCGGCGACCCGCGGTAAATGTGGTGGAAACATCTTCGAACAAAATC
>Ga0335075_10013402_pt1 | contig 12342 bp, 9 predicted proteins | sample Lox_Sample_24_FD_206723 | JGI IMG/M metagenome (GOLD analysis project Ga0335075, IMG submission 206723) | Soil microbial communities from Loxahatchee National Wildlife Refuge, Florida, United States - Lox_Sample_2.4 | ecosystem: Environmental > Terrestrial > Soil > Wetlands | place: USA: Florida... | reverse complement strand
GAGCTGCGGCCGCAGGCGCGGTCGACGGCCGATGGATCGGCGACCAGTGGCAGGCCGGCGCCGGCGGCAGTGGAGTCGCCCATCACGACCTCCTGGACTCCGGTGACGACGCGCCGGTGCTTCCTGACTGGCTGGGAGGCGACGGAGACGCTCCCCACCAGCTGATTAAGCGAGTGCACGTTGGCCAGGGCCTGCCGCGCGCCATTGGCGGCCACCGCGATGGCGCCCAGATTGACGAGTTCCGTGACGACCAGCGCTAGCGCCAGCACAGTCACCGTCGAGCGGACTGGCAGTCGCCGCCAGCCCGCCACAGCACCCGCTAGCAGCAGTGATGTGACTCCGGCCAGCGCAGCTTCCCAGCCGAAGTAGCGCTCCCAGCCGGAGATGAGATCCGATCGCAGTACCAGTCCGGCGTGACTAGCTGTGGCTCCCTCGACAAAGTTCGTCAGCTCGCTGTTCAGGGTGATCTGGCTGAGCTCCAGTACCGGCCGGATCGGACCGGAAAAGGACATGGCCGTGGGCAGCGTCTGCCCGAACAGGCTGACCTGGCCAGGCCCCGACGTGCTCAGGGCGGGAGCTGCGCCGACTTTGATGACCTGTCCCGCGACATGCACTGTCTGCATCGGGGTAACTGCCAGCGCGGCTGCGACGGACAGGACCGCGACTGCGGCTAGAGCAGCGATGAAGCCAGCGATGGCCAGCAAGAGCCTGTACGGTCTGCGCGGATGCAGGGAGTCAGCGACCATAAGTGCACAGATGTACCCCAGATCGCCGTGATGCATGCGAGCGGCCGTCCACGGACTGGCTACACCGGGATAGCGGCGCCGTTCACCAGGCCTGCGTCGGGACTGGCCAGGTACACGTAGCTGTTCGCGATGTCGCGCGCCTTTGGCCAGGCGTCATGATTTGCGTTCGGCAGCGCAGCGCGGTTGACCGGAGTGTCGATAATGCTGGGCACGACGCAGTTCACGGTAATCCCGGTACCCCGCACCTCGTCGGCAGCCATCGACGTTAGGTGCAGTACGCCCAGCTTGCTCACCGAATAGGCGAAGCCCGCTCGAGCTGTGTCTGTCGCGGAACGGCTCGCAGTCAGGACGATCCGGCCCCGGCCGACCGGCTTCATGACCCGCAGCGCATGCTTGCAGATCAGGGCCGCCGATAGCAGGTTGACCTCGAGCTGATGCTGGAGCTCCGCCGGGTCGAGCTCGGCTAGCGAGTGCTTCAGTGCGTATCCCCCGACCGTGCTGATCACGGCCCAGGGCGGTGCCGTCGCGTCGAAGAGCCGGCGGAGCGCGTCGTCGTCAGTGACGTCGACGGCCTCGTACGTGACGCCGGTCAAGCGATCACCCGCGGCCGGCTCGTGCCGATTGGCCCCCCGGACGCTGGCGCCCATATTGGCGAAGTAGGCCGCTACGGCATTACCGAGGGCGCCGGAGGCCCCGAACACCAGCACGTCCCGGCCCGACAGGCCAACTTCAACTGCCACGTTCCCTCCTTCGTGCTGTCAACCGCCATGCTGTCAGCCTGCGATAGTGCTATCGGCCGCGGGTGTCAGCGAGGCGACAAGGTACGCCACGCCGAACGGGTCGCCGCTGTACAGGATGTCGCTGGCCGGCTGCCGTCCGGCCAGCGCGCCGGCCAGCACCTGCCAGGCGGGTCGCCCGGTGGCCATCAAATCACGCGCGAGATCGCTGTCCAGTGCCAGCAGCGCGGCCATGTCCCCGGTCCGGATTGCCCGCTCCACCTCGGCGTCGAACGGAGCGCTGCGCTCGTCGAGGTGGCCGGGCGCCTTCGGCCCGCGCCGTGCACTGCCGTCCGCCATTACCAGCAGGCCCACCCGCTCGGCAGCGGTGGCGAGCTGCTGGCCAAGCGCGGCGCAGTCCCAGGCCGGCGCCCGTTCGCCGACAGAATGCAGCACCCGGTCGGCCCCGTATCCCGCCTGGTCCAGCAGCCGTGCGGCCAGCCCGAGCGGCAGCGGGACCGGCGGAACGCCGCCGTCGTCCGGGCAGGTGCGTGCCGCGCGCAGGGCGGGCGCGTACGGCGCCAGGTCGAGACCCGAGCGGGGGTCCCAGTGCCGGGTCTGCTCCGCCACGCCGACAACGGCAACCAGGTCAGGAGCTGCGGTCAGCAGACTGGCTGTCGCGTCCAGGCACGCCTGACGCAGCTCGGGCAACACCGGATCTGCGCCGGTCAGCTCACGGGCGAGCAGTGGCGGCGCGGGGCAGAGGGCGGCTGCGACAATCATGGCTCAGGCCAGTCCCCGGACCGCGCGGGCAGGGGGCCGGTCGCCGCGGATGGCGAACACCATGTCCACGACCTGCCGGGACTCGGCGACCTGATGCACGCGGAAGATCCGGGCGCCGTGCCAGGCGCATACCGCGGTGGCCGCGAGCGTGCCGGGCAGGCGCTGCTCCGGCGGCAGGTTCAGCGTCTCGCCGACGAAATCCTTGTTGGACAGCGACACCAGCACCGGCCAGCCGGTGTCGGTCATCTCATTCAGCCGCCGGGTGACTTCGAGCGAGTGCCAGGTGTTCTTGCCGAAGTCGTGCGCGGCATCAATGACAATCCGGTCGCGCTGCACCCCAGCGGCGAGCGCGCGGGCGGCCAGCCGCTGCACATGCTCGAGCACGTCGGCCATAACGTCGGCATAGGCAACCCTGAAGGGCCTTGTCCGGGGCCGCTGCTGCCCCACGTGGGCGCAGACCAGCCCGGCACCGAACTCCGCGGCTACCTCGGCCAGGCGCTCGTCAGGGCCGCCCCAGCTGTCATTGAGCAGATCGGCGCCAGCTTCGCAGGCCTCCCGGCCGGTCTCGTGCCGCCAGGTGTCGACGCTGATCACTACGTCCGGGTACGCCGCCCGGATAGCCCCGATGAATCCGGCCGTGCGGCGGATTTCCTCCGCAACGTCAACCTGGGCGCCCGGCGCGGCCGGGATGCCGCCCACGTCGACAATGTCAGCGCCCTCGGCGATGACCTGGTGCACCCGCTCCAGGGCGGCAGGCTCATCCCAGGTCACCCCTGGCCGGAAGAAAGAGTCCGGGGTCCGGTTCACGATGCCCATGATCAGGGGCTGGTTCGGGGGGAACGAGGTGTCCCGCAGTCGCAGCATCCCCTGGGCGCGCGGCGGGTTGCCGGTAACGGGATCGCTTACGCCCGTGTTGCTAACCACGGGGCCACTCATCACGCGCCGACGCAACCGGCGGCCGCTCGGCGACTGGAATGCGCCGGGATATCAGCTGCGCGTGCCCGAGCTCGTCCCGGATGAATTGCTGAAGCTCGCCGGCGGGCTGGGCAATCTTTTGGCGGCCCCGGTCGAAGCGGCGCCGCTCGGCCACTACGAGCAACTCGGCCGCCATGAGGGCAAGGTCATGATTAGCCTGATGCCGGTGCGCCCGGCTGCCCAGGTCGACCTGGGCAACGGCATCCAGTCCGTGCGTCGAGACCGTGTCCATCAGCGTGGCCAGTTCGACTCCGTAGCCGACGGGGATGCTCAGCGATTCCATCAGCTTTCGCCGCGCGGCCCATTCGCCGGCTAGCGGCTGCACGACCCCGGCCAGCTCGGGCCACCACAGGCTGATCAGGGGCCGGGCGACCAGTTCGGTGACGCGGCCACCCTCGGTCGAGGTGGAGCCGTCCGACTCGGTCCTCACACGGGTGTAGAAGCCCTTGACCAGCTGTACCTGTTCGTCCGCGAGCAACGGCCCGATCAGGCCGGAGACGAAATGCGGACCCCAGCGCGTCAGGTCGGCATCGACGAACACCAGCAGGTCGCTCTTGGTGACCAGCAGCGACTTCCACAGCGCCTCGCCCTTGCCGGCGAAACTGCCTGCCGACGGCGCCACCTCGCTTGCCCGGTAGACGATCGCGCCTGCATCTGCCGCGACCTGCGCCGTTGCATCGGTCGAGTCGGAGTCCATCACCACGATCTCGTCGACAAGCGGCACTTGCCGGACGAGAGAGCGGTCGATGGCGCCGACAACGCCCGCGACGGTGCGCTGCTCGTTCTTCGCCGGGATGACGACGCTGATCGTGAGGCCGAGCCGCTGTTTAGCCGCCAGCAGCATGTCATGTGGCCAGTCCTGCCAGCGCGACGTGCGCCGGCCAAACCAGGCCTCGGTGCGATCGTCCATGACGTGACCAGCCTAATCGGGCGTCCAAGCTCCGTGACAGCCACCCGTCAGCGAACGGACCGGACCGGCAGCACGGCGAGCGCGCCCACGATGCCGCAGCAGCCGCCCGCGATGAACAGTATCCGGTAGCCGCCGAGGTGACTGATGATCAGTGCGGCGAACAAGGGCGCAATAACCTGGGGCCCGGCGTTGGCGATGTTCAGGACGCCGAGGTCTCTTGCCGCGTCTTCGCTACGCGGCAGCACGAGCGTTACCAGCGCAGCGTCGACGGACAGGTAGCAGCCGAAGGCGATCCCAGCGAACGCCGCGAAGATCTCGATGGTGTGGAACGTCGGCCATAGCACCGGCAAAACGCAACCTGCGCCCGCGACGGCTGAGGAGATGATGACGAAGGGCTTGCGCTGGTCAAGCCGGTCGGATACGGGTCCGGCGATAGCCGCGGCGACCAGAGCCCCGACCGCGCTTATGGCCGCCAGGACCGTCACGCCCGCGGCGGGCCTCAAGCCGGCCGGAAGCCTGATGTAGTCGGTCAGGATATAGAGCTCATAGCTGATCACCAGGAAGTAGCCCATGATGGCGGCCGCGCGGCTGATGAACACGAGGGTGAAGTCCCTGTGGCGCAGGGCGGACAGGAAGTCGGCCAGCCTGAAACTCGAGCGCGGCAGCCGCGGCAGGTCCGCCGTCGGCGGATCCGCAGTGGCCAGCACGAAATACCCGGCCGTTACTACCACGACCACGCCGAGCGCAGCGTAGCCCCAGACCAGGTCATGAGTGAACTGACTGGCGAGCGCGACGCCCGCTACGCCGCCGATTACCGAGGCGACCCCCGACACAGCAGACGCCGCACCCCGCCGCGCGACGCTCACCCGATCCGGGATCACGGCTGTTAGCGGTGCCTGGTACAGGTTCGCCACTGCCTGCGCCAGGCACCAGCCGATCAGCACCAGCGGCACCGTCGCAGCCTGGCCGAGCAGGACGAGCATGACGAGGATCCCGGCCGGCGCGGTGACAAGCCACGGTGCCCGTCGGCCGAACCTGGACCTAGTCCGATCAGACAACGCGCCGCCGACCGGGTTGAAGACCAGCGCGAACATTGCGCTGACGCCCGCAATCACGCCGAGCGCCGCGACCTTGTGCGCGCGGTCGATCCGCTCGACTTGCAGCGGCAGCAGGATCGTACCGACGCCGGCGTACATGGCCGACAGCGCGCCGCCGGCGACGCCGATGCCACCCAGCAGACGCCGGAAACCGGCCCGCCCGGTCCCGGCCGACGGCACGCCGGTGGCCACGCCGGTCTCGGTCATTCGCGCTCCTGCGGTATACGGCGGCTCGTGAGTGTCGGCTCAGGCGACCGTCAGCGTTGCGGTTCCCCGGATGTCCGCCAGGCTGTGCGCCACTTCGATCACGTATTCCCCTGGGACTGTTGCCCAGCCTCCATCCCATATCTGAAAGGCCCGTTCGGGCAGTTCGATAGAAACGGTCGCGGCCTCGCCAGGGCCGGCGTTGACGCTTTCGAACCCAGCGAGCCAGCGCCGTGGCCGGAGGTCATCGGGACTCGCCGGGCCTGCGTATACCTGGACGACCTCGTGTCCGGCTCGCCCTCCGGTGTTGCGCACGGTGACCGTGACTGCGGCCCCGCCAGTGCCCGGGTCGGTCACGGCCACGCTCTCGTAGCTCCAGCTCGTGTAGCCCAGGCCATGCCCGAATGCGAACCGCGGCGCCACGCCAGAGCGATCCCAGCCGCGATAGCCGATGAAGACGCCCTCGTCATAACGCAGCACGCCGTCGACGGGCGTGACCGAAAGTACCGGGCAGTCGGCTGCAGCGGCTGGCCAGGTGGTCGGCAGCCGGCCGCCGGGCTCTGTGGCGCCGAGCAGCACGTCCGCGAGTGCGTTACCAGCCTCCTGGCCCGGGAACCAGGTCAGGAGCACCGCTGCGACGTCGTCTGTCCACGGCAGCTCAACCGGCGAGCCGGCGTTCACCACGACGACCGTCCGGGGGTTGACTGCGGCCACCCGCCGCACGAGCTCGTCCTGTCGGCCCGGCAGCTCAAGCGAGGAGCGGTCAAATGCCTCGGACTCGACCTCATCGGTCGTGCCGACCACGACCACGGCCACGTCGGCCGTGCTGGCGACTGCCTCGGCTTCGGCGAGCAGTTCATCTGCGGTGGCGATCGGCGCACCGTAGCCAAGCGTCAGCGAGATCAGCGGGAAGCGGGTCAGGCTGACCTGCTGGATGAGCGACACCTCGACTTTGGATCCGGCCATCAGCGAGACGCCGACGCGCTCCTCGGGCGGTTTGAGGAACGTCACCGAGAAGTCGTCCGAGTCGGGCTGCACCTTGCCGTCGAAGAGAGTCTGGCCGTCGGCCCTGAGGGTGAACCGGCCGATGCCGCGGATGCCCAGTGAATGCTCGCCGCTGTCCTGCGCAGTCAGCCGGCCGGAGATCTCCACGGTCCTCACTGCCGCCGGATCGACCCCGTCCGGCATCTGCATCCAGCGGCCGGCGCCGGTGGCCAAAGGCGTTTGGTAAATGATCACGCCATCCGCGTCGCGGAAGGTCGCCTGCAACCCGGTCCACTGCGGTGCGCTCGCTGGCGAGAGCTTGCCGGTGCGGGCTTCGGATCCGATCGCATACGACAGCTTCACCCCGTTGGGCAGTGCTGCCGAGAGGCCTTCCAGCGGCGAGACGATGTGCTCAGGAAACACTGTCGCGCTGCCGCCGCCGAGTACCCGCGCGTCCCGGCCCAGCGCACCGATCAGCGCGACGCTACTCAGTCCGGACGTGTCCAGCGGCAGCAGCCGCTGCGGGTTGGCGGCCAGCACGAACGAGCGCGCCGCGATCTCCCGCGCGAGAGCGGCTCCGTCGATCAGAGCAGGCCGGCGCTCTTGCGGCACCGATTCAGGTGCCCCTGACAGCGCCCCGACTCGGGCGGCCAAGCGCAGCACCCGGCGCACTTGCTCATCGACCACTTCGGCCGGCACGGTCCCGTCTCTGACGGCAGCGACGAGCCGCTCTCCCCACGGGCTTCCCACCGCTGGCATTGCGATGTCGAGCCCGCCGGTGGCGTCGCCGACGGTGTCGCGCGCGGCCGTCCAGTCGGACACGATCGCGCCGTCGAAACCCCATTCGTCCTTCAGTACATCGCGCTGCAGCCTGGCGTTTTCGGTCATGGAGACGCCGTTGACCGCGTTGTAGGCGGACATCACGCCCCAGGCGGCCGCCTTGCGGACGATCGTCTCGAATGGCGCGAGGTAGAGCTCGCGCAGTGCCCGCTCACTCACCTCAGCGCTGGCGGTGAAGCGCTCGGTCTCGAAGTCATTAGCGACGAAATGCTTCACGGTAGTAGCGACGCCCTGATCCTGGACGCCGGTCACGTAGCCCGTGCCGATCTCGCCGGTTAGCAGCGGATCCTCGGAATAGCACTCGAAATGCCGACCACCCAGCGGGCTGCGGTGGAGGTTGACCGTCGGCGCGAGCAGGACATGAACGCCCTTGCGGCGGGCCTCCTGACCGAGTAGCCGACCCGCCTGCCGTGCTAGCTGCGGATCCCAGGTTGCGGCGAGCGCGGTGGGGCTCGGCAGCGCGATTGACGGATCCTCCGCACTCCAGGTGACCCCGCGAACGCCCACCGGTCCGTCTGACATGACCACTGACGCCAGGCCGATCTGGGGCAGCGGCGGCAGCGACCAGGTGTCCTGGCCGGAGAGGATCGCCACCTTAGCCTCGAGGTCGAGGCTCTGGAGCGCGGCCGCTACCGCGTCCTCCTGGGCGGCATTCTGGTCTGACATCGGGGGCCTCCTTGGCTATACCTCACCTATCATGAGGTATTGGACTCCCCCGGCGCAGCCGGGCAGCCCCCCCGGCGCGTCCGCAGCTCAGCAGGCAAGTGTCGGGGCTACCAGCCTCAGCCATCAAGCAGCGGCGCCCGAGTGCCGCCGTCGTACTGCTCGCCCCTGGTTGTCAGCCTGGCAGCCGCCCGCCGGGCGCCGCTGCTTGAGCCGCCGACCGCAGCCGCCTGAGCTGCCGTGCGCCCTGGCCCCGTCAGCCAGGTGATGATGGCCGCAGCGCACTCCTCAGGTACCTCGAGCTGCGGTACGTGACCGGCGCCTGCCAGTTCGACCAGCGACCATGACGGGTGAGCGCGGATGGCCGCTCTGGCGGCCGAGACCGGTACCAGCCGGTCATGCTCACCGTGCAGCAGGAGCACCGGTTTCGTGATGGCCTTGATGCTCTGCCGGTATGCGTGGGCGCCGGCCAGCCCTGCGGTGGCGATGACCGAACGCGTTGCGCTCGCCAGGTCGCCGCCCACGTGAGCGAAGCTCGCCCGCTCCCGCGCCACGTCGACGTGCTGGGCAACGACTTCCGGGTCGACACGGGACGGGTCGGCGCAGCACAGCGAGAGGATCATCGCCACTATCCGTTCCGGCGGCAGGCTCCTGATCCGGCCGAGCACCGCGTCGCCGATCACGGGCAGCCCACCCAGCGTGAACATGGCCGCTACCGCGAGATCGGGGCGCGACGGCACGAACGGCAGCGCCGGGTCAATCAGAATCAGGCCAGCCACGGTATCTGGCTCCGCGGCCGCCTCCAGCAGTGAGATCATGCCGCCCATCGAGTTACCCATGAGGATGACCGGCGTCTGCCCCTGGGCCTGACAGAACCGGTGCAGCAGCAGCCGGTTCGCGGCTACGTCGGTGCCGCGGCCCTCGGATTGGGTCAGGCCGTGCCCGGCTAGGTCGATAGCCAGAACGCGATACCGGTCGGTGAGCAGCGGCGCCAGGGCGAGCCAGTTCATGGCGGACCCGCTCAGTCCGTGCACGGCCACGATCAGGGGTCCGCGCGCGGGCCCGCCGAAATCGACATAGCGGACAGGCCCGTCGATGTCTGCCCAGCGAGAGCGCCAGCCACCTGCGGCAGGCCGCTCGCTCATTTCGGCCCAGCCGCCGCCTGACTAAGGCCGGCGGCTTTGAGCAGGTCGGTTATACCGCGCTCGATGCCGTGCACCATGACGTCTATATCGGGCGTTGTGTCATAGTCGGCAGTAATCCCGAAGGTGAGATTGCCGCAGTAGCTGAGGATCGAGACCCCGGTGCGCAGCGTCGTTGCAATGGGCACGTAGGGGATTATCTCCACTAGTTTGCGCCCCAAGCCGTAGAGCGGCTCTGCGGGACCTGGCACGTTCGTCGTGACCGTGACGATGTCACGCTGCGGCAGCCGGTAGCCAAGCCGGACGACCAGGGCGGCCAGCGGGTACGGCGTGTAATGGCCAAGGGCTACCAGGGCCTGAGCAGCTGAAGGCCCATGCGCCTCCTTCAGGGCGGACATCTCGGCGCGCACGGTAGCGAGCCGGTCGGCGGGTTCCGCGACATGCACGGGCAGGTCAGCGACCAGCAGCGAGACGCGATTCTCGTAGCTGCATTCCTGGCCGGAGGTCCGCAGCGAAACTGGTATCAGTGAGGGCACCATATGCGGACTTGGCTCCTCGCCCCTGCTCAGCAGCACGTCACGGAAGCCGCTGGTGGCGGCGGCGAGCACGACGTCGTTGACCGTGCCGCCGAGTGATCGCTTGATGGTCTTGACGTCGTCGAGCGATGCCCGGGCCCAGGCGTACCGACGCTGCCGGCCAATCGGCCCATGCAGCGATGAGGGCACGGCGGGACGGACCGACGCCGCAAGCTTCGCGGTGGCCCGGACTGTCCTAGCGAGTCGGCGGATGGCATCCCCCGGCTGTGCCAGAGCGCCGTTCAGGGCGAGCGCGGTCCTGGCTGGCAGCGCCGCCATGTCGAGAGCCGCCTGATAAGCGAGCCTGGCAGAGGACGGCGCGCGAGCGGCCTGGCCATCACCCGCGGTCGGCATGGTGCCGGTGCTGTAGAGGTTGCCCCGGGCCTGTGGTGACGGCTCCGGGCTCTGGTCGAAAAGCACCCGGTACAGATCGGTGCCGGCTACCCCGTCCACCATGGCGTGGTGCACCTTCAAGATCAGCGCCCACCGCCCCCTCCTAAGGCCCTCGACCAGCCAGTACTCCCACAGCGGGTAGTCGCGGTCCAGCCGCTGGCCCATGACCCTGGCCATCAGGTTCCCGAGCTGTTCATCGCTGCCAGGCGTCGGCAACGCCGTCTGGCGGACGTGGTAACGGAGGTCAAAGTCCGGATCCTCGGCCCAGACCGGAGGGCCGAGATTGAGGGGCACGGTCAGAAGCTTGCGCCGGAAGATTGGCGCGGCATCCAGGCGGCTGGCCACTGAAGCGATGAACTCGCGGTAGGACGGTGCCGGGCCCTCGAAGATGGCGCTACAGGCGATCGCCATGGAGGCGTGCGCATCCTCGTCCTCAGCGCCGACGAACTGGGCGTCCATTGGGTTCAGCCGCTGCATAGCGCCGCCTCCGCCGCTTGAAGTCATCGGTGCCGCGTACCCCGCCTCCGGAAGCTCATTCCCCGTCGGGCGGCCCAGCACCCTGCGGCCCGGACGATGGCTCTGTTCCGAAGCGCTGGGACCTAGGCGCCGTAACGCATCAGCGCCCTGCCGATGATCAGCCGCTGGATCTCGCTCGTTCCCTCATAGATACGGAACAGCCGGGCGTCACGGTACATCCGCTCCACGGGCACGCCGCGCATATAGCCAAGCCCGCCGTGCACTTGGACCGCGAGGTCAGCTGCGCGGCCAACCATTTCCGAGCAGAACAACTTGGCCGCCGACGGGCCGATCCTGCGGTCTGCGCCTGAGTCGTAGTTCCGCGCAGCCTCTGCCACCATTGCCCGGCCTGCGTAGACGCCGGTCTGAATGTCCGCCAGCATCGCCTGGACTAGCTGGAATTCGCCGATCGGGCGGCCGCCCTGTCGGCTGGACTGTGCATGAGCTACCGACTCGGCCAGCAATCGCTGCGCCATTCCCACGCAGATCGCCGCGATATGCACGCGGCCGCGCACCAGCGACTTCATCGCCTCGGCGAAGCCCGCGCCCTCCTGCCCGCCGACGAGCGCCGAGGCCGGTACCGGAACCTGGTCGAAGAGGACCTCCGCGGTCCATGCTCCGGCCTGCCCGGTCTTCCGGTCCTTCGGCCCCACCCGGACGCCCTCGGCCGCCGCGTCGACCAGGAAGACCGAGATCCCCTTGGTCCCGGAGGCCTCCGGGCCGGTGCGCGCGAACACCACGAACAGCTCGGCCAGCGGCGCGTTCGTGATGAACCGCTTGGCGCCGGAGATCACGTAGCCGTCGCCATCGCGCCGCGCTCTGGTGGTCAGTCCAGACGGGTCTGACCCGGCCTCGGCCTCGGTGAGCGCGAAAGCAGCGATCGCCCCCTCGGCCAGCTTCGGGAGCCAGTACTGCTTCTGCGCGTCAGTGCCGGAATTGACCAGCACCTGCCCGGCGATGCCGTTGTTTGTGCCGAACATGGACCGGAATGCCGGCGTGGTGTACCCGAACTCGAATGCCAGCTGCACATCCTCGGTCAGGTTCGCGCCGAGCCCGCCGTACTCCTCGGGCAGCGTGTAGCCAAACAGGCCCATCTGGACGGCGGCGCGCCGGATGTCTGCCGGGATCGCATCGGTATCCTCGATCTCCTGCTCGCGCGGCACGACCTCGGCGCGGACGAAGCGGCTGACGGCGTCAAGCACGTCCGCGAACTCGGCGGCTTTCATGTCACCTCCAGAGAAAGACCGGCGCCTCGAAATGTGCCACACGCTGCTCGCGCCCGTGCAAAGCCACCTGGCAGAACTGGTAGATGATCGCCGCGGTCGGAGCGTGCACATAGCGGTCGAACAGTGGGAGCCTGATGACCGGCGCCGACGACTCCGGAATGGTCAGGAACTCGGGCTCGACGTCGAGATCAGCTAGCGGTACCCGGTAGACGCGCGCGACCTCGCTGGCAGAGCCGCTGAGCTCGCCGGTGGCGACACCGCCCCACACGACGACGGGCGTCATCACATAGCCCGACCGGGTCACGTAGTCGTCGAGCAAGCCGAGCACGGCATCCGGCTGGAGCCTCAGGCCGGTTTCCTCAGCCAGCTCGCGAAGCGCGGCGTCCTCGCTCGTCTCTGCGGCATCCAGTCGGCCTCCCGGCAGCGCCCACTGCCCGGCATGGGCGCGAAGGGTTGGCGCGCGCCTAGTGATCAGCAGCGAGTCGCTGGCCTCGTCGGCCATGATGCAAACGGCGACAGACGCCTGCTTCAGCTCGGGGCGCCCGGCGGCCACCCGCTCGAATCGGGCCAGG
>Ga0335075_10013401_pt1 | contig 12343 bp, 13 predicted proteins | sample Lox_Sample_24_FD_206723 | JGI IMG/M metagenome (GOLD analysis project Ga0335075, IMG submission 206723) | Soil microbial communities from Loxahatchee National Wildlife Refuge, Florida, United States - Lox_Sample_2.4 | ecosystem: Environmental > Terrestrial > Soil > Wetlands | place: USA... | reverse complement strand
GCCCGAGCTCGATGAGGCCTTCATCCGTGTAGTCAAGGTCCATCGGTGAATGATACAACTTGAGGAGAGAGCATGAATCCACAACAGATTGCCGAGCTCATCCAGCGGGGACTTCCCGGCAGCCGCGCGACGGTCGCGAGCGAGGACAACGTGCATTTCGAGGCGGTGGTGATCGCCGAGAAATTCGCGGGATTGCGCTCCGTGCAGCGGCACAAGCTCGTGTACGAGACCCTCGGGGCCTTGATGGGCAACGAGATCCATGCCCTCGCCCTGAAGGTGTACACGCCCGACGAGTACGCGGGCGGCGCCGCTCGTGGATAAGCTGCAGATCCAGGGCGGGATTCCGCTCGAAGGCGAGATCCGCATCTCGGGCGCCAAGAACGCCACCCTGCCGATCCTCGCAGGATGCCTGCTCGCGGACGGTCCGGTGACCATCTCGAACGTGCCCCATCTGCAGGACGTCACCACCATGATCGAGCTTCTGGGCCGCATGGGCGTGTCGCTCACGGTCGACGAGAAGATGCGCATCGAGGTCGACGCCACGACCATCAAGGAGCACTTCGCGCCGTACCAGCTGGTGAAGACGATGCGCGCCTCGATCCTGGTGCTCGGCCCGCTGCTCGCGCGTTTCGGCTCGGCCGATGTATCGCTTCCCGGCGGATGCGCCATCGGGGCGCGTCCGGTCAACATCCATGTGGCGGGGCTGCAGGCCATGGGGGCGGACATTCACATCGAGAACGGCTACATCAAGGCACGGGCGGAGAGGCTGCGCGGCGCGCGCCTGGTGCTCGAGACGGTCACCGTGACCGGCACCGAGAACCTCATGATGGCGGCGGCGCTCGCCGACGGTGAGACCGTGCTCGAGAACGCGGCGCGCGAGCCGGAAGTCGTGGATCTCGCGAACTTCCTCATCGGCATGGGGGCGAAGATCAAGGGCGCCGGCACCGACCGGATCGTCATCGAGGGCGTCGAGCGGCTGCACGGCACCGCCTACGAGGTGCTTCCCGACCGCATCGAGAGCGGCACCTACCTGGTGGCGGGCGCGATCACGAGCGGCCACATCCGTGTCAAGAGCACGCGGCCCGAGCATCTCGACGCGGTCATCCAGAAGCTCGGGGAAGCGGGCGCCGCGGTCGAGGTGGGGGACAGCTGGGTGGAGGTCGACATGCGCGGGCGCCGTCCGCAGGCCGTCGATATCCGCACGGCGCCTTACCCCGCCTTCCCGACCGACATGCAGGCGCAGTTCGCCGCGCTCAACACCGTGGCGAGCGGAGTGGGCACCATCGTTGAGACGGTGTTCGAGAATCGATTCATGCACATGCTCGAGATGCGCCGCATGGGGGCGGAGATCCGCCTGGAGGGCAACACCGCCATCATCAAGGGGGTCGAGCGCCTGACCGCTGCGCCGGTGATGGCGACGGACCTGCGCGCCTCGGCGAGCCTGGTGCTCGCGGGCCTCGTAGCGGAGGGGCGCACGGAGGTGGAGCGCATCTACCATATCGATCGCGGCTATGAGGCCATCGAGGAGAAGCTGCAGCAGCTTGGGGCGCGCATCCGGCGCACGCCCGGCTGAGCGCGGACGGCTTCGTCGAGGCCGGCTTGGTCGAGGCGGGCTTGGTCGAGGCGGGCTTGGTCGAGGCGGGCTTGGTCGAGGCGGGCTAGCGAGGCTGGTCTTGATTCTGGGCGAGACGGGTGGGGCGCTCGCTCACGCGCAGCTTGACCTTGTAGGCCTCCTGCGCGTGACGGCCCGCCAGCTCGACCTCGGCGCCGGGCTTGAGCTGCGCGAGCTTGCTCACCAGGTCCTGCGATGAGCGCACGGCCGCGCCGTCGAGCGCGGTGATGACATCGCCCGGCCGGACGCCGGCATCGAACGCCGGGCTTTTCACCAGGATGTTCACCACCGTCACTCCGCCGCCGGTGATACCGAGTTGGGCCGCCTGCTCGGCGGTGAGGTCCTGCGGCACGAACCCGAGCCAGCCGCGCACCACGTGGCCGCGCTCGAGGATCTGCTCCATGACCCCGCGCACCAGGTTGACTGGAATCGCGAAGCCGATCCCCTCGGGGCCGCCGTAGGTGCGGTTCAGTACCGCGGTGTTGATGCCGACGAGGTCGCCGTGCGCGTCGATGAGCGCGCCTCCGGAGTTGCCGAGATTGATCGCGGCGTCGGTCTGGATGAAGTTCTCGAAGGTCGCGAGGCCGAGCTGCCCGCGGCCGGTCGCGCTCACGATGCCCTGCGTCACGGTCTGGCTGAGTCCGTAGGGGTTGCCGATGGCGAGGACGATGTCGCCCACTCGCAGCGTGTCGGAGCGTCCCATGGGCATGACCGGCAGCTTGTCGATGGACAGACGCAGGATGGCGAGATCCGTGTCCGGATCCTGCCCCACCACGGCCGCATCGGAAATGCGGCCATCCGCAAGCTGGACCCGGATCGAATCGGCTCCCGCGATGACGTGCTGGTTGGTGACGATGGTGCCCTTCGCATCGACTATCACGCCGGACCCCAAGCTGCGCTCGACTCGCTGGCGATAGCTCGGCCAGTAGTCGCCGAACAGCTGGTCGAGCGGGGCCGGCTGCCGCCGCTCGGTGACCACGCGTGCGGTATAGATGTTGACGACGGCCGGCGCGGCCCGCGCCACGGAGTCGGCGAAGCTCTGCATGACCACCGGTGCGCGCTGCGCGGAGGACTCGGCGCGCGCCGCGGGTGTGGCGGAGACGCCCAGGAGCGCGGGCTTCCACCACACCACGAGAAAGGCGACGGCAAGGCCGACCACCGCCGCTCTTAGCAACAAACTCACGAGAACGCGTGCGTTCTGCAATGCCCCTCCGTAACGCCGCGCTAAGAGAACCGCGTATCTGTGTATAATGCGCCCGCTATATTGTTTGGGAAACACTGCACCGGCAGCGGTTTTCGTGAAGTTTTGTAAACATTTCCGAGGATAACGAATGAGCGACGAGCGGGTTGACCGCGGCCACCACAGTGTGTTGAAAGCGGCGGCCGCCACGGCGGCCGAGGCGATGATTCCGGTCGACGACATCCACGCGGTCGACCACAGCCGGCGGCGGCTGCTGACGGCCGCGACCGCCGGCATCGGCGCGGTCGGCGTCGCGTTCGCCGCGGTGCCGTTCATCGCGTCGTGGGAGCCGAGCGTGCGCGCGCAAGCCCTCGGTGCTCCCGTCGCCGTCGATGCCTCGAAGCTCGAGGACGGCCAGATGCTCAAGGTGGTCTGGCGCGGCCAGCCGGTGTTCGTCGTGCGGCGGAGCAAGGCCGTCATCGATGCGATCAACAACCACAACGACATGCTCGCGGACCCCAACTCGGACGACTCGCAGCAGCCCGCATACATCAAGGCGTCCGGTCCCGTGCGGGCCCGGGATCCGGAGTACTGGATCGGATTGGCCGTGTGCACGCACCTCGGCTGCTCTCCGCTCGGCGCATTCCAGCCGGAAAACGCCTACCAGGTCGCGGGCACCGATCTCGGCGCCAACTGGCCGGGCGGATTCTATTGTCCCTGCCATGGGTCGAAATACGACATTTCGGGGCGCGTCTTCAAGAGCATGCCGGCGCCGAGGAATCTCACGGTCCCACCGTACGCGTTCGCGAGCGCCGCGCGCATCGTGATCGGCGAAGACGAGATCCCCAAAGCAACATGAAAGTCACGAGGTTGAGTGATGTCCGCAGCAGCACCTGAATCCGCCGGAAGCAAAGGTTTTCTCGGCTGGATCGATCGGCGCTTTCCCCTGACGGCACTGTGGCGGAGCCAGGTCTCCGAATACTATGCGCCGAAGAACTTCAATTTCTGGTACTACTTCGGCTCGCTCGCGCTGCTCGTGCTGGTGAACCAGCTGGTCACCGGCATCTTCCTGACGATGAACTACAAGCCGAGCTCGACCGAGGCGTTCGCGTCGATCGAGTACATCATGCGCGACGTCAGCTGGGGCTGGCTGATCCGCTACATGCATTCGACCGGCGCCTCCGCGTTCTTCATCGTGGTCTATCTGCACATGTTTCGCGCGCTCCTGTACGGCTCGCACCGCAAGCCGCGCGAGCTGTTGTGGATCTTCGGGTGTCTTATTTTCCTGGTGTTGATGGCCGAGGGCTTCATGGGCTACGTGCTGCCGTGGGGCAACATGAGCTTCTGGGGCGCGCAGGTGATCACCTCGCTGTTCGGCAGCCTGCCGGTGATCGGCGGAAGCCTGGTCGAGTGGATTCGCGGCGACTACGTGATCGCGGACCCGACGCTCAACCGCTTCTTCGCGCTGCACGTCGCGGCCCTGCCGCTGGCGCTGATTTTCCTGGTGATCGCGCACCTGATGGCGCTGCACGAGGTGGGGTCGAACAATCCCGACGGAATCGAGATCCACGATCACGAGGACGAGCACGGTCATCCGCTCGACGGGGTGCCGTTTCATCCCTACTACACGGTGAAGGATCTGATGGGGGTCATGTTCTTCCTGGTGATTTTCGCCGGCGTGGTCTTCTTCGCGCCCACCTTCGGCGGCCTGTTCCTCGAGGGGCCGAATTTCGAGCCGGCGAACCCGCTGCAGACTCCCCCGCACATCGCGCCTGTGTGGTATTTCACGCCCTTCTACGCCATGCTGCGCGCCGTGCCCTCGTTCTGGGGGACGCAGGTGTGGGGTGTTCTGGTCATGGGCGCCTCCATCGTGATCCTGTTCTTCGTGCCCTGGCTCGATCGCTCGCCGGTGAGGTCGATCCGCTACCGCGGGCCGATTTACAAGATCATGCTGACCGTTTTCGTCGTGTCGTTCATCACGCTCGGCCTCTGCGGCCTGAAGCCGCCGGCCGGCATCTATCCGATGCTGGCCAAGGTCTGCACCGTCCTTTATTTCGCTTTTTTTCTGCTGATGCCGTGGTACTCGCGCTTCGACAGCGTGAAGTCCGTGCCGGAGAGGGTCACGAGTCATGATTAAGCGATTGCTGCTGATCGCCGCGGCGCTGCTGCCGGCGGGCCTCGCGCTCGCCCAGGAGGGAGGCGAGATCGCTCTCCAGCATGCGGGCACGGATGTCACCGACATCAAGTCCCTGCAGCGCGGTGCGCGCGACTTCATGAACTATTGTTCGGGCTGCCACTCCTTGACTTATCTGCGCTACAACCGGATGGCGGAGGATCTCAGGATCCCCGAGTCCGACCTCAAGGCGAACCTCATGTTCACCTCGACCAATCCGTTCGACGGCATCAACAGCGCAATGCCGGCCGCCGATGCGGCAAATTGGTTCGGCAAGCCGCCCCCCGATCTGTCGCTCATCGCCCGGGAGCGCGGTGTCGACTATCTGTACTCGTACTTGAAGGGGTTCTACGTCGACCCCGCACGGATCTGGGGCGTCAACAACTTGTATCTGCCGGGCGTCGCCATGCCCCACGTGCTGGCGAGCCTGCAGGGATTGCAGGAGCCCGTCTTCAAGAACGAGCCGGACGGGGCGGGCAACGCCCATATGGTGCTCGTGGACGTCAAATTGACCTCCCCGGGCGCCCTGTCGCCACAGGAGTATGATGTCTTCGTCCGGGACATCGCCAACTTCCTGGACTATGCGGGCGAGCCGGTCAAAGCTAAGCGTCAGTCGCTCGGCGTCTTTGTCACGCTATTCTTGCTGGTGGGATTCGTGTTCACCTACCTGCTGAAACAAGAATACTGGAAGGACGTACACTGACGCAGCAGCGGGATCCGCTGAGCCATGGTCCTAGGAGATCGCGTTCGTGGCACGTCGCTCGGTGATGACCTTGTTCTCGGCACCGACTGACCCTTGGAGTCATCGGACGCGGCTGGTGCTCGCCGAGAAGGGGATCGCCATCGAGCTCGTAAATTGCGATCCACTGAAGCTGCCCGAGGACCTGCTCGATCTGAACCCCTATCACAGCGTGCCCACGCTGGTGGATCGGGACCTGGTGCTCTATGACTCGCGGGTGATCATGGATTACCTCGACGAGCGCTTCCCGCACCCGCCATTGATGCCCATCGATCCGGTCACCCGGGCGCAGTTCCGCGTGGCGCTCTACCGCGTCGAGCGCGATTGGTACGGCCTCGCCCAGGACATCGAGCTCGACCGGGAAAGCAAGACCGCGGCGCACAGCCGCAAGATCCTGTGCGAGGCGATCTGCGCGAGCGCCGAGGTGTTCAAGGCCAAGCCTTTTTTCCTGAGCGACGAATTCTCGCTGGTGGATGCGAGCATCGCGCCCATCCTGTGGCGGCTGCCGTACTACGGCATCGAACTGCCTCCCCAGGCCCAACCCATCGTGAAATACATGAACTCGATCTTCGCGCGCTCCACGTTCCGCTCCTGCCTGAGCGTCGCCGAGCGGGAGATGCGGCATTGAAGCCGCGCCGGCCCTATCTGTTGCGGGCCCTGCACGAATGGATCACCGACAGCGGCGAGACGCCGCACATCGTGGTCGATGCCGCGGCGCCGGGCGTGACCGTGCCCCGCCAGTACGTCAAGGACGGCAAGATCGTGCTCAACGTGAGCTTCAGCGCGACGCAGGCCCTGAAGCTCGGCAACGACTTCGTGAGCTTCGAGGCGCGCTTCAGCGGGGTGTCGCACCTCGTCGAAGTGCCGGTGCGGGCAATTCTCGGCATTTACGCGCGCGAGACCGGGCAGGGCATGATCTTCCCCGAGGGCGACGCCGATCCCGATCCGACGGACGCGCCGCCGAGCGCGCCCGGCAAGGCGGGCTCCGGGACGCCCGCACCGAAGAAGCCCAGGCTCCAGGTCGTCAAGTAGCGCGAAACGCGTCCTTGACCCAGGCGATCTCGTGCGCGCCGCACGGGTTGCCCTGAACCGCCACCACGTCGAATCGGACCCTGAAGCGGCGCCAGGCGGGGCGTGCGTGCAGCAAGAAACGCGCGGCGCGCAGGAGCTTGCGCCGCTTGAGCCTGTCGACCGAGGCGAGGGCTCCGCCGAAGTCCGGGCGCGCGCGCTGCCGCACCTCGATGAGCACGAGGATCGCTCCGTCGCGGCACACGAGATCTATTTCGCCGGCCTTGCAGCGCACGTTGCGCGCAAGCATCTCGAGACCCCGCGCTGCCAGATACAGCAGCGCGAGGTCCTCGGCGCAGCGGCCGTTCCGTTGCGGGAGGAGACGCGTCATGCCAGCCAGCATGGACCCGCGCGCCGGGCGTGTCGCGCGCTCTATCCGGCCGGTTCGCCTGCAAATGCGCCTACAAGGGCACCGGGACGCCGCTCCTGATCTGGACCCACTCGAGCTCGCGCCGGATCCGATCGTGATCGTCGAGCGAGAGCTTGCCCGTCATCCCCGCAAGGTCCTGGGTCGGGCTCAACGCATGGGACTCGAGCGCGGGCACCAGCCGGTAGGCGTCGAATCCGAAGGCGTACAGGCGATCGAGCCGGGCGGTACGCGCGGGCCACGCGGCGCGCACGCTGTCGCGGATCTGATCGATCGCGGGGTCCGTGGAGACCATCCACGGCATGTCGGCGAAGAACAGGCCGTCGAGATCGGAATTTGCGCTCGGGTTGGGCTCGAAGCTCTCCGAGGTCGCATACACCGGAATGTCGCCGGCATAGTTGTACTTGAGCTCCGGCATGATCAGGCGGGCGGCCGCCGGCGGCCCCTCGAGAAAGATGAAATCGACGTCGCCGCGGTGGGTGGAGGGCTCGCCCTTCACGCCGTGGACTTGCAGCACTTGCTTGATGATGTCGGAGAAGTCCGCGCGCGAGGGGTCGAAGCGCCCGCCGTCGACGAGCGTGCCGCCGTGCTGTGTGAATTCATCCACGAACGCCTTCTGCACGCGCGTACCGAGCTCGCCCTCCGCGATCAGGGCGATGCCGCGCATCTTGCCGTCCGCGACGACGCGGCGTGCCACGCCGCGCGCCTCGTCCTCCGGCAACAGAGCGAACTGATAGAACCCGGGGCCGGCGTTCACCGTGTCGCCGAGAAAGTTGAGCGCGAGCTGCGGCGTCTTGACCGCACGCACCGGCACGACCGCCGCGACGTCCTCCTTGGTGAGCGGACCGACCACGAAGGCCGCCCCGTCGTCGACGGCATGCCGATAGGCACCGGCCACCGATTCCGCCGCGACATCGTAGATACGCAGCGGCGGACGGGTGGCCGGGTCCTGCTGGAGGTACGCGGCGATGAATCCGTCGCGTACGGCGGTGCCGACGCTTTCGGAGCGGCCCGACAGGGGCAGCAGCAGCGCGATCTGATCGGGGAAGCCGGCCGGCGGAACGACGACCGCGTTTTGGGGCGGGGCGGCGAGCAGCATCTCGCTGCCGGGATGCTGCGGGAATGCCCGCTTCCATTCGGCCAGCGCCGCCGCGGCATGCGCGGGATTGCGCGCCATGTCGGCGGCAATCGGTCCGAGCGCGAGCCATCCGGCGACCACCGGATCGGTTCTCGGCGGGGCCTTGAGCGGGACGCCGCGCTGAGCCGCCCCGCGCAGCAGCGCGAGCAGCTCCTCGCGGCTTGCGCGCAGGGTCTGCGCATCCGCGATGTAGCGCTCGCGCTCGACGAAGGCGCGCGTGCCTTCGACAGGATGCCCCGTCAGGAAAGCCGCTTTGCCGCGCAGCCACCAGTAGCTTTGCGCGAGCTGCGGCGAGGTCGGCACCTGGATGGTATCGAGCTCCCGGATGGCGCCGGTGCCGTCATGCTCGGCGAGCGCGATCTCCGCCGCGACCAGCGCCCGCGAGGCCGGCATCGTCGTGCGCGCCTCGGGCGAAACCGCGGCGAACGCTTGCTTTGCCTGGTCGACATCGTTCGCGAGCACCCATTGCTCCGCACTCAATAGCTCGTAGCTGTCGCGATCCGCCGGGTTCTGCGAGGCGAGGTCGGCGTACGCCTGCGCCGCCTCCTCGTGTTTGCCCGCGACCACCAGACGCTGGGCGCGCTCCGCCCCCGAAGGCGGCGCGGGCTGCTCGGGCCTCACCAGGCTGCAGGCCGGCATGAGGAGGGAGAACCAGAGCGCCAGAGCGAGCGCGAAGCGTGGACGTGAAGAGATCGCTGCCATACCCTGCATTTCCAAATTCATATTAAACGGACGCGGTCGCTTCGACCGCGTAAGTCCTGCGCGAAGCGCATGAGGAGTATAGTGACAAAGGTGGCACCCGGTCGCCTCTACGTCGTGGCGACGCCCATCGGTAACCTGGGCGATCTGAGCGCGCGAGCGCGCGACACGCTCGCCGGCGCCGCACTCATCGCCGCCGAGGACACACGGCGCACGGGGACGCTGCTCAAAGCCCTCGGCATCGCCACGCCGATGATTTCCCTGCACGACCACAACGAAGCGCAGCGCGCCCCGCAGCTCATCGAGCGTCTGCGCGGCGGCGCGAGCGTCGCGCTCGTGAGCGATGCGGGGACGCCCGCGATCAGCGATCCGGGATTCGAGCTGGTACGCGCCTGCGCGCTGGCGGGCATCGAGGTCGTCGCGGTGCCCGGTCCGTGCGCCCTGGTGGCGGCGCTTTCGATCGCGGCGCTGCCGACCGATCGATTCTGCTTCGAGGGATTTTTGCCGGCGCGGGGCGCGGCACGTCGCACGCGCCTCGGCGCTCTGGCGAGCGAGCAGCGCACCCTCGTATTCTATGAGTCGCCGCACCGGATCAAAGATACGCTCGCGGACTGCGCCGGGGCGCTGGGGCCTCGCCGCGCGGCGGCGCTCGCGCGTGAAATCACGAAGCTGCACGAGTCGCTCTACCGCGGCTCGCTGGGAGAGCTCGCCGAGCGCGCCGCGGACGAGCCGGATCTTGCGCGCGGGGAGATCGTGCTCGTGGTCGCGGGCGCGGCGCCCGAGGCCGCCGCACAGGCCGATGACGGTCACGCGGGCGCGCTCGACCGCGCGCTGAAGGTCCTGCTCGAGGAGCTGCCGTTGAAGCAGGCGGCGCACCTCGCGGCGCGGATCGCCGCGGTGCGCGACAACGAGGCCTATAAGCGAGCGCTCGAGCTCAAACAAGCGTATGGTGCGCGCTAAGAGTCGGCCTGGCAGCCGCTGCTTTCGCCCGCGCGAGCGGGAGAGGGCGGAGGAAAGTCCGGGCTCCACAGGGCACGGTGCCAGGTAACGCCTGGGGGACGCGAGTCCACGGAAAGTGCAACAGAAAGATACCGCCTAAGCGCCGCGCAAGCGGCGCCGGTAAGGGTGAAATGGTGCGGTAAGAGCGCACCGCGCCGGCGGCAACGCCTGGCGGCACGGCAAACCCCACCGGGAGCAAGACCAAATAGGGAAGCGAGCGGTGCCTTCGGCCGCAACATGTGGCCCGCATGGGCTTCCGGGTAGGTCGCTAGAGCTGCGCGGCGACGCGCATCCCAGAGGAATGGTTGCCCACGACAGAACCCGGCTTACGGCCGACTCTTTTCCATGCGCTTCGCGCAACTTTTGACGCGGTCGAAGCGACCGCGACCTTGAGTGCCCTGTGTAAGACAAGGAAAGCCAGGCGCTTCGCGCAACTTTTGACGCGGTCGAAGCGACCGCGACCTTGAGTGCCCTGAGTAAGACAAGGAAAGCCAGGCGCTCCGCGCAACTTTTGGCGCGGTCGAAGCGACCGCGACCTTGAGTGCCCTGTGTAAGAGAAGAAAAATATAACGCTCGCGATGTGAGCGTTAAGAAAACCATATAAGGGATTGATTCCGAACGGAGTCGTCGAGCTCGGACCCGCGCGTATTCCCGAATGTGATCTAAGTCACTGTTGTCCCGAGTTTTTTTTAACTTAAGACGTTGACAGTGCGACGTGCTGCTCCCTATAGTGGCGCTCGGTGGGAAAAAGTGGGAGAAAATGGGTCGCGCGACCCATCGAACGATGTTCCGGGGCGCCAACAAACTCACACTCGACGCCAAAGGCCGCATGGTCATGCCGACCCGGTATCGGGAGCGGCTGCAGGATCGTTGCGGTGGGAAATTGGTCATTACGGTGGACAAGGACCAATGCCTGCTCATTTATCCGCTGCCCGACTGGGAAGAGATCGAGCGCAAGCTCATGCGCCTGCCCTCGATGAATCCCGATGCGCGGCGTCTGCAGCGGCTGATGGTGGGCCACGCCACGGATCTGGAGCTCGACGGACATGGCCGGGTGCTGTTGCCGCCGAACCTGCGCGAGTTCGGCATGCTGACCCGCGACGCGATGCTGGTGGGGCAGGGACTGTATTTCGAGTTGTGGGATGAGGCGCGGTGGAACGAGCGGCGTGACGAGTGGCTCGCCGGCGGCGTGGCGATGGCCGACTTGCCGGCCGAGCTCCAGACGTTGTCGCTCTGAGCCGCGGGTTCGGCGGCGCGGGGGCGTGACAAGAGCAGGGGAACACACGGCAGTACTGCTACCTCAAGTACTGGCGGCGTTGAACATACGGGCGGGTGGCACGTACCTCGATGCCACTTTTGGGCGGGGCGGACACGCAGAGGCGATTTTGGAGAAGCTCACGCTGGACGGTCGATTGCTTTGTCTCGATCGCGACCCCGTCGCCATCGCCCAAGCCAGCGCGCGCCTGGGCTCGGACTCGCGGGTGAGGCTGTTCCGCGCGCCTTTTTCCGCGCTCGGGGCGTGCGCCGATGCGGTCGAGCCGGGCCTCGTGCTCGACGGCATCCTGTTCGACCTCGGCGTGTCCTCGCCGCAGCTCGACGAGCCCGTGCGCGGATTCAGCTTCATGCAGGACGGCCCTCTCGACATGCGCATGGACCCGGACGAGGGTATGTCGGCCGCCGACGTCGTGAATGGCGCCGCGGAGTCCGAGCTCGCGCGGATCTTCCGCGTGTACGGCGAGGAGCGATTCGCTCGGCGCATCGCGCGCGCCATCGTCACCGACCGCCAGAAGCGCCCGTTCACCCGCACCCTCGAGCTCGCCGGACTCATCGAGCGCGTGGCGCCCTCGCGCGAGCGGCACAAGCATCCGGCAACACGCGTGTTCCAGGCGCTCCGCATCCACGTGAACCGCGAGCTCGCCGAGCTCGAGACGGGCCTCGAGGCCGCGCGCATGCGCCTCGCCCCCGCCGGACGGCTCGCGGTCGTCAGTTTCCACTCGCTCGAGGACCGCATGGTCAAGCGCTTCATGCGCGATCATGCACAAGCCGATCCGATGTACGCCGGCCTGCCGGACATCCCGCCGCACGCACGCCCGACCCTGCGCCTGGTGGGCAAATCCGTCGAGCCCGACGCCGCGGAAATCGCCTCGAATCCACGCGCCCGCAGCGCCCGCCTCCGGGTCGCCGAGCGCCTGCCCCAAGGAGTCGCCGCATGAAAAAGGCCAAGCTTCTGCCCCTCGTCGTGCCCGTGCTCTGGTTCGCGGTGCTCGGCTCCGCGGTGCAAGTGATCTATGCGCGCCACAAGGCGCGCGATGAGTTCGTGCGCCTGGAGAAGCTCGATGCACAGCGCGACTCGCTCGAGATGGAGTGG
>Ga0335075_10013400_pt1 | contig 12343 bp, 8 predicted proteins | sample Lox_Sample_24_FD_206723 | JGI IMG/M metagenome (GOLD analysis project Ga0335075, IMG submission 206723) | Soil microbial communities from Loxahatchee National Wildlife Refuge, Florida, United States - Lox_Sample_2.4 | ecosystem: Environmental > Terrestrial > Soil > Wetlands | place: USA: Florida... | reverse complement strand
TGCAGCATCGGCGCGATACATCTGGGCGCGCCGCCGACGCTGGCCATGGCCCTGGCCGGGTTCGGCGCGCACGTCGGGCTGGCCTTCCAGCTGACCGACGACCTGCTCGGCATCTGGGGCGCACCGGAGGTCACAGGCAAGCCGGTCCGCGCCGACCTGCGCGCCCGCAAGAAGTCCCTGCCGATCGTGGCCGCGCTGACCAGCGGCACCCAGCAGGCGGCGCAGCTGCGAGCGCTGCTGACCGACCCGAAGCCGCTGTCGGAGGATGACCTGATCCGCGCGGCCGACCTGGTCGAGGCGGCGGGCGGCAAGGCGTGGTCGGAGGCCGAGGCCGACTCCCAGCTCGCCGCGGCGAACGCCAGCCTGGCCGACGTCGACCTGCCCGCTGAGGTCCGCGCCGAGCTGACCGCCATTGCCGAGTTCATCACGGCGCGGCAATGGTAGAAGGCCCCGTGGTCCTCGATCTCGCTCGCGACACGCTGAGCCGAGCCCGTGACCACGTACTTGGCCTGCAGCACGCGCCGGGCTGGTGGCAGGGTGAGCTGGAGACCAACGTCACCATGGACGCCGAGGATCTTCTGCTCCGCGAGTTCCTCGGCCTGCACGACGACGAGACGATCGCGGCGGCGGCGCGCTGGATCCGGCACCAGCAGCGAGACGACGGCACCTGGGCCAACTTCTACGGCGGCCCGGCCGACCTGTCCACCACGGTCGAGGCCTACCTGGCGCTGCGGCTGGCCGGCGATCCGGTCGATGCCCCGCACATGGCCACCGCCCGGTCCTGGATCCTGGGGCAGGGCGGCGTCGAGGCGACGCGCGTGTTCACCCGGATCTGGCTGGCCTTGTCCGGCCTGTGGTCCTGGGATGACCTGCCGGTGATCCCGGCCGAGCTGATCTACCTGCCGTCCTGGTTCCCGCTCAACATCTACGACTGGGGCTGCTGGGCCAGGCAGACCATCGTGGCCCTGGCCGTGGTCCAGTCCTTCCGCCCCTCGCGGCCCATCGGGATCTCCATCGACGAGCTGAAGACCGGCGGTCCGCACGGCCGCGCCCCGGGCCCGCGCCGCTCCTTCGACGCGCGCCCGCTCCCTAACCCCAACCCGCGCCCCTCCGCCGACCCCTGGTCTTACATCTTCTCCGCGCTGGACAAGACCCTTCATCTTTACCGACCGGTAAAATCGATAAGGCGGGCCGCGCTGCGGCGGTGCTCGGAGTGGATCATCACCAGGCAGGAGCGGGACGGCTGCTGGGGCGGCATCCAGCCGCCATGGGTGTACTCGCTGATGGCGCTGAACCTGCTTGGCTACGAGCTTGAGCACCCCGTCATGCAGCGCGGACTGGCCGGCCTGAACCGGTTCACGATCACCGAGGAGAGCCCGGCCGGCCCGGTGCGCCGCCTCGAGGCGTGCCAGTCGCCGGTCTGGGACACCGTGCTTACCATGATCGGCCTGGCCGACGCGGGGCTGCCGCCCGATCACCCGGCGCTGGTCAGGGCCGCTCGGTGGGTGCTCGGCGAGGAGATCCACGGCCCGGGCGACTGGCAGGTGCGCAAGCCGGACCTGGCCCCCGGCGGATGGGCCTTCGAGTTCGACAACGACAACTACCCGGACACCGATGACACGGCCGAGGTCGTACTGGCCCTGCGCCGGGTCGCCTTCCCCGCCAATGACGCCAAGCCCGCCATCGAGCGGGGGCTGCGATGGCTGGCCGGGATGCAGTCCAAGGATGGCGGCTGGGGCGCGTTCGACGCGGACAACACCAGGGCCCTGGTGAACAAGCTGCCGTTCTGCGACTTCGGCGCGGTCATCGACCCGCCGTCAGCCGACGTGACCGCGCACATCGTCGAGGCGTTCGCGGCCGAAGGCCAGGCCGAGCACCCAGCGGTCCGCCGGGGCGTGGTCTGGCTGCTTCGGGCTCAGGAGGCCGACGGATCGTGGTTCGGCCGGTGGGGCGCCAACTACATCTACGGCACGGGTGCCGTGGTGCCCGCGCTGATCGCGGCCGGGGTGCGGCCGTCCAAGCCCGCCATCCGCCGCGCCGTGGCCTGGCTCGAAGCCCGCCAGAACGCCGACGGCGGCTGGGGCGAGGACCTGCGCTCCTACGGCGATCAGGCGCTGGCCGGCCAGGGCGCCTCCACCGCATCGCAGACCGCCTGGGCCCTGCTCGCCCTGCTCGCCGCGGGCGAAAACGATAGCGAGGCGACCGAGCGGGGCATCCGCTGGCTGGCGCAGACCCAGCGCGCCGACGGGAGCTGGGACGAGCCGCAGTACACCGGCACCGGTTTCCCCGGCGACTTCTACATCAACTATCACCTGTACCGCCTGTCTTTCCCGCTGAGTGCCCTCGGGCGATACGTATCGGGAGGTAGCGCATGACCGAGACCATCCCGCGGCCCCCCGGCGCCAGGACCGGGACCGGTGAGGAGGCGGATCCGCTGGTCATCTGCGCGCCGCTGCGGATCGAGGCCAGGGCCGTCCGCCGCGGTCTGGACGGCGGCGGTCTCGAGGGCAGTGGCACCCACCCGGCCAGCGTTATCCGCACCGGCTACGGCACCACGCGCGCGGCGCAGCAGGCCGGACAGTTGAGCCACGGCCCGTTCGGGCAAATGATGATCATGGGCGTGGGCGGCGGGCTGACCACTGACCTGAACCCGGGAGACCTGGTCGTCGGCTCCGAGGTCGGCCCCGTGACCTGCGCCTCCGCCCCGATCTTGGCCGGCGAGCTGCGGCGCGCGGGATTGCAGGCCGTCGTCGGGCGGATCACCACCGTCGACCACCTGGTGCGGCGGGGGCAGCGGGCCAAGCTGGCGGCCGAGGGCTGGCTGCTGGCCGACATGGAATCGGCGCCGCTGGCCGCCGCGGCGGGCGGGCGCCCGGTCGCGGTGATCCGTGCCGTGTCCGACACCCCAAGCCGTCCCGTGGCTGGCATCGTCTCCGGCGGGCTGGCCGCACTGCGCTCGCTGCGGGCCGCGGCGCCGGTGGCGCGGCAGTGGGCGGCGGCGTGCGGGACGCGCCGGGTGCTGCTGGCCGGGCCGCGGTCGTTCTGCGCCGGGGTGGAGCGTGCCATCGAGATCGTCGAGCGCGTCCTGGAGCGCCAGGGACCGCCCGTCTACGTGCGCAAGCAGATCGTGCACAACACCCGGGTGGTCGGCGACCTGGAAAGCCGGGGCGCGGTGTTCGTCGACGAACTCGACCAGGTACCGGACGGCGCGACCGTGGTGTTCTCCGCGCACGGCGTCTCGCCGGCGGTCCGGGCCGAGGCGCAGCGCCGTCGATTCGCGGTAATCGACGCGACCTGCCCGCTGGTATCCAAGGTGCACGCAGAGGCCAGGCGGTTCGCCGCCGACGGGTACACGGTGGCGCTGATCGGCCACGCGGGCCACGAGGAGGTCGAGGGCACGCTGGGTGAGGCGCCTGAGTCGACCGTCCTGGTCCAGACGGCCGAGGACGTCGCCGCGTTGCGGCCATCCCACGACGAGCGCGTCGCCTACCTCATGCAGACCACGCTGTCGGTGGACGAGGCGGCCGAGGTGGCCGGGGCGCTGCGGGAGCGGTTCCCCTCAATGCGCGCCCCGGGCAGCGACGACATCTGCTATGCCACCACCAACCGGCAGGCCGCGGTGCGGGCGGTGGCCGCGGAGTCGGACCTGGTGCTGGTGGCGGGTTCGGCCAACTCGTCCAACTCGGTCCGGCTGGAGGAGACCTGCGAGCGGGCCGGCACCCCGGCTCACCTGATCGACGGCGCGGCCGACATCCAGCTCGGCTGGCTAGCGGGGGTATCGACGATCGGCCTGACCGCCGGAGCCTCCGCGCCTCCCGCCGTGGTGGAGGAGATCATCTCGGCGCTGTCCGGGCTCGGCCCGGTGACGGTGTCCGAGCGAACCACAACCACGGAATCAATCCGGTTCGGCCTGCCCAAGGAGGTTCGGCAATAATGCCCATGCCACTACGTCAGTCCCTGCGCGTCGGGTCCTACCTGATGCGCCAGAAACTGGCTGGCAACAAGAAGTTCCCGCTCCTGGTCGAGCTCGAGCCGCTGTTCGCCTGCAACCTGAAGTGCGCGGGCTGCGGGAAGATCCAGCACCCGCACGACATCCTCAAGCAGCGGATGCCGGTCGAGCAGGCCATCGCCGCGATCGAGGAGTGCGGCGCGCCGATGGTGTCGATCGCCGGCGGCGAGCCGCTCATGCACCCGCAGATCGACGTGATCGTGGCCGAGCTGATCAAGCGCAAGAAGTTCGTGTTCCTTTGCACCAACGCGCTGCTCCTGCCCAAGAAGCTGGACAAGTTCAAGCCCTCGCCCTACTTCGCCTGGGTGGTGCACATCGACGGCCTGCGCGAGCGGCACGACGAGTCGGTCTGCAAGGAAGGCGTGTTCGACGACGCGGTCGCCGCGATCAAGCTGGCCAAGTCCCGCGGGTTCAAGGTGAACACGAACACCACGTTCTTCAACACCGACACCGCGCAGACGATCATCGATGTCCTGAACTACCTGAACGACGACCTGGGCATCGACGAGATGCAGATCTCGCCCGCCTACGCCTACGAGAAGGCGCCGGACCAGGAGCACTTCCTCGGCGTGACCGAGACCCGCGAGCTGTTCCGCAAGGCGTTCGCCGACGGCCGTCGGCGCAAGTGGCGGCTGAACCACACGCCGCTGTTCCTTGACTTCCTCGAGGGCAAGACCGACTACGCGTGCACGGCGTGGGGGATCCCGTCCTACTCGCTGTTCGGCTGGCAGCGGCCCTGCTACCTGATGTCGGACGGCTACACCAAGACGTACAAGGAGCTCCTGGAGACCACGGACTGGGACTCGTACGGCCGCGGCAAGGATCCCCGCTGCGCCAACTGCATGGCGCACTGCGGCTACGAGCCTTCGGCCGTCCTGGCCACGACGAGCTCGCTGCGCGAGTCGATCAGGGCGGTCCGAGGCGGCTAAATCCCCCTGCATACTCCGTTCCTCCCGCCGGACCCACCCTAGGTAATCCCGCAGGCCCGATTCAGCACTCCTTCAGCTAGCGCGCCCATGCTCAGAGTCGGCGCGGTGCCCGCCTCCGGGGGCGGCCCCGCGCCGCCATCTATGCGCCACGGGCGCGAGGTCTAGCAGGAAGTGCGTAGATGTTCTTCACCTACTTGCGTCGTGAGCTACGCCGCCGGATGCGCCAGGCCATTTTCATCGCGCTCGGCCTTGCGCTCGGCATCGGCCTGGTGATCACGGTGACGGCGGCGGCGACCGGCGTCAAGAACGCTCAGGGCTCGGTGCTGAAGTCGCTGTACGGCGTGGGCACGGACGCCACCGTGACCAAGGCGCCCAAGGCCGGTTCGTTCAAGCCTGGGTCGTTCGGCTTCGGGTTCCGCACAGGAACCACCAAGCGCCCGGCGGCCGGTACCAAGATCGACACCAGCACGCTGGGCGGCAGTGCCACGCTCGCCTCGATCGGCGCCTCGTCGGTGACCACGGTCGCCGACCTGCACGACGTCGCGGCCGCGGCCGGCGGTCTCACCCTGAACGACACGAAGCTGTCAGGCACCATACCCGCCATCAACACCAACGGGGGCGGTGGCGGTAGCGGCGGCTTCCAGGGCGGCGGCTCCAGCGGCTCCAGCGGTTCGGGATTCCAGAACTTCCGGGCCAACTTCAACACGAGCAGCTTCGGCGTAGACGGGGTTGACCTGAGCGCGGGCGAACTCGGCCCGCTCAGCACCGGCAAGCTCAGCGCGGGACGCACGTTCACCGCCGCGGATGCCAACTCCGACGTGGCAGTGCTCGACTCCTCGTACGCGACCCAGTACAAGTACACGGTCGGCTCTACGATCGCCATCGGCAACAGCAAGGGCACCGCGACGAACTTCAAGGTCATCGGCATCGTCAGCGAGGCGGCCGGCGACAACCCGTCGGATGTCTACATCCCGCTCGCGGTCGCGCAGAACCTGGCCAACATGAAGAACGACGTGAACACCATTTACGTCGCGGCCTCCAGTTCGTCGGCCATCAGCACGGTCTCAAGCGAGATCTCCAAGGCCCTGCCCGGGGACACCGTGACCACCTCGGCCGACCTGGCCAGCGAGGTCACCGGGTCGCTATCCAGCGCCTCCAGCCTGGCCAACAACCTGGGCAAGTGGCTCGCGATCGCGGTCCTGGTCGCGGCTTTCCTGCTGGCCAGCCTGCTGACCATGGCGGCGGTCACGCGCCGGGTGCGTGAGTTCGGCACGCTCAAGGCCCTGGGCTGGAAGAGCCGCAGGATCGTCGGCCAGGTGATGGGCGAGGCGGTCGCCATCGGCATCATCGGCGGCGCGGTCGGCGTAGGGCTTGGCTTCCTCGGCGCGGAACTGGTGACCAAGCTGTCGCACCCGCTTTCCGCCACGGTCGGCGCCAACACCACGGGCTCGGCCACGCCGGGCGGCGCCCAGCAGTTCGGGTTCCCCGGCGGCGGGAACGGCGGAGGCGGCGCCGGCGGAGGCTCGTTCCCCACCAACGGTTCCGGCGGAGGCGGCTTCCCGCGCGGCGGGTTCAGCCGCGCGGCCGCCGACGCGAGTCACACGGTCGTCACGCACCTGATCGCCTCGGTGACTCCCGGCGTCGTCATCCTCGCCGTCGTGCTGGCGGTGGCCGGGGGCATCATCGCCGGGATGTTCGGCGGATGGCGGGCCGCGAGCCTGCGCCCGGCCGACGCGCTGTCCAAGGTCGCCTGAAGGCTCGGATCAACGGGAGGAAACGCTCGATGTACAAGCTCTCCGGAGTGACCAAGAACTACCCCAAGGGCCGGAGCATCGTCGCCGCGCTGCGCGGCATAGACCTGGTGATCGAGGACGGCGAGTGGCTGGCCGTGCAGGGACCCACCGGCGGCGGCAAGTCCACGCTGCTGCAGATCCTGGGCGGCCTTGACCGGCCGTCGTCCGGGATCGTCGAGTTCGACGGGCAGGACCTCGCCCAGCTGCGCGAGGCCGAGGTCACCAAGGTTCGGGCCCAGGACATAGGCTTCGTGTTCCAGACCTTCAACCTGATACCCACGCTGTCGGCGCTGGAGAACGTGGAGGCGGCGCTCGTCCCGCTGCGGGTCGCAGGCCCCGCCCGGCGGCAGCGGTGCACGATGGCGCTGGAGGCCGTCGGCCTCGGCGACCGGCTGACGCACCTGCCCAGTGAGCTGTCCGGAGGCCAGCAGCAGCGGGTCGCGATCGCGCGGGCCCTGGTCAAGGAACCCAAGGTCCTGCTGGCCGACGAGCCCACCGGCAACCTCGACGAGGACACCAGGGACGAGATCATCGGCCTGCTCGAGACGATGTGGCGCGAGCGCGGCCTGACCATGGTGCTGGTCACCCACGACAGCAGCGTCGCCCGCCGCGCCCAGCGGATCGGCCTGATCAAGAACGGCCGCCTGAACTTCAGGCAGCACCGCTCCGGGCAGGCCTCCCGGGTCACCGCCACTCACACCGGCGCGGCCACGTCGGAGGCCCTGCCCGCGCCGCCCTCCGACTTTGACGCTCCCGAGCTACGCGCCGCCGACATCCCGGACTCCGGAGGGCGAGATTCCGGATCGGAGCCGGCGGACACCATCACGTTCGACTAAGCGTTCCCCTGCTGGCCTCTCTCGCCAGCGCCGGCCCGTCCCGTGTTCCCTGCACGGCGCGGGACGGGCCGGCCTCCCGCGCTGAGTCTCAAGGGGCTGCGGGGCCTGAAGGCTGCGGGACGGGCCGGCCTCCCGCGCTGAGTCTCAAGGGCTGCGGGGCCTCAAGGGGCTATGGGTCGAGGAGGGCTTCGCGGAGGAGCAAGGTGGCCAGATCCGCGGGCTCCGGGCTCACCCCGGACAGGCCGCGAGCGGTGAACCACCGGCCGACGTTCTCCGCGTCCCTGGTCAAGAAGGCGGCCCCCTGCGGGTTCGCGATCACGTCGACCACCTGCGGCAGGTCGATCATGACCAGCCGCCCGTCCTGCACGAGCAGGTTGAACGCGGACAGGTCGCCGTGGGCCAGGCCGTCCCTGGCCAGCGCCACCAGCGCGGTCACCAGCTGGTCCCACAGCCCGGCGAGTTCGGCCGGGCCGGGCCTGGTCTCGGCCAGCCGCGGCGCGGCCGTCCCGTCCGGCGAGCCGATGAACTCTTCAAGCAGCTCGGTGCCGAGGATCTGCGCCGGGTAGGGTACCGGCGCCCCGGCCGCGTACAGCCTGGCCAGCGCGGCGAACTCGGCGTTCGCCCACTGGCCCGCGATCGCCTGGCGACCGAAATCGCTGCGGCTCGCCACCGCCCGGTTGACCCGGGATTCCCGGGTACGGCGTCCCTCCAGGTAGCCGACGTCGCGATGAAACATCCTGTGGTCGGCGGACCGGTACCGCTTGGCCGCAAGCAGGCAGGACCGGTCCGTCCCGGGGACGCCGCGGCGCACAAGGAACACGTCGGCCTCCTTGCCGGTCTTCAGGATGCCAAGCTCGGTGTCGACCGCGGCCAGCTCGGTGACCAGCCAGTCAGGGTACGGTTTCGGGCCGCGTTCGGTCGGCGTGGACTGGTCCCAGGTGGACCAGCGATCGCCGTCCGGCAGGCCATCGGTGGCGTCGAACGTCTCGATCGAGGGCAGCGCCCGGCGGCCCCGGACGCGCTTGGCCGTGGTCTGTTCGTCGTAGTCGAAGCGCCGCTTACCGCGGCGGGTGGTGAACTCTTCGCCATACGCGGAGTGATGGTCGGGCACTGGTGATGCTCCTCGGCTGAGCGTCGGACAGGGCAGGCGACGGCGCGCCCGCGACGGGCGTATACATCTGGCGTCTCCCTTCCGCTCAGTCGGCCAGTGCCGGGACCAATGACCTCAACGGGTCCGGACCGCAGCAGGCTCCCACACGGCCCCCGCCGCGCGCAATCGAATATCGGCCGCGGCGAGCGACCGCCATCCCGCACCGGCGACCAGGATGCCATGACAATACCGGCCAATGTGGCCACACAAACAGCAACCAACGTCCCGCGTGAATGGCGCGATGGCAGGCCGGTATGGCGCCCTGATCAGGTGGTACGCGCCGGTTCAAGCCCGTTGGGTAAGCAGCCGGCCCGACACGCCGAGGACTCGGTGACCGAGGCGCTGGCCGACACCAAAAGTGGTGCTCCTCACCGGGGCGCGTCAGTCAGGTAAGAGCACGCTGGCCGGCCTGGTCGCCAAGGGAAGGGACGCCGAGTGGCGGAACCTGGACACCGCCGCGACCCGCCAGGCGGCGATCGCCGATCCGGCCGGATTCGACGGCGCCGCCAGAGCCCTTGGTCCTCCGGCGTTCCGAGCGGGGTGCGCGGGCCCCCAGCCCTATCTATCGGGGCTGGGGCGCCACCACCCCCAATGCCGGCGTCGCACCCCGGCCGCGTGCGCCGTCGGTTGGGGGTATCGGGGCTGAGGTGACTGCTGATGCGGGCTGGTCGGAGAACTCCGGCGATTGTGGGCCACAATCATCCAGATGTCGGTCCGGAGCCCGGATTGCGGCAGTTGTCATGGGTGGCGCACGTGATCGGCCCGCAGCCGCTCAGCCGACGGCGCCGCCGGTATCGGGATCGAAAAAGTGCAGGAGGGCGGCGTCGACGGCGAAGGTGACCCTGGTCCCGGCCCGGACTGCGGCGCGCGGGCCGACGCGGGCCACCCCGTTCGGCACGCCGCCACCCAGGATTCCCTCGGCGGCCGGCATGCCCTCGGCAGCCGGGTTGCCGACCGGTGTCGCGTCCACCGAGAAATAGACCTGGTGCTCGCTGCCAAGCGCCTCGACGGCGTGCACCTCAGCGACCAGCCGGCCCGGCGCGGCAACCGGCCGGCCCGGCGCGGCAACCGGACCGCCCGCCCCAGACCCGGACCCCGCCCCAGAGGCGGACCCCGCCCCAGACCCGGACCCCGCCCCAGACCCGGGCCCGTAAACGGACAGATGCTCAGGTCGTACGCCGACGATGATCTTGCGTCCCTGGTATCCCGCCAGACTCGCCGCGACCGCGGGCGGCAGCGCCAGCCGCTGCGAGCCGAGCACCACGGTGGGCGTCCCGGCCGCCCCGTCCGCTGACAGGCCGGCCTCGTACAGGTTCATCGGCGGGGAGCCGATGAACGTGGCGACGAACACGTTCGCCGGCCGGTCATACAGCGACTGCGGCGTGTCGTACTGCTGCAGCACGCCCGCCCGCAGCACCGCCACCCGCTCGCCCATCGTCATCGCCTCGACCTGGTCGTGCGTCACGTACAGCGTCGCGGCCTCAAGCGACCGGTGCACCCGCAGCACCTCCGAGCGCATCTGCACGCGGAGCTTGGCGTCGAGGTTTGACAGCGGCTCGTCCATCAGGAAAACGGAAGGGGAACGAACGATCGCCCGGCCCATCGCCACCCGCTGCCGCTGGCCACCGGACAGCTGCCGCGGCTTGCGGCCGAGCAGGTCCGAAATGCCGAGAACCGAGGCGGCGGCGCGGATCTGCCGGTCCCGTTCGGCCTTGTCGACCTTCTTGTTCTCCAGCGCGAAACCGATGTTCTGGTGCACCGACATGTGCGGGTACAGGGCGTAGTTCTGGAACACCATGGCCACGTCGCGATGCCGGGGCGAGATGCCGTTGACCACGCGTCCGCCGATGCTGACGGTGCCTGAGGTGATCATCTCCAGTCCCGCGACCAGGCGCAGCGCGGTCGTCTTGCCACAGCCCGAGGGCCCGACCAGCACAACGAACTCGCCGTCGTCGACATCCAGATCCAGATCGTCGAGCGCCTTGACCCCGGTCGCGTAGACCTTGGTCAGCCCGCGCAGCGAGATCGCAGTCACAAAGGCCTCCGGATAATCAGTTCGCGATGCTGCCGAGCAGCAGGCCGCCCCGCCAGTATCGCTGCAGCACAAGGAACAGCGCGATCAGCGGGACGATGGTCACCAGCCCGCCGATCACCAGCATCGGGTACAGGTTCGCGTCTCCGCTGTTCACTGCGCGGTCCGACCACAGGCCGAGCCCGACGGTGAGCGGGTACTTGGTGTTGATGTTGAAGATGAGCAGCGGCAGGAAGTAGTTGTTCCACACCGCGACGATGCTGATCAGCAGCACGGTCAGCACGCCGGGCAGCATCAGCGGCAGCGCGATGCGGAAGAAGATCCGCGCCTCGCCCGCGCCGTCGATCCGCGCCGCGTCGACGAGCTCGCGGGGGACGGAAAGGTCCGCGTACACCCGCATCAGGTACAGGCCGATCGGGCTGACCATGCTGGGCAGCACCATGCCCCAGATCGAGTTGATCAGGTGCGCCTTGGCGTAGGTCAGGTACAGCGGGAGAGTGAGCGCGGTGACCGGGACCAGCAGGGCGGCTATGGCCAGGGCGAACAGCAGCTTCGAGCCGCGGAACCTGAACCGGGCGAACCCGTACCCGGCGAAGGCCGACAGCGCGGTCGCGCCGACGCCGCCGAGCACGGCGTACAGCGCCGTGTTGCCGAACCACTGGATATAGGTCCCGTAGCCGTCCACGTCCTGGAACAGCAGCGAGAAGTTGTGGAAGAACTCGAACGGCCCGGTAAACCAGAAGCCGAACGACTCGAATATGTTCGCCTGGGTCTTGGTCGAGTTGATGGCGAGCCACGCGATCGGCACCAGGGTGAAGATCGCGAACAGGAACGCGAGCGCGGTCAGCAGCGGGACCGTGCCCCTCCGCAGCCCGTAGAGCTCGGCCGGGATCACGCTGTCCTGTTCCTCCAGCCGTTCCCGCCGGCGGCGCTCCCGCCGGGTCTCCACCACCGGTGCCGACCCCCCGGCATCAGGAGAAGCAACAGAAGCCGGGGGCACCACGGACACGCTCATGATGAGAGCTCTCCTCTCCGCCGCCGGAAAATCAGCGATAGCGACGAGATGACGACGATGATCACCGCGAGGATCACCGCCATCGCCGCGGCCAGGTTGGTCTCGTCGGCGGCGATCGCCGTGTTCCACATGTAGTAGGCGGGCGTGTAGTTGACCGACACGGATCCCTGCTGGAAGTACTCAAGGATCTGCGGTTCGGTGAACAGCTGCAGCGCGCCGATCGTGTTGAGGAAGATCAGCATGACCACCGCGGGGCGCACCATCGGCAGCTTGATCCGCAGGATGATCTTCCACAGCGGGGTGTCGTCGAGGATGGCCGCCTCCACCACGTCCCGCGGCACCGATTTGAGCGCCGTGTACAGGATCGTCATGTTGTAGCCTGTCCACTCCCAGATCACGATCACAATGATCGAGGGCAGCAGCAGCGACGGCGAGAAGTAGTTGGTGCCCGCGAAGCCGAGCGCGTTGGCCACGTGCACGAACGGCCCGAACTGCGGTTCCAGCAGGAACGACCACATCACCGCGCCGACCACGGCCGGCACCGCGAACGGGATGAAGAAGATCGTGCGGAACGTCCGG
>Ga0335075_10013397_pt1 | contig 12344 bp, 18 predicted proteins | sample Lox_Sample_24_FD_206723 | JGI IMG/M metagenome (GOLD analysis project Ga0335075, IMG submission 206723) | Soil microbial communities from Loxahatchee National Wildlife Refuge, Florida, United States - Lox_Sample_2.4 | ecosystem: Environmental > Terrestrial > Soil > Wetlands | place: USA... | reverse complement strand
GGCTCGGGTGTGGCGCGCGCGGAGCCGTGAAATCCCGCAGTTCAGTGAAGGACAAGCGCAATGAGAGCCTGGTTTGTTCCACCGCTCGTCAATCCGATTTTTGTCGTCCTGCTGACCGCGGCATTCGCAGCGTATCACGCACTCTAAGCTCGAAACCTTCTAAAGGAACACGATCATGGGCATTTCGATAAACAGCAAGATGAGCGGGTTCAGGATATGGGCGGAGATCCACGAGCCGAGAAAGATCGACAAAGCTCCCACTGGAGCGGACGAGGGTGGCGTCATTGCGGTGGCGAATGGCGATCAAGGTGCGACGACAGCCGACCAGCAACCGCATCGTCCATGGCTCGTCCCTGGGGCCGGCAGGCTCTAACGGCCGCCCGTCTTTAAAAGGGAAAGCCCGTGAAATACTTCGTGCCGCCGATCGTGATCCCGGCCCTTATTTTTATTGGGATCGTCTCCTATGCGCTGCTCCGGCCGCCGCTCGTCGTCGGCCACTCCGTTGCGCCGGCGGTCAGCGCCCAGCCCCGTTAGCGCAGCGGCTGCAAGGGCTGTTCTGTTGGTGCGACTTCCTCGGTCACGACCGTGAAGCTGCTGAGGGTGTTCGGACCGAAAGTCGTGGTAATCGCGACATCCGCCGCATCGCGGCCGCGGGCGATCAGGACCCGCCCGATGCGCGGGACGTTATTGCGCGCGTCAAAAGTATACCACTCGCCCCCAAGGTAGGCTTCGAACCAAGCCGCGAAATCCATCGGCGCGTCCGCGGCCGGGACGCCGATATCGCCCAGATAGCCGGTGCAATAGCGCGCCGGGATGTTCATGCAACGGCAGAACGCGACGGCGAGATGGGCAAAATCGCGACATACGCCGGTGCGATCGCAGTAGGCTTCCCAGGCCGTCCTGCCGGCACGCGCGTGTTCATAGCCAAAAGCAATGTGCTGGTGAACATAGTCGCAAATGGCCTGGACGCGGCCCCAGCCGAGCGGCGTCTTTCCGAACAGCGACCATGCGATCGCGGAAAGCCGGTCGGTCTCGCAGTAGCGGCTGCCCAGCAGAAATCCCAAGGCCTCATCCGGCAGATCCTGCACGGCGTGCTGCTGGGCCGCGACGGCGACCACATCAGGTTCGCCGCTGTCATTCACGACCCCGTTCGCAGATAGTCGCGTTCGGCCCGCCGGCGCCACGATACAGCTGCACCAATTGCCGAAGCCGTCACGATAGGCGCGGATCGGGATCGATGGGCTGGTGATGAGATGGTCCGGCACCACCATGTCCGAGATGCGCGTGTAGTGGACGTTCAGCACCAGCAGCATCGGCGTCGGCTGCGGGCAGTCGTAGACCAATTCGTAGCCGATACGGATCTGCATGGCCGCTACTTCCGCCGAGTTTGCAGTGAAAGCGCAGTGCGGTTCTGACCGCCGTCGGTATTTTTGTATTTTCTGGCGTTAGTCTGCAATGCGGACCCCGGGCGTTGGACGTCCCGCACGGACGCGCTCGCCACTGGCCGCTCCAGCGGGGCCGTCCGACCGCTGCGCGCGGGTTCGGTGTGCAACTGGAGAGACCGGACAGGCCGCCGTGTCAGCTTTTCGATGTCCTGCAGGTAGGGCCGTTCCTCGTCGCTGCAGAACGAGATTGCCGTACCGGCCGCACCGGCGCGCGCGGTTCGACCGATGCGGTGGACATAATCTTCCGGCACGTTGGGCAGCTCGAAGTTAATGACGTGCGACACGCTTTCCACATCGATCCCGCGCGCGGCAATATCCGTAGCCACCAACACTCTGGTGTGGCCGGTGCGGAAGCCAGCGAGCGCGCGTTCCCGCTGGGGCTGCGATTTATTGCCGTGGATCGCGGTGGCATCGATGCCGGCACCTTCAAGATGCCGCACGACCCGATCGGCACCGTGCTTTGTCCGGGTGAAGACGAGCACCCGCGCAAGAGAAGGGTCCCGCAGCAATCTCACCAGCAACTCCCGCTTCTCGGCGCTCGCGACAAAGACGACGCCTTGATCCACGATGTCGACCGTCGTCGCGGCCGGCGCCACGGCTGCCGTGATCGGGGCGTCGAGGTACTCCTCTGCGAGTGCGGCTATCGGCCGAGGCATGGTGGCCGAGAACAGGAGTGTCTGCCGCTGTCGGGGCAACAGCTTCACGATGCGCTTCAGCGCGTGGATAAAGCCGAGGTCGAGCATCCGGTCGGCCTCGTCCAGAACCAGAACCTCGACGCTCGACAGGGCGAGGAACTTGCGCTCGATCAAATCGAGCAGGCGCCCCGGAGTGGCGACCAGAATGTCGACCCCTGACGCGAGCCGCCGCTGCTGGGGCCCGATCGGGACGCCGCCGAAAGCAGCCACCGCGGAAAGCGGTGTTCCGCGACCATACGCACGAAAGCTTTCCACGATTTGGGTCGCCAGCTCTCGCGTGGGGCAGAGCACCAGCGCTCGGCAGCCGCGGGGCGGTGTCGCGCGCGGCGGGTGGGAAAAGCGTTGCAGAATGGGCAATGCGAAGGCGGCTGTCTTGCCGGTCCCGGTCTGGGCAATGCCGCAGAGATCGCGGCCGCCGAGAACCTGTGGGATAGCCTGGGATTGAATCGGGGTGGGCGTTGTATATCCCTCGGCGGCGAGGGCGCGCAGGATCGGGCTCGCGAGGCCAAAGTCAGAAAAGCTGGACAAAATTGGCGCCTCTTCACTTCAGGGTCATGGGTCCCGGAAAGGCGCACGCGAGCCACCGCCTGCGCCGTGCGGGTCTGGAGACGACCCGCGTGATGAGGGCTGTCGGATGAAGGCAGGGGATAAAGACCGAACCCAGGCCCCGCCGATGGCGGGATCGCTCACGCGGCTCGGTCACGTGGCTCCAAGCCGGAGCACGAACGCTGCCCCTTCTATATGCTTGCTGGGCGCCTGCGATCAAGATGCTCGTCCCTTGGGATAGCGCCGCGCCAATACAGGATTGCATCGCTACCACTAGGGCGATCGAGAGTGGGCACCAGGATCTGTCGATCCAGCACGGCGCGCTCAAGACGGCAGGCTGCGAGGTGGTTTGTGCCGAGAAGACCAGCGGCACACGCCGTGACGGCCGCACCGAGCTGCAGGTGCTCCCCGACTTTCTGCGCGACGGCGACAAGCTCGTGATCACCCGCATCGACCGGCTGGCGCGGTCGCTGAAGATCTTCAGGACATCGTGCACGAGCTCAAGACCAAGGGCGTCGCCTTAAAGGCGACCGAGCAGCCGGTCGACACCGCACTGCACCGGGCAAAGCGTTTCTCGATATGCTCGGCGTATTCGCCGAATTTGAAACAACCTGCGCCGTGAGCGGCAGCTCGAGGGATCAGCACCGCCAAAGCGCGCGGCGTTTACAAAGGCCGCAAGCCGTCGATCGATGCTTGTCGAGGTCTTGCGGTTGCGACGGGAGGAAAAGCTCGGCCCGGCGGCGATGCGCGGCGTCTCGGCATCAGCCGGGCGAGCGTCTATCGCCTGGTCGAGAACGAGGCTCTGCAGTTAAACCAAATGGGGGTGGCGATGCCGATGAGACCTGATATGCGGGCGTTTTATCCCAGGGACTGGCCGCAGATCAGCCGGCACGTGCGGTTCGAGTCCGCCGCCAGCATGTGCGCCTAGTCCCAACGGTTGTGTTACCAGCCACCAAATCGGTTAATCGATCGGCAGGCGGGCGTCCATGTCGAGCTCGAAGCGGCCGTAGGGGTTGACATGCTCCCAGAAGAGTGGCGTCAGGGCGCCGAGATCCCTAGCGGTGAGTTTTCCCGACCCATGCGGCTGCGTCAAGATGCGCTGCAACATCAGGGTGTTAATGTACACCATGCAATTTTGGAGCAGATGCAAGGCGAGCATGCCATGAGCTGGAAACCCAGTAGCCGGCAGAAGGCAAAGGCGATTGTGCTTTGGCCGTGGGAGTCGACGTACTGACGATCGACCTCCATCTCGGTGCAATGATGAACCACCCCCTCGATCATCGCAGCGACTTCGGAGGAGGACGGGGATTTGAGTTGCGAATGAATGCACAGCGAATTGCGCTCGACATGCCAATAGATCATGACGCCGCGCCCGCCGTAGCGGATATGCCATTGCGTGGTCAGGTTCTGGTCCCAGGCGCCGAAGTGCTTGGAATCCGATGCACAGGCCGTCGTGCCGTCGCCCCAGATGGCCGGGTTGCGAGCCTGCAACGTGCCGTTTGTGATGATCGCGATGGCCTGGCGCAAGGCATCGATCGTGACATATCGGCGCCGGACATAGGCGAGGTCCTTGGCGGTCGTGCCCGGACTGGAGGCCGGCCATCCGCTGAAATCCAGCGTTCGTCCCAAGGCCGTTCAGGCAAAGCAGCAGCCGCGGCCGCAGGACCGAACGGTCGAGGGTCTCGTAGGCCGTCGAGCTTTTCAAAGCCGCGGTGAAATTCAGGCGGAGATCGGCCTCCTTGAGCATGTCGAGGAGGCTGGTCATCGGCCACGTCGCGACGGTTTCGGCCTTGACCGCGGCAGCCCCTCCAGCCGTTCTTGTGCTGCCGGGGCAAGGCGGCCGAGGATGCCAGTACAAAACTGATCATCATGGGCGTGGATCGCGGTGCGGACGATGCGGTCAATACGATCGACTGTGGGCGGCTCGATCGGAAGCTCGCGGCATCGGGTCCGCAAAAGCGCGGCAAGCTGATCCGAAACGGCCCCGACGGCTGCCACCTGACCACGCAGCCAACCTTCGAGCAGCGCCGCATCGGCGACGCTCGCCTCGCGAAAGCCGGTCAGGGCGTGGATTTCGGCACGGTGTCGTTCAGCGGTCCGCCCCGCCAGGATCGGCGCAAAGCCGGGGGGAGCCGCGACGGCGAGCTGCCGTGCGAGCTCCTCGACGACCGACGGATTGATCTCGCCAGCGGTTCGCGGAAACCGTCCTCGGTCGCGAAAGAACGCCAGCAGCACGGCGAAGCCGAGCCGGTTGCCATAATGCTTGGTCATGACGAGCGCCAGGTCCGGGGCGTCAATGTCGATCGCTCCGGAGCCACAGCTTGGTTGGCGACTTTCAATTTGAGCGGGTCGGTTGCCGAGGGGAGGGCCCTACAACTCTTTACAAAACCCGCATTCTGTAAAGAGTGGTATCGTGCCGGCGATGGAAATTCGCTGAGTTTCGATCGTGACGGCACCCGCCCTCGGCAGGCGAAATGTCAAAAGTGCGCCGGCAACCCCCACGGATGCCCATGAGCGCAGTAAGGATTTCTTGAGCGCTGCCGAAATCGCCGCCTTGCTGGACGCCGCCAAGGCCGGGCGTCATGGCGTCCGCGACCACCTGCTCATCCTCGCGATGTTTCGTCATGGTCTGCGCGTCAGCGAGGCGATCGGTCTGCGCCGCGACGAGGTCGACCTCGACCACGCCCGGCTGTGGATCCGCAGGCTCAAGAACGGGCTGGCCGTCGAGCATCCGATCGCCGGCGACGAACTGCGCGCCATCAAACGTTATCTTGCCATCCGCAAAGATGCGCTGCCCTGGCTCTTCGTGTCGGAGCGCGAGCAACCTTTCACACGCCAGTCCGTCAACTATCTCATCACCATGGCCGCGAGACGGGCCGAACTGCCACCCGTCCACCCGCACATGCTGCGCCATTCATGCGGCTTCTATCTCGCCAACCGCGGCTACGACCTGCGGCTCATCCAGGATTACCTCGGGCACCGGGATCCGAAACACACCGTTCATTACACCCGGGTCGCGGGTAATCGTTTCGAAGGCCTCTGGCGATGAGGCCCGCCGACTTCGCATCCCTCGGCCAATTTGGCGGCTGGTGACACGACTGTTGGGTCTAGGCCATAATGCGGCGGCTTGCCGCTACGCGGCGCATCCGCCAAACCCGTCAGACCCGCGCGGGCAAAGCGGCCGCGCCATTTTGCTGACCGTTGCCGGCCGCATCTCCACCCGCACTTCGGCATTGCCGTCATGCCGCCTTTTGGGCATGTCCATTTGCGGGCATGTCTACAATACCACATACCCACTCATAGAGTTCGCGTATTTCCTCGGCGGCCTTGCCTGCCGGCTCGAATTCCTGCGCAGTGCGGCCATCGATCACGCTGTGCGTGAAAGCTGCGCGCTGGGTAATTTGGCGAGGGGCGACTCGTGCGCCGCGATCGGTCAGCCCGGCGGCGGCCTCCTTGCCGATCCCGCTGCGCGGCGGGACAGCGTTCAGCACCACATAGGCCGGTTTCGCCGCCGCCTTGGCGAGCAGCAGTGTCGTCTCGATCGCTTCAAGGTCAAAAGTTGCGGCGCGGCACGGGATCAGCACGAGGTCCGCGCCGCGCGCCGCGAGTGATGCACTTTGGTCGGCGTTCGGCGCCGTGTCCAGCACAAGAAAATCCGCTCCATTGTCGCGCGCTGATTTCATCAGTGCTGGCAATCGTACAGCCTGGCCGCTGACGACTTCCGGCTCGGCAGCCTGACGCCGGTCACCCCAACTCGCGGCTGTCGCCTGCGGATCGAGATCGATGATCGCTGAGATGTGACCGGCCGCTGCTGCTGCCGTCGCCAGGTGCACCGCCAGGGTGGTTTTGCCTGCGCCCCCTTTCTGACTGATGATAGCGACTGTCTTCATGTAGCTCCTCCGCATGGCTCCATGGCCGACTGCCCTTATACCCGCATGTGGACATGCAGACAAAAGTGGCCGGAAAAGACTGCAGGCCCAATCGGTTTGATCGTCGAGCGGTGAGGGTCCGGGATAGCGCCGATTCGCTAATGTTCTCGTAACCATAATGTCTGGATCCAGGAATTAGGGATAGCGCTCCGGCAAAACGTCCTAATTCACCCCCTTTTCCTTAATTTCCTATATTCCTCTAATTCCTTAGGCCAAATCGACGTGTAAATCATGCGGTTATAGGCCAAATTGGGACATTTTGCCGGGGCGGATGGGACGTTTTGCCGGGGCGGATGGGACGTTTTGCCGGGGTTGCGCCGGGTAATTGGGACATTTTGCCGGGCTGGCGGAATTAGGACGTTTTGCCGGGGTTGCGGTCGAGAATGGTTCGATTGATCCTCGTTGCATGGCGCGAGAGATCGGGAAGACTTTCCCTACCCATCTGACCAAGGCGGCGGGTGCTGTCGAGATCTCGGAACCGACGGGGCAGCTCTCGCTGGCAGACCGGCGGCTGTTCAACTTTCTGCTGGCGTACGCCTATCCCAACCTTGGTAAGCAGCCAAAGCACGGCGTGGCGTTGTCCCAAAAACCCGTGCGGTAGCAGTGTCGAGAACCGCTGCTGCGATCTGTTGTGGAGAGGGGCGGGGATCGGCGGCTTTTTTCCATGCGAATTCCGGCAAGCGATGGCCGTCGCACTTCATCGCCGGGTGTCCCGAAGATACCGGTGCGGCGAAGGCTGTGAAGCAGCACTCAAGCGCGACCCTGCCCCTGAGGGGGGTATGACATTGATGTATAGACACCAGTAGGCTTTCGGTTAGGGTCCCGATCAGCGCCGATTTGGATCCCGTTAAGCTTAATAGACGTCTGGCGAGTCGACGCCGAGAGAGGCCAGCTGCGGTTCGTGCCCTTCGAATATTTGTACCAATAGACTCACGCCGCGATACTTGGTCTTGTTTAACTGCTTCTTTCTCAGACGCCGAGGGCAACCGTTCCAGTGGCCGTCGTGCTCGCGCCGCGCGCGCCATACTACAGCTCCCTGATAAAGCTGTATTTTTTGGTGGTTTACCCTAACTTGATTGGCAGCACAATCGCCTGGAGCGCTCTATTGGCGATTGATCCCGGGAAACCCTCTCGCCGATGTCGTGGTCGTGGAGTGGTGTGAAATCGGCGCCCGAAGGGTGAAATCGTTTGGTGTCGGACGCGCCGCGTGAGGGCACTGAATGGCCTTCGCGGTTAGGGGGCCTTTGCTCGCAGCACCCGGCCCCTTGGGAAGGGGCCGCTTTAAGCGGCGGGTTCCATCGGTGTCGCTGCCGGGTCGAGAGCTGTGAGAGCGTCATCGAAAGCGCGGTCGCGTTCGGCTTGTTGCCTGACGGCATTCGCGAGCTCCGCCTCGACGGCGGCACGCTCGCGCCGGGTGAAACGGCAGCCCTTGAGCTCTCTGCGCAATTCCTGGATGTGGTCATAAAGATCAATCATCGTTGTCTCCTTCCGTCTTTCAACACGGAAGGAGATGGCATGAATGAGCGGTGAGCGGCCTTGGCGCCCGATGCTAAGGCATTGGGAGAGGCGGATAGGTTGCAGGCCGGATCGGGCTGTTAGGGCTGTTGACCCTGTAAAGGAGATTTGCCGCCGCCTGCCGCCGAACGACCAGCTTGAGGCCCGGAATTTTCCGGTGACCTCGTATAGGAGTGTGGCCGGGCCGTTCACGCCCTCTGGCATTGCGTTGGCGCGCCGTGCTCGCGGGCTCCGCCTCATCCCAACGAGCGGAGCATAGCCATGTCCTTTGTCGGCGTCGATCTCCATACCAACAGCTTTACCGCCTGCCGCCGCGAAGCGGACGGGAGCGAGCGCTTTGAGAGCTTCACCCTGTCGCCGGCCGATCTGGCGCGGTTCTGCCTGAGGCTTGACGCCGACGATGCGGTCGCCTTCGAAGCGACCGGCAACAGCGCCTGGTTCCGCGACCAGATCCTGCCCTGCGTGGGCCGTGTGGTGGTGGTCAATCCCAGCCAGTTCAAGGTGATCCGCCAGTCGGTCAAGAAAACCGACCGCAACGACGCGCGGGCGCTGGCGCTGTTCCTGGCCAAGGACATGCTGCCGGAAACCCGGGCCAAGACGCAGGCGGAGAGCGAGCTCGGCTCCTTGACCCAGACGCGCGATCTGCTGGTCAAGCAGCGCACCCGCCTGTTGAACAAAATCCACGCGCTGCACAACCGCCACGGCATCAAGCTCAAACGCGAGAGCCTAGCGAGCAAGAAGCGGCTGCTCGCGATCACCGCCGACCCGTTCACCCCGCTCGAATGGGTCGAACTGGAGATCGTGCGCGACCAGGCGCTGTCCCTGACCGAGGCGATCGGCAAGATCGACGCCCGGATCGAAGGGGCCGCCAGCACCCTCGACGGCGATGCGAGTCTGACCTCGATCAAGGGCATCGGGCCGCGCGCCGCGGCTGTCTTTCTGGCGACGATCGGCAACATCCGGGACTTCGCCAGCGCCGACAAGCTGGCCGCCTATTTCGGCATCGTACCGCGCGGCAGCCAGTCCAACGAGACCGACAGCCGCGGGCGGATCACCAAGCGGGGAAGCCGGCTGGCCCGCACCGCGCTCGTGCAATGCACGCTGATCGCCACCCGCTACTCGCCCTATCTCAAGGCCTATTACGACCGCATTCGGCTGCGCCGCGGCAGCGGCAAGGCGATCATCGCCACCGCCCGCAAGCTGCTCGCCATCATTTACGACACCCTGAAAAGCGGCCGCGTCTTCACAGACTTCGCCGCATTCCAGTTCCAGCTCGGTCACATCCCTGCTGGACAATCATCATAGGAGACAACGATGATTGATCTTTATGACCACATCCAGGAATTGCGGGCCGAGCTGCGCGGCTGCCACTTAACACGCCGCGAGCGTGTTGCAGTGCAGGCGGAGCTGGCAAACGCGATCGCCGAACAGGCCGAGTTCGAACGCGCATATAACGCCGCCCTAGAGACGCTGTCGGATCCCGCCGAGACGATCAGGGCCGCTGAGTGAGCAGCCCCCTGCCCTCCTCCGTCGCTCTCTGTCCCGCCTAGGGTAGGCCGGTTATCCCCGGTTGACTGGCACAGCTGGCCCAGGGCGCCACCCCCAGATGCGGTCGCCTATGTGACTCGCAAACGTTGAAAACACTCCGGTTCAGCCACAACCATGGCTTTTCTTAACCCGCTACGCGACCGCCTCGCCCTGAATCGTCAACGCTTTGAGAAATCCGGGCTAATTCCCAAAAGTGTTGAGTGACGCAATACGAATGATATCGCCGGCCGCCCGTTTCCTCGCGGCTGCCAGGGCCTCGAAGCCCAGCACGCCGGACGCAGCGATGTTCGCGAGAAAACAAGAAATCAAGAATTCCGGATGCCCATGCTCTCGCGCGGTGCGTCGACCGAGTATCCCTCGCACGTCACCGCTAGTTCCGCAATGGGTGAAAGGTGGTAGGGGCGCCGGGTTAAACCGCGACCAGAGGCGCACGGAGCGACGCGCAACGCGGTCTTTGGCGTGAGCACCGCGAGCACACTGGAGCCTTTCTTGAAGCGCTGAACGCCCGGGCATTTGGCGGCAGTCGGTGGCCCTGTTGCCGGTCGAATAGTTTCTTGGACCCGCCCCCATCGTGTCGTTCAAGAATTACCGTGTTCATGAAAGCGATAATTATGTTAATCTTGTTTTCATGAAACCGATTGTCGCACATTGTGCCGCGAGGCACCCCGCCTGGTGCAGCATGGGTCGCTGTCGCCGCCTCACCCCTGCCCGCCCCACGCGCGTCGTTCAGGAATTACCGTCGCAAAGCACAATGTGCCGCGAGGCACCCCGCCTGGTGCAGCATGGGTCGCCGCCTCACCCGCTGCCCGCCCGAAGCGTCGTTCAAGAATTACCGCGTTCATGGAAACGCTAATTATGCTAATCTCGTTTTCATGAAAACGATCGTTGTCGCAAACCAGAAGGGCGGGTCGGGAAAATCAACCATAACCGTCCACCTTGCCGCAGCCGCCGAGCAGGCCGGAGACGGTCCGGTTGTGATCTCTGATACGGATCCGCAGGGAACCGCGGCCGACTGGTTTAATCAGAGAAAGAAGGCTGGGATTTAGACGCCACGCTATTCCGCCCTCACGCTCTCGGATTTGTCGGGTCGGGTCCGAGCGCTGAGCGAAGCAGGTGCCGCGTACCTCTTCATCGACACGGCCCCTTCCATCGGAGCCGTCAATGCAGATTTGTTTGCGCTTGGTGATCTTATACTAATTCCGCTGAATCCCACCCCGGCGGACCTTCGAGCCCTGGTCAAAGGCCTCCCGTTGGTCCGGCAATCCGGTAAGCCCTTCCAGTTCGTGCTGACCAGGGTCCGCCCCAACCTGCGGAATAACGACGGCGCGGCGGTGGCCCTTGACGCCCTTGGTCTGGTGCTGACCACGCGGATGCATGAGCGGGTGATCTACGCCGAGACATTCGCTCACGGGAAGACTGCACTCGAAACCGATCCCAAAAGCATTGCGGCGCAAGAGGTAAGCGCGCTCTGGGCCGAGATCAACACAAAGATGTAAAACACGAATTCATGAAAGCGAGAATTCTATGTCAAAACGACCGACCATTGACCTAGCAGCACTCACATCCGAGGCCGCTGCACCCATGACAGAAGCTTCGCAACGGGCCGCCCCACCGGCATCCATGCGGGCGACTACGCCGGCAGCCTCGGCCGCCGAAGTTCCGACGAAAACCGCCAACCTCCAGGGGCTGGCGTTCAAGGTCTCGCCGGCCTTCCGAAAACGATTCCGCCAGCGCGCGGCCGACGCGGACATGAAGCTCAACGAACTGTTGTTCGAAGCTCTCGACGCGTGGGAAGAGAAGCGCGGATTGCGAAGGTAAAATTCTCGATTTCTAGAAGACTATCTTTCATTCATCCGGTTTCGTCCAGCGTCGTTGCGCGGTAGAAGGGCCGCCATTGCCCCGCCGATTCGCGGATTCACGCGCGATTGATCGCGGAAATTCCGACTTGCGCGGGGAATATTCCACTTCCGATACGATATAAAACACATAAGTAATCCAACGGTGTAGTGATACCGTCTACTGCGGTGCTGGTGGACAGCCACCAGATGTAGTCGTATCGTTTTCCTCTAGTTACGTGGAAGGGCCGATCCGATGAAGCATTTTGCCACGACCCCGAAAGCCGAAGAGATGCGCGCCTATCGCCGTCGTCTTGCGGACGCGGGACAGCATCAGCTCATCGTCGCATTGCCGCGCGAGACGGTCGCCCTTATCGACGAGCTCAAGGAGCGCCACGGCCTGCGCAATCGCAGCCAAGCGTTGATCCAGCTAATCGAGCAAGGGAGGGACAGCGCCCAGCAGCAAACGACTTAGAAACGCGAAAGCCCGCCTTGCCGGGCGGGCCTTCAAATCTCGTGACGGGCCTACAGGCTTGCGTCGGATAAGATCGCAGATCCGACATTAGCCAATAGTCGCCAACTCTGTCAAACGGAAATTGCCGTTTCCGTGAACGGAGAAGGGCTGCCCGTCGCGATCCCAACCAGAGAGGGGGAAAGCGATGGACGACAATAGCGCCCGAGGGGCGCCACGGGGGCGCTTTGCCCATGCCCCCACCGGCTTCCGGCGGATGACGCCGGGGCTCTTGAAGGCCGACCGGGCAGCAGAAAGGTTCGCCGGCCTACCGGAGGGGGTCAAATCGCCGGGGCAGTTATTGGCTGCCCTGAAAGCGG
>Ga0335075_10013396_pt1 | contig 12344 bp, 8 predicted proteins | sample Lox_Sample_24_FD_206723 | JGI IMG/M metagenome (GOLD analysis project Ga0335075, IMG submission 206723) | Soil microbial communities from Loxahatchee National Wildlife Refuge, Florida, United States - Lox_Sample_2.4 | ecosystem: Environmental > Terrestrial > Soil > Wetlands | place: USA: Florida... | reverse complement strand
CCGCTCGAGCACGGTCGGGACGTCGTGCCCCTCCCTGGCCAGGATCCGGAGCGCGTGCCTGGTCAGGCCGGTCACCGCGGCGGCTTCGGGGCCCTTGCCGCAGACATCCCCGATCGCGAACCGCCAGCGGCCCGGCTTCGCCTCGAACACGTCGTAGAAGTCGCCGCCAACCTCGTTGCCCTCGCCCGCCGCCTCGTACCCGGCGGCCAGCTCGACGCCGGGAATGTCCGGCAGTTCCGGTGGCAGCAGGCTGCGCTGGAGCGCGTTCGTGGCCTGCAGCTGCTCCGAGTAGAGCCGGGCGTTGTCCAGGGCCAGCGCCACCCGCCGGGTCAGGTCCTCGGCCAGCTCCACGGCCTCGCGGGCCAGGGCTCCGTCGCGCGGCCGGCCGATGACGAAGGCGCCCAGGCTGCGGTCTCGCGCAACCAGCGGGAAGCACCAGGCCGGATCCGAGGCCAGCTCGGCGGCCGCGGGCGAATCCGGCTCGGCTGGCAGCGGGCCCAGCGACCATTCCCGCGCGCCGTCGCCGAGCCCGACCTCGGGCGCGGACGCCGCGTTGAGCAGGCTCGTCAGCGTGTCCGCCACGGACTCATCGGCGTGCCAGACGTAGGCCGGGCTGAGCTGGCCGTCCTCATCCGGCAGCAGCGCGGCGCACCATGCCGCCAGCCTGGGCACCACCAGCTGGGCGGCGAGCGCGACGGTCTTCTCCTGATCCAGGCTGCCGGCCAGCAGGTCGCTGGCTTCGGCCAGGAAACTCAGCCGGGCCCGCCGGATTCGGTCGTGCTCGGTCAGCCTGGCCCGCTCCAGCGGCAGCGCCACCTGGTCGGCCACCTGCTGCACCCGGGCCAGGTCGGCCTCGGCGAACCGGTCCGGCTCGGCCGCGGCCACGGCCAGCATGCCGGTCACCCGGCCCTCGGCCGCCAGCGGCACGGTCAGCAGCGAAAGCAGCGGCTCATTCTGGACCTGCGCCAGGTCGGCCCCTTGCTCGGCGAACTTGTTGTAAAGATCGAGGAACGTACCCATGCCGGCCGAACCCACGCCCGGGCCAGCGGCGGCTTCGCCACCGACCTGAAGCTGCGGTATCCCGCCCCCGGCCGCGGCGCGCATGCGCAGCTCGCCCTCCTCGTCGGCGATAAGGGCGTACGCGGCATCGGCGGTCACCGCTTCGCGGGCCAGCGTGACGGCATGACCGAGCAGTTCGTCATAGCCAAGCTGAAGCAGGTCCGCCGACCGCGCCGCGCCTCGGTCGGCGGCCCGGGCGAAGCCGGCGTCGAGCCGGTCGGGCAAGGCCGCCATGGACGGCGCGGCCGCCATGGACGGCGCGGCCGCCGCCTGCCCGTCAGCCGCGGAATCAGGCCCGAGCCGGAACCAGATCGCCTTGGCCTCGGGGGCGTAGGTCACCCCCCATGACGACGAGAGTGCCGCGGGCAGCAGCAGCCCCCGGCCGCTGGGCCGGTCGACGTCGGCGGCAGAGCTCGGCGGGTCAGGTATCACCCGTGCCGGGTGCCGGTCCAGGACCGATACCTCAACGGTCGTCCCGTTCAGCCGACAGGTCAGCTGCACCTGGGTCCCAGCGTGTACGACCGCGTTGGTGACGAGCTCGCTGGCCAGCAGCACCGCGTCGTTGACCCGGTCGTCACCGTCCAGCAAACCCCACGCCAGCAGGCTTTCCCTGATAAAACGCCGGGCGGCAGCGACCGCGGACGGCTCGGGGTCAAAGTCCGCGGCGGCGACGAGATCCTGGTGTCCGTCCACGCGCCTTCCATGGCCAACGCGACCGTTTGTTGCTGGCTGGCCCCTCTATCGTGGCAGACTCGTGTCATTGGCACATCGGGGAAGCGCAGTCCAATCCCGCAGCTTGCCAGGCCGGGCACTGTGGGCCATGGGCAGAGGAGAGGACAGGCGATGACCGAGACCAGGGCCAGTTCTCGTGTCATGCCGGGAAATGGGACACGGCTCAACGACGCCGCAGCCGGGGGCTCGAGGAGCAACGGCGCAGCCCGGTACACCGAAGCCGACCTGGAGCCGATCCGGGCCAGGCTGGCGGCGTTCGCCCGCGGCGACTTCCGGCCGCGAGTCGAGTCACCGGACGGCCATCCGGCCGCCGACGGCCCGGTCCTCACCGAGATCATCCAGCTGGCCGACGAGGTAGGTGGCCAGCTGGCCTCGGTTACCTCCGAGGTGGCCCAGAGCACGGCCCAGGTGCGCGATATCGCGCTGATCACGACCGCGGTGGCCCGCGGTGACCTGACCGGCAAGGTGACGGTCGAGGCCTCCGGCGAGATGCTGCAGCTCAAGCAGACCGTCAATATGCTGGTCGACCAGCTGTCGGCGTTCGCCGACGAGGTCACCCGGGTGGCCCGGGAGGTCGGCACCGAGGGCCGGCTCGGCGGCCAGGCCCAGGTCCGGGGCGTGTCCGGGGTGTGGCAGGACCTGACCGACAACGTCAACGTGATGGCGAACAACCTGACCGGGCAGGTGCGCAACATCGCCCAGGTCGCCACCGCGGTAGCCAACGGCGACCTGTCCAAGAAGATCGACGTCGACGCCCGCGGCGAGATCCTCGAGCTGAAGACCACGCTCAACACCATGGTCGACCAGCTGTCCGCGTTCGCCGACGAGGTCACCCGGGTGGCCCGCGAGGTCGGCACCGAGGGCCGGCTCGGCGGCCAGGCCCACGTCCGGGGCGTGTCCGGGGTCTGGAAGGACCTGACCGACAACGTCAACGTCATGGCCGACAACCTGACCGGGCAGGTGCGCAACATCGCCCAGGTCACCACCGCGGTAGCCAACGGCGACCTGACCAAGAAGATCGACGTCGACGCCCGCGGCGAGATCCTCGAGCTCAAGACCACCATCAACACCATGGTCGACCTGCTCTCCGCGTTCGCCGACGAGGTCACCCGGGTCGCCCGCGAGGTCGGCACCGAGGGCATCCTGGGCGGGCAGGCCCAGGTCCGGGGCGTGTCCGGGGTGTGGCAGGACCTGACCGACAACGTCAACTTCATGGCGAACAACCTGACCGGCCAGGTCCGCAACATCGCCCAGGTCGCCACCGCGGTGGCCAACGGCGACCTGACCAAGAAGATCGACGTGAACGCCCGCGGCGAGATCCTCGAGCTCAAGACCACCATCAACACCATGGTCGACCAGCTGTCGGCGTTCGCGTCTGAGGTCACCCGGGTCGCCCGCGAGGTCGGCAGCGAGGGGCGGCTCGGCGGCCAGGCCGAGGTGCGTGACGTGTCGGGCACCTGGAAGCGCCTGACCGAGAGCGTCAACGAGCTGGCCAGCAACCTGACCACCCAGGTCCGCGCGATCGGCGCGGTGGCCAGCGCGGTCGCCGAGGGCGATCTGACCCAGTCGGTCGAGGTCGCGGCGCGCGGCGAGGTCGCCGCGCTCAAGGACAACGTCAACCTGATGGTCGCGAACCTGCGCGAGACCACCCTGGCCAACCAGGAGCAGGACTGGCTTAAGACCAACCTGGCGCGCATCGCCGGCCTGATGCAGGGCCACCGCGACCTGCTGGAGCTGGCCCGGCTGATCCTGGGTGAGCTGACGCCGCTCACCTCCGCCCAGTACGGCGCGATCTACCTGGCCACCGACGCGGCCGGCCCGCGCAGCCAGGAGCAGGAGTTCACCCGCATCGCCACCTACGGCTTCATGAAGGGCGGGCTCACCCGCTTCGCGGCCGGCGAGGGCCTGGCCGGCCAGGCGGCCGTGGAGCGCACGCCGATCCTGATCACCGATGCGCCCGCCGGGTACCTCAAGGTCGGGTCGGGGCTCGGCCAGGCCGCGCCGGTCAGCGTGGCGGTGCTGCCGATCCTGTTCGAGGACCAGGTGCTCGGCGTGCTCGAGATCGCCTCGCTGACCCGGTTCAGCGACGTGCATCTGGCCTTCTTCGACCAGTTCGTCGGGACCATCGGCGTGGCCATCAACACGATCATGGCCAGCTCCCGGACCGAGGCGCTGCTCAGCGAGTCGCAGCGGCTCACCACCCAGCTGCAGGAGCGCTCGGTCGAACTGCAGGGCCAGCAGGCCGAGCTGCGCCGGTCCAACGCCGAGCTCGAGGACAAGGCCGCGCTGCTGGCCAAGCAGAACAGCGCCATCGAGGTGCAGAACCGGCAGATCGAGCAGGCCCGGCAGACGCTGGAGGAACGCAACAAGCAGCTCGCGATCTCCTCCCGGTATAAGTCCGACTTCCTGGCCAACATGTCGCACGAGCTGCGGACGCCGCTGAACAGCCTGCTCGTCCTGGCCAAGCTGCTGTCGGAGAACCAGGACGGCAACCTCACCGGCCAGCAGGTCGACTTCGCCCGCACGATCCACGCGGCCGGGTCCGACCTGCTGCAGCTCATCAACGACATCCTGGACCTGTCCAAGGTCGAGGCGGGCAAGATGGACGTCAACCCGGCCGACCTGCGGCTGGCCACGCTGGTCGACTACGTCGACGCCACGTTCCGGCCGATGGCGCAGGACAAGGGGCTTGGCTTCGACATCGAGGTATGCCCCGGCACGCCTGACCGGCTCTATGTCGACGAGCAGCGGCTCCAGCAGATCGTGCGCAACCTGCTGTCCAACGCGGTGAAGTTCACCACGGCCGGCCAGGTCAAGCTGGTCATCGGCAAGGCCGACGAGGTGGCGTTCAAGGGCGCGCTCGGCCGGGCATCCGATGTCATAGCGTTCGCCGTGTCCGATACCGGCGTGGGCATAGCCAAGCACAAGCTCGGTACGATCTTCGATGCGTTCAGTCAGGCCGACGGGGTAACCAGCCGCCACTACGGCGGGACCGGCCTCGGGCTGTCCATCAGCCGCGACATCGCCCGGCTGCTCGGCGGGGAGATCCGGGCGACCAGCCGGCCGGGCAGGGGCAGCACGTTCACGCTGTACCTGCCGACCGGGCGCGCCCCCGGTGCCACGCTCGACCCGGGAGCGGTAATGGTCGACGCACTCCCCATCCCGGACGGGATCAGCGTGGACGCGGAGGCCGCCGCCGGCGACGGCCCCGATGTCCTCAGCGGGGCGCGGATCCTGATCGTCGACGACGACGCGCGCAGCGTGTTCGCCCTCACCGGCGTCTTCGAACGGTGCGGGGCCGAGGTGCTCTACGCGGAGAACGGCCGGGCCGGGATAGAGTCACTAGAGCGAAACGAGGACATTTCGCTAGTGCTGATGGACGTCATGATGCCGGAGCTGGACGGGAACGCGACCATGCAGGCGATCAGGAAGATGCCTCAGTTCGCTGACCTGCCGATCATCGCGCTCACCGCCAAGGCGATGAAGGGCGACCGGGAGAAAAGCATCAAGGCCGGCGCTTCCGATTACTTCCCCAAGCCGGTAGAGACCGATCACCTGCTGCAGCTGATGCGGCACTGGCTACAGCGCAGTGGCGCGCCGGGGAGCTTACGCGCCGCTGCCAACTCGCGCTAGGAGCACCCGGGTGGCAGACAAGGCCAAGATCCTTCTGGTTGACGATCGCGCGGAGAACCTCGTCGCGCTGGAGGCGATCCTCAGCTCGCTGAATCAGACGCTGATCCCGGCGCGGTCCGGGGACGCCGCGCTCAAGGCGCTGCTAACCGACGACTTCGCCGTGATCCTGCTCGACGTCCTGATGCCCGGGATGGACGGGTTCGAGACCGCCGCGCATATCAAGCGCCGGCCCCGGACCCGTGACGTGCCGATCATCTTCCTGACCGCGCGGAACGCCGAGCCGGACTACGCGTTCCGCAGCTACTCGGCGGGCGCCGTTGACTACATCGCCAAGCCCTTCGACCCGTGGGTGCTGCGGGCCAAGGTATCGGTGTTCATCGACCTGTACACGAAGAACCGGCAGCTCAGCGACCAGGCAGCGATGCTGCGCGCGCAGCTGGGAGATTCGCTGGGCGCGGCCGAAGCGGTCGGCGGCGGCGCGGATCCGGTGCTGGCCGAGCTCTCCGCACGGCTCGCAGCGGTCGAGGACATGGTCACGGTGCTGTCCGGCCAGACCGGGTCAGACCGCGCGGTCGCCGAGTCCGTGCTCCAGCTAGAGCATCGCGTGGCCCGGCTGCGCGGCGTCTTCGAGGCGCTCCGGGTCGATACCTGAGCTCAGCCTCGGCCTGCCACCCTCAGCCCATAAACAGGTCATTGAGCTCGTCCGCGTGGTCCTCCTCTTCCTTGAGGATCTGCTCCATGAGCCGGCGCGAGGTGATGTCAGATTCGCCCAGCCAGCGGATAATCTCCGCGTACCCCCCGATGACGATGCGCTCGGCGACCAGGTTGTCGCGGATCATGCCCTGCAGGTCGGTGTCGCTGTGGGTGGAGTACTCGGTCTGGGAGCGTTCCTTCATCGTGGCCGGGTTCATGTCCGGCGATCCGCCGAGCTGGTTGATGCGGTCGGATACTCGCTGAAAGTGCCCGAGTTCCTCGGTCGCATGATCGGTGAACATGCTGGCGACCTGCTCCCGGTCGATGCCTTGAGCGACGATCGCGTTCTGTGTGTAGCGCAGATAGCACACCATCTCGGTGGCGAGCACCTGGTTGAGCACCGTGATGACGCGGCTGACGTCCTTGGTGTTGGACGGGGTGACTGGTCCTTCCTTAAGGTGCTGGCGAGCCTCGTCACGAAGGCGCGTCACGTCGATGGCAAAGTTGCCCATTTGATCCCCCCGAGAGGCAGCGGCACACTAGTCCAGAACGACTCAGATGTTCCCTCAACCGTCGCCAGAAAAACGCCCGCCGCGGCGGTGAGCGGGGCAAACGGCGGACGGGCCGGTCACGCGTCCGCGTCGTACTCGCCGGGCTGGTGCCCGGCCGGGAGCCGGTGCTTGGCCAGCCGTGCGGTCGGCGTTCGCGGCAGCTCCGGTATCTCCTGCCAGTAGCGGGGCACCTTGAACGCGGCGAGCCGCTCCGCGGCGAACGCCCGCAGGTCCTCGAACGAGATCGTCGCGCCGTCGGCGGGCACCACGAACGCCTTGACCTCTTCCTCGGACAGGTCGGACTCCACCCCGACCACGGCCGCCTCCAGCACCGAGGGATGGGCCTCGAGCACCTCCTCGACCTCCAGCGGCGACAGGTTCTCGCCCCGGCGCCGGAGCACCTCCTTCTGCCGGCCGACGAATGTGAACGTGCCGTCGCCGCCCACGGTGACCAGGTCGCCGGTGCGCAGCCAGCCGTCGTCGAACAGGGCCGCGGTCTCCTCCGGCATCCCCCAGTAGCCGCGGGTGAGCACGGGGTTGCGCAGCTGCATCTCGCCGGTCTCCCCCGGGCCGAGAACGCGGCTGTCGGCGCCGACCACCCGCGCCTCGTTCACCGCTCCCAGGACCGGATGCTGGCGCACCGCGCCCAGCGTGCCGTACGGGCGCGTACCCCGCGCCCAGATCAGCCCGTACGGGGATTCCGACATCGCATAGCCGACGACGATCTTCAGGCCGAACCGGCGCTCCATCTCCAGCTGCCGCTCCCGCTCTGGCGCCGGGCCGGTGTAGCACAGCCGGAGCGGGGTGTCCGCGTCGTCCGGGCGCGGCGGCTGCCGCATCAAGATCTCCAGCATGGCCCCGATCGCGTTGAACTCCGTCGCACCGTGCCGGCGCGCCGCGTCGAGGAACCCGCTGGCCGAGAACCTCGGCAGCAGCACCAGGCCCGCGCCGCAGGCCAGCGAGCCCATCACCGAGTACGCGGGCGCATTGATGTGAAACAACGGCAGCGAGGTCATCAGCCGGTCCGTGGACGTAAGTTCCATCCAGAACGGGAAGCCCTCCCCCGCCATGGCGTACGCCCGGTGGGTCTGCATCACGAGTTTGGACCGGCCGGTCGTACCCGAAGTCGGGATCAGCACCGCCACGTCGTCCGGTCCGGCCACGTCCGGCAGCCCGGCCGGGGCCCGCCCGCCCCCCACGCCCCCCTCCCGAGCCGCGCCGAGCAGCTCACCGACGTCGAGCAGGCCGAGTTCCGGCTGGTCGCGGATTGATGCGGCGTCCACCAGCTGGGCCAGGTCCGGGTCGGTGATCAGCGCCCGCGGCGCAACCTGGCGGGCCATCCCGGCCAGCTCGGCCGGGGCGCTGCGCGGGTTGACCGGCACGGTGACCGCGCCCAGCGCGGCCAGGGCCAGCCAGCACAGCAGGTAGGGCGGGGTGGTGCGGGCGGTCACCATGACCAAGTCGCCGCGCCGGATCCCGGCCGACCGCAGCGCTCCGGCCAGGCCGGCCACGCTGGCCACGGCTTCGGCGAAGGTCAGCGTGGTCTCGTCGGTGCGCAGCCAGGTCCCGTCCGGGTCCCGGCCGGCGGCCGCGGCCAGCAGCCGCGGGATCGTGCCGGAATACTCAGGCGACCCCGCCCTGGCTGCAGCACCGGTCATGGTTGAGACAATACGACCGGCCGGTCCGCCACGGCCGACCCCCTGGTCCGGAATTCTGTTCCCGAAGAGAGGCTCGATGTCGCAAACTGCCGCGCTGCGCAGACCCCGCCCGCTGGTGCTCGCCGACCTGATCCCCGGGGCGGTGGTGCGAGACGTTCTCCTCGTCGTCGGCGCCGCAGGCTTCGTGGGCGCGCTCGCCCAGTTCTCGATTCATCTGTCGTTCACCCCGGTCCCGATCACCGGGCAGACGCTCGGGGTGCTGGTCGCCTGCACGGCGCTCGGCTGGCGCCGCGCCATGGCGGCCATGATCCTGTACGCGCTGGCCGGCCTGGCCGGAGTCCCCTGGTTCGCCGGCCACGCCAGCGGCTACGTGGGCGCGTCCTTCGGTTACATCATCGGGTACGTGCTGGCCGCGGCCGTCTGCGGCCGTTTCGCCGAGCGCGGGGCCGACCGGTCCATCCTGCGGGCCCTGCCGGTGATGCTCGCCGCCGAGATCGCGCTGTACGCGGCCGGGCTCACCTGGCTGGCCCTGTACGCGCACCTCGGCCCGGCGGCCACGCTCCGCGAGGGGCTCACGCCGTTCATCGCCGGTGACGCCATCAAGGCCGCGATCGCGGCGGGCCTGCTTCCCGTCGCCTGGCGGCTGGCTGGCCGCCGGGCGGGCCGGCGCGACGGGGAACCGGAGGTTTAAGGCTTGGGCGGCAGGCCGCGGGCGAGCACCTCGAGCACGTCGTCCAGCACGTCGTCGGGCACGTGCCCGCCCGCGGTCCAGTCGGCCCAGCGCATGCCGATGAAGTTGCCCGCCCCGGTGTACAGGTAAGCGATCACCTCGGGGTCGTACCGCGCGTCCACCTCGCCGGCCAGCTGGGCCTGGCGGACCCCGCGGGCGTAACCGCGGGCCAGGCGCTCGTAGTACTCACGGAACAGGCCGGGATCGACGAACTCCGACTCGCGCACGATGCGGTCGATCCACGGCCGCCGGGACAGCAGGTCGAAGAACGCGCGGAACGCGACGCGCTCCCGGGCCCGCTGGTTGTCGGCCCCCAGTTGCTCCAGAGCGGCGCTCATCGCAGCCCTCAGGTCGGCGTTGATCTGCCGGACCACGGCCGCGAAGATGTCCGCCTTCGACCCGAAGTGCGCGTAGAAGCTGCCGGTGGCAATGCCGGCCCGGGCGCAGATGTCGGCCACACTGGTCCGCCGGTAGCTGCGCTCGCCAAACAGGCGCTCGGCCGCGGCGAGCAGCCGCTCAGCGGGCGGCCGGTCGTCACCCGTCGTCGACCGACGGCTGGCTGTGGCAGTCACCCAGGCTCTCCGTTCAAGATCCTCCAACGCTACACAGGCGGCCAGTCTGGCCGCCGGGCCGGCCGCCCGCGAGCGCACGGGCGGCCGGCCCATCACGGTCAGGGCGAAGGTATCCCGCTGGCCGGGGCCGGCGGCTGCGTCCCGGTGTAGGTCGTGATCGCACCGGTCGGGCTGGTGTCGGTCACCTGGACCGGCCCGATCGGGCTGAGCGCGCCGTTCTTGATCACGGCCATGTAGGCGCCGGTGATGCCGTTGTGGTTGGTCGAGGAGTAGGCGTAGGGGGCCACCGCGAAGCCCTGCGGCAGCCCGCCGTTGATCGCGTTGATCAGGTCCTGCCTGGTCGGGTTGCGCCCAGCCTTGAGCATGGCCTGCACGAACGTGTACCCAGCCGCGATCCCGTAGGCCACATTGCCGTCCATCGGGTACTTGCTGAGGTACTTGCTGTGGATCATCGTTAGCAGCTTGATCCAGCTGTTGCTGGTGTCGCCGAGCGAAGGCAGGTAGCCATCGGTGATGATGCCCTGGGTCAGCGCGTTGCCGGACACCGTGGCGCCGCCCTGCTTGGCGAACGACTCGAGCAGGCCGGCCAGGGTGATCGGGTCCGAGCCGACGTCGCTGACCACGAGCTGCGGGGCGAAGCTGAGCTTCAGGCTGTTCAGCCGGAGCAAGGCGGTGAAGGCCGGCACCGAGAACGAGACCACGACCTGGGCCCCGGCCGCCTTGAGCGCGGTCACCTGCGGCGCCACGTTGGTCACCGCCGGGTTGTAGCTTTCGGCCGCCACGACCTGGGACTTGGGGATCTCGTAGTTCAGGCCCTTGACGCCGTCCCCGCCGAACTCGTCGTCCTGGTAGAAGTAGCCGATCTTCTTGCCGGCGAAGTGCTCCTCGATGTACTTGCCGAGGATCTTGCCCTCGCGGATGTAGTCGAGCTGCCAGCCGAACGTGTCCGGGTAGGTGCTCGGGTTGTTCCAGCACTCGCAGCCGGAGGCCACGAAAACGTCCGGCACCTTGGAGTCGTTCAGGTACTTGACCACGGCCAGGTGCGTGGGCGTGCCCAGCCCGTTGAAGATCGCGTAGACGTTGTCCTGCAGCACGAGCTGGTGCACCACGGTCGAGGTGATGGTCGGGTCGTACTGGTCGTTCAGGTACTTGTAGACGATCTTCCGGCCGTAGATGCCGCCGTGGGCGTTGACGTACTGGAAGTAAGCGTTGGAGGCGGGCGCGATCTCGTCGTAGCCGGGGGCGGCCACGCCGGTGAGCGGCTGGTGGCTGCCGATCAGGATCTGGCTCTTGGTGATGCCGGGCGCGGAAGCGGTGAGCGCGCCGCTGCTTGACGAGCCCGAGTTGCTCGAGCCGCAGCCCGCGGCGAGCATGGCGGCCGCCGCGATCCCGGTTACGGCCGCGACGGCGTTATGTCTAAGTGATCTTCTCATGTAGTCCTTCCTCCTGGTGTTCGCTGGCCGGCCTGCGCCGGCGCAACGCGTTGAGCGGCACGGCCGCGGTGGGAGCACCGAACAGGCGGCGCAGGCCCCCCTGGATGCCCGCCGGGAAGGCGAGCATGACGATGATCAGAACGACCCCGTAGGCGGCGATCGGGACGCTGGAGCTGGCCGCCCCGGACAGTCCGTGGCTGGCCGCCAGGTTGGTGAGGTAGCTGGGGACCAGGACCAGGATCAGGCTCCCCCACACCGCGCCGAGCAGGCTGCCGAGGCCGCCCACCACCGCGGCGGTGAGCAGCCCGATCGACAGGGTGAGCGTGTAGGCGCCCGGGGCAACGATCCCGGTGACCACGGCGAGCAGGGCGCCGCCGAGCCCCGCGCAAGCGGCGCTCACCACGAACGCGAGGATCTGCAGCCGGGCCACGTTCAGGCCGGACAGCGCGGCCGCCACCTCGTCGTCGCGCACCGCGCGCCAGCTGCGGCCGATCCGGCTGCGGCCGATGTTGGCCAGCAGCACCAGCGTGATCAAGGCGGCGGCGCAGGTGACCCAGGCCAGCCAGCGGGTGGGCGGGAAGGTGGCGCCGAGGAAGGCCGGGGTGCTGATGCTGGTGGACAGGCCCTGGTCGCCACCGAACACCCCGGTGTACTGGTCGGCCAGGGTGGGCAGGGCGACGGCCAGCATCAGCGTGGCCCCGGCCAGGTACGGGCCGCGCAGCCGGGCCGCGGCGATCCCGAAGATCGCGCCGCCCGCGGCCGCGATCACGGCGCTGGCCGCGAACACCAGCTCGAGCGGCCAGTTCAGGTGCAGCATCAACAGCGCGCCGCCGTAGCCGCCCACCGCCATGAACGCGCCATTGCCGACCGAGATCTGGCCGCTCAGCCCGATCAGCACGGTCAGCCCCGCCACCGCGGCGACGTACGCGGCGACCTCGGCCATCTGGTAGTCGCGGTAGGCGCCGAGCTGGACCGACAGCGCGGCCAGGACCACGGCGACGACGATCGCGACGGCCAGGTGACGGGCCAGGGTCATGGTCACACCCTCCGGGTCGCGGGGGCCGAGAACAGGCCGTTCGGCCGGATCATCAGGACCAGGGCGAGCACCACCAGGCCGTACACCAGGACCAGGTCGCTGCCGAGGTAGCCGCCGGCATAGCTGAGCACGACGCCGAGCAGCACGCCGCCGGTGACCGCGCCGACCGGGCTGTCCAGGCCGCCGATCACGGCCGCGGTGAAGCCGAGCACGAAGATCGAGTCCATGCTGTTCGGGTACAGGAACG
>Ga0335075_10013395_pt1 | contig 12344 bp, 11 predicted proteins | sample Lox_Sample_24_FD_206723 | JGI IMG/M metagenome (GOLD analysis project Ga0335075, IMG submission 206723) | Soil microbial communities from Loxahatchee National Wildlife Refuge, Florida, United States - Lox_Sample_2.4 | ecosystem: Environmental > Terrestrial > Soil > Wetlands | place: USA... | reverse complement strand
ATCGGCGTGTTTCATGACCAACTCGAAGGAAGAGTCCGAACCACCAGAGGCGATCCCGAAGCTCGCGCTCATCCCACCCAGGACCGGATCTGTAAGAGTCGAAAGTATACGGCTCGTAACCCTCCAGCCTGTCTCGATATTTGCGTCGTCGAGCACGATCACGAACTCGTCCCCTCCCACCCGGGCGACCGTCGTACCTTGCCTGACGTTCGAGACGAGGATCTCCGCGAACCTCGCAAGCGCTGCGTCTCCGGCATCGTGGCCCAAGGTGTCGTTGACCTGCTTGAGCCCGTCGAGGTCGGCCGAGATGACCACATAGCGCTCATTGGACGAGGGAGTGAGAGCAAGCCCCCTCCGGTTTGACAAACCTGTCAACGGATCCATGCCGGCCAGGGCCTCCAGGCTGGAGTACGACATCGCTATGTCGAGCGCCAGCTCCACGACGTGGCCCAACGAGACGAGGAAGCTCGTCAGGTGCCCCTCGATCGGCTGTTCGCACCCGGCAACTGCGAGAATCCCGTGGAGCTTTCCGTCGTGGAGAACGGGAATCCAAGCTCCGAAGGTCATTTTCGACGCTTCTACAGCGTGTCTGATGCTCGGACCGACTACGGAAGGATCGATCGAGCTCGAGTAAGGCTGAAGGGTCTCGACGACGCGCGCGACGCTGGGGTGATCGGAAACGGGCCACGCTTCGTTCACGACGTGACCCAGATCGTCGTATATCGCTTCGACGTTCTCACCACGAACGACGAAGTAACTGCTCCGACGAGCGTCCGCACCCGAGACCGCAGTCAGCTCCAAGGCGATCCTCGGTGCGGCTTGGAGAACTGCTTCGGGACTCCTCAAGGCCGTCAGGCGCCGCATTGTCAGGGAAAGTGACTCGGCCTCCGCGATGGTGATGTCGCGCTGAGATATGGCGCGCCTGAACCTCTTTCGTAGCTGGTGGACCGAGACGGTTATCCCCGCGGTTATCAGGAACCAGAAGAGCCCCTTGCGTATGACGACGGCAGAGGTCTCCTGTCCGAGCAACGACGTCCACACGAGTCCGACGCTGGAAGCGAGGGTTACCAGCGCACCGTTCCAGCGCGGGGCGTACAGCGCGGTCCAGAGGATCGGAAGCAGCGAAAGGGTGAAAAGGCCGCTCGTCGAGACGCCGCCTTGTGCCTGGACCAGCAGGCAGACGAACGCGATGTACGACAGAGATCCCGCCAGCTGTGCGGTACTCGTCCTCCCGAGACGGGTTTGTAGGAGCACAGTGCACCAAACGAGTGCCACCATGCTCCAGAAGAACTCGGCTCCTTCGACATGACCGTTCGGAACGAACGCGCTTGCGATCGCGGCCGCTGTCACCAATAAGAACGGAAGCCACCTCCGGTCCGCGGTCCGAGTCGTGTTGCTCCGCTCGGCAGTGGGACGGAAGATCTCCTTCATTCGGCTACTCCCGGGTCGGCATGTATTCGACGGCCCTGTGTTGGATGGGCCATTGGACGGCCCCGCATTGCATGGCCTTGTATTCGATGGGTTATCGGCAAAGAAGGCATTTCTGAACAGGCTGCGATCCCGGATCGGTCGCTTTCTTCGACAACCAATCGACATGGAGCGCCGCAAACGCAACGAGCGCACAACTCGAAGTCGGACCTCGGTCACCGAGGCAATGGAGACGCAGGTGGTGGCCCTGTAGCGTCGTCACTTCGTGGAAGAGCAGCCCCCCAAGTCGGTCACCGACCTGCTTAGACAAGCCGCCGCCGCTCTACCCAAGGGCGGAGAGCGGCGCCCTGGTCAAGCCGACATGGCGCGGGCCGTGGAAAGGGCGATCGCCGAGCGACGCCATCTGGTCGTCCAGGCGGGGACGGGGACCGGGAAGTCTCTCGCCTATCTGGTGCCTGCCATACGCGCCGGACGCCGAGTCGTGGTGGCCACCGCCACCAAGGCATTACAGGACCAGCTCGCCTCCAAGGACCTCCCCTTGCTGGCGAGCGTGCGACCACCCGGCTCCTTCACCTTCGCCGTGCTCAAGGGGAGGTCGAACTACCTCTGCAAACAGCGCTCAGCAGAGATGGGCTTCGCCTCGCCAGCATCGCCCGTAGGTGTCGCCCAGGCTCTCACCTTGCAATTCGACGAAGATCCGGTCGACGAAGATCCGGGGCGCCCCCCCGGCAGCGGCGGCGGCACGCTCCGAGCGACGGGATCCGTACCGGGTGCGATCGGCGATGACCCGACGGCCGAGGCCGCGATCGGGAGCGGGACTAGCGGTCCCGTAGGCGGGGAACGCCTTACCGACCAGGTTCTCAGGCTGGCCGAGTGGGGCGAGCATTCTCCGACAGGTGACCGCGCGGAGCTCGATTTCGAGCCCGATCCCCGCGCTTGGGCGGCCGTATCGGTCGGGCCCCGCGAATGCCCGGGCGCGTTCCGCTGCCCGTCGGGGTCTGTCTGCTTCACCGAACGCGCCCGATCCCGTGCGGCTGCCTCGGACGTCGTCGTAGTGAACACTCATCTCTACGCGACGCACATCGCGAGCGAGGGTGTCGTCCTTCCTGACCACGACATCGTCATCCTCGACGAGGCGCACGAGGTCGAAGACATCATGACCTCGGGCCTCGGGGTGGAGCTGACTGCGGGACGGATCCGTGCCGTCGCCCAAGCGGCGAGAGGCCTTGTCGGTCGCGACGACTCCGCGGCCGTAGAAGCGCTCGGCGAGGCGGCGAATCAGCTCGAGTCCACCCTGCGCCCGCTGGTGGGGATGCGGGTCCTGTCCGCCGGCGCGGGCGACGCACGCGCAGCGCAGCGCCCGAGCCCCTCCGACCCGGCAGAGCCCTCCGATCTCTCCCTGGGGCTGCAGCTGCGCGGTGTGAACCCCGATCCCCCCGGTACCCGAGCCTTGCGCGGCGTGGAGCCAGGTGAGCACGAGACCGGAGGGGAGCTCACCAGGACGCTCGCGGTTATAGACAGCAGACTCGCCGCAGTGACCCTGGCGTTGCGGGCAGCGGACCGTTCCGGGGAGCACGACGATCCCGACGCCGCTTCGAAACGTCTCCGCGCACTACAGTCCGCTGGCCATCTGGCACAGGACGTGCGGGGGCTCGCCACCGCGGACACCGATCATGTCGCATGGGTGGAGGGATCGGGACCTGGTGCCAGGCTCGTGTCGCTCAGGCTCGCCCCCATCGAGATCGGACCGCTTTTGTCCGAGCGCCTCTGGCCGAACGTAACCGCCATCTTGACGTCGGCCACCATCCCGCCACTAGCAGAGCGGCGGCTCGGCCTGCCTCCGGAGAAGACCGATCGCGTCGACGTCCCGAGCCCCTTCCCGTACCGAGAGCACGCTCTGCTGTACTGCGCCACGAAGCTTCCCGACCGTCGCAGTCCAACTGCTGAAGCCGCCATCGCAGAAGAGCTGGCGGCGCTCATCCGCGCCGCGGGAGGCCGTACCCTCGCCCTGTTCACCAGCTGGCGCGCGATGACCACAACCTACGACCGCCTGAAGCCCGAGCTCCCGTTTCCCCTCTATGCGCAGGGAGATCTGCCGAAGGGCAGGCTTCTCGAAACCTTCAGCGCCGAAGAGGAGGCCTGCCTCTTCGCGACGGTGTCGTTCTGGCAGGGCGTGGACGTCCCCGGCAGGACGCTCTCGCTGGTTGCACTGGATCGGATCCCGTTCCCACGCCCCGACGACCCCTTGTTCGCCGCTCGGCGCGAGCGCGCGGGCGAGCGCGCCTTCTCGCTGGTCGATCTGCCGAGGGCCGCGATGTTGCTCGCTCAGGGCGCCGGCCGGCTCATCCGATCGGCCGCCGACAAAGGTGTCGTGGCGGTCTTGGACAGGCGGCTCGCGACCGCCGGCTACGGTCGCGTCCTCCGCTCGTCACTGCCCCCCATGCGTTGGACCACCGACCGGAGGATCGCGGTCAGCTTCCTGGAGCGATCACTGGGGGAAACCACCGACCGCTGACCCCTCAGCGGGGACACACGCCACCCAGCGCGGACGATCACCACTCAGCACGGTCACCTCGCGACGGGCCCCTGCGCTAACGCTTCTTCGCCTTCCCCGAGGAGAAGAGCTCCCGCCAGTCGTCGGCCGAGATTTCGACCTCGAAGCGCTTCGCGGCGCGCCGGATCCGGGCCCATGCTTCGTCTCGCTCCTTATCGGTGACCCCCTCCACCTGGTCGAAGCGGGCAACGGCGTTGCGGACATGGCTCGCGTCGACTAAAGGCTCCTTGCGCTCTTTCGGGAAGGCGAACTCTTCGGGATGTAGGCGGTCCTCCTCCGCCGTGCTCAAGCCCGGAGAACGAGGGATGTTCGCCCCGTGAGCCCGGGCGCTCTGCACCTCGCGCGCCTTGGCGATATTGCGACGGGCGGCTTCCTTCTGACGGTTCGTGGCCATCGTGACACCTCCGCATCGGTGATCCGAACGACAAGACCCGGCCCCGGCCCGACTGAGTCGGGCCGGGGACCGGAGCCCGGAACCGTTCCACTAGCTACCCGTGCGAATCCGGGTCAAACAGCCGCCGAACCGTTTCAGGGCGACGCCGAGGCGTTAGCCGAACCGTCCCGAACCGTCCGGGACGAAGTGGCGGCTCAGTAGCCGAGGCGCTCGATGGCGTCCCGCCGCTGCTGCCATCGCGGCTCGACGCGGACCTTCAGGTCCAGGTACGTCCCGACGGGGAGCTCCTGGCGCACCGCGGAGCCGACCTCCTTCAAGACCGATCCACCCCGGCCGATCACGATCCCCTTCTGTGACTCGCGCTCGACCAGGATCTCGAGGCGGATGTACGGCCACTCCCAGTCGGTGACCCGGCACGCGATCGAGTGGGGGAGCTCGTCTTCGACCCGCGACAGCAGCGCCTCGCGCACCATTTCGGCCACGCGGAAGCTCTCGGTGAGGTCGCTCGACGTTCCTTCCGGGAAGTAGGGCGGCCCCTCGGGTAGGAGCGAGAAGAACGTCTCGACGAGGGCGTCGACGCCCTCCCCGGTCGTTCCCGAGATCGCGAAGACCTCGGAGGAAGGCGCGGCCTCGTTCGCCTCGACCAACCGCTCCACCACTTCGCTACGGGACGCTACGTCGATCTTGTTGACCGCCACCAGCAAACCGGACGTGCCACGCGCGGCCAGAGCGCTCTCCAAGACCCTGCGGTCGCCAGGGCCGACGGGCGAACGTGCATCTACCAACGCCACCACCACGTCGGTATCCGCGAGCGCCGAGCCCACGTTCTCGTTCAACCGCTCCCCCAGCACCGAGCGTGGCTTGTGAAGCCCGGGCGTGTCGACGAGCACCGCCTGGGACTGCTCGGCGTGGAGCACGCCTCGGATCGCCCGGCGCGTGGTGCCCGGCTTGGACGACGTGATCGTCACCTTCTCGCCCACGATGGTGTTGACGAGAGTGGACTTGCCCACGTTCGGACGCCCCACCACCGCCACGAACCCCGACCGGAACGCGGCCACCTACGCGCTTTCGGAGCCGGCGGAGCGTCCCCCCTCGGGGTCCGCGGAAACCGGCAGTGCCGTCGCCTGACCGACCCTCACACGACCTATCCGGTTCCCCTGGACCCGCTCGGCGACGAGCCGGAGCCCGTCGAACACGACCGACTCACCCTGTTGGGGAACGTGCCCCAACAAGTCGAAGACCAGTCCCCCCACGGTGTCCCAACCGCCCGTCGGCAGCTCGGTACCGAGAAGGTCCGCGAGCTCGTCGACAGCAAGGCGCGCTGAGACCGAGACGTCGCCGCCGGCCAGCCGCTTGATCTGGGGCTCCTCGGTGTCGAACTCGTCGACGATCTCGCCGACGAGCTCCTCGATCAGGTCCTCGAGCGTCACCAGTCCCGCCGTTCCCCCGTACTCGTCGACGACTATCGCCAGGTGGTAGGTGTGGTCCTGCATCTCTCGCATCAGGCCGGCCACACGTTTGGTCTCGGGAACGAAGCGCGCCTCACGCACGTGGTCTGCGACCGGCTCTTCTCCGCGCGATCCGCGTTCGAGGCGCATCAGGTCCTTGGCGTAGGCGATCCCCACCACGTCGTCGATGTTCTCCCTGTACACCGGTAGGCGGCTGAACCCCACCTCCATGGCCACGTTCAACGCTTGCGACACCGATGTGCCCGCCTCTATGGAACGCATGTCGGGCCTGGGCACCATGACTTCGCGCACCACGGTGTCGCCGAACTCGATGATCGAGTGGATGAGGACGCGCTCGGACTGCTCGATGACCGCCTCTTCGGTGGCGACGTCAGCCATCGCGAGGAGCTCGGACTCGCTGACCGTGGAAGCACCCTTGGTGCCGCCGCCGATCTTCTCTGCGAGCCAGACGAGACCGTTCGATATGACTCTCACCGGCCAGAAGCGAACTACCACCGACACGAACGGCGCGGTGAGCAGGGCAGAGCGGTCGGGGTTACGCACCGCGTAGTTCTTCGGGATCGCCTCGGCGAGCACGAAGATGACGACGATCTCGAAGACCAGCGCGACCACCACGCCCAGGCCGCCGAAGAGCCTCTCCGCGAGCAGGCCGACCAGGGTCGCGGTCACCAGCTGGCAGACCAGCACGACGAGCAGGACTCCGTTCAGGAAGGTCTCAGGGTGCTCGACCAATCTGACGAGCAGGCGCGCCCCTCTGCGGTGCTCGTCCTCGAGCGCCAGTGCCTTCGCCCTGCTCGTGCGCACGAGGCTCGTCTCCGCCAAGGCGAGCACGGCGGAGGCCGCGAGCAAGACGATGATGACGATCAGGAGCACCCAATCGCCTGCTCCCACCTTTGCGGTCGACAGCAACGTGGACGCGAGGCCGTCCATCAGGGTTTCTAGACGCCCGACGAGCCGAAGCGTGCCAGCAGCTCACGCTGGCGCTTCTCCATCAACTCAGCGTCTTCTTCTTCCTCGTGGTCCATTCCGAGCAGATGAAGCAGGCCGTGGACCACGAGCAGTTCGATCTCGGCGTCGAAGTCGACCCTCCGCCCGGACGCGTTACGGGCCGCGACCGACGGACAGACCACGACGTCTCCGAGCAGAAGCGGCACGTCGTCGAGGTCGGTCGGGCCGCCCGGACCCGTCCCACCCTCGTCGGGCGAACGACCGCTCGGCTCGGGCTCGTCCTCGATCGGAAAGGCGAGAACGTCGGTCGGGCCCTGCTCGCCCATGAACCGCTCGTTCAGGTCCGCCATCGAGGCCTCGTCGACGAACATGACCGAGACCTCTACGTCTCCCTTCAAGGCCTGGGCCTCGAGCACCTTCTTTGCGAGGTCCGCGTACCGTGCCACGTCGAGGGTGTGGGTGTCCTGCTCGTCCGCGCAGAAGACGTCAACCGGCACCGTTGCGCTCCGCGTCGGCGCGTTCGTATGCGGCGACTATCTCTGCAACTATGCGGTGTCGCACGACGTCGCGCTGGCCGAGATGGACGAAGACGACCCCCTCCACCGCGCCGAGGATCGATTCCAAGCCCGAGAGCCCCGAGCGCCCACCGGGCACGTCCACCTGGGTGACGTCTCCGGTGACGACGGCCTTCGAGCCGAAACCGATCCTGGTGAGGAACATCTTCATCTGCTCGGGACTCGTGTTCTGGGCCTCGTCCAAGATGATGAAGCTCCGGTTGATCGTCCTTCCGCGCATGAAGGCCAGCGGGGCGACCTCGATTGTCCCTCGTTCCAGCAACCGCTGCGCGCCCTCGGGACCGAGCAGGTCGTACAGCGCGTCGTAAAGCGGCCTCAGGTACGGGTCGACCTTGGCCATGATGTCGCCCGGCAAGAAGCCGAGCCTCTCTCCAGCCTCGACGGCAGGACGGGTGAGGATGATCCTGTCGACCTGATGCCCCTGGAGCGCCTGCACGGCCAGCGCGACTGCGAGGTATGACTTGCCGGTCCCCGCGGGCCCTATGCCCACCGTCACGATGTTGGTCGCTATCGCGTCGGTGTAGCGCTTCTGTCCCGCTGTCTTCGGATGCACCGACCTGCCCCGCGCCGAGCGCAACAGCTCGCTCGTAAGGACGTCTGACGGACGAACGTCTTCTTTCACCATAGCGATGGTTCGGTCGATGTCCGAGGCGTCGAGGCGGTGTCCCTGCTCGAGCAGCAACACGAGCTCGTCGAACAGCCGCCCAGCGCGCTCGGCTTCTTCTTCTTGGCCTTCGATCGTTATCTCGTTGCCCCGAACGACGATGCGCGATCCCGAGAAGGCATCCTGGACGAGACGGAGGAGCTCGTCGCGCTGACCGAGCAGGCCCACCATCAGATGGTTGCCGGGAACTCGGATCTTTACCTGGGTCGATGACACTGGCGAACCGAGGCTACCAGCGGCCTCTGGCGCTCCGAGCGCCAGCGCGGACCACCCAGGTCAACCCGGAGGCCATCCCATCGGCTTTCCTCCGATCACGTGCACGTGGAGGTGCCCGACACTGTTCTGCGCGTCGCGGCCGACGTTCACGACGAGGCGGTATCCGCTGTCACGGATTCCCTCTGACTCGGCCACACGTCGTGCAACGACGAAGAGGTCGGCGACCTCTTCTGCATGGAGCGGCTCGACCGATGCGGCATCGTCTATGTGCCGGCGCGGGACCACCAGGACATGAGTGGGGGCCTGCGGACTTATGTCGCGGAAGGCGATCGAGCTGTCCGAGCTCGCGACGACGTCGGCGGGTACCTCGCCGGCCACGATCTGGCAGAAGACGCAGTCCTCGCTCGACTCGGCCACCTATGCCCCGGGCCCGGTCCGCACCTCGCTCTCGGCGCTGCGTTCGCTGTTGCGATCCGCCGGGCCCTTGAGCTCGGGATAGAGGTGGTCGAGACTGCCCGGAGGTATCCGACAGGACTCGATGAACCCCTCCACGTCTTGTTTCTTCAACCTGATGACCCGCCCGAACTTGTAGGCAGGGAGCGTCCCTTCGTCGATGAACCTGTACAAGCTCCGGAGAGTCACGCCCAGGTGCTCGGCCGCCTCCTTGGTGCTCATCCAATGGATCCGCTCGTTCACCGTGCCTCCTGCGAGCCGACGAGGCCGCTCCAAGGCACCTCACCCTACCCGTGCGCAGTATCAGAGGATCCGTTCGCGCTTCAGCCGGCAACGCGCAGGCCGAGCTCGTCGAGTCTTCGGCTCATCGCGTCGGGAGTCACTCCGAACAAGCATGCGATGGCGCGCAGATCTTCGGCTCGGATGGTGATCATCCGCCCGTTGAAGTCCTGCCGCTGCACCTGAATCATGGAGAGGAACCTCCGTAGGAGGTCCCTCTCCGGCCCGCTCACCGAGTTGAGCTTCGCCAGGTCGATGGTGACCTTCTCGTTGCCGTCCCAAGCGCGCAACACCCTGGAAGAGACGCTGGTGCCGTGACCTTCGGTCCGGCCACCCCAGCGGTCTTCCTCCTGGTCGTCGTGAGGTAGGAGCTGATCGACCGGTACGTCGTAGAGCCTCGCCAACCTCTGCAGGCGCGGCACCGAGATCGCGCGCTCTCCTCTTTCGTACGCGCCGAGCACCGAGGCCTTGAACTCCTGGTCCGACATCGCCTCCACGGCCTGGAGGGACAACCTCATCTGCTTGCGCACGACGCGAAGGCGAGCGCCCACCGACCGGGCGTACGCGGCCCGCGCGCCGTCGTCCTGCTCCTCGTCCTCGGCGGCACTCGTGTGATTGACCATGACCATTCAGGCAGTCTTGCCCACTCAGCGTGGCAAATGCAAGAACCCGACGTTTGCGACCACCCCAGCATCCTGGTCATTGCGAGAAACGATGCTCACGCAGAGCGCAGATCAACGCCCCCGCAACGACAGCAGCCGTCTCGGACCTCAGCACTGCATCGCCCAATCCCACCTGGAGCGAGGGGGCTCGAAGCTCCTCGTCGCTCCACCCTCCCTCCGGCCCGATGCAGACCGGCCGGCCCAGCACCAACGGGCCGCCTCCGCGCTGAGCGAGAGCGAGCGGCTCGGTGCGGACCCAGTCAGCGATGGCGAGCACCCCTTCGACCGATGGAAGCCAGGCCCTTCTCGACTGCGCGGCCGCATGTGTCGCCACCTTGGACAGGTGCTCGACGTTGCGTTCGGCCCTGTCGCCCTCCCAGACCACCACCGATCGCCGGCTCCTGGTGACCACGATCCGGTCGACCCCCACCTCGGTCAGCTTCTGGACCACCCACTCGGGGCGGTCCCCCTTCACGGGGGTGAAGCCGACCGTCACCGCGAGCTCTGCGCGAGGGACGTATCGCAGATCCCCCGTCGGCTCGAGAGCCTGTGACACCCCCGTGAACGCGCACTGTCTCCACGAGCCGCGCCCGTCGCAAGCCACCACCACTTCACCGGGTCGCAGCCGCAGCACCCGCGACAGGTGGTGGAAGTCATCGGCGCTCGGGATGCAACTCGTAAGGTCCTCGACGAACACCTGTGCTGCAGCATGCACCGACGCGGGGCTGTCCGGTGCACCACCGCGACCGGTGACCTCTCCCAATTGGCCGCTTCCGCCCTCTCAGCCGAATGCGGACCGCAGCTTGGAGAAGAAGCCTTCGCCCGAAGGCGCGACCTGCTCTCCTCGCTCGGCAGCCAACCTCCGAAGCAGGTCCTCTTGCTCCTTGGTCAGGTCGGTCGGGATCTCGACCACGAACTGCACGCGCATCTCCCCCCGGCCGCGTCCGCGGACGTGGGGCACGCCTCGACCGCGCAGGCGCACCACGTAACCGCTCGGCGTCCCCGCTGGGATCTCGATCTGCTCCTCACCGTCGAGCGTCTCCACGGTCAACGACGCGCCGAGCGCGGCCTGTGTGAACGCAATGGGAACTGTGACGAAGAGATCGTCTCCCTGACGCTCGAACCTCTCGTCGGCCGAAACGCCGATGTGGACGTAGAGGTCGCCCGGAGGGCCGCCCCTCAAGCCGGCCGAGCCTCTTGCGCCCAGGCGCAAGGTCGAACCGTGGTCCACTCCGGCCGGCACGTCGACCGTGAACGTCTTGGTTTCCGAACGCCGGCCCTCTCCCCGGCAGTCGGGACAGGGACTCGTCACCACCTCGCCCTGGCCGCCGCATTGGTTGCACGGGAACGCAGTGACGACCTGGCCGAGTATCGACTGGCGCACCCGGCGCACCTCTCCCGTTCCGCTGCAATTGTCGCACCGGGTCGCGGTGGTCCCCTGCCTCGCTCCACTTCCCGCGCACGTGGCACACGGGACGTCGGTCTCGACCGTCATCTCCTTCGATACCCCGAACGCCGCCTCGCGGAAGGTCAGTTGGAGGACGGCCTCGGCGTCGGGCCCCCGAACTGGTCCCGAGCGCTGACGACCGGGGCGCGAACCACCACCGAAGAAGGCGCCCAGCAGGTCACCAAGGTCGGCGCCGAAGATGTCGCCCGCTCCGGGCGAGGTCGCCTCCACCCCTTCGGGCCCGAACATGTCGTAACGGCGCCTGCGCTCGGGGTCGCGCAGCACCTCGTACGCGAGCGTCATCTCCTTGAATCGCCGCTCCGCCTCGAGGTCCCCTCCGGTCGAGTCGGGGTGGAGCTCGCGCGCCCGTTGGCGGTAGGCGCGCTTCAGCTCGTCCTCCGATGCGTTGCGGCTCACACCGAGCAGCTCGTAGTAGTCAGCCGCCATGGCCGGACACCTCGTTGTCGTCGGGTCGGTAGCGCCCCAATTTGTCCGCGAGCTCGTCGCCCACGATCCGCACGGCCGCCAGCGCGCGCGGATAGTTCATACGAGTCGGACCGAGCACCCCGATCGTGCCGAGGTCCTCTCCGTGCACACAGATCGGGGCTACTACCAGAGCGCACGACGCTAGAGGCTCGAAGCCGTGCTCTGCACCGATGGCGACCGACAGCCCGCTGTCCAGCACGTCTTCTATGAGCTGGACCACCACCAGCTGTTGCTCGAGGATGCCGAGGACGGAACGAACCGTCTCGACGGCGTCGAACGCGGAGGCCATGTTCGACGATCCCCCCACGAATACGTGGTCGGGCTCACGCGCCCCCGCCAGCTCCTCCAGCGCGGAGAGCGCCTCTTCACAGACGTCGTCCACCAGGGGGTCCCCTGTGGCCCCGACGCTCGCCGCCGCACCCAATCTGGAGCCGACCAATGCGGAGGACAGGTGGGAGGACGCGCGGGCCAGGGCCGCGGTGTCCATCTCGTCGTCGAGCTCGATCGTGCGCTTCTCTACCGTCCCGTCGGCGAGCACGGCGACCATCACCGCGACCTGTGGCGCGATGCCCACGAGCTGGACGCCCCGGACGACCGCGGAGTCGTGGCTGCGTCCGAAGACGACCGAGACGTGCTCCGTCAAACCCGCAAGAAGCCGGCTCGTGCGCTCCAGCAGCTCCTCCACCTCGCCGTGGACCTGGGCGTAGAAGGCCCTCACCTGCCTGTTCTGCGCAGCCCCTAGCATCCCGGGACTCGAGAGGTGATCGAC
>Ga0335075_10013394_pt1 | contig 12345 bp, 8 predicted proteins | sample Lox_Sample_24_FD_206723 | JGI IMG/M metagenome (GOLD analysis project Ga0335075, IMG submission 206723) | Soil microbial communities from Loxahatchee National Wildlife Refuge, Florida, United States - Lox_Sample_2.4 | ecosystem: Environmental > Terrestrial > Soil > Wetlands | place: USA: Florida... | reverse complement strand
CGATCCGCTGGACCACGAGCCTGGGCAGGCGCGGGATGCGCCCCAGGATGCGGAAACCGCGCGGCGAGACGGGGTAGTCGAGGGTGTTCAGCTTGCGGTCGTAGCCGAGCAGCTCGGCCAGTCGCCCAAAGTCAAGAAGGTCCTGATGAGGAAGGCGCAGCAGCTGGTCGAACACCGAGGCGAAGCTCTCGTCGTCGTCCTCGACCAGGTAGTCGTGCACGAGCGCGGCCTTGTCGGCGGCCACGCCGACCATCGTCTCGTCGAGCTGCATCTCGATCAGCCGTCCCTCGGTGCCGAGCTCGACGATGTAGCGCTCGATCTCGACCGCCATCCGGGTGACGAGCTCCACCCGCTGGAGAACCGTGAGCGTGTCGTTGAGCGTCACGCCGCCCTCGAACTCGAGCGCCGTCAACCGCGTCGAGACCTGGTCAAGCCGGCTGCGGTACTTGTCGAGCGTCGCGAGTGCCTGATTGGCCTTGGCGAGCACGACCGGGATGTCCTCGAGGATGTACTTGGAGCCGTCCACGTAGAGCGAGACCACGTCACGCCGCTCCGAGACCGCGATGACGATTGCGTCGACCTGCTTGGAGACGCGCTCGGCGGTGCGATGGCGGGTTCCGGTCTCCGCGGTGAGGATCGTCGGATCCGGCATCAGCTGGACGTTCACGTGCGCGATCTTCGTCGCGTTGGAAGACAGCACGATCGCGCCGTCCATCTTGGCCAGCTCGTACACGAGCGCCGGCGTGTAATCGACATCGAGCTTCAATCCGCCGGAGAACAGGAAGCTGAGCTCGTCGGCGTCGCCGATCACGATCAGGCCCCCGGTCCGAGCGTCGACGATGTTGTCGATTCCCTCGCGCAGCGCCGTTCCTGGCGCCACCATCTCCAGCGCTCGCATGATCCGGGAGTCCTGTCGAGTCTCGAGCTCCTCTTTGAGCTCCTCCCCGGATCGCGGCGGCATCAGGGCAATTTTAGCCCGTGAACGGTAAGGGTAGGGATCCGGGTCGCGGTTTTGACGAGCCGGTGTGGGTTCAGGCCGCGGCGGACACCGGCCGGCGCGCCCCGAGCGCGGCCGCCACGGCCGCCTTCAGTGAGCCGAGCGCCTCCGGTTCGAGCACGGGATCCAGGCCGAACCGCCGTGCCTCCTGCAGGCGCCGGTCAGCGTGCGCGACCGAGCGCAGCTCACCGGTGAGCCCGAGCTCGCCAAAGCAGGCCAGCGGTCCCCCACCCTCGCCGGTGAGCGCCGTCCGGCGCGCCGCGGAGGCGACCGCGAGCGCCACCGCGAGGTCGGCCCCCGGTTCGTCCACGCGCACGCCTCCGACGACGTTGACGAACACATCCGAGGTCCCCAGCCCGATCCCCGCGTGCCGGCCGAGCACCGCGAGCACGAGCGCGACGCGGTTGCGGTCCAGGCCGGAAACGACCCGCCGCGGCGGGACGAGCTCGGAGGCGCTGACGAGCGCCTGGACCTCGACGAGCAGGGGACGCGAGCCCTCCATCGCGGCCAGCACGACGCTGCCCGGCGCGCGGGTGGCCTCGGCCAGAAAGCGGGCCGAGGCGTCGAGCACCTCGACCAGGCCGTGGTCGCGCATCTCGAACACACCGGCCTCGTCGGTGGAGCCGAACCGGTTCTTGACCGCGCGGACCGTGCGGTAGGTCCGCTCCCGCTCACCCTCGAACTGGAGCACACAGTCGACGAGATGCTCCAGCACGCGCGGGCCCGCGAGCGCCCCTTCCTTGGTGACGTGGCCGACGAGCAGGACCGCGATCCGCAATCGCTTGGCCAGGTTCATGACCTCGCCCGCGACCTCTCGGACCTGCGCCACCGAACCCGCGGCCGAGGAGAGATCGACCGAGTGCAGCGTCTGCACCGAGTCGATCACGCACACCTCCGGGCGCTCCTGCTCGAGGGTGGCCAGCACGGTCGACAGATCGGTCTCGGCGATCACCGGCACCGCCAGCGCCTCGCCGCCCCCGAGACGCTGCGCGCGCAGGCGGATCTGGGCGGCCGACTCCTCGGCGGAGACGTACAGCGTGCGCCGTCCCGCCGCACACAGATTGGCGAGCGCCATCGTGGTCAGGGTCGACTTGCCGATGCCCGGAGCCCCGCCGATGAGCACCAGCGAGCCGGGCACCAGGCCGCCGCCGAGCACGTTGTCGAGCTCACCGATCCCGGTCTGCAGCCGTTCGTGCTCGACCGCCTCGACATCGCGCAGCGCCACCGGGGTGACCGCCAGGCCGGCCGAGCGCCCGCCACCGAGCGCCCCGCCCGACCCGCGCGCGCCGCGTCCGGAGGACGGCGCCGCGCGGACCTGCTCGACGAGCGTGTTCCAGTCGCCGCAACCCGGACAGCGACCCGCCCAGCGGCCGGTCTCGTGGCCACAGGCCGAGCAGATGAACACGGAGGAGGATCGAGCCATCCTCGCCAGCGTACGGGCAGGTGGAGACGGCACCAGGGCCGCGCCCGCCAATCGTCACCGACCTGGCACACACCGTGACGAAGGGGTGACAGAATCGAACCGTGGCGAGATTCGGGAGGCGGCGATGAACGACCCCACCCCCACCCGCTCCCTGCCCGCACACGGGCGATCGGCCGGCGACACGGCGCAGAGCCGCTCGGCGACCTTGGCGCTCGGCCTCGGTGTGTGCGGCGTCGCGTTCGGCTTCCTGCTCATGTTCGCCGTGCTGACGCCCGCAGCGATCGTGTACGGCGTTCGCGGTCTGCGTGAGATCCGCGCCGAGCCGACGCTGCGGGGGCGCGGGCGCGCCTTGACCGGGATGGGCCTGGCCGCGATCGCGCCGTTCCTATGGGTCGGCGTGTTCGTCGCGCTCTTCACCGACGGCGTGCTCTGACGTTCCCGGCCACCGCGGGGGTGCGGGGAAGGTTGTTCGGGCTCAGGTCGAAGAAGGTTCCCCGCATGCTCACGCCACGATCGGCGCCCCCTCTCACGCACGAACGGCCCCCGGATCACCGGGGGCCGCTGTGGCGATTCTGAAGCTGTCGAGCGGGACTACTCGGCGGGGCTGTCGCCCGCGGGCGCTTCGTCGGCGGGCGCGTCGCCCGGGCTGGGCTCGGTGTCCTCACCGGAGCCACCCTCCGCACCCACACCCACCGGGGTGGGCTTCGGTGCGGGCTCGATGATCGAGAGCTTGACGTCGTCCTCGTCGGAGTCGCCGCCTTCGCCGGGCTCGACCAGCACCGTCGATCCCGACGGCACCTGCGCGCGCAACACGAAGTCCGCGAGCGGATCCTCGATGTAGCGCTGGATCGCGCGGCGCAACGGCCGGGCGCCCATCGCCGGATCCCAGCCCTTCTCGACGAGCAGGTCACGCGCCGACTCGGAGAGCTCGAGCTGGAGCTCGCGCTCGGCCATCGACTCGCGGATCCGCAGCAGCAGCAGCTCGACGATCTGCTTGATCTCGTCCTTGGCCAGCTTGTGGAAGACGATCACGTCATCGAGACGGTTGAGGAACTCGGGCCGGAAGACGCGCTTGAGCTCGCCCATGATCCGGTTCTTCATGTCGTCGTAGGTGATCCCGGTCTCGTCCTCGGAGACGGCGAAGCCGAGCGGCGTGTTGCGCGCGATCTCCGAGGCCCCGATGTTCGAGGTCATGATCACGATGCAGTGACGGAAGTCGACCGTCCGGCCCTGCGCATCGGTGAGCCGCCCGTCCTCGAGGATCTGCAGCAGGATGTTGAACACATCCGGATGCGCCTTCTCGATCTCGTCGAGCAGCAGGACGCTGTAGGGCTTGCGGCGCACCGCCTCGGTGAGCTGGCCGCCCTCGTCGTATCCGATGTAGCCGGGAGGCGAGCCGACGAGCCGACTGACCGCGTGCTTCTCCATGTACTCGGACATGTCGATGCGGATCATCGTGTCCTCGTCGCCGAACAGGAACTCGGCGAGCGTCCGAGCGAGCTCGGTCTTGCCGACCCCGGACGGGCCGAGGAAGATGAACGAGCCGGTCGGGCGCTTGGGATCCTTGAGCCCGGCGCGGGAACGGCGAATCGCCTTGGAGATGACCTCCACCGCGGGAGCCTGACCGATGACGCGCTTGTGGAGCTCCTCCTCCATGCGCATCAGCTTCGCGGTCTCCGCCTCGGTGAGCTTGAACACCGGGATCCCGGTCCACATCGAGACGATGTCGGCGATCTCCTCCTCGCCGATCGACGGACGCTCGGTCGACTCGCCGGCCTCCCACTGGTCGGCAAGCTCGCGCTTGCGCTGGGTGAGGCGGCGCTCCTTGTCACGGAGGTTGGCGGCCTTCTCGAACTCCTGGGATTCGATCGCCTCCTCCTTCGCGCGGCGGGTCTCCTCGATCTCGTCCTCGAGCTCACGGTAGACCGGCGGGGAGGTCATCGACTTGATCCGCATCCGGGACGCGGCCTCGTCGATCAGATCGATCGCCTTGTCAGGCAGGAACCGGTCGGAGATGTAGCGATCCGCGAGATCGGCGGCCGCCTCGAGCGCCTCGTCGGTGATGTTCACCTTGTGATGGGACTCGTAGCGATCGCGCAGGCCCTTGAGGATCTGCACGGTCTCCTCGGTGGAGGGCTGGTCGACGATGATCTTCTGGAAGCGACGCTCCAGCGCCGAATCGCGCTCGAGGTACTTGCGGTACTCCTCGAGCGTGGTCGCTCCGACGGTCTGCAGCTCGCCGCGTGCCAGAGCCGGCTTGAGGATCGAGGCCGCGTCGATCGCGCCCTCGGCGGCGCCCGCGCCGACGAGATTGTGCAGCTCGTCGATGAACAGGATGATGTCGCCGCGCTGGGTGATCTCCTTCATCACCTTCTTCAGGCGCTCCTCGAACTCACCGCGGTACTTCGAGCCCGCGACCAGGGCCGCCAGGTCGAGCGTGTAGATCTGCTTGCCCTTGAGCAGCTCGGGCACGTCGGCGTTCGTGATCCGCTGGGCGAGGCCCTCGACCACGGCGGTCTTGCCGACGCCCGGCTCGCCGACGAGCACCGGGTTGTTCTTGGTGCGCCGGGAGAGGATCTGCATGATCCGCTCGATTTCGGTCTCCCGGCCCACGACGGGGTCGAGCTTGCCCTCGGAGGCGAGCTTCGTCAGGTTGCGGCCGAACTGATCCAGCAGCTTGGAGGACTTCTTGCCCTCGCCGGTGCCGGCTGCGCCCGCCCCTGCGCCGGAGCCCGAGCCGCGCTGGCGGCTGCCGGGGCCGGACAGCATCCGGATCACCTCGTTGCGGATCTTCTCGGAGTCCGCATCGAAGTCGAGCAGGATGCGTGCGGCGACGCCCTCGTTCTCACGCACCAGGCCGAGCAGGATGTGCTCGGTCCCGATGTAGTTGTGCCCGAGGCTCAGCGCCTCGCGCAGCGCGAGCTCAAGGACCTTCTTCGCCCGCGGGGTGAACGGGATCTGGCCGGAGGTGACCTCCTCACCGGAGCCCACGATTCGTACGACCTGCGCGCGCACGCGCTCCACCGTGATGTCGAGCGACTCGAGCACTCGCGCGGCGAGCCCCTCCTCTTCGCGCAGCAACCCGAGCAGGATGTGCTCGGTCCCGATGTAGTTGTGCTTGAGAGTCCGAGCCTCTTCCTGGGCCAAGACGACCACCTGGCGGGCTCGCTCTGTGAATCGCTCGAACATGCTCTTCCTAAAGGTTGTGGCTGGTGCGGCGTCGGAGTCGGTCGAGAACGGTCTGGTTTGGGTCTCCTGGGGGGTCTGGCTGACGATCCTGCAACTGCGGGGACGCCGACAGGGTCGTCTCACCCATGTATTCGGCAGGTTGACCGAATCCGATGAGTGCAAAACGACAATCTCTCAGGGCCATGCCTCAGTCTACCAACGGTCCTTACGGCCTCCCGCTCGCTCCGAGGCCCGTGCGAGCGCCCTTCAGGACGTGATTTCCCGGCCCCAGAGGCCCGCTCAGCGCACGCTGCCGGCCTGTCTGCGGGCCCATCGTGGGAGGCGGCGTCCCCCTGCCCCGGCGGTTGCCAGCCACGAGCCGGCGAGGATCAGCACGAGCCCGACGATCGCCGCGGGTCCGGGTCGCTCATCCTCCAACCCCATTCCGAGGCCGAGCGCGACGACCGGATTGACGTAGGTGATCACGGTCGCTCGCGAGGGCCCGGCCTCGCGGATCAGCACCGCGAAGATCACGAACGCCGCCGCCGTGCAGACGAGCCCGAGTGCGATGACACACACGATCGCCCCCGCGTCGACCCGGCCGGAGGGCGGGTCGAACAGTGCGGGCAGGGTGAGGATGACCGCTGCGATCGCCAGGCTCGAGCCCATCATCGCCCGCGGATCGAGCCCGGCCAGTGCGTGCTTGACGAGCATCGGCCCGATCGCGTAGCCGAGCGCGGCGAGCAGGATCGCCCCGGCGCCGATCAGCTCGGCGGTGCTGCTCGCCACATCGAGTCCGACGAGCACGATCACCCCGGCGAATCCGAGCCCCAGCCCGGCGGCGCGGGTCGCGGTCGGCCGCTCGTCATGATCGAAGCGCATCGCCAGCAGGGCTCCGAACAGCGGGACGGCGGCGATGATGATCGCGGTCAGCGAGGAGGCGACATGGACCTCACCGGTCGCGATCAGTGGGAACGGAAGCGAGACCTCGATGACGGCGTAGCCCAGGATCCCCCGCCAGCGACCACGGAGCGCGCCCAGCGTGCCCGCGCGTGCGGCGAGCCCCATCAGCACCACCGCCGCGATCACGACGCGGAGCCAGGCGACCCACATCGCGCTCATCCCGCCCCGCTCGGCGATCTCGATGAGCAGGTACGACCCGCCCCACAGGACGGACATGGCAGCGAACGCCGCCCACCCCGTCCTGCTCATCGCACGACGCTACGCGACGTCGATCTTGGTGATCTTCAGGGAGCGCTCACCGCGCGGGGTGACGATCTTCACGTCGTCACCTCGCTTGCGGCCGAGCAGCGCCTTGCCGACCGGGGACTCGTTGGAGAGCTTCATCTCCGAGGGGTTCGCCTCGGCCGAGCCGACGATCGTGTACTTGTTGGACTTACCGGCGGCGTCCTTGACGTGCACGATCGAGCCGACGCGGACCTCGTCGGTCGAGAGCTCGGAGGAATCGACGACCGACGCCGACCGAAGCTTGTCCTCGAGCGTTGCGATCCGCGCTTCGAGCATCGCCTGCTCGTTCTTCGCGTCGTCGTACTCGGCGTTCTCGGAGATATCTCCGAACTCGCGGGCCTCTTTGATGCGGTCCGCCACCTCGCGACGACGCGTCGTGGAGAGGTGATCAAGCTCCGCCTTGAGGTCGGCGAGGCCCTGCGGGGTGAGGATGACGTCCTTTGGCATGGCGATCAAGCCCTTGAGTTCTCGTGATCTGTGAGAGCAAGACCCCACGCATCGCATGGGGTCTGAAAACCCGTACCGGTCGTACGGGGCGCATGAGTATAGACACGAGCTTGGGCGCCGAATTGCCGCGCCCAGCGTGGGGTCAGCCCGAGCTGTGGTGGTGGCCCTGGTGCCCGCTCGTGTGCCTGTGATGTCGCAGCACGACCAACCGGTAGACGATCGTTGCCCGGTTGGTCGCGTAGTCGCGCGCGGTGATCCTGATCTCGTAGTGCCCGGCACGGCGCGGCTTGCCCTGGAGCAGCCCGCGGCGGCCCATCTTCAGTCCGCGCGGAAGGTGCCTCGCGGTGAAGCGCAGCTTGTATCCACCGGAATCCGTTCCCTTGAACAGCAGCTTGACGCGATGATGGATGAGCACGAAGTGGTGATTCGGCCTGCCGATCGAGACGGTGTAGACCGGCGCCCGCATTGCGCACAACCCGCCGGCGACGGCCGCGGCGTTCGGCGTCCCGAGCCCGGTCGCCATGTCGTAACCGGCGGTCACCGGGTACAGCCCGCCGTTCTTGCCGACCGCGTCGTTGTTGGCGTCGCCGGTCAGCGGATTGGCCGCGGTGATGTCGGCGAATTGGCCTGGCACAGCGGCGAGCTTGTAGATCGACGGGTTCTCGAAGCCCAGTGACGCCCCGCGGCACGCGGGAAGCGCATCGGCCTCGGCGGTGAGCGCGGCCCACAGCGGGGCGGCGGCGCTCGTGCCGCCCTCCGACGTCCAGGCGTGGGACGATCCCGCCGAGACGTAGACGACGTAGCCGGTTGCGGGGTCGCCGTCGGCGCTCACATCCGGGATCTCGCGGCAGTCATGGCTCGAGTGGCACGGCTTGCCGCTGGAGAGCGAGTTGACCACGCCGAGGGCCGGCGCCGCTCTGTGCTGGTAGGTCGGCATCGCCCACACCGACGAGAGCCCGCCGGTGGTGGCCGCCGGCTGCTCGCCCCGTGAGGTCTTGATCTCGCCGTCGTTCCAGACCGCCTGCAGGAGCGGGTCGCCGGCCACGTTCGGGTTCCACAGGCCGAGCTGACCATTGACGTCGGTGTAGAGCGTGGTCCCGCCGACGCCGGTGACGAACGGCTGGCTCGAGGGGTCCTGGACCGCGAGATGCGGGCTGTCGAGCTCGGTCTCGCAGCCGGCCGAGCCGGTGTCGCCCGAGGCCGACAGGACCGACTGGCCCTGCAGCGCCGCCTCCTGGAAGATCTTGTCCTCGGTGCGGACGATCGAGAGGTCGCTGTGGGCGAAGGTGATCTTCGCCTCGCACAACCCCCAGGAGACCGAGACCGTGCGCGCGCGGTTCTGGGAGACGATCTTGTTGAACTGCCGGACCCCGACCGTGAAGTCGTCGGGCGCCTGGTAGACGATCACGTGGATGTCCGGGGCGAGGCCGAGGATCTGCTCGACGTCGAGCCCGGCCTCTTCGTCGTCGGTGAAGTGCGGGTGCCCGGTGTCCACGTAGGAGACGCGCGCGTGCGTCCCGTAGCAGGCCTGGTAGGTCGCCAGGTCCCTCGGGTTGACCTTCTCGAGCTCGTAGACGGCCACACTCTGGCCGGCGCCGAAGTCCCCAGCCGCATAGAGGGCGGAGAAGTTGTACCCGGCCTGGATCTCGTCGGCCGTGTAGCCGCCGATGTTCGGGTTCTGCGATGCGGCGGCCGCCGCGGCGCATGGCTGCGGTCCGCCGGTGGCGACATCTGCGACCGAACGCCCGGACAGCGAGCTCGAGAGCGGGGCTGACGCGTGTGCGACCTGGTCTGACTGGGGCCGGTAGACGGTGTTCAGCCCGATGACCGCGTCGACGTCGGAGGCGATCGACACCGGCAGCGTCGGCATCCGCCGATCGGCGTAGGCACGGCGGCCGTCGGCCGTGCGCACCGAGTCCAGGCGGGTCGCGAACGCGTCCTGCACCTCGGCGGCCGTGCCCGAGACGCTCAGCATCATGTGGTTCGAAGAGACCGGTGAGACCGTCAGTCCCTGGGCACGGAGCGTCCGCGTCACCGCCGAGATCTGCGCGGCACTCGCCCCGAAGCGATCGGCGAACTGGCGCACGCTCATGTAGTGGCGGTAGTCCGGTGAGCCCGGGGTCGAGACGGCCTCCGCGAGCCGCTGCATCCCGAGCGGGTCACGGCCGGCGAGCGAGACCGTCAGGTCCACCTGTGCCGACCGGGACACCGGCTTTCCGACCCGGACCGAGCGCGGCAGCTTTGCCACGGATCCGACGCGAGCCCGCGGCATCGCCGCAGCCGCCGAACCGGCCGTCATGGCAAGGGCCGCTGCCGTCGCCAGCGCGGCCGTCCCTGTCCGCCTCACGCGACTGGTCACCACCGACAATTTACGCCAAACCCAGCAGACCGCGCGCCGCGAGCAGGCTGGGCGCACGCTGCAGGCCGTCCTGGAGATCCTTGGACCCACCGAGCCGCTCGACGTACCAGGGGTAGAACTTGCGCAGGTAGCGGCCGGCTCGCTCGTCCCCCAGATGCTCGGCGGCGCGTTCCATCACCCAGTCGAGCTCGGCCAGGATCTCCTCACGCGTCGGCGGGGCGTCCGGGCCGCCGAGCAGCTGGGAGAACAGCCACGGGTTGCCCAGTGAGCCGCGGGCCAGCGCCACCGCGGCGGCGCCGGTGTGGGCGAACGCCTCACGGACGCGTTCGGGCGTCCGCAGCCCGCCGGAGAGCACGACCGGCACCGGCAATTCTTCGATCACGCGGCGGGCCGCCTCATAGTCGGGACGCCCGGTGTGACGCTGCGAGGCGTGACGGGGATGCAGACAGATCGCGGCCACAGCGCCTGAATCGGCGAGCCGGCGCATCAGCTCAAGGCCGCTCTCATCGCCCGGACGCAGCCCCGAGCGCAGCTTGACCGTCACCGGGAGGCCGCTGCCCCTCCCGGCCGCCCGTGCGATCTCGACCGCGCGCTCCGGCTCCGCCAGCAATGCCGCACCGGCGCCGGTCTTGCACACCTTGGGGACCGGGCATCCCATGTTGATGTCGATCAGGTCCGCTCCTGCGGCGGCCACGCGCTCTGCGGCGGACGCCATCACCTCCGGGTCGTTGCCGAACAGCTGCATCGAGACCGGATGCTCGTCGGGATGGATCCGCAAGAGCTCGGTGCAGGTCCGCTCGTTGCCGTAGTGCACCGCGTAGCTCGAGACCATCTCGGAGGTGACCAGTCCGGCGCCGTGGCGCTTTGCCTGCAGCCGCACGAACCAGTTGCCGATCCCGGCCAGCGGGGCCAGCACCACGCGGTTGGCGAGCTCCAGGCCACCCAGCGTCCACGGCTCGCTCAGCGACCGGACCGACGAGCCGGAATCGGGACTGTCGGCGGGCGCCGGCGGCGGCGCCTGGATGTCGCTGAGAACGCTCACGGACCGTTTCATGGTACGAATGCGGGCTGTGGAGATCGACTCATTGCTCGCGCCCTGGGTCGCGCAGATGCGCGAGCTCGTCGACGGCCTCGAGCTGTTCGACGCACATACCCACCTGGGTCAGAACGACCCGGACGGCATGCGCCAATCGCCCGAGCAGCTGCTCGAAGGCCTCCACCAGGCCGGCGCCGGCGGCGCGTTCGTCTTCCCGATGCACGAGCCCGACGGCTACCCGCCGGCCAACGACATGGTGCTGGAGGTCGCCGCGGGCTCGGCCGGCGTCCTCGTCCCCTTCTGCCGGGTGGCGCCCAACGACGGGGACGCCGCCGCCGAGGCCCGCCGCGCGCTCGCCGCCGGCGCGCGGGGCATCAAGCTCCACCCCCGCGCCGAGCAGTTCACGCTCGACCATCCCGCCGTGCGGCAGCTCGCCGGACTGGCGGCCGAGCGCGACATGCCGATGCTCGTGCACGCCGGCCGCGGCATCCCGGCGCTCGGCGCCCACATGGTTGAGCTCGCCGCCGAGTTCCCCTCGGCCCGGTTCATCCTCGCCCACGCCGGGATCACCGATCTCGCCTGGCTCTGGAAGGTCGCCCCGGAGCACCCCAACCTGCTGTTCGACAGCTCCTGGTGGATCGGCCCGGATCTGCAGGCACTTTTCGCATTGGTGCCGCCTGGTCAGATCGTCTTCGCCTCCGACGCGCCGTACGGCCACACGCTCGTCTCCGCCCTCGCCCAGCTCCGGATCGCGCTCCAGGCGGGCCTCTCCCCCGATCAGGCCCGGCTCGTGTTCGCCGGCCAGTCGCAGCGGATCGCCGCCCGGGAGCCGCTCGCCTCCGGCGGCCCCGCGGTCGGCGAGCGCGCCCGGCCCGCCCGCGTGCTGCTCGAGCGAGTCGCCACCTTCACCATCCTCGGAGCGCTCGCGATGATCCGCGGCGATGCTGACGGACGCGGCGCCGAGCAACTCGCGCTCGCTCGGCTGGCCTGCAACGTGCCTGACGGATACGACGACGCGCCCGTGTTCGCCGCGGTGCTCTCGCTGCTCGATGCGTTTGCCGAGCTCGCCGCCGAGGACCCGGAGAGCCGGCGCCCGCGGACGCTGCTGATGCTCGCCTCGAGCGTGGCGCGGTCGCCGGATGTGGCGTTGCCGGCGCTCTGAGGGGTCTGTGCCTTGCGTCTGGGGCGTGCGCGGCGTTCGCGGTGTGGCATGCCGTGACGCCGGCCGTCAAGCAGCGCCCGCAGTTCTGGTGGGTCCCTGTCGCGTGGGTGGCGCTGCGTGACAGCCGACGCCCCGTCATGCGATTGGCGCTGATCTCGGGCCCACTTCGTGTGCCCGAGGACGGGCCAATTGGGACTCTTGACGGCCCGGGCGCGCGGGGGTGCGTGCAGGGCCACGGGTTGCGATGTTGTGGTCCTGGTGGTGCGCTTTTCTCGAACCGCCGCGGCGGCCGGGTCCACTCTGGGAGCTTCAACCCGCGCTACGCGGCTTGAAGCTCCCAGAGTGCCCCCTCGCCCCACGGAGGACCCACACCAGCCCAAGTGCGGGGGCACCCTGTGCGACCCGATCATTGCCCATGGCGCGGCACGGTGGCGGCAGTCCAGCAGCGCCACCACCGAAACACGGACGCCGAGGAACTGCGGGCGCTGCTTGACGGCCGCCCCCG
>Ga0335075_10013392_pt1 | contig 12346 bp, 12 predicted proteins | sample Lox_Sample_24_FD_206723 | JGI IMG/M metagenome (GOLD analysis project Ga0335075, IMG submission 206723) | Soil microbial communities from Loxahatchee National Wildlife Refuge, Florida, United States - Lox_Sample_2.4 | ecosystem: Environmental > Terrestrial > Soil > Wetlands | place: USA... | reverse complement strand
CGGCGGGGCGGGCGCCAGGGCGGGCGAAGCCGTCGGCAGGGCTTGAGCCCGGCGCGCCGCCGGTCACACCCCGCCCAGCCCCAGCGAGCTGGTGAGCGTCTGCGCCTTGGCGTTGAGGATCGTGAACTCGCCGGTGAGGATCAGCAGCCCGAGCGCGATCATCACGAGCCCGCCGAGGCCGATGATGACGGGGAAGTGGCGCTTGACGATCGCGAGCGCCCCCATCATCCGCTCGAACGCGAGCGCGATCGCCAGGAACGGGATCGCGAGGCCCGCGGAGTAGAACGCCAGCAGCAGCGCGCCGTGGGCGGCGGAGCTGGAGATCGCGGCCTGCGTGAGGATCGCGCCGAGGGTGATGCTGGTGCACGGCGTCCAGGCGATCGCGAAGGCGGCGCCCGCGAGCAGCGGCCCGCCCCGGCCGGCCAGGCGCAGCAGCGACTCCGGGTGCCACTCGCGGTTGAGCATGCGCACGAACGGGGTGGCCAGGAACGCCACGCCCATCGCCACGATCAGCCCGCCGCCGATGCGCTCGAGCATCGGTTTGTGGGTGTTGAGCGCGGAGCCGATCACGGTGGCGCTGAGGCCGAGCAGGATGAAGATGGCCGAGAAGCTCGCGATGAACAGCAGGCTGGGCACCAGCACGCGCCGCGCCGCCACCCCCTCCTTCAGCTCGGCCGGCGTGACGCCGATCACGGTCGAGAGGTAGCCGGGCACCAGCGGCAGCACGCACGGCGAGAGGAACGACACGAGCCCGGCTGCCAGGGCCACGGGGATGCCCACCCCGCTGGCGGTGTCGGAGGCGGCTGCCAGCAGCGCCAGTGCGGTCATCGCAGCGCGCTCATCCCATCGCCGGCTGGCCGAGCGCGGCGCGCAGCGCGGCCACCTCGCGCTCCAGGCGCTCCACGCGCGCGCGCAGGTCGCCGCCGTCAGGGCGCAGGTCGCCCCCGTCCGCGTTCGGGCCTTCGCCGCCTGCGCGCAGGCCCTCGCCGCCCGGCATGCCGCCGTTGCCCGGCTGCGGCGCGTGGTCGGGGACGGCGCCGAGCACGCGCGCGCCCGGCGCGGGGCGATCCGCGCCGGCGCCCTGCTCGCGCTCTTCGAGCAGCTGCGCGTAGCGCTCCTCCTTGTGCCCCGGGCGGCGCTCCAGGCGCTCCACCAGGCCGCGATCGATCAGCCGCTCCAGCGTGCCGATCACCACGCCGAGGTCGGCGAAGGCGTGCATGCGCTCGCAGCGCTGCTTGAGCTCGCCGGGGGTCTGTGCGCCGCGCAGCATCAGCACGCACATCACCGCCTGCTCGTCCGCGCTCATCGGCAGCGTCTCGGCGAGCAGGTGCCGGTACTTGGCCGCGCGGCTGCCGGCGCCGCTGGCCAGCCGCACGTAGCCGTGGCGTTCGAGGCGGTGCAGCGCGTCGCGGATGATCGCCTCGTCGTAGTCCACCACCGGCTCGCGATTGGTGGACTGGTTGCACGCCAGGCGCAGCGAGTTGAGCGACAGCGGGTACACGTCCGGGGTGGTCTTCTGCTTCTCGAGCAGGCAGCCCAGCACTCGCGTCTGCGCGGGGGAGAGGTCCATCGCCCTTAACCCTAGGGCGCGGCGGGCGCGCTTTCAAAGCGCTGCGATCGCGGCGTGGCGCGCTCGCGGCGCGGCTGCTCGGCGCGCGGCGTGCGGATGCAGCACAATGCGCCCGAGGGCAATGGCGGCGGACGAGCGATCGAGCGAGGTGGCGGACCTGGCGGCGGAGGCGGTGGCTCCGGTCGGCGAGGAGCTGCGCGGGCGCCTGGCGGTCGAGCTCGACGAGCGCGACCGGCTGGCGGTGCAGAGCGCGCTGCTGAAGGCCTTCCTGAACGGCATGGGCGCGGCGCTGGCGGAGACGCCGGAGCCGGTGATCGACGAGGGCGTGGGCTTTCGCCAGCTCGCCCCGGCCCGGGTGCAGCCGGCGCTGGGCGGGCCGGCGCTAGAGCTGCCGCAGCTGGACCCGTGGGCGGAGCGCTACGGTGATGGCAAGGAGGCCCGCTGAGATGATCAAGAAACTGCTCGAGCTGCTGATCTGCATCCTGCACCCGCTGGCGGTGGTGCTGATCTGGATCAACCTGCTGTTCAGCCGGCGCCGGATGAGCTTCGTGGCGCGCCTGGCCTGGGGCGTGGCGGTGATCGTGCCGTTCGTGCCTTTCCTGTACGTGCTCACCGGCAACGACTTCCTCTGAGGGCCGCCAGCATGCGCCCCCGCAACGCGTCGCGGCTGCGGGCGGCGCCGGCTGGCGCCCGCGCCACGGGGCCGGCGTGAGCGCCCAGCCGTTCTCGCAGGGGCACGGTCGCAGCGGTGGCGGGCGCCCCTCGGGCGGGGGTCGCGGGCGCGGGGGGGCGCGACCCGAGGACGTCCCCGACAAACACGTGTCGTTGCGCCGCGTGGGGCGGCTGTTCATCCCCTACCGCATGCGCCTGGGCCTGCTGCTGGGGCTGATCGTGCTCGGCTCGATCCTCAGCGTGGCCTCGCCGTTCCTGCTGCGCGAAGCGATCAACAAGGGCATCATCGGGCACGACCTGGCGCTGCTGTCGTGGCTGGTCGGCGGCATGATCGCGCTGGCGGTGATCAACGGCGTGATCGGCGTGGCGCAGACGTGGATCTCCAACCAGGTGGGCCAGCGCGTGATGCACGACCTGCGCGCGGCGGTGTTCGCGCACCTGCAGCGCATGTCGCTGGCGTTCTTCACGCGCACGCGCTCGGGCGAGGTGCAGGCGCGCATCGCCTACGACATCGGCGGCATCGACGACGTGGTCACGAGCACGGCGACCTCCACCGTGTCGACGGTGGCGACGGTGACGGCGACGATCGTGGCGATGTTCGCGCTGAGCTGGCAGCTGACGGTGTTCTCGCTGGTCCTGCTGCCGTTCTTCGTGTGGCTGACGCGGCGCGTGGGCAACGAGCGCCGGCGCATCCAGTCGGTGCGCCAGGGCCGCCTGGCGGACATGTCGACGCTGGTGGAGGAGTCGCTGTCGGTGTCGGGCATCCTGCTCGGCAAGACGATGGGCCGCTCGCAGGAGCTGGTGGAGCGCTTCACCGGGGAGTCCAGCGAACTGGCCGACCTGGAGGTGCGCGCGCGCATGGCCGGGCGCTGGCGCATGGCATCCGTGCAGATGGCCTTCGCGATCATGCCCGCGGCGGTGTACTGGTTCGCGGGCTACAGCATCGCCCACGGCCACGAGGTGATCTCGATCGGCACGGTGGTGGCCTTCACCACCCTGCAGACGCGCCTGCTGTTCCCGATGCAGCAGCTGCTGTCGGTGGGCCTGGAAGTGCAGACCTCACTGGCGCTGTTCGGGCGCATCTTCGAGTACCTGGACCTGCCGGTGGACATCGTGGAGCGCCCGGACGCACGCACGCTCACGCACGCGCGCGGCGATGTGGAGCTCGACGGGGTGTGGTTCCGCTACGAGCCGGGCGCGCCGTGGACGCTGCAGGAGATCGGCGCCGAGGTGCCGGCGGGCACGCGCACGGCGCTGGTCGGGGAGACGGGCTCGGGCAAGACCACGCTCGCCTATCTGGTGGCGCGCCTGTACGAGCCCGAGCGGGGCAGCGTGCGCATCGACGGCGTGGACGTGCGCGACATGACGCTGGACTCGCTGGCGGCGACGGTGGGGCTGGTCTCGCAGGAGACCTACCTGTTCCACGCCTCGATCCGCGAGAACCTGCGCTTCGCGTGCCCGCAGGCCAGCGACGGGGAGATCGAGGACGCGGCGCGCGCGGCGCAGATCCACGAGCTGATCGCCTCGCTGCCGGATGGCTACGACACGCCAGTTGGCGAGCGCGGCTACCGCTTCTCCGGCGGCGAGAAGCAGCGCATCGCGATCGCGCGCACGATCCTGCGCAACCCGCCGGTGCTGATCCTCGACGAGGCCACCTCCTCGCTGGACACGGAGACCGAGCGCGCGGTGCAGCAGGCCCTGGACGAGCTCTCGCGGGGGCGCACCACGCTCGCGATCGCCCACCGCCTGTCGACGATCCGCGACGCCGACCAGATCCTGGTGCTGGACGGCGGGCGCATCGTGGAGCGCGGCACGCACGTCGAGCTGGTCGCGCTCGGCGGCCGCTATGCGCAGCTCACGAGCGCTGCCGACGGGACGGGAGCGGCCGGGCAGCCGGGGTCCGGCGGCGATGCGGGAGGCGCCGACGGCGCCGCTGCGGGCGCCTACGCGGTGGCGCCGATGTTGAGGCGCACGTAGTCGATCACCACGGGCTCGCCGAGCCGTTCGAGCACCTCGTCCATGAAGCGCTCGCGCAGCTGCGGCGGCAGGCGTTGCACGTGCGGCCCGAGCACGACGGTGGAGAGGAACTCGCGCGGCTGCTCGGGCTGGGCGGGCGCGGGCGTGAGCCAGCACTCGGCGGCGGCGAAGCCGGCGGCGTGCAGCCGCTCGCGCGTGATCTCGGCGCCGGCGTAGTTCCACGGGTTGCGCCAGCCGACGAAGTGCTCGGCGTAGGGCGCGCGCGCGAGCACGGCGCGCGCCTCGGCGCGCAGGCGCTCGATGTTGCCCTCTCCCCCGCACTGCGCCACCAGCGCGCCGCCGGGCCGCAGCGCGCGGCGCAGGCGGCGGAACAGGCGGTCGTGGTCGGCGATCCAGTGGAAGGTGGCGGTGGAGAGGATCGCGTCCACGGGCTGGCGCAGCTCGAGCTCGAGCAGGTCGCCTTCCAGCACCTCCGCCCTGCCTTCCTCGACCAGGCCCGCCAGCCGCTCGCGCGCGGCGGCCGCCATCGAGGGCGAGCCGTCGTAGGCGAGCACGCGGCCCAGCGGCAGGCGCGCGGCGATCAGCTCGCTGACGCGCCCGGAGCCGCAGCCGGCGTCGAGCACGGTCTCATCGCCGCGCAGCGCAAGGCGCGAGAGCACCTCCGTGCCCCAGCCCAGCTGGATGCTCGAGATGCGGTCGTAGCTGGCCCCGTCCCACTGTTGGTTCGGCATACATTTGTACGCTATCACACACGCATGCGGTCGGCCAGCCCGGCGATGGCGCGCGACAGGCGACCGCCCTGCCAGGCCAGCGGCGAGTGGCCGGGCTCCTCCACCAGCAGCCGCGCGCCGGGGATCGCCTCGGCGTAGCGTTCGGCGACCGCCAGCGGATGCCCGGGGTCGGCGTCGTCGCGGCTGCCCACCACTAGCGTGGGGACGGCGATCTGCGCGAGCTGGTTGAGGCGGTCGAACGGGCGCGAGCGCGGCACCGCTTCGAGCGCGTCGGCGACGGCCAGCGGGTGCTCGTGCGCGGACAGGCGCTGGCGCAGCACGGCCTCGACGGTGGCGCGCCAGCGCTCTGGGACGGAGGCGAGCTGGTAGGCGGCGACGAACCCCTCCACCCCGCCCTCGCGCAGGCCGCGCGCGAGCGCGTCCCAGCGTTCGAGCTCGGCGGCGCGCGCGAACGGGTTGGGCTTGACCTCGAACGCGGGCGTGACGATCGCGAGCGCGGCCACGCGCTCGGGGTGATCCAGCGCGAAGCGCACCGCGGTGTGCGCGCCCATCGAGGCCCCGGCCAGCAGCGCGCGATCCACCCCCCGCGCGTCCAGCACGCCCGCGAGGTCCTGCGCGAGGCGCTGGTAGCCATAGTCGCGGGGGTCGGCGGCGGCGCCGGAGCGGCCGTGGCCACGGGCGTCGTAGGCGATCACGCGCCACCCGGCGCGCGCGAGCGCGCTCGAGCCCATCACCACGTAGCGGCGAGTGGCGGTGAGCCCGTGCAGCAGCACGACCGGCGGGCTCGTGCCGGCGGCGCCAGCTCCGATCTCCTCGCCCGCGGGGACTGCGGGCCCGGCCTCCGTCGGCCCGGACTCCTCGCCGGAGAGCGCCACGCCTTCGCGCAGCTGGACGGTGAACGGGCGCGCCGGGTCAGGCATGCACGGCGGCGGCGTGCTCGCCTGTGCCCTTCTGGGCGCGCAGCAGCTCGGCAGTGCGCTCGGGGCGCTCGAGGAAGAACATGTGGCCGGCGCCCTCGAACACCTCCAGCCGCGCGCCGGGGATCAGCTCGGCGATCATGCGCCCGTTGGCTAGCGGCAGCACCTGGTCCTCGCTGCCGTGCACCACCAGCGTGGGCAGCTCGATCTGGCCGAGCCGCGCGCAGGTGTCGTGCTTGACCGCCGCGCGGCCCTGCGCTTCGATCACCGCCAGCGCGACCGGGCGCGCGAGCGCGCGCTCGGCGAAGCGCCGGTACTGCTGCTCGTCGGCGGCGAAGGACGCGGACACGTTCATCTCCCAGGAGGTGCGCAGCGCCAGCTCGCGGTCGCCGCTGGCGCGCGCGGCGGCGATGCGCAGCCATGCGTCGTCGCTGCCGCGCACGCTGCCGGGCCCCCCGCAGTAGGTGCAGCCGAGCGTGAGCGTGCGGATCAGCTCGGGGTGGGCGAGCGCGAGCTCCTGCGCGACCATGCCGCCCATCGAGATGCCGAGCACGTGCGTGGAGTCGAGCCCGAGCGCGCGCACGAGCCCGGCCACGTTGGCCGCCATCTCGGCGATGGTGATGGGCGCCTCCAGGCGGCTGCTCGCCCCCACCCCCTGGTTGTCGAAGGCGATCACGTCGAAGTCGGCGCGCAGCAGCTCGAGGAACGGCTCGCCCCAGCTGAGCGCGGTGCCGCTCATGCCCATGATCAGCAGCAGGGGCGGGCCGGAGCCCGCGCGTTCGCAGGCAAGCTGCACCCCGCCGACGTCGATCACCGCCATCGCCCGATCCTATACGGGCAGCGCGAGCTGGTCGGCGCGGGTCTCGCCGGCCTCGCCGGCGGCGGCGTGCGCGCCTTCCGGCTCCTGGCCGGGGCCCGCGGGCGCGCCCCCGAGCTGCAGTCCCGCGACGCGCACGCCGAGCAGCCGCACGGGACGCGCGGGCGCGTACTCGCGCAGCAGCTCCAGCGCGACCGCGCGCACCAGCGCGGCCTCGCTGGTGGGCGCGGCGAGCGAGCGCGCGCGCGTGACCGTGGTCCAGTCGTCGAGGCGCACCTTGATCGCGATGGTGCGCCCCGCGCGCCCACGGCGCGCGAGGCTCTGGCACAGCTCGGTGGCCATCGTGACGAGCCGCGCCTCGAGCTCGCCGCGGTCTGAGACGTCGGTGTCGAAGGTGCGCTCGCGCGACTCGGAGGCGACCTTGTGGGGGGCGCCGACGCGCCCGTCGTGTTCGAAGCGCGCGCGCCGGCGCAGCTCGCGGCCGAGGTTGGCGCCGAAGCGCTCGACCAGCAGCTGCTGGGGCGCGGCGGCGAGCGCGCCGAGGCTGGTGAGGCCGAGCGCGGCCAGGCGCGCGGCGGTCTTGGGGCCGATGCCGGGCACCAGCGAGGGCGGCGCGGCGGCGAAGCGCGCGCAGGCCTGCTGGCGGGTGAGCACGAGGAAGCCGGAGGGCTTCTCGGCGTCCGAGGCGACCTTGGCGACGAGCTTGTTGGGGCCGAGCCCGACCGAGCAGGTGAGCTGCGTGCGCGACCTGATCTCCGCCACCAGCCGGCGCATGGCGGCGCGCGGCGAGAGCAGCCCGTCGACGTCGAGGTAGGCCTCGTCGAGCCCCACCACCTCCACCCGCTCGACGTGCGCGCGCACGATGTCCATGACCTCCTTGGAGGCGGCGCGGTAGACGGGGAAATCGGGCGCGAGCACCACCGCCTGCGGGCACAGCCGCCGCGCGCGCGAGGCGGGCATGGCGGAGCCGACGCCGTAGCGGCGCGCCTCGTAGCTGGCGGTGGTGACGACCGCGCGCGGGCCGGAGCCGGCGACGATCACGGGTAGCCCGCGCAGCTCGGGGCGGCGGCGCAGCTCGATGGACACGTAGAAGGCGTCGGCGTCGAGGTGCGCCACGCGCAGCGGCTCGGGCGCGACGGCGTCGGGCGCTTGCTCGGGCGCTTGCTGTGCAGCTGACACTGTGAGGCGAATCTAGCGTCCAGGGCGGCGCCGCTAGCATCGAGGGCGGTCCGAGACGAGGAGGAGACGATGGCGCAGACGGACACGCAGACGAGCAGGCTGATCGGCGAGGTGGACTTCGTGGGCATGCCGACCCGCGACCTGGAGGCGGCGGCGCGCTTCTACGGCGAGACGCTGGGCCTGCGCCGCTCGGTGTACCTGCCGGAGCGCAACTACGCGGAGTTCGAGACGGACAACGTGACGCTGAGCGTGTACAACGCGGCGGCGATGGGCTTGGAGCACAACGTGAACCCGAACGCGCTGGCGCTGCACGTGGACGACGTGGCGCAGGCGCGCGCGACGCTGGAGGGCCGCGGCGTGAGCTTCGCGGGCGACACGTTCGACACGGGCGTGTGCCACATGGCGTTCTTCGCGGACCCCGACGGCAACGCGCTGATGCTGCACCACCGCTACGCGCCGCGGCAGGCGGGGTCCTAGCGCCTGGCTGCACTTGTCAACCCGTGTTGCAGTAGGCTGCGGGTGAGGGAGCATGGACCTGACCTTCAGCGACAAGGAGACGGCGTTCCGCGACGAGCTGCGGGCGTGGTTGTCTGACAACCAGCCGGCGCAGCGCCCGGCGGCGGACGCGGGCGACGACGCCCATTTCGAGTGGCGGCGCGACTGGCAGCGGCGCCTGTACGACGCGGGCTGGGCGGCGCCGGCGTGGCCGACGGAGTACGGCGGGCGCGGCGCGTCGCAGACGGAATCGGCGATCTACTACGAAGAGCTGGGCCGCGCGCGCGTGCCGGTGGCGGCGAACACGCTGGGCATCCTGCTGGGCGGCCCGACGCTGATGGTGTGGGGCACGCCGGAGCAGAAGGAGCGCCACCTGCCGCCGATCCTGTCGGGCGAGGAGATCTGGTGCCAGGGCTTCTCCGAGCCGGATGCGGGCTCGGACCTGGCGTCGCTGAAAACGAAAGCGGTGAAGCACGGCGAGGAGTGGGTGGTGACGGGCCAGAAGGTGTGGACGAGCGGCGCGCAGTACTCGAAGTGGTGCATGCTGGTGGCGCGCACGGACTCGGAGGCGGCGAAGCACAAGGGCCTGACGTACTTCCTGATGGACATGGAGCAGGAGCAGGTGCAGGTGCGTCCGCTGCGGCAGATCACGGGCGAGGCGGAGTTCAACGAGCTGTTCATCGAGGAGGCGCGGATCCCGGACGCGAACGTGGTGGGCGGCGTGGGCAACGGCTGGAAGGTGGCGCTGACGACGCTGATGAACGAGCGCGCGGGCCTGGGCTTCGCGCTGCAGATCCGCCTGCGCCAGCTGCTGGACGACGTGATCGCGGCGGCGGGCGAGCAGGGCCTGCTGGAGGACGCGCTGTACGCGGACAGGATCGCGGAGCTGCACATCCGCTGCGAGACGATCCGGCTGCTGGCGTGGAAGGGACTGACGGACGCGGAGCGCTACGGCCAGCCGGGCCCGGAGGGCTCGCTGGTGAAGTGGCTGTGGTCGGACACGAACCAGCGCGCGACGCAGCTGGCGGCGGACGTGATCGGCCCGCAGGCGCTGACGAGCGGCACGAGCTGGAGCTACGAGCTGATGCGCTCGCGCGGCAACACGATCGAGGGCGGCACCACGGAGGTGCTGAAGAACATCGTGGCGGAGCGCGTGCTGGGGCTTCCCCGCCTGAAGGTGTCGGCGTGAGAGTTCTTGTTCATGTGGATGGGCGTTCGGGCGGTCTGCGACCTCTCGACGCGGGCGGGCGAGGGTAGGCGCGGTGGACTTCGGCCTGACGGACGACCAGCGCGAGATCCAGCGCACGGCGCGCGACCTCTTGAGCGAGCGCTCGACGTTCGCGAAGGTGCGCGAGCACGCGGAGGCGCGCAAGAGCGACACGGGGCTGTGGCGCGAGCTGTGCGAGCTGGGCTGGCCTGGGATCGCGATCTCCGAGGAGTACGGCGGGCAGGGCCTGTCGACGATCGAGCTGTCGATCCTGTGCGAGGAGCTGGGCCGCGCGATGGCGCCGGTGCCGTACCTGCCGAGCGCGATGGCGGCGTGCGTGATCGAGCAGGCGGGCAGCGCGGAGCAGCGCGAGCGCTGGCTGCCGGGGCTGGCCTCGGGCGAGACGGTGGGCGCGCTGGCGGCGGCGAGCGACGGCACGGCGGAGCTGGTGGTGAGCGGCGCGGAGGCGGGCGTGCTGGTGCTGGTGGAAGACGACGGCGCTGGCCGGATCGTGGCGGCGGAGGACGCCGAGGTGAGCCCGTTGGCGGCGATCGACCCCACCCGCTCGGCGGCGAAGGTGGAATTGGATCCCACCCACCCCGCGGGCGAGCCGCTGGAGCACGGCTGCCCGGGCCTGGGGCGCGCGCTGGTGGCGCTGAGCGCGGAGCTGGTGGGCGTGTCGGAGCGGGCGCTGGAGATGACGGTGGCGTACGTGAAGGACCGCAAGCAGTTCGGCACGCCGGTGGGCGCCTACCAGGCGGTGTCGCACCGCTGCGCGCAGATGCTGCTGGACACCGAGCGCGCGCGCTCGGCGACGGCGCAGGCGGCGTGGAGCGCGGACGCGAACCCGGAGGGCCTGGCGGAGGCGGCGGCGATGGCGAAGGCATGCGCGTCGGACGCTGGCCGCGAGGTGACGCAGGCGGCGATCCAGATGCACGGCGGCATCGGCTTCACGTGGGAGGCGGACGTGCACTGGCTGTACAAGCGCGCGCAGGTCGACTCGGTGCTGCTGGGCGGCGCGAGCCGCCACCGCGCGCGGCTGGCCGGGATCCTGGCCGACCGCGTGGGCGCGTCGGCGACCGCCTGAGCGCCGCGAGGCCGGCGGGGACTGGCTGCGCGCTTCGCGGCGCCGGCGCGCGGTACGGCGCGGCGAGCAAGCGGCCGATCCAGCGCCGGCGTTCGCGCGGGCGGGGCGAGCGCGAGCGCGCCGGCGCCGCCCGCGCAGGGCCGACGGCGCGGGTCCGATGCGTCCAACCATCGCTGCAGCGCTGGAGCGATCGGCGATTGCGGCCGAAGAAGGCCTTGTATGGGAACAACGGTGTTTCTGTTGAGGCGGCGTCCGCGCCGGCGGGGAGCGCGCTCGTGACGCCGGCGCAGGCGGGCGCGAAGGCGCCGGACGCGCCCGCTGCGGAGGCGGCTGCGGCGGGCGAGTTCCGCCACGAGGCGTTCGCGGGCGAGCACGACATGCGCGTGGACGAGGACACGCGCGAGCTGCTGCTGCGCTCGCTGCTGGCGAACTTCCCGGACTCGCCGGTGACGGCGCTGCGCGAGGACGGCGTGGTGGTGGAGATGCCGGACTCGATCCCGCTGGTGCGCAACCGCGTGCTGGAGGCGCGCTCGGCGCTGGACCTGATCGTGGCCGACCAGGATTCGATGGACGGCTGGGACCGGCTGCTGCGCGACGGCGCGGCGCAGTACCCCGTGCACCCGGTGGCCAACCCGGCGCTGACGCTGCGCGCGTACGGCCTGGACCTGCGCGAGCGCCACGGCGTGATCCTGACGCTGACGATGTACAGCCCGGAGGACATGGCGCAGGCGGGCGAGCCGGACCTCGAGGTGCCGGACGTGGCGCCGCGCTTCGCGACGCTGCACAAGGACCAGCGCAGCGTGCTCGTGCAGGTGGACGAGGCGATCACGCGCATCCTGGGCTGGAGCGCGGAGGAGATGCTGGGACGGCGCTCGCTCGACTTCATCCACCCCGACGACCACCCGCTGGCGATCGACAACTGGATGGAGATGCTGGCCCGGCCCGGCCCGGCGCGGCGCGTGCGGCTGCGCCATCGTCGCAGGGACGGCGCGTGGGTGTGGTTCGAGATCACCAACCACAACCTGCTGGGGAACCCGGACCACCGCTGCGTGGTGTGCGAGATCGTGGACATCTCCGAGGAGATGGCGGCGCACGAGCTGGTGGACCGGCTGGCGGCGGCGATCCCGATCGGCCTGCTGCAGATGGACACCGAGCGCAACATCGTGTACACGAACGAGCGCCTGCACGAGATCCTCGGCGTGACGCGCGCGCAGACGGTGCGCGAGCAGCTGGCGAGCGTGCTGGAGCGCGACCGCCCGCGGCTGGAGCAGGCGCTGGCGCGCGCGCTCGGGGAGGGCGTGGCGGAGGACATCGAGCTGGAGCTGAGCGTGCCGGGCGCCGACGGCGAGGAGGCGCGCTTCTGCACGATGGGGCTGTGCGCGATCAGCGCGCTCGACGAGAGCATCACGGGCGCGATCGCGTGCGTGACGGACGTGACCGAAGGCGCGCGCATGCGCGCGGAGCTGGAGCGGCGCGCGACCTTCGACGAGCTGACCGGCTGCTACAACCGCGCGGCGATCGTGCGCGCGCTGGAAGCGGACGTGGCGGAGGGCGGCGAGGAGGCGCAGCGGGCGGTGGCGTTCGTGGACGTGGACCGCTTCAAGGCGATCAACGACCGCCACGGGCACGCGGCGGGCGACGAGCTGCTGAGCGTGGTGGCGCGGCGGCTGCGCAGCGCGGTGCGCGGCGTGGAC
>Ga0335075_10013391_pt1 | contig 12346 bp, 9 predicted proteins | sample Lox_Sample_24_FD_206723 | JGI IMG/M metagenome (GOLD analysis project Ga0335075, IMG submission 206723) | Soil microbial communities from Loxahatchee National Wildlife Refuge, Florida, United States - Lox_Sample_2.4 | ecosystem: Environmental > Terrestrial > Soil > Wetlands | place: USA: Florida... | reverse complement strand
TGAAGCGACTGGGATCTCGTGGGTAACGGTGGCCAAGCCGTCACGCGGGACCCGGCCGTGGCGGATGTCGCTTTCCAACTGGCCGGTGTCCACCCGGATTGGCGCCCTCTTCGTAGCGGCCAGCCTGATGGGCCTGGCTTTCGGCGGACTGCGGATCTACGACGCGGTCACCGCGGCGGGCGGGTACGCGAGGACCGCCCAGCTCGCCGTCCTCGGCAGGCAGGTCACCGCGCTCGCGCAGGACTTGGAGAACGAGCGGGACATCACCGCCGGCTACGAGGGCTACCAGGCTCTGCAGGCGGCTGATCCCGCGCTGTTCAGCCGCACCGCGACCGACCGGCAGCTCGCGCAGCTCGAGGCCGCGATGAACGGCGCGCTGACGGAGCAGTCGAACGCGTTCGCCGCCACCAATCCGCTGGCCACGCAGGTGGCCAGCCTCGCGGCGGGCATCGGGTCCGCGTTCCCCGCCGACATTCAGCAGAAGGCGCAGAACGTCGCCTCCGACGCATCAAGCCTCACCTTCCTGCGCGCCGACGCGGCGGGACAGAGCACCTCGCCGATGACGATCACTCAGGACTACGAGGGCACGCTCGATGACTTGTTCTCCCTCGACGACGAGATCGCGAGCCAGACCGCCGACCCGCAGCTGTCCGACGAGGTCCGCGCGCTCGGCGATATGTCACGTGCCAAGGACGAGGCCTCTCAGGTGCGCGCGCTGCTGTACGGGACACTCACCGAGAGCGGGTTTCCCGACATCCGGGGCCTGAATCCGCCGATCACCGGGGCGGCCGCGCTCGCTAACTACGGCGGCTCGGGAGCGATCATCGCGGCGGCGGACGCCCAGCTCAGCGACACGCTCGAGTTCGAGTCGGCCGCGACGCCGGCCCAGGCGCAGAGCTTCCTGTCCAGCGCGGCCACCCTGCAGATCGAGTCCTCACAAGCGATCGTCGCCCTGCTGACGGCCCCCAGCACCTTCTCCCAATCGGTGGCCGGCTCGCCGTCCACCGCCCCGCAAGGGTCGGCTGCCATCCAAGCGGTCATCACCTCCCTCGGCGCGACCCCGCTCACCGCGCCGGACGTCTGGTACGGCGACATGTCGGACCAGATCAACCAGATGCGAACCATCGAGATTCAGGTGGCCGACGCGATCGTCACGCGCAGCCAGCTGCTCCAGCACCAGGCCATCCGGTCCGCACAGCTCACCGCCGAGGTGACGGCGGGGGCAGTGCTCTTGGTGCTGCTCGTGACCTTCCTGATCGCCCGGTCCATGGTCAACCCGCTGCGCCGGCTTCAGGCGGACGCGCTCGAGATCGCCGCCGTCCGGCTGCCCGCCCGGGTGGCGGCCGCGGCCAGCGGCACGGACCCAGACAGTGAAGCCGACGCAGCGGCATCCACCACCATCGAGCCGATCGGCGTCCAGTCCACCGACGAGATCGGCCGGGTGGCCCGCGCGTTCGACCAAGTACACGCCGAGGCGGTGCGGCTGGCGGGCACCGAGGCACAGCTGCGCGGCAACCTCAACGCGATGTTTATCAGCCTGTCCCGGCGCAGCGTCCCGCTGATCGACCGGCTGGCCCGCACGATCGACTCCCTGGAGCAGAGCGAGGACGACCCCGACCAGCTGGCCAACCTGTTCTCGATGGACCACCTGGTCACCCGGATGCGCCGCAACTCGGAGAACCTGCTGGTGCTGGCGGGCGAAGATCCAGTGCGCAAGTGGACAGAGCCGGTGCCGCTGGCGGACGTGACGCGTGCCGCCGCGGCGGAGATCGAGCAGTATGCGCGGGTCTCACTCGCCGTCCAGCCGGGGATCCTGATCTCCGGGCAGGCGGTCGCCGACATCGTGCACCTGCTCGCCGAACTCATCGAGAACGCCACGCTGTTCTCCCCGCGGGACACCCAGGTCCAGGTGACCGCGCAGGAGCTGAGCACCGGCGGGGTGCTGGTCGAGGTGCGCGACGACGGGGTGGGCGTCTCCGCTAGCAGGCTGACCGACATGAACTGGCGACTCGACCACCCGCCGGGGGTCGACGTGTCGGTATCGCGGCACATGGGACTCTTCGCGGTGTCCCGGCTGGCCGCCAGGAACGGTATCCGGGTCAGGCTGCGGGCGGCCGCGCCGCAGGGCCTGTCCGCGCTTGTCTGGCTGCCGGGAACGCTGACCAGTCGCCAGCCGGGCGCGTCCACCGGAACGCAGAGCCGGATGACCCCGGTGGTCATCTCCGGCCACCCGGTCTCGAGCGGGCTGCGGATGCCCGTCCGGCGATCCGGCGGCCGGCACCGCCTGGGACTCATCGCCGGCAGCGGCGCCCAGCCCGCCCTGATCGGCACCGGGCGCGGCATGCAAGGAACGGACTCGCAATCCGTGTGGTTCGCGGCCAAGAACCCGTCCGGCAGGGAACTAGACGCGCCGAACGGGCCCGCGGCCCAGGACGGGCCCACGGTCAGGGACGGGTCCGGATTCCAGAACGGGCACGCCGCCGCCCAGTACGCCGCACCCCAGTACGCCGCACCCCAGTACGAGGCGGCCGAGTACGAGGGTGCCCAGTACGAAGGGGCGCAGAACGAAGGCGCGCAGTACGAACCGGTCACGGTCTGGCAAGGGGGTGCTCCCGCCGTGCCCAACTGGCGGTTCATGCCCGCGCCCGATCTGCCGGCACAGCGTGGCGAGACCGCGGCGGGCCTGCCACGACGCATCCCGCGGGCGAACTCCTTCCCCGGCATGGCTGGCGCCTACGGCCGTTCCTCGGGCGGGTTCGCCATCACACCGGACGAGCTCGACCCTGATCACGGCGGCTACGCCAGGTCGGACGCTCCCGACGGCTACCCCAGCCTGGCGGGGCAGCGCGCAGGGGCGCCGGCCTGGGGCAGCGGAGACAGTGACGCGCGGGCCTTCGGCGCGCCGACCGGGCCGCGTCAGTCGCGGGAGCCCCGGCGGCGGTCGCCGGAGGAGGCACGCAGCCGCGTGGCCGGGTTCCAGCTTGGCAGCCGCGACGCCGCGCAGGCGGCACGGACCGCTGGCTGGACATCATCAGCAGGAGAGGAGCCGAGCCGATGACCGGCCCGTACCGTCAGGATCTGAACTGGCTAGTCACCGACTTCACCACCCGCGTCCAGGACGTCGCGCACGCAATCGTGGTCTCCGCCGACGGGGTGCCGCTCGCCCTGTCGGCCGGCATCCCGCCTGCGGCAGTCGAGCAGTTCTCGGCCATCACCTCCGGCCTGACCAGCCTGATCAGGGGCGCGGCGCAGATCATGGAGGCGGGGACTCCCACGCAGGCGATGGTGGAAATGGACCGCGGGCTGATGTTCGTGAAGGCGATCAGCGACGGCTCAAGCCTCGCGGTGCTGACCGCGCTGGAAGCCGACACCCGCCAGGTCTCGTACGAGATGACGCTGCTGGTTGAGGCGGTCGGCGAGCTGCTGACCCCGGCCGCCCGGGCCGAGGTCTGATAGACAGCCGACCCTCGGGAGTGATTAAGGTTCTGTCAAGGCGGCAGCCACAGCATGTCCGTGACGATTGTCACGATAGTGACGTAAATGGCTGATGGTTTCGGATTACATCTGTCACGGCACCGGATGTCCGCCCGGTATGCTGCCGTCCGGCGCCGGGTTGCCGGCAGAACGCCGCAGCCGGGTTAAAATCCAGCCTGACGCAGGCGTCGTAGAGGCGAACAACCGCCCTCTAGGTCCATCATCGGTTACCCCGACGGTGAACCTCCTGAGCGGCACGCCGGGGCGCCAGGTCCGTTGTCAACGCGATGGGAGTCGGAATGCGTGTCCTAGTTCTCGGCGGTGATGGTTTCTGTGGCTGGCCAACATCGTTGTACCTGTCAGACCGCGGCCACGACGTCACCATCCTTGACAACCTGTCCCGCCGGAAGATCGACGTCGACCTCGAGGTTGACTCGCTGACGCCGATTGTGCCGATCGGCGAGCGGCTCCGCGCTTGGCGTGAGGTCTCCGGCCGGGAGATCGGTTTCGTCAGCGTCGACCTGGCCACCGAGTACGACCGGCTGGCCGCCATCCTGCGCGAGCTGCGCCCGGACGCAATCGTGCACTTCGCCGAGCAGCGCGCCGCGCCGTACTCCATGCGGTCAGAGAAGACCAAGCGGTACACCGTCGACAACAACGTTCGCGCCACCCACAACCTGCTGACCGCGATCGTGGACACCGGCGTCGACGCGGCCATCGCGCACCTCGGCACCATGGGTGTGTACGGGTACGGCTGGTCCGGCACCGCGCCGATCCCCGAGGGCTACCTGACCGTCAAGGTACCGACCCCGGATGGTGACCTGGAGCGGGAGATCCTGCACCCGGCCAACCCCGGGTCGGTCTACCACATGACCAAGACCCTCGACCAGCTCCTGTTCGCGTTCTACGCGAAGAACGACGGCCTGCGCATCACTGACCTGCACCAGGGCATCGTCTGGGGTACCCAGACCGACCAGACGGTCAAGGATGAGCGGCTGATCAACCGGTTCGACTACGACGGCGACTACGGCACCGTGCTGAACCGCTTTCTCATGCAGGCCGCGATCGGCCACCCGCTGACCGTGCACGGCACCGGCGGGCAGACCCGCGCGTTCATCCACATCAGGGACACCGTGCGGTGCATCGAGATCGCGATCTCCAACCCGCCGAGGCCCGGCTCTAAGCCGATGGTGCTCAACCAGATCACCGAGACGCACCGGGTGCTCGACCTGGCCAAGCTGATCTCCGACATCACCGGCGCCGAGATCGCCTACCTGCCGAACCCGCGCGTCGAGGCGGAGGAGAACGAGCTCGTCGTGCGCAACGACCAGTTCCTCGCCCTCGGTCTTGAGCCCACCACGCTGTCGGAGGGCCTGCTCGGCGAGGTCAAGGACATCGCCGCCAGGTACGCCCACCGTGCCGACCTGCGCAAGATCATTGCCCGGTCGGTGTGGAAGCGCGGCATGCAGACCTCGGATGACCTGCTGACGTCGCTGCAACCCACGGAAGACTGACGGCCTCTTGACCGCTCCTCGGACATTCGTGATAACGATGGACGTGTGCCACGCAATTGCGTAGTACCCTGGTTCGCGTCTCCGAAATTCGTCTGAGGATCTGATGCCCGTACGCGCTGTCACAGGGCCACTGCAGCAGCTGCCGGCGGAACCGAACGAGTTCGTCGGCCGGGGGGCTGAGCTTCATCAGCTCGCCACGCTGATCGGCGGCACCCGGCTCATCACGCTGGTGGGCCCGGGGGGCGTCGGCAAGACCCGGCTGGCGTTGCACGCCGTCCGGCTGGCCGAGCCGTCATACGCGCACGGGGTGTGCCTCGTCGACCTGTCCGCGCTTCGCGATCCGCTGCTGCTGGCGAACACGGTCGCCGAGCGCCTCGGACTCGCCGAGCAGTCCGCCGCCTCGCGACGCGACGCGGTCCTCGGGCACCTGCGCGGGCGCCACCTGCTGCTCGTCCTCGACGCCTGCGAGCACCTCATCGACGCGGTCGCGGAGCTCGCCGAAGCGGTGCTCGCGGTAGCGCCGGGCGTCACGCTGCTGGCTACCAGCCGGGAACCGATCGACGTGCCGGGCGAGCGCTGCCTGTACGTCGCCCCGCTCCCGGTGCCCGCGACCGACACCGCGACAGCGGCGGGCACCGTGACAGACGCGGTCGAATTGTTCGTCCGGCGAGCGGATCGCGCCGCCGACGGGTTCGCGGTCACCGCGGACAACCGGGCGGACGTCATCCGGGTCTGCCAGCTGCTCGAGGGCCTCCCGCTCGCCATCGAACTCGCCGCCGTGCAACTCGGCAGGCTCTCCCTCGCCGAACTCGCCGACCGGTTGGAGCGGCGGCTCCCGCTGCTCCGCGACGATGGCCGCGGCGGCAGCGCCAGGCACCGGACGTTGCGGGAGGCGGTCGGCTGGTCGTATGAGCTGTGCACGTCCGCTGAGCAGGCCCTGTGGGCCCGGCTGTCGGTGTTCCAGGACGGTTTCGAGCTGGACGCCGCCGCCGAGGTGTGCGCCAGCGCGACGCTCCCCAGCCACCAGGTCCTGGAGACGATGAACCGTCTCGCGGACAAGGCGGTGGTGCGTCCTACCGGGGCCAGCCAGGCGCGTCATGCCCGGTACCGGATGCTTGACACCATCCGCGAGATTGGCGCTGACCGGCTCGCCGCTTCCGGCACCGAGACGGCCGTCCGCGACCGGCACGTCGCCCGGCACCTGGCCATGGCGCGGCACTTCCGCGATCACTTCCTCGACGATGAGCAGCTGACGCTCATCGGTGAGCTGCGCCGTGAGCACGCCAACCTGCGTGCCGCTCTGGCCTACACGCTGGAAGACCAGGCAGGGCGGACGCACAGCGCCTACGATGGCGCCGAGATCGTCATCGGCCTGGCCGGCTACTGGATGGCCGCGGGCCTGCAACGGGAAGGCGAGTACTGGCTCGACCGGGTGCTCGAGCGGTTCCCCGGCTCGAACCGGCAGCGGGCCGAGGCGCTCGCCGTCCGCTGCTGGCTCGGCACCGAGGGACGCGTGACGCAAGCGGCGGCCGACGGCCGGGAGAGCGTCCGGCTGGCGAACGAGCTGGGCGACAAGCGGATCGCCGCCCGCGGCTACCTCTTCCTGGCCAACGCGCTGACCGAGACCGGCGACCTCGGCGAGGCGCTGGCGGCCGGCGCCGAGGCTGAGCGGCTGCTGACGCTGCTCGGCGACCGGGTGGGGCTGCTGATCCTGCCCGTCCACATGGCGCACCTGCACCAGGTCGCCGGAAACCTCGCCGAGGCCGACGCCTGGTACCTGCGCGGGGTAGCGCTCTTCGGGCGGACCAGGGAACGGTGGCAGAGCGGCTGCCTGCACCTGGCAGGCGGGTTCACCTTCTGCCAGCAGGGCAGGATGGCCGAGTGCGTCAGCGCGTTCCAGCGCGCGCTGCTCTTCGAGCACGAGGCCGGGGACATCATCTCGACCGGCTACGCGCTCGAGGCGCTCGCCCTGGTCGCGTGGATGGAGGGCCGCCACCCCCGGGTTAGCTGGCTGCTGGGCGCGGCCGATCCGCTGTGGCAGCGGGCAGGGGCCGTGCTCAGCAACGACCGCGCGCTCGTGGAACTTCACGACCTGGTCTTCGCCCAAGCCCGCGAGACGCTCGGCGAGGCGTCCTTTGACGTGCGGTTCGCGCGCGGCGCGCTGCTGCGCCTCGATCAGGCCGTGGCGCTCGCCATCGCCGACGCCGACGAGGTGCCCGATGACCCGCCGGCGCTCGTCACGTCCGGGTGGCCGCTGTTACAGGTTGCCGCGCTTTTCCTGCTCTCGCTCGATCGCCTGGAACAGCGCCTGGAAGTTTCCCTTGCCGAAGCCGAGCGAGCCGTGCCGCTCGATGAACTCGAAGAACACCGTCGGCCGGTCGCCGATCGGCTTGGTGAAAATCTGCAGCAGGTAGCCGTCCTCGTCCCGGTCGACGAGGATGCCGCGGGACGCAAGCTCGTGCACCGGAACCCGGACCTGACCGATCCGCTCCCGGAGCACCGGGTCGGTGTAGTACGAGTCAGGCGTCGCGAGGAACTGCACACCGCGCTCCCGCAGCGTGTCCACGGTGGCCAGGATGTCCGGCGTCGCTAGCGCCAGGTGCTGCACGCCCGGGCCGCGGTAGAACTCGAGGTACTCGTCGATCTGCGACTTCTTCTTGCCGACGGCCGGCTCGTTGAGCGGGAACTTCACCCGGTGGTTGCCGTTGGCGACCACCTTGCTCATCAGCGCCGAGTACTCGGTGGCGATGTCGTCGCCGATGAACTCGGCCAGGTTGGTGAACCCCATGACCCGGTGGTAGAAGTCCACCCAGGTGTCCATCTGGCCAAGCTCAACGTTCCCGACCACGTGGTCGAGGGCAATGAAGGCTGCGTCGCCTCGGGCGGGCTCCCCGTCCCCCGATACCCCCCTGGCGACGTAACCGGGCAGGTAGACGCCGTGGTACCGGGAGCGGTCGACCAGCGTGTGCCGGGTGTCACCGTAAGCGGCGATGGCCGCGACCCGGACGGTCCCGTGGTCATCGCTCTCATCATGCGGCTCGGACAGGATCCGCGCCCCGGCCGACCGCGCGTGCGCGACGCACCGGTCCACGTCGGGCACCTCAAGCGCCACGTCGATCACCCCGTCGCCGTGCGCGCGGTGATGGTCGGCGATCGCGCTGTCCGGCGCCACGGCGCCCTTGATGACGAACCGCACCGACCCGGCCCGCAGCACGTAGGCGTGGTGGTCGCGGTTCCCCGTCTCCGGGCCGGAGTACGCCTCGAGCGACATCCCGAACGCCAGCTGGAAGTACATCGCCGCCTGGGTCGCGTTCCCCGCCCCCCAGACGACGGCGTCCCAGCCGGTCACCGGGAACGGATCGTGGCTGACGTCGTGCGCGACGAAACCGGTGAGGGCGTCGGAGGTGGTCAGGTCGGTGGTGACTGTCATCGGTGCCTCCGCGGCGTGAAAGATCAAAGACAGCTCTCATCAGAACGGATCGCGGCTTCGCTAGGCAACCGCTTGCTTTTGTGGTAGTCAGGCAGGACATTATGCGGAGGATTCACGGCAATCTTCGAGTCAGATTGCCTAGGCAATCGGGAAAGTGGTGGACATGCCCGACTTGGACGCTCTCGACCTGGCGCTACTCACCGCGTTGCGCGATAACCCCCGGGCGGGAGCTCTGGCGCTGTCCCGGCTGACCCGGGTGGCGCGGGCCACCGTGGATTCCCGGCTCCGCCGCCTGGAAGAAGCCGGGGTGATCACCGGGTACGGCCCGGACATCGACCTGGCCGCCGCCGGTTACGGCGTGCTGGCGTTCGTCACGCTGGAGATCGCCCAGGGCGCCCTCGATCAGGTCAAGTCCGACCTGGCCGCGATCCCCGCGGTTCTCGAGGCCTACGCGATCACCGGGTCGGCCGACGTGATCTGCAAGGTCGCGGCGACCTCGCACGCCGATCTCCAGCAGGTGCTGCTGCGCATCGACGGATCGGCGTCGGTCGCGCGCTCCACCAGCGCCATCGTGCTGTCTGAGGTGATCGCCCCGCGCGATTTGCCGCTGCTCACCGCCGGGCAGCCCGCCCCGGCGCCGCGCTCCCCCGCCTTCCGCTGACGCCCAGCCCTCAATGGTGATCGGCCAGCCCTGCCCACGGAGTGGTGGCGGCGTCCGCTCCCACGTTCGCTGTCAGCCTGCCGAGCAGTGCGGTAAGCGTGGCCACGTCGGAGTCGGTGAAGCCGGCGTTCAGCCGCGTGTCGAAAGCGATCGCGGCGTCGCGTAGCCGGAGGAACGCCGCCTCGCCGGCCTCGGTCAGCGCGACGACCTGAACCCGGCGGTTTGCCGCGTCACGGGTGCGGGTGATCAGGCCGGCGGTGTCCATCGAGTTCAGGTGATGAGTCAGCGTGGCCTCGGTGATCCCGACCGCGTCCGCCAGTTCGCGCTGGGTGCCCGGCTTGCGGATCTTCAGGTTGAGCAGGATCAGCCAGACCGGCAGCGAGCCGCCCTGCTCGGCCAGCGCTTCGTCGAAGGCACGCCCGACGGCGCGGGCGGTCTGGTTCAAGCGCAGCCCCATCGGGACGGGAAACGGATCTGGCATCGGCATGCCCGCAAGCGTATCACCAGACATCGATATCTAAGAGTTTGACATCTAACTCTTAGATATCTAAGCTCTTGAACCATGAGCGAGAACGCCATCGAAGTGCACGGCCTCCGGAAGGCCTTCGGGCAGTTCACCGCCCTGGACGGGCTGAGCTTCAGCGTCGCCGCCGGGTCGGTGCTCGGCCTGCTCGGGCCCAATGGTTCCGGGAAGACCACGACCGTCTCGATCCTGTCCACCGCACTGCGCCCGGACGGCGGCAGCGCCACCGTACTCGGCCTGGACGTCGTCACCGACGCGGCGCGGGTCCGCCAGGTGATCGGCCTCGCGGGCCAGTTCGCGGCCGTCGACCCGAACCTGACGGGCCGGGAGAACCTCACGCTGATCGGGCGGCTGTCGCGGGTCGGCCGCAAGCGGGCAGGCCCCCGTGCCGATGAGTTGCTCGAGACCTTCGGGCTCAGCGCCGCCGCCGGCCGGCTGGCGCGCACCTACTCGGGCGGGATGCGGCGGCGGCTGGACGTGGCCGCGGCGCTGCTGCATAAGCCGCCCGTGCTGTTCCTGGACGAGCCCACCACCGGCCTCGACCCGGAGAGCCGCTTCGCGCTCTGGGACGCCGTGCGCGACCTGGCCCGGTCCGGGACCACCGTGCTGCTCACCACCCAGTACCTGGAGGAGGCCGACGCGCTCGCCGAACGGGTAGTGATCATCGCGGCCGGCCGGGTCGCCGACACCGGCACCCCCGCCGAGCTCAAGGGCAGGTTTGGCGCGGCGGTTTTCGACCTTGGCTTCGGCGCGCCCGGCGACGCGGAGGCCGCCTCGCTGGTGCTGGCCGCCCGCGGGTACGCGGCGGAGCGGACCGGCACGACCCTGCGGGTCCGCTCGGACTCCGGCTCGGGCGCCGTCACCGGCGTGCTGCGCGCTCTGGAGCGGCGGGCGCCCGACCCCGTCTCGGTCGCGGTCCGCGAACCGACCCTCGACGACGTGTTCCTCACCCTGACGCAAGGAGGCCAGCCCGCATGACCACTGTCGCAACCACTGGCGCGCTCGCACAGCGCCCCGACAAGCACGGCCGCACAGTCACCGACCGCGTCGGCGGCGCGCTCTTCGACACGCTAGACGTCACCGGCCGCAACCTCCGGACGCTGCTGCGCACCCCGCAGGCGCTGATCTTCGCGACCATCCAGCCGATGATCTTCGTGCTGCTGTTCCGCTACGCGTTCGGCGGCGCGATCCGGGTTCCGGGTACCAGCTACGTCGATTACCTCATGCCGGGGGTCTTCGCGCAGTCGGTCGCGTTCGGCGCGATCGGCACCGCGGTCGGCCTGGCCGGCGACCTTCGCTCGGGCCTGCTCGTCCGGTTCCGCACGCTGCCGATGTCCCGGATCGCGGTGCTGGCCGGCCGCACCCTCGCCGACCTGGTCCGCAACCTGCTGGTGGTGGCCGTCATGATCGGCGTCGGCTTCGCTGTCGGGTTCCGCAGCGCGAATGGGGCGGGCGGCCTGTTCGCCGCGCTCGCCCTGGTAATCGCGTTCGCGTACGCGGCGTCCTGGGCCTTCGTCGCGCTCGGCTTGCGGGTCAGTGACCCGGAGGCGGCGCAGGCGGCGGCCGTGCCGGTCGTGTTCCTGCTCGTCTTCACCTCCGCCGCCTTCGTGCCGTCGGCCTCGATGCCGGGCTGGCTGCAGGCCTTCGGCACCCACCAGCCGGTCAACGCCCTGGTCAGCGCTGAACGGGCGCTGATAACCGGCGGCCCGGCCGCGCACGACGTGCTCGTCTGCCTGTCCTGGACGGCCGGCCTGCTGCTCGTCTTCGCCGCCATCGCCGTCCGCGGCTACGTCCGCATGGGCCGGTAGCGGCCAACCGCAACCAAGGACCAAGGAAAGGACCAAAATCATGGCCATGACCGCTTTCCCGAGTGACCCGGAAGACCTGAGGCGCCGCGCCCGCGCCATGCGGCGGGTCAACGTCGCGATGCGGGCCGTGCTACGGCTGCCGTTCCCGACGCCGCTGTCGGGGAACCTGATGCTGATCTCCTACACCGGGGTGAAGTCCGGCAAGGCGTACCTCCAGCCGGTCAGCTACGCCCGCGACGGCGACACGCTGCTCACCCCCGGCGGCGGCCGGTGGACGCTCAACCTGAAGGGCGACCGCGAGGTACGGCTCCGGCTGCGCGGCCGCGACGTGCCCGCTCGCGCCGAACTCGTCAGCGACCCCACCGAGGTCGAACGGCTGCTCGACGTGATCGCCGTCGGTAACCCGCGGGCGACGCGGTTCATCCCACTCCCCCGCCGCCCCGACGGCCGCCTCGACCCGGACGCCCTGAACGCCGCGATCGCCCACGGCTTCCGCATCGTCCGGTGGCACCTGGGCTAGCACTTCAGCCGTGTTTCGTGACGGTCTGCGGGCCGCCGCGCCCAGCACGAGCGCGGCTCTACCTGCCTGGCGGCCGCTTCCGGGGTCATCTTTGACTAGCAGATGACCGCTTTACGGCCACTATGCATAGGAGACGGTCAAGATCACGGCCGGTTTGTCCGGGTATGTCGATGCCGCTGCTAGGCATAGGCCCTGCGCACCATTGACACGCGGATTCACTTGCCCTGACGGGTGCCGTTAAGGCAGCCGCCAGCCGGCGGTGACGCCGCCCAGCAGGATGGGGGATCCGGGATAGTTAGGCACACCCCGCTGTGCCTAACTATCCCCCATCTTCGAAAGTGCGTCCGACGCGTGACTGGTGAGCGCAGTGATATGCGGCCGACGATCCACTTCCCTGGCGCCCAAAGACATGGAAC
>Ga0335075_10013389_pt1 | contig 12349 bp, 9 predicted proteins | sample Lox_Sample_24_FD_206723 | JGI IMG/M metagenome (GOLD analysis project Ga0335075, IMG submission 206723) | Soil microbial communities from Loxahatchee National Wildlife Refuge, Florida, United States - Lox_Sample_2.4 | ecosystem: Environmental > Terrestrial > Soil > Wetlands | place: USA: Florida... | reverse complement strand
GTTGAAGTCTATTCCGTTACGGGAGACCTCAAATTAATCTCCCCCATGAGTTCTCGGATTCACGCCGACACGACTTCAGGCCAGATCTTTTATGAGGGCAACCTATTTCCTGCTGCCGAATATGTGATGGAGACTTACAGCGGCGACATCAATGTGTTGTGTCCGCGCTCCTCTTCGTTTGAGCTGGCTGCCCGTTCTGTGCACGGTAAAGTGATCCATGAACTGAAGGTCAAGCGCAGGTTCCATCACGACTCTGTCTCGGGTTACGGTAACGCTCTTTACGGCACCCACAATGAGGGCGCCGCCACGCTAGAACTCACCTCGTTTCGCGGCAACATTTACGTTCGTCCTGAGCCACAGCAGTAATCCCGCTATAATGCAGTAGACGATAGATGGCAGAGGGGAAGGCTCGCGTCTGCGCTTGTATGTAGCCTTTCTACTTCCTGTCATCAAACCGTAATCGCGCCCGTTTACTGTCGACCGTTTGCCGCCATGCTTCATCACCTTAAGCAACTTATTTACCTCCTGGGATTTATGGGCAGCGGCAAGTCCACCGTGGGAGAACTGCTCGCGCGCCGGCTGGGCTGGCCCTTTATCGATTTGGATCACACGATTGAAGCGGGCCAACAAGCTTCGATTCGAGAGATTTTCGAGCAAGTCGGCGAGCCGTTTTTTCGTGAGGTTGAACGGGCAGCGCTTATGGAGGTGTCGAGGACCGGGCCCGCCGTCATCGCCCTAGGCGGCGGGACCTGGGTGCAGCAAGCTAATTTGGATTTTATTCGTAGCACGGGTGCGGCAACGGTTTGGCTCGATTGCAGTCTTGAAGAACTGCGGAGAAGGTGCGCGAACATCAACAACCGTCCGCTATTCCGCGATGCGGATTCGTTTGCGCAGCTCTTCAATCAACGCGTGCCATACTACCGGCTGGCACAGTATCGGGTGTCTACGGATGGATACGCCCCTGAAGAGGTCGTCGAGCGAATCCTCGGGCTGAGAATCTTCTAGAAACCGAGACGATTCATTGCTCAATTGTCTTCCACCCTCTCATTTTGGGCTGCTATGCTGGAGTGTGGAGCCTGAAAAGAGTTTCCAGTTTCTAGCTTCTGATAAAATGTCACGCGGAGCATGTCTGACTTCCTGGATCAACTGAATATCCAACAGCGGCGGGCGGTGGAGAGCACGGAGGGTCCGCTCCTAATCCTGGCTGGCGCCGGCAGCGGCAAGACTCGCGTCATCACCTATCGCATTGCCCACTTAATCGAGAACCTGCAGGTCGAGCCGTGGAAAATCCTCGCCGTCACATTTACAAACAAAGCCGCCGCCCAGATGAAAGACCGCGTTGAAGCAATTCTGGGAGAAGCGGCTGACGGCTCGATCGCGCAGATTTCCACATTCCATTCCTTTTGCGTGCGCGTGCTCCGCCGCGATATCCATCACCTGGGTTATACTCGTGATTTTTCCATTTGCGACGATGAGGATCAGCAACGCCTCGCACGCGCCTGCGGTAAAGAGCTGGGACTCAGTCCGAGCGTCCTTTCGCCGCGAGTGGCTCTCAGCCGCATTAGTCATGCGAAAAATTCCGGCCTGACACCGCAGGAAATGTATGAAAGAGCGGATGATTCAGAAGCCGAAAAGCTGGCCCAGCTCTACGATCGCTACTTGCGAAGGCTCCGCGAAGCTAATGCCTTGGATTTTGACGACCTGCTGCTCAAGGGGGTTGAGCTGTTCGATAAGGCGCCAGAAGTCCGCGAAAAGTACAACCAGTATTTTCGCTACGTGATGGTGGATGAGTATCAGGATACGAATCGCATTCAATATCGCCTCATCCGTCAGCTCACCCGCTCTCATAACAACATTTGCGTGGTCGGTGATGAGGATCAGTCGATTTATCGCTGGCGTGGCGCAGACATTGCCAACATTCTAAGCTTTGAGAAGGATTACCCGCTCGCTCAGATTATTCGTCTGGAGCAGAACTATCGCTCGACACAGATCATTCTCGACGCGGCCTCTGCTGTGGTCAGAAACAATCGCGCCCGGATTGGGAAAACCTTGTGGTCTGATCAGACTGAGGGCCGCCTCGTTGGAGTTTATGAGGCCCGCGACGCCGACGAAGAGGCGGAATTCATTGCCGTCGAGACGGTCACCGCGCTGGGCGCCGGTCCGGAAGCGACCGTCGGCGTGCTCTACCGCACCAACGCGCAATCCCGTGCTCTCGAAGAAGCGTTCCGGCGGCACGGCATCCGACACCAGGTTGTGGGCGGCTTCAGGTTTTATCAGCGCGCCGAGGTTAAGGATGTCATCGCCTACGTGCGCCTCGCCATCAACCCCCAGGATTCGGCAGCGTTGCTTCGCATCATCAACCTGCCGCCCCGCGGCCTCGGCGATTCAACTGTCGCCTCACTACAGTCGGCTGCGCAGCAGCGTGGCGTGGCCCTCTGGCACGCAATCGAACAGGAGCTTGCGTCCAACACCCTGCCCGCCCGTACCCGAACCGGCCTGCGGAGCTTCTATGCCACGGTGCGGCAGCTTACGGAAAATGCCGCCGCGCTGCCTCTCAGCGGCTTCTTCCGGAATGTTCTGGATTGCTCGGGATACGTCAAAATGCTTCATGAAGAGGGCACGGCGGAAGCCGAAGGCCGCATCGAGAATCTTCAGGAACTTGTGAACGCCGCGAAGGAGGCTGAAGACCGGGGCGAGACGCTCCGTGAATTCCTGGACCGGGCAGCGCTTGTTTCCGATGCTGATGAGTATTCGGAGAAAACCCGCGCCACGCTGATGACCCTGCACACGGCCAAAGGCCTCGAGTTCTCGACCGTATTTCTCGCCGGCATGGAAGAGGGCCTGTTTCCTCATAAGCTGTCGCTGATGGATGAAGCGGCCATCGAGGAGGAGCGCCGCCTTTGCTACGTTGGAATGACCCGAGCAAAACAACGCCTGGTTCTCACCCGGGCCTTGCGCCGCCGCCTTTACGGCGACGACCACTTCGGCGAGACTCAAGCTTCCCGTTTTCTCGAGGAACTTCCTCGCAAGCTCGTCGAGCTTACGCGCCGTGAGGCGCGGCCCTTCAAGCCCCGTACATCCTGGGATAACAGCTACAATTCTGTCGAGAGCGTAGACGAATTTTTTTCGAAACGCAGGGCCGGTTCAGCATCTCCACGTCCGGCTATGTTTGAGCAGTCAACCAGGAAGCTTGCCGGTACCGCCGCCGCATCTTCTGCCCGCTGGAAGCTAGGGTCGCGAGTGCGGCACGCCAAATATGGACTCGGCACTGTGGTCGATTGCGAAGGCGACGGGCAGGACGCAAAACTCACCATCAGCTTTCCGGGTTACGGCAGGAAGAAGATGATTGAGCGTTATGCGGCCTTAGAGCGGGCTTAGTGATTTTGGATACCTTCGACCGGCTTAGACTCTTGACTCTGAACTCTTAACTAACTCACATGAACACAAAAAATCTGAAAGACAAATCCGAACGCAAGAAAGCAAAGCGAGAAGCGCGCAAGAAACGGCCCTCCAAAGCCAAGCGGACTGATCCTCGCGGTTCGCGTAAACCCAAGGTGAAGAAGCGCGGACCCGGTACCGCAGCGCGGCGCTGAGAATTGGAGATGCCAAGCTCCGATCTCCCGAGACAGAGGGTGGGGCGCGGCCGGCGCTCTCACCAGCCGGCGCGGGACAGGGCAGGAAACTTTCTGTGGGTGCCGCAAAGATAGCCTTCGATGTGTATGCCGACCATCATTTTCGCGGAACGCTATTAATAAGTCCCTCATCTTGACAAAAGTTCCCGCATAGAGTATAGCTTCGTTACAAAGAATAGGCCCGGTCCTTGGCGCGTACGTGTTTCTCTTCCGGGCTATTTTCGAGGAATGCTTATGGCAGCTAGGGGTCCGCGCTCCATAAGAGTCCGCTTGTGGAACCGCTTTGTGAGGCGGGGAAAAACCACGATACAGTGGCTGCCGTTCGTTCCGCGTCGTCAGACCGGTAATGCGCCGGGTACGCCGCAGGATGTGCCGAGCTTTGCGGAGATCGGTCCCATCGGTGTACTGCCGGGCGTTTTGCTTTATCTTGACCTTCGTGGCCCTCTCTCATGCCTTTCTTTAATGCCCAAGATCAAGATTATCGATTGGACTGTCTTCTGTTCATGTCTTAGCCTAGGGCCGAATCGGTTTCGGCCCTGCTCGAACACTTATGTGCATTTGCAGCTCGCGTACAACAGGAGCGCGAGTTCCTGAGGTTGATGGAGAAGCGAACGCCGGAATGAAGGTGGACCTTACCGCATCATTGGGGAGGAGAATATGAAACAGAGCATCCGTTATTCGCTAGTGTTCTTATTCGCAATTTGCATTGCCCCGGGAATCATGTGGGGCCAGGCGGCGGGGTCAGGATACGGCACGATCACCGGGCGCATCACGGACCCAAGCGGCGCAGCGGTTCCTGACGCTACAGTGACCATTCGGGATGTGTCCACAAATGCCACCCGCACCGCAATGACCAATGGGTCCGGACTTTATGTCTTCAGTGACGTGAAGCCTGCCACTTACAACCTGACCCTGACCAAGTCGGGTTTTCAGAAGGCCATCGTTAATGGCCAGACGGTGATTGTCGGATTGTCCGTCAATGTGAACGTCACCATGAAGGTTGGCTCGACCACGCAGACCGTGCAAGTGACCGCCACGCCCGGCGCGGAGCTTCAGACGCTGAATTCCACTATGGGCACCAGCCTGTCTGGAAACACCATCATCCAATTACCCACCTTCAGCCGGGACGCCACTTCCCTGCTTTACTTCCAGCCTACCGCCGTCCCCGATTTTAACGGTTCTACGGGCGACATCACCAGCGGCACGGTGGCTGGCCAAACGTCTGACCAAAATACGTACTCGATCGACGGCGGCAACGCCACCGATGACCTCTCGGGAGACAACGGGTACGTCAACAACTACATGGCGGGAATTGCTGCCATTCCCACGCCGGTGGAGAGTATCCAGGAGTTCGACGTTACCACCACCAACGCCACGTCGGATTTCAGCGATTCCACAGGCGGTCATGTGCTGCTGGTAACCAAGCGAGGTACCGATGCGTTCCATGGCGCCGTCTACGATTACTTCCAGAACAGCGCCCTCGATACCGACGATTGGAGCAACAACTTCACGGGCCAGGCCAAGCCTTTTTCCACTTACAACCGTTTTGGCTTCGACTTCGGCGGGCCGCTGCTGCCGAAGATAGCAGGTGGCAAGACGTATTTCTATTTTAATTACGAAGGGTTTCGCTGGCCCGAATCCGAAATCTACGAGCGCGATGTGCCCTCGACACTTATGCGGCAGGGCATTTTGCAATTCCGCGATGCCAATGGCAACGTCGTCCAATACAATCTAAATACTTCGGCCCAGTGCGGGCCATCCGGGGGGGTAAAGTGCGATCCGCTGGGAATAGGGATGAATCCTGACATCGCCAAAATGTGGTCGCAGTATGAGCCACTACCCAACGATTTCAACGCCGGCGACCACCTCAATACTTTCGGATATCAAGCGCCGCTTGCGCTCCCCCAATCGCAGAATTTCCTGGTGGGACGTGTGGATCATGATTTCAGCTCCAAACTGCACTGGTTCAGCAGCTATCGCTGGTATGACAACACAAACCCAACGGATGACCAGGTAGATATCGGCGGCTTGCTTTCCGGAGATACGCTGGGCGCGCCCAAATCGATCTCTTCAAACTTGAATAGCCCGCGCTATTTTGTGACTGGCCTGACGGCATCACTTACACCCAACATGACCAACGATTTTCATTTCAGTTTCCTCCGCAACGATTGGAACTGGGGACGGGGCGGATTCATTCCGCAAGTCTCGGGCGTCACCGCTCCGCTCGAGCTGGGCGAGCAAACCACCGGCGAGCCAACAGGCGGCAACGATGACAACTCCCTCATACCTGTCAACGTCAACACGCAGAGCGCCCGGCAGCGGCTATGGGACAGCCACGACGCGGACTTCAGGGACACGCTGAGCTGGCTGAAGGGCAATCACTATCTGCAGTTCGGCGGCGAGTTCATGCGCGACTGGTGGCACTTCAATCGCTACGATGACGTTGTAGCCGGCCTCGCCAACACTGTCGTTGATCAAATTGGCTATGGCGGCGGTGAGATCTTTATGCCCACCAGCGCCCAACCCATTCCGTGCAGCGCCACCCTCACGGCCAACTGCTTGCCTTCAAGCGAGCTCAGTTCCTGGAACGCCCTCTATGCGGATACGCTGGGCTTGGTCGATCAGACCCAGACCCTGGTAAGCCGCTCCGGAAACAATCTTAATCTGAATCCGATAGGAACGCCTCTCGCGTCATATATGATCGACGACTATTACAACCTGTTTGCCGGAGACGCCTGGAAAGTCAGACCCAGTATTACCTTAAGTCTCGGCTTGAGTTACGGCTACATGACGCCGCCCTATTCCATCAATGGGGCGCAGGATGTGCTGACGGACTCGGCCGGCGGCATCCTTACTGTTCCGACATATTTGAACAGCAGGCTTACGGCGGCTGAAAACGGCGGCACCTATGCTCCCATCATCGGCTACGCACCGGTGGGAGACGTGAACGGAGGATTGAAATACCCGTATCAGCCCTTTTACGGCGGCTTCCAGCCGCGAGTTGCGGTTGCCTGGAGTCCTAACGCGAGTGGTGGATTTCTGAATAAGATCCTTGGCAATCAGGCGACGGTCATTCGCGGTGGGTACAGCCGGCTTTATGATCGTAGCGAAGCGATCGCTACCGTCACGAACTCCGTGCTGGGCGATGGTTTCCTGCAACCCGTCGGCTGCACGGCGCCCTCGATCACGAGCGCGTGCCTGGGCACGGGCGGCACGACTCCGTCCACAGCCTTCCGTATCGGGATTAACGGCGGCGCCGCCCCCTTGCCCTCCATCCCTCAAACGCTCTCGATTCCGGTTGAGCCGGGCGTGAACTCTTCTTACATTTCCGCTCTTTCCGCCGGCCTCAACTATGACCTTCCACCTGGGTATTCGGACCAGTTTGATTTCACGATTCAGCGGCAGTTCCCTGGTAATGTTTTAGTCGAGGTGGGTTGGGTCGGCAATTGGGACCACAACCTCTACCAAGGTGTAGACCTGAACGACGTCCCGTGGATGATGAAGCTCAACGGCCAGACGTTTGCCAATGCCTACGACAACCTTTACTCCGATCTGGCCCACAGTAAACCGGTCACGGCGCAGCCATTCTTCGAATCGGCTCTCGGCGGCCCAAACAGCAGTTACTGCAAAGGCTTTGGAAGCTGCTCGGCCGCCGTCGCCGCAAACGAGTCTGGAAATATCTCCACCAATTCAGTAACCTCGCTATGGAGCGATCTCGACAACAGCTTCACTTTTGGTCCGCAGCTCCTCTCTACCACTCAGTGTTACTGGTGTTACTTCCAGACGTCAGACGGATACGGCAACTACAACGCGTTAACAGCGACCGTTCAAAAGCGCACGGGAAACGGCCTCACGCTGAGCAGCAGCTTTACTTACGGCCACGCCCTCGGCACGATCGGTCTGGAGCAGACTTACACTCTGGACGGTCTGGACGATCCCTGGGACCCCGGGGTAGATTATGGGCCGCAGTACTTCGATCACAAATTCATCGACAGTACAGTTGCCAGCTATAATCTGCCAATCGGTCCGGGTCACCGGTTTCTAGCAACCAGCAACCCGATACTGAAGCGGGTCTTGGGCGGCTGGACAGTCGCGCCCATTTTCAGCATCGAAAGCGGCCAACCGCTCGATGTCTACACCAGCGCGAACGACCAGGACTTCGGCGCCGGCTACGACGAAAACAGCGTGGCTGCCGTGCCGCTTATCAATACGGCCAGTCTCAGCAACTCACCCCACTTTGGGGTCACCGAGCCCGGCCTAGTCGGCTCAAACAGTAATCCAGTCAACGGCGGACCGGGTGTGAACATGTTCGGCGCCAACGCGCAGCAGGTTTACAATGGTTTCGCGCCTTGCCTGGTAGGCATGTGCAATCGGGCGGGCGGCGCCGGGCAGCTCCGCGCCCCTTCGCTCTGGGACCTTGACTTCTCCATTAACAAGACGACACAGATTACTGAGCGCGTCAGCGTGGAATTTTTCTCCGAATGGTTTAACGCGCTGAATCACATGGCGTGGGGCGGGGATCTGATGAGCGAGAATCTCCAAGACCCGGCTGACTTTGGAACCCTCGGGCAATTCAACGTGTTGCAGTCGAACTACACGCGCATCATCCAGCTTGGCCTGCGCCTTTCGTTCTAACATGTCGCTGGCCGAGCCACCTGCATGTTAATTCGCAGGGCACACCAAGGCGTGCCCCTGCATTCCCCCCTTGCCGTCAATCGCCGTTGGCCGATGTCGTGCGGGTGCGAAGGGCGTGAGGTTACGCTTGCTTTAGCGTATGCGCGCCCGCATGGCGGCAGTGTCAACGCTGGCCGGTATGCTCGGTTTCCGTCTCTTAGGGCCGACCCTTGGGTCGGCCCTGGCCGGAGCAAGCCCCGGCCCTACATAGGTTGCTCCGCCAGAAACTAAGGCTGACCCTCCCGTGCAAATTGACACTCTACTCTCCCGATGCTAGCGTAAAAATTGATCGACATCGGCGGGCCCGCTTTCGTTTGCTGCCCAACTATTAACGGCTGGCCGCTGAGGGGTTGTGGGTATCGGACGCCGATCGTCATACTCCCTGTCGACCCGCTTGTGAGATCATCTCGCCGGCTGTCCCCAGGAGCCACCCGGAAACTACCGATGGAACAATCGGACCGATTCTTTTCAGAGACCTACGGCCTTACGCCCGCTGACCTGGAAAAGTACCTGGCTGCTGCTCTATCCGACGGCGGCGACTACGCAGACTTGTACTTTGAGCACACCACGACCTCGTCCATCCTCATCGATGAATCGTTGGTAAAGACGGCAACGGAGGGAATCTCTGTAGGTTGCGGCGTGCGGGTGCTCGCAGGCGAGCAGACCGGTTACGCCTACACGGATGACCTTGATCCTGAGAAGATCCTCAAGGTGGCGCGAATCGCTGCCCGCATTGCCACGGGACCGGCGCGGACTTCGACTGTGGGTCTTAGCACGATTGAACCTCCTCGCAACTTCTATCCTGTTGCTCATCCTCCGACCGATCAGGAACTCACTGAAAAGCTGCAACTGGCGCGGCGCGCAGACGCCGCTGCCCGCGCTTACGATCCGCGCATCCAGCAAGTGCGAGTTGGCTACGGTGATCAAATCCGCCATGTCCTTATTGCGGGATCGGACGGACGGGCGGTCACCGACTTTCAGCCTCTTGTCCGCATGAACGTGTTCGCTATCGCGCGGCAGAACGGTAATTTCCAGTCCGGATCTTATGGGGGTGGCGGCCGGGTCGCTTTGGAGTTCTTCCAAGGCGACCACTCTCCGGAGTCTTATGCGCGGGAAGCTGCGCGGCAAGCAATCGTCCAACTCGACGCGAGGGAAGCTCCGGCCGGCGAGATGGAGGTGGTGCTCGCGCCAGGATGGCCGGGGATTCTGCTCCATGAAGCGATTGGGCACGGTCTCGAGGCAGACTTCAACCGCAAGGGTATCTCTGCTTTCAGCGGCCGCATCGGGCAGCGCGTGGCCTCAGATCTCTGTACCGTGGTGGACGACGGCACGGTTCCGGCTCGCCGCGGCTCGCTGAATGTTGACGACGAGGGCGCGCCGACCCATAACACCGTGCTGATTGAAAACGGCGTGTTGCAAGGTTATCTCCAGGATAAACTAAGCGCGGGCGTGATGAAGACCACTCGAACCGGAAATGGGCGCCGCGAGAGCTACGAACATATTCCCATGCCCCGCATGACCAACACTTACATGCTGGCCGGGCGCGACGATCCTCGGGACATTATTCGTTCGGTAAAGCGAGGGCTGTACGCCGTCTATTTTGGCGGCGGGCAGGTAGACATCACCAGTGGCAAGTTTGTCTTTTCGGCGTCAGAGGCTTACCTGATCGAAGACGGCAAGGTGACCGCGCCCGTGAAAGGCGCCACCCTCATCGGTGATGGTCCCACAGTGCTCACTCGCGTCACCGCCGTTGGGAACGATCTCCGTCTCGATCCCGGTATCGGAACGTGCGGCAAGGATGGGCAGAGCGTGCCTGTTGGCGTTGGCATTCCGACTGTTAAGGTGAGCCACCTGACTGTAGGGGGAACGGCCCCAAGAAGCGCGCAGTCGTTTACGTAAAGCGCGCAAATTTGCCTCCGAGAGATTTGAGAAGAACAGCAGGATGGATACAGCCCGCAAGAGAGCCACCATCTACTTCGATCAGAAGTTGCACCGAGCGTTGCGGCGGAAAGCAGCCCAAATGGATTCTTCGGTCTCCAAGCTTGTCAATGACGCCGTGAGAGTGGCGCTGGCCGAGGACGCCGAGGATTTGGTGGCCTTCGAGGAAAGGCGCCGTGAGCCGGACCTGGACTTTGAGACCGTGGTCGCAGAGATGAAGAGGCGTGGCCGACTATAAGGTCCACATCAAGCCTGCCGCGGGTCGAGAACTCGACGCGATGCCGAAAAGAGACCGCCAGCGGCTGGTCCTCCGCATCACAGAGCTTGCGCGCAACCCACGCCCTTACGGCTCTGAAAAGCTGTCAGGGGAGGACGGATATCGAATCCGCCAAGGCAACTATCGCGTCATATATTCCGTGGACGACTCGGAGAAAGCTGTCAGGATTCTCAAAATCGCGCATCGCAAGGACGTCTATCGCCGCCTTGGCTGACGCACACTTTGAGTGGAGACTAGACTCGAAGGCCACGTCACGCCGTTCGCGCGTCCGAATAGGCCGTGCAGATTACAAACCATGGAACAAAACCAACTTGAACAAATCGCACAGGACTTGGTGGGCCGCGCCATGCGGGGAGGCGCCACGGCTGCTGACGTGATGGTACGCGAAGGTGATGAATTTTCCGCCGTTATTCGCATGCGGCACATTGAAAGCCTGAAGGAAGCGGCCTCCAGGACGCTCGGTCTGCGCGCCTTTGCAGGCACTCGGAGCGCCAGCACTTACTCGCAGGACTTCTCGGATCGCTCTCTGGAAAAACTTGTGGATCGAACCCTCGAGATGGCGCGGGCGACTTCCGAGGATCCGGCCAGCGGCTTGGCTGAGGCGGCTCGCCTGGGCCGCTACACAGGTGACCTTCAAATTTACTTTCCCGATGTCGTGCGCCTCTCTACCGAAGAACGCTTAGACTGGGCGCGCCGGGCGGAGCAAGCGGCGCTCGAGGCTGATCCTCGCATCCAGAATTCAGAGGGCGCCTCCTTCGAAGCAAGCTCGGGTACAAAGGCCTACGCGAATTCGATCGGCTTCGTGGGAAGCTACTCTTCGTCCTATTGTGGCGTATCGGTGACACCTGTGGCCACGAACGGACACGGCTCCGGAATGCAGCGCGACTACTGGTATTCGGTCGGCCGCCGGGTTGGAGCGCTTGAGTCTCCGGAGGCGGTGGGCCGCAAGGCTGCCGAGCGCGCCCTGCGTAAGCTTGGAGCGCGAAAAGTGAAGACGTGCCAAGTCCCGGTGGTATTCGATGCGGAAGTGGCGCGCTCTCTGGCTGGACATCTCTTCGAGGCCGTGCGGGGAGACGCAATCTATCGGAGCGCGTCCTTTCTGGCCGGAAAGCTCCATCAGTCTGTCGCGGGAGAGAACATTACCGTTCTCGACGATGGCCTGCGGCCTGGAGGCTTTGGTTCCCGGCCGTTCGACGATGAAGGAGTTCCCGCTTCGACCAATACAGTGATCCAAAAAGGCGTACTTCAGAGCTATCTTCTCAACTCTTATACTGCGCGCAAGCTGAACCTTCAGACGACCGGCAATGCGGCGCGAGGTGTAGCCGGTCCGCCCGGGGTAGGTCCCAAGAATTTTTATCTCGCTCCGGGCACTTACTCTCGGGAAGAAATTCTCCGGTCGGTGAAAAGCGGTTTGTACGTGACGGAGTTGATCGGGTTTGGCGTGAACATCATCACCGGTGATTACTCGCGTGGGGCAGCAGGGACTTGGATCGAGAACGGTGAGCTCACATTTCCGGTTCAGGAAGTTACGATTGCAGGAAACCTCCCGCAGATGCTTCACCATGTTGCCATGGTTGGCTCCGATCTCGAGTTCCGAAGCGCGCTGGCCGCGCCCACTCTTCTGATCGAGGGACTGACCGTAGCCGGAACATAGAAAGCCCGGAATCGAAACCAAGACGCGTCGATTTTTCCTGGGAACCACCAACCCCTCTTTTCCCTCGCTCCCTTGGGGCCCCTTGGGGGAGAGGCTGGCGAGCGGAGCGAGCCGGGTGAGGGGGTTCACGCACCGTCGATCTGAGGCATCGAATTCCGGTTTCGGATTTCTACT
>Ga0335075_10013388_pt1 | contig 12349 bp, 14 predicted proteins | sample Lox_Sample_24_FD_206723 | JGI IMG/M metagenome (GOLD analysis project Ga0335075, IMG submission 206723) | Soil microbial communities from Loxahatchee National Wildlife Refuge, Florida, United States - Lox_Sample_2.4 | ecosystem: Environmental > Terrestrial > Soil > Wetlands | place: USA... | reverse complement strand
CAGGGAACGACTGCCGCTACGCCAGCCGCGGCGCCGGCCGGGCAGCCAGGCGGGCAGGATCCGGGTCAGGATCGGTGATGCCCGCGCGGTTCTGGAGGATCAGCCGCCAGGCTCGTTCGACGTCGTGATTGCTGACCTGTTCGCCGGAGCGCGGACCCCGGCGCACCTGACCTCGGCTGAGTTCGCCGCGGCCGTGCGTCGCGCGCTCGGGCCCGCCGGGATCTTCGCGGTGAATATCGGCGACGGGCCGCCGCTCGCGCATACCAGGGCCCGGGTCGCCTCGGCCCGGACGGCGTTCGAGAACCTCTGCCTGATCGCCGACACGGGCGTCCTCCGCGGCCGCCGGTTCGGCAACCTGGTGCTGGCAGCATCAGCTGGGGAGCTTCCAGTCGCGGGCCTCGAACGGCGAGTGGCCTCCGACCCGTTCCCGGCCCGGGTGGTGCACGGCGACGAGATGGACCGATTCGCAGCCGGAGCCCACCCGATCATCGACGCGCAGGCCGAGCTCTCCCCCGCACCGCCGCCCGGAGTCTTCGCTCCGTAGTGCCCATGACCGGCCAGCTCAGCGCTGGCTACTCCAGTCCGCTCAGGAACTCGATCATGGCTGCGCTGACGTCGTCCGGTCGCTCCTGCTGGGTCCAGTGTCCGCAGCCGGGCAGGATGACCGAACGGGTAAGGGCCGGAAGAACATCCGTCAGCCCGTCGGCGCTGGTGAAACTGAGCACCGGGTCACGGTCGCCGGCTATGAACATCGCCGGAACGCTGATCCGTGCGTGCTGCCAGGCTGCGGTGAGCTCCCAGTTGCGGTCAATGTTCCGGTACCAGTTGAGCGGCCCGGTGAAGCCAGCCGGCGCGTACTGGCCGACGTAGGCGTCGATATCGGCCTGGCTCAGCCAGGCGGGCAGCTGGGCAGGCTCCGCGGCCGCGTCCAGGAAGCCACCGCCGGGCGGGATCAGTCCCATCCGCGGCGCGTCACCGGAGAGGCCGGATAGCAGCCTGCGGAAGGTGGCAGCCGGGTCGCGGCTGAGTTCGGCGTCGGCGACGCCGGGCTGCTGGAAGTAGACCATGTAGAAGCCCTCGCCTAGCGTCCGGCGGAGCGTCGCTATCGGCGGCGAGCTACCCCGCGGCCGGTACGGCACGCTAAGGCCGATCACGCCGCGGATCCGGTCGGGACGGAACAGCGCAGTGTGCCAGGCGACCGGTGCGCCCCAGTCGTGCCCGGCAACGACTGCCTGCTCGGCGCCGAGCGCGTCCATCAGCGCGATGATGTCCCCGGTCAGGTGCAGCATCGTGTAGTCGCCGATGTCGTCAGCCCGGGCGCTGCCATCCGCCGGAGCACGCGGCGAGGCCGTCTCGCAGTAGCCGCGCTGATCAGGCGCTACCGCGTGGTAGCCCGCTGCGGCAAGCGCTGCGAGCTGATGGCGCCAGGAGTACCAGCTCTCCGGGAAGCCATGCAGCAGCAGCACCAGCGGGCCAGTCCCCGCCTCGGCTATGTGCATGCGCAGGCCGGCGGCCTGGACATGCCTGTGCACGATGACGGGAACGTGGTGGTCCGGCGCCGGTGTCGTCACGGCGGGATGGTAGCTCGGGAGGCCTCGAGAGTGCGATAGGTCGCCGTCTATAGACGCCTTTTTGGCCCATTGGGCGCGCAGGTAGGCCCAGATCGGAGCATCCTGTATCTCAGGAAACATAGCTAAGGGTCGCGGCGGCAGGCAGCGTCCCGTGAGAACGCGCGGCGGCGGGACCGGTAACGGTCGGCGCAGCGCGCCGCCAACCGGAGGGGGCCAGTGAGCCGCAGGCTGCTTCGGCTGGAGGTTCCGGTCTTCCCGGAGCGCCTGATGTTCCGCGTCCACGATCCGGTTGCCGACCTCGAGGCGCCCGGCGGCCCGTTGCCACCGGTCGACTCGCTCATCAGCACCAGCCGGGACCAGATGATCGTGGTCTGCGCGCAGGAGCATCTCGGCGTTCAGCTGACGGTCGAGGAGTGGGACGACGCGCCGCCCCCGTTCAGTGACGGGTACGAGGACGAGGCGAAGTGCGTTCTCTACCTGCGCGGCCAGCTGAGTGTCGATATGGGGAAGGCAGGCCGCGCGGTCGAGGGCCTCCGGCTGTCGGGCGGGGTCGGGGACTACGGCGTTCGCGTTTACACCAGGAACCGGACGGCCGCGCTGGAGAGCTATCAGGACCTGTACCGGCAGTGCGCCGACCCGCTCAGCGACGACTTTCAGCAGGCGCGGAAGCAGCTCGAGGGGATGGAGCAGTACCTGCTCCAGCTATGGAAGGAATCCTGACCTCAGGACCCGCTGTCTGAGCCAGCTGAGTCCGACCCAGCTGAGTCCGACCCAGCTGAGTGTGACCCGGCTGACTGCGACCCGCTGCCTGACTTCCCTGTCCCGGTGTTCGTCACGTTGGTTCCCCGCCCGCCATGCGTGGTGGCTGGCTGACGCTCGCTGTACGGGCTGAACACGAACATCATGACGGTCACTGCCGCGATGAGGGTGAGAGCGATCAGGCCGCTGATGGTCCTCGCTCGCTTCGAGGAGAAGGCGCCGGGCAGATGCTGCTGACCGAATGCGTTGAATCGCGAGGCTAGGCGCGGGTCATCGGCAGCGAGCTGGCGCTCCATCTCGTCGAGCATGCGCTGCTCTTCCATTGACAAGGCCACAGCGCCACCTCCGGGGGGTCAGTGGTCGGTACGGCGGGCCGCCGTTACTGGCCGACCCGTTCCCCCGATTCTTTACCAGCGCTTTGCAGCCGGCAAGAGGAAGTCGCAGGACCGCGAGAACGATCTGCATGCGCTGCGTAACCATCCGCTGTCGGGCGCGCCCGAACGACGTGGCGGCTCGCGGACTGGGTGCGGCCAAGGGGCGTGACTCACGGATTGCTGCCCGTCTATGGGCCACGATCCGTGAGTCACGCCCGTCCGTGGTTCCTCATGAGGCTGGCGGAGGCACACAATCGAAAGTGTATTTGAAGTAATCGAGCACCTGTTCTAGTATCGGTGAGCATGCGCTGGGACTCGTTGCGGCTGGAGGAGGAGCCGGGCCGGAAGTCGGCTGCCCTCGAAGAAGCAGTCGGGCAGCGGGCGGGCGGCCAGCAGCAGGGCGTGCTCTTCGCGCGATCGGCCGTGGTCACCCGGACTTTCGATACGCCGGAGTTCCGTGGCATCACATTCCACGAGGTGCATGCGCGGAGCATTATCAGCAGGGTTCCAGAGGCGTCGCGAGTGCCGTTCCGGTGGACCATCAACCCGTACCGGGGCTGTAGCCACGGCTGCGTGTACTGCTTCGCCCGGAACACCCATACGTACCTGGAGTTCGATGCCGGGCATGACTTCGACACGCAGATCGTGGTCAAGGTCAACGCGCCGGAACTGCTGCGGCGGGAGCTCAGGTCGGCGCGGTGGACAGGCGAGCACATCGCCATGGGGACCAACGTCGACTGCTACCAGCGCGCCGAAGGCCGGTATCAGCTCATGCCCGGCATCATCACCGCGCTGACTGAGGCTGCGAACCCGTTCTCGATCCTCACCAAGGGCACGCTGATCCTGCGCGATATCGACCTGCTCGCTCGCGCCGCCGAGGTAACCGAAGTCGGCCTGAACGTGTCTGTGGGAATTATCGACAAATCTCTTTCGCGGTCCCTTGAGCCCGGAACGCCTGCCCCGGATCGCCGCCTTGCGGTCTGCGCTGCGCTGAGCGAGCGCGGGCTGTGCTGCGGCGTGCTGATGGGACCGGTCGTCCCGTTCCTGTCTGACGGCCCCGAGCAGCTCGAGGCGGCGGTGCGCAAGATCGCGAGCGCCGGGGCTGCTCATGTGAGCCCCATCGTCCTGCACCTAAGGCCAGGCGCGCGGGAGTGGTTCGAGCGCTGGCTGCAGCGGAGTCACCCAGAGCTCACCGACCGCTACCGCGACCTGTACCGCGGGCGTGCGTACGCCCCGGTCGCGTATCAGCGGCAGATCTCCGAGCAGGTGGCCGAGCTCGCGCGCAAGCACGGCGTGGGCCGCGCCTCACCAGCCGAGCGGCGGCGCCTCCCTGCGCGCGAAGGTGTCGGTGCGAGCGCGGGTCGCGCATCCGTCAGCCGGACGGAACGTACGGTCCAGCTCTCTCTTATCTGACCCCGCGGGCTGCTGTGACCCCACGGGCTGCTGTGACGCGGCGGGTCGCTGTGGCACCGCGGGCCGCTGTGCCGCCACCGGCTGCGGTGGGACAACTGGCAGCCCGGCCGCCTGCCAGGCCTGGAAGCCGCCGTCCAGGTCCGTGGCCCGGTGCACGCCAAGGTCAAGCAGGGACGCGGCCGCGAGGCTTGACGTGTAGCCCTCCGAGCAGAACACGATGACCTGCAGGTCGTAACTCGCGATGGGCAGCCGCGCGTCGCATGCCGGGTCGAACCGCCACTCCAGCACGTTCCGCTCGACGATCACCGCGCCGGGGACACCGCCCTCAGCCGCGCGCTGCTGCGCTGGCCGGATATCGACTAGAACCGCGCCGGCCTCCGCTGCCTGGTACGCCTGCACTGGCCCGAGCCGCCGGAGCCGCGCCCGTGCGGCGGCCAGCATCTCGTCAGCGGAACGGGCGCCTGGCGGCCGGCTCACCAGTCCAGCTCTGCGACGTCGGTGCGCACTAGCGCGAGGCCGGACCTCGTCATCTCGAAGCGGCGCATGGCGGCCAGCGGGGGCGAGTAGGCGTGGACGCTGACGGCCGGCTCCCCCGACACGTTGGCGACGTCGTGCACGTGCGGGCTGTCGAAGCTAGTGACGGAGCCCGGGCCGGCGGTGCGGGCGGTGACGGACTTGCGGCCTGGCGAGGCCAGGCTCTCGCGAAGCTCACCCTGCGCAACCGCGAACGCGCCGGCTGCGTCGCCGTGATCGTGGAACCCGGTGTGCTGGCCGGGCAGCCAGCTGAGCAGCCAGATCTCATAGTCGTCGGTCAGCGCCAGCCGCCGGTACCAGCGGCGGCCTGCAGTGAACCTGAGGATGGATCGCCACGATTGCGCCGCGGCGACCGAGCCGGCGAGCTGTCCGAGCCGGCTGGCGCTGACCAGACTGGCGGCGGCGCGGTCCAGGCCCGCTACCGACACCATGGAGCGGTGTCTTGGCCCGAGCAGCTGTACTGTCATCGATCACTCCCTGCATCTGCGGACATACACATCCTATTAATCCAATCGAATTAGTCGATTGCACGCCACGGTAGCATGCGAGGCTGGCCTGGCGGGGCTTTCGGCACAGCCGTTTACTCTGTTCTCAGCATTCTCAGCCCGTGATGGCAAGCAGTGAGAGGAGGCCGGGTGGCAAGCAGTGGCTCGACGCTGGTGCGGGCTGCGCATACCGGCCGGCGCCATCTGCCGTCCGGACCGGGCGCGGCGGACCTGGTGGCCATTGCCGTCGGTGGCGGCATCGGCAGCGTCGCTCGCTATCTGCTCTCGGCGGCCTTCCCGGCCGGGACCGGATTCCCGTGGGCCATCCTCGCCGTTAACGTCTCCGGCTGCTTTGTGCTCGGGCTGCTCATGGTCTATCTGCTGGAGGTATGGCCGCCCCGGCGGTTCCTGCGGCCGTTCCTGGCCGTCGGCCTTCTCGGCGGGTACACCACGTTCTCCACCTACGCTGGCGGAGTGATGACGCTGCTCATCGGCCGCGCACCCGCGCTGGCCGGCTCGTACGCGCTGTCCAGCGTCGTCGCCGCGCTGGTCGCCGTATGGCTCGGCATGCGCGCGGCAAGGATGGCGGCCGAGCTGCCAGGGCGGGTCAGGGCCGCGCGCGCGGACGCGGCGGCGGCCGGCCGACAGCCCGAGGGCCGCGAGCGGGAGCGCAGACATCCGGAGCGCGGGCGATGAGACTCTCGGGACCGGCGCGGCGGATCACCATCTTCATCGGCGAGTCCGACCGCTACCACCACAAGCCGCTGTATGCCGAGATCGTGCACCGGGCCCACGAGCGCGGGCTGGCTGGAGCCAGCGTGTTCCGGGGCATCGAGGGCTTCGGGGCTTCCTCCCGGATCCATACCAGCAGGCTGCTGTCGCTCAGTGAGGACCTGCCGGTCGCGGTCATCATCGTCGACACCGCCGAGCGGACCGAGGAATTCCTCGACGAGGTTGCCGAGCTGGTGACGGGCGGCCTCGTCATCGTCGACGACGTGGATGTGCACACCTACAGCAGCGCCCGGCCGGCGTCAGGCGCTGACCCGGCGACCGGCGGCAGACCGGCGTGATCGTCCTCGCTGTGCTGGCGGGCGGCGTGCTCGGCGCGCCTGCCCGGTACCTGACTGACCGCTTCGTGCAGGCCCGGCGGGACACCGTGTTCCCGTGGGGGACGTTTGCCGTCAACATGGCAGGCTCGGCCGTGATCGGCTTCCTGCTCGGCGCCGAGCGGCAGCTCGGCCTCCCGCCCGTGGTCTTCGCACTGCTCGGTACTGGGTTCTGCGGCGGCCTGACTACCTTCTCCACGTTCGGGTACGAGACGTTGCGACTGCTGGAAGACGGCTCCGTCGCCGATGCCGGGCTGAACGTCATCGGCAGCCTCGCGGCGGGGGTACTGCTGGCATGGCTCGGATTCCGGATCGCGAGCGTCTTGTTACTCCGGTTCGCAAGTTCGCGGTTTTCGCCCGCCCGCGGGCCGGTCATGGCCGCGAGCCGTCGCCGATCCCTCGGTCAGAGCTGGCCGGGGGCCACACGTAGAGTGGACTGTCGTGGAAGCGCAGCACAATGGCTGGGAACAGCCGGTTCCGGACGGGCTGACCGTTACCACTGTCGGCATCGCCGATCCCGCCGATCTGCTGTCCTGGCTACCTAGCCGGGCGGCCTCGGCCTGGGTACACCAGGGCGACGGGCTGGTCGGCTGGGGCGAGGCCGCCAGGCTCACATTGCCCGCGGGCACGGACCGGTTCGCCGCTGGCGAGAAGTGGCTCGCGGAGCTCTTCGACGCCGCCCGGGTCCGCGACGAGGTAGCCGTGCCCGGTACCGGTCCGGTGGCGTTCGGCAGCTTCACCTTCGACCCGGCCTCGGACGGCTCGGTGGTGATCGTGCCGCAGGTCGTCATCGGCCGCAGGTCCGGCGTGTCCTGGCAGACGCGGATCGGCGCGGCCAGCAACGATGTGCTTGCCCGGGCCACGCCGGAGACCGCTCCGGGTGATCTGCGCTGGAGCGACGGCAGCCGCACGGCGCCCGAGTGGGCGCAGATCGTCGCGGCCGCCGTCGCGCGGATCAAGGCCGGCGAGCTACGCAAGGTCGCGCTGGCCCGTGACCTGATCGCGCAGGCGCCGGAGGACATCGATGTGCGCGTGCTGCTGTCGCGGCTCGCGGCGCGCTCCCCCGGCTGCTACACGTTTGCCTGCGCCGGGCTGGTCGGCGCGACGCCGGAGCTTCTGATCCGCCGGGAAGGCCGGCACGTCAGCTCGCTCGTGCTGGCCGGGACGATCGGCCGGGGCGGCAGCATGGCTGAGGACGAGGCGCTCAGCAGCGCGCTGCTCGGCTCGGCCAAGGACGGCGAGGAGCACCGCTACTCGGTCGAGTCGGTCCGCGACCTGCTGACGCCGCTCTGCGAGGAGCTCACCGTTGACCCCGCTCCGTCGCTGCTGCAGATGGCGGACTACCAGCATCTCGCCACCCCTGTGTCCGGTGTGCTCGCCCGTGACGCGTCGGCACTCTCGCTGGCAGCGTCACTGCATCCCACTGCGGCGGTCTGCGGAACGCCGACCGAGGTGGCGATGGAGCTCATCAGGGAGCTCGAGGGCATGGACCGCGGCCGTTACGCCGGCCCGGTCGGCTGGGTCGACGCGCGTGGCAACGGCGAGTGGGCGATCGCGCTACGCTGCGGTCAGGTGGACGGCAGGCGAGCCAGGCTGTTCGCCGGGTGCGGCATCGTCGCGGGCTCGCAGCCAGCGGCCGAGGTCGCCGAGACGGAGACCAAGTTCCGGCCGATGCGCCGGGCGCTGGAAGGCTAGGCTCGGGCGTCAGCCCGGCGGAACGGGGACCGCGATGGCGGAGGACCTGCGGCTGACCGGCGCGGTCGTCTACGTGCGTGACCTCGACAAGTCGGTGAGCTTCTACCGCGAGCTGCTCAGGCTCGATGTCTGCGATTCCACGACTACCGCCGCGCTGCTCTGCACCGCCGAGGGGCCTGAGCTGATCCTGCGTTCTACCGGGCAGGCGTCCTCGCACCCGCTCGGCCAGCTGGGCGTTCAGTACGTGGTCTGGACTGTGCCAAGCCGCGAGGAGCTGGACCGGTGCGAGCGGGTCCTGCGGCAGCGCTCCGCGTACCGGGACACCCGGCTGACCGGGAAAACCACGCTGGTCGAGGGCCATGACCCCGACGACATCGTGGTGATGCTCACCTACACCGAGGGCAGCGGGCACCCGCCGCGCGAGCTCTCCTCGCGCATCTACGCCTGGTAGCTGGCGCCTGACATTCCGCGGAAACCAGCCAGCATCCAGTGCCACGATAATTTCCTAGTTATCTCGCCGAGATACTAGGAATTCCGTATGCTGTGACGTGCTCACTGCCGCCGGTACCTGCCCGTGGCGGTCGCAGTCCCATCCGCAGATGGAAGGCAGTCTCGCATGCCCGTAATCTCCCGCTCATCGCGCAGGCCGAACTGGCGACGCAGCGCGCCCGCGGTTGTCATGACGGCCGCCGTGCTCGCGGGCGCTGGTGCCGCCCTGCTGGCGGCAGGCCCGGCCGCCGCCGGCACCACCTCAGCAGGTCAGCCGGCCGCGGCCGGTGCTGCAGCGCCGACGGCACCTCCGCCGGTCACGATCCTGACCACTGCCAGCAAGAACAGTGCAGCCGGCGGCGACTTCTTCATCTCGCCCTACGGCGACCAGACCACGTACGCCAACGGGCCGGAGATCCTCAGTCCGAGCGGCAAGGTGCTGTGGTTCAGGGCCGTTCCGGTCGGCCAGGAGGCGTCGGACTTCCGCGTCCAGACCTACCACGGGGAGCCCGTGCTGACCTGGTGGCAGGGCACTGGCCTCGGCGGCCTGTCGCAGGGCACCGACTACATCTACAACGACCACTACCAGCAGATCGCCACGGTGAACGCTGGCAACGGCTACAGCGCGGACGGGCACGAGTTCCTGATCACGCCGTGGAACACCGCGCTGATCCTCTCTTACACCACGGCGACAGCCAACCTGACCTCGATCGGCGGCCCGGCCGACCAGACCGTGATCGACGGCATCGTGCAGGAGATCGACATCAAGACGGGCAAGGTGCTCTTCCAGTGGAACAGCGCCGGCCACGTCCCCTACAGCGAAAGCGAGCAGCCGCTGCCGGCCTCGGCGAGCACGCCGTGGGACTGGTTCCACATCAACGCGGTCAAGGTGGCGGACAACGGCACGCTGCTGATCGACGCCCGGGACGCCTGGACGGTCTACGACGTGAGCCTGCGCACAGGGCAGATCAACTGGCAGCTCGGCGGAAAGGACAGCACGTTCACCGAGGCGGCCGCTCCTGGCCAGGAGCTCGACAACGCGAACGAGATCTTCGCCTGGCAGCACGACCCGCAGCAGGTTGGACCTGACACCTACACCTTCTTCGATAACGAGAGCGCCGGCACGCCGGAACTGTCGACCAGCCGCGAAGTGACCGTGAAGCTCAGCTTCCGCACCAGGGTGGCCACCCTGGTGTCCTCGATCGACCAGCCGGAGGGCCTGGTGGCCGCGTCGCAGGGCAACGCGCAGACCACGCCGGCCCGCGACGTCGTCGTCGGCTGGGGCGCGCTGCCGTACTTCTCGGAGTTCAGCAGCTCAGGCGCGCTGCTGTTCAACGCGGAGTTCCCGGCCGGCGTGAACACTTACCGCGCGTACCAGTTCCCCTGGCCGCCATGGCCAGGGCGGGCGCACCAGCACAGGTAGCGCCCGAGCGGGGGGAGAGCGAGGGCCCGGGGCCGGGCTGACCGGCCCCGGCCCCGCGTCCATTCCGGCTCCGGGACGGGAACGAAGCCGTTCCCGTCGCCGTGGCACGCCCTGCTCGCGGTATTTCAGCGGGGTCTATGTTGGTGCCAGGAACTGTACTGGCGGGCGCGCACGGCGCGCGGCGAGGCGAGGAGCGTGCGCGAATGAAGGTCGGCCTGCACATCTCGGACTTCACCTGGGACGGCGGCGCGCCTGCGCTAACGGGCCACCTCGGCGAGATAGCTAGCCGCGCTGACGAGATGGGCGTGGACCGGATCAGCGTCATGGATCACGTGTGGCAGATCGGGCACCTCGGCCCGCCGGAGCACGAGATGCTCGAGGCCTACACGACACTCGGCTGGCTGGCTGCCAGGACGCAGCGGGTCAAGCTGCTCACTGTCGTCACCGCGTGCGTCTACCGCGTGCCGGGCCTGCTGGCCAAGGAGGTGACGACGCTCGATGTCCTTTCCGGCGGGCGGGCCATGCTGGGCATCGGCGCGGCGTGGAACGCGGAAGAGGCGCGCGGCCTCGGCCTGTTCTTCCCGCCGCTGGCCGAGCGATACGAGCGCCTCGAGGAGGCGCTGCAGATCTGCCTGCAGATGTGGAGCGGGGAAGACGGCCCGTTCGACGGCAAGCACTATCAGCTCGAGCGGACGCTGAACTCGCCGCAGTCGCTCAGCCGGCCGCATCCGCCGATCCTCATCGGCGGGTCCGGCGAGCGCAAGACGCTGCGGCTGGTCGCGAAGTACGCCGACGCCTGCAACATCTTCGATACTCCGGAGACGGCGCATAAGCTCGACGTTCTGCGCGAGCACTGTACGCGTGAGGGCCGCGACTACGACGAGATCGAGAAGACCGCTCAGGTGCGTTTCGACCTCGGCGACAACGGAGAGCGGGTAGCGCAGACGGTCGAGCACCTGCACGAGCTGGCCGAGCTGGGATTCACCGTCGCGCACGGCACGCTGATCAACGCGAGCTCACCGCGCGCGCTCGACTTCCTCGGCGAGCGAGTGATCCCGGCGATCGCGACCTTCTGATCCCGGCGTTCTGACCCCGGCCTGCCGGCGCCGATGACGGCCTCGTTCACCGCGCGTCCACCGCGGCAGCCTGCTCGTTCACCGCGCAGTCACCGGGCGGGGCGTATAAAGAAGCTGGTGCTGCCTGCGGGCGCCCGAGACGGCGGGCATGGCCGACGCTGGCCACGCGCCGCCGACCGCCGGGCAGCGAGCCGACCGGAGGTGCTCTGATGCACGGGCTTGAGCCTCGGGTTGCCGTTCCCGGCAGCGACGCTCTCATATCCGGGGACGGATCGTTCCGCCGGATTCTCGTTCCGATTCGCACAGTCAGGGACGCCGTCGACACCCTCGACGTAGCGGCTCGCGCCTGCTCTTCGATGAAGGGCATGCTGCGGCTGGTCCACGTGCGCGTCTTTGACCCGCCGATGCGCGGCACCGGGAGGTTCTACCCCGAGACCGTCGCCCAGGCAGCCGCTGTCGCCGATGAGGCGCTGCCGCTGATGTGGGGTTACGGGCTGGTGGCGTCGACCTCGGTCATCGAGGCGCAGCGAGGCGAGATCGCGTCCGCCATCGCACGCCACGCAGCCGCCTGGCGCGCTGACCTTATCGTCATGACCAGACGACCCAGCTCGGCATTCTGGCGCTTTGTGATGGGCAGCATCCCCGACCAGGTCATGCGGCAGGCGGCGTGCCCGGTCCTTGCGGTGCATCCGAAGTCAGCCAGGAAGCGGCCTGCACTCGGCTGACGACACGGGTCGGCTACCGGGCCCGCTCAGATGCGCTGCTGCGTCGCGGGATCAGGAAGTCCGTCGAAGTACTGGTCAAGCACTGCCCGGAAGACGCCGGTGCCCGGATCAGCGGCCGCGAACAAGGTCATGCAGGAGCGGAGCTTCATTGCGTCGAGACCGCCGAAGATCTGCTCGGCGCTGCGGCCGGCCTGACCGGCGAGGATTCCGGCGCACGCAGTCAGTCGCGGGCCCAGCACGGGATGGGCCAGGTAGGCCCTGGCCTCGTCAACCGAGCTGATCGCGTAACGCTGCGCGGTCGGGCTGCGGCCGAGTCCGGCGATCTGCGGGAACACGAACCAGATCCAGTGGCCGGTCTTGCGGCCGCGGCGCAGTTCCTCGACCGCTTCCAGGTAGCTACCGCCAGAGTCTTGCGCCAGCACGAACCGCTCGAGGTCGATCGGGTCGGCCGTGGTCATCGCATGCCTCCTCGCCCCGGCTCGGTCATCAGCTTTTCTTTTCCTGATGTCGCCGGTCATAGTCTCCGCCAGCGACTTCCGCGGGTCCCCGGCGGCTCCGGCGCGCGGCCGGGTCGGCCATCCTGGGGAGATGGACGGGCCCGAGGCAGTCATCCGGTTTGCGCCGGAACTGCGGCTGTTCCTGCGCCCCGGCAACCGCGCCGGTGCTGTCACCGTGGTCTGCGACGGCGTCTCCTCGCTG
>Ga0335075_10013387_pt1 | contig 12349 bp, 13 predicted proteins | sample Lox_Sample_24_FD_206723 | JGI IMG/M metagenome (GOLD analysis project Ga0335075, IMG submission 206723) | Soil microbial communities from Loxahatchee National Wildlife Refuge, Florida, United States - Lox_Sample_2.4 | ecosystem: Environmental > Terrestrial > Soil > Wetlands | place: USA... | reverse complement strand
ATCCCAGGCGATCTGGTTCTGGATCCCTTTGCGGGCTTTGGCACGACGCCTTATGTCGCTTGTCAGCTGGATCGCCGGGCGGTGGCCGTCGAACTCTTGCCCGATCGGGCCGCTTATATTCGGCGTCGGCTGTCTGATGCCGCTCAGGTCATAACTGCTGATGCCCGCGAGCTTGCCTCCCACGTCACGACGCCAGTGGATCTGTGCTTCACATCGCCCCCGTACATGACTGCCACAGGCCACCCTGAGAATCCTCTTACTGGCTACTCGACAATGGACGGCGACTACCAGACGTACCTGTGCGAGATCGAGCGCGTCTTCGCGGCAGTCGCCAGCCTCCTGCAGCCTGCGGCCCATGCCGTTGTCAATGTTGCGAATCTTGTCTCAGATGGCGTGATCACCCCACTGGCCTGGGACATTGCCCGCAGGGTGTCGCGTCACCTGACTTTGCGGCAAGAGGTGTTCATCTGCTGGGACCAGCAGCCACCAGCACTGAGCGGTGACTACTGCCTCGTGTTTCAGAAGCCTCGCTAGCGCCGAGGCGATCAGACCGCCGGAGAGCGCTTCAGGCCTCACGAGAAGCCGCGGTCAGGGGAGGGCCGCTTCTGGATCTTGGGACTGAGGGTCATTGTCTGACCCCCAGTTGCGTACCTCCACGAGAGCGAGCACCGCGATTGCCAGCAGCGCGAGCCAGCTCACGTAGTACCACACGTCGAGGTGCAGGAAATTCGGCCGGAAGACGTACCAGCCGAGCAGCAGAGCCGCAGCTTCCGGCAGCCACGCCACCACCAAAGCGGTGGCCATCCGGCCATAGGCCAGGCCGGTTACCACCAACGGCACCGCAAGTAGTACCAGTGTGCAGACTGCTGCCGCATTTTCGCCGCCGGCGTTCCCCGCGAAGATCGTCTCGATCGGACCGCCAGTGACATAGACGGGACTTGGGGTCGACAGCGCGGCGAGCACGAGACCGGCAACTGTCCACACCGCCGCCCGTCTGCGCGAGACGGTGCCCGAGATGCCGATCATGACAGCCGTGATAGTCGCCGAGATAATCACGGACACGCCGGCACACAACAGAAGGAGCAGGGAGACGGCTAGGGCCAGGCCGTGGTGCCCTTCCGGTATCTGAAGCGCATTCGCGGCCAACGCCGTGCAGCTAGCGAATACTGCAGCGGGTCCCGTGCTAGTCGGGGGCCGCCGTGCCAAACATAGTCCCCCTGCGACAGCTGGGGGCAAGGCAATGGCAAGCCAGGGCAGCCAACCGGGGCCCGCGATTCTGATTTCGGTTGCCATCCAGACGGCGACGGCGCCTGTCAGCAGTGCACCCCAGCCACTGGCTGTGACCAGACTCTGGCGCGGACGCACATGACCACGCGGTCCGAGAGATGCCTGCCCCGACTTGGGGTCTGCGCTCACCGCGCCTGGCCTCCTGCCCCCGCCGCACTTGGCCCGCTGCCAGTACCTGCAGCGCAACAATACTGTGCGAAATCGTCAGCTTACGGCCATTACGTAGCTTGTTGCCAGGGTTTATAGCTGTTGATTTCTACTCAAGCAGAGCCACGCTGGCACCCGACGAACACGATCGCGACCGCGACTCGCTCAGCATCGCTATCTGTCGCTCATGGACGGATGCCCGCCGCGCCTTGTCTGCCTCGCGTAATGTGCCGCGCGACGTTGTCCAGCACAACCATGAACTGCGCCATCGACAACGACACCTGTACGCGAACCCGGCACGCGGCCCACCCGCAAGGGCGTGGGCCAGGCGGTCACCCGGCGGCCTGGTCTCCGCATCCCCTGGATCGGCTGGCGGGTCGCTGAGACCTGATCACCGGGACCCGGGACGGGCATAGCGGGACCTTACCCGGCGCCCGCGCAGCGGGCGATCTCCGATCCTGAGGTGTCAGCCGTATGTGGGGTGCTGCGGCCAGCCGAGGGGGGAGTCCTCCCAGTTCTCCTGGCGGCCGTACGGCGTGATGTCCAGGATGTTGTTGACGAACAGCAGCCGGTCCACGCCACGGGCAGTGGTGCCATACGTTCGGTAGACCTGTTCGCCGTCGCGCAGGAACACGTTCAGCATGAACAGGTCGTTGGCGCCGGTATCGCGGGCGAACGTCGTCCCGCGTGACGACACGAACGGCATCGTCCAGCCCATCTTCGTCTTATAGGACTCGATCTGGGCCAGCGGAATGTTGGACACGGTCACCCAGCTGACGCCATAGTCGGCAAGGTTGGCCAGGTCGGTGACGCTGTTGGTGAAGTGGGTGCACCCAGGGCAGAACTTGTCGGGCCCGTCGTCCATGAACTGGTAGACGACGAGCTGGCCGCGCCCATCGAACAGGTCGAGCAGGGTCTTGCTGCCTTCTGGGGTGTCGAATACATACTTTGCCGCGTCGAACCTGACCATCGGCAGCCGCCGGCGGCGTGCGGCGAGTGCGTCGAGCGCCCTGGTCGCATCCTTCTCGGCCTTGAGCAGGTCGTCACGGGCCTGCTGCCATTCCTCGGCTGACACGATCTGCGGTATCGCAGTCATCGATTCACTCCCTGCGCTGTCGTCTGCTATCCGTAACGGTCGCCGTACCGTCACCCGTAAGGCCGGCGAGGCTGCCCGCTGTCAGATGAGACGCTGCCGCACGCCGGAACTAATCGGAGAAGCCGCGGCTAATACGCATCGGGAGAACCGCGGGGCTGGGCCAGGACAGAGGAACACCTCGTCAGTGGGTGCCTGCCCTGGCTGGAGATTTCATCTGCCGCATCGTCACCTTCGTGGGACGCTGTGCGCGTGGTAGCCCCGCCACCGGCAGGCGCCGGTCAGTCCCGGTTCACGAGGCGCCTGCGACTCGAGCCGATCGGCCCGGCCAACGCTGCTGACCTCTGGCTTGTGCATAACGACGACCAGGTGTCGTATTGGTACGGCAACGACAAGCCGAACATGGAGCAGGCGGAGCAGCGGGCGCGGTTCATTGGCGAGTCGTGGCGCTTGCACGGTGTCCACAAGTGGATTGCCTACGACCGCGTGACCGGAGAAGTTGTCGGTCGTGGCGGATTGTCGCGCACGCCAGTTGACGACGACTGGGGCCAGATCTACGCCCTGCTTCCTGCGGAGCCATGGGTGCGCGTTGCGCACGAGATGGGCAGCCCATTCCTCGCGCACGCGAACTGGCTCGAGATCGGATGGGCACTGCGGCGCGAGTTCTGGGGGCGCGGCTACGCGTCTGAGATCGGCCGCGCCGGGCTGGAGTTTGCATTCGACGTCCTCGAGGTGCAAGCCGTGGTGTCGTGTACGGTCCGTCACAACGTGCGCTCACGCGATGTCATGGAACGCATTGGCATGCGGTACGCGGGTGAAATACGCAGTCGCGGCAGTGTTGAAGGGGCTGAGGGAGAGCAGGACGACGCGCCGTTCGTGGTCTGTGCGCTGCTGCGAAGAGACTGGGACAGGTTTTGCTCGACGCGATGACGCTCCCGCTCGGGTCGAACCGCCCTATCTAGGCACCTGACCGCCCGAGCTCGGTTACCGCGCGAGGACGAGCCACTGGCAGGCTCTTGTCGAGTTTCTAACTGACATCTAACATATCAGTTGTGCCGCCGACATTGCCTCGTGTGGAACGTACGCTGCTGCGCGACACGGCCTACGAAGCGATCCGCGATGCGATCGTGCGCGGAGACATGCCTCCTGGGGCGGCAATGAGCAACGCGGCCGTGGCCGACCAGCTCGGGCTGTCACGTGCACCGGTGCGCGATGCGCTGGCGCGACTCGCTGACGAGGGGCTGGTGGAGACAAAGCCGCAAAGCTATACCCGGGTGACGCCGCTGGTGCCGAAAGAGGTGCGGGACGCCGCCGCCGTAGTCGGCGTGGTGCACGAACTGGCCACGCGCACTGCCGTCCCGCTACTGACGGCCGGGCATCTCGATGCGATGCGTGAGGCGAACCGCCGGTTCGAGGTGGCTACCCGGGCTGGGAACGTCGACGCGGCGATGGACTTCGATGACGAGCTGCACGGTGTGATCGTGGGCGCGTGCGGGAACAGGGCGGTTGCCGCCACGATCGAGCGTTACACGCCGCTCATCCGTCGGCTGGAACGGCGCCAGTTCAGCCCGGCCCGAGCCCGGCGCTCTGTGCAGCGTCACGATGAGCTGATCGCCGCGTGCGCCGCAGGTGACGTCGATGAGGCAGTTCAGGTCACGCTGCGGATCTGGCGAAGCCTTGAAGACCTGGCCGATGACCTGTCTGCTCGCTAGCTCCTGGAGGTGCCCATGTCGATCGACTCATTCGAGCGATATCCGCTGCTGTTCGGCCCTTCGCCGACGCATCGGCTCGACCGGCTGACGAAGCACCTCGGCGGTGCGTCGATCTGGGCTAAGCGCGAGGACTGCAACTCGGGCATCGCTTTCGGCGGCAACAAGGTCCGCAAGCTGGAGTACCTCGTCGCCGATGCACTGGCCAAAGGCTGTGACACTCTCGTGTCGATTGGCGGTGTCCAGTCCAACCACACCCGCCAGGTCGCCGCGGTGGCCGCTAGGGTCGGCCTGAGCTGCGTGCTCATTCAGGAAAGCTGGGTCGACTGGCCCGATTCGGTCTACGACAAGGTCGGCAACATCTTGATCAGCCGACTCGCCGGAGCGGACGTCCGGCTTGTCCGCGCCGCGTTCGGAATCGGCTTCAAGGAGAGCTGGGAGCAGACGCTACGCGAGATCGAAGCGTCCGGCGGGCGGCCGTACGCGATCCCGGCCGGCGCCTCTGACCATCCCCTTGGCGGCCTCGGGTTCGCCCGTTGGGCCTACGAGGTCGCCGAGCAAGAACGCCAGCTTGGGGTCTTTTTCGACACTGTCCTCGTATGCTCGGTCACCGGCAGCACCCAGGCCGGGATGGTGGCTGGCTTCGCTGCACTCCCAGACGCCGACAGCCGACCGCGGCGCGTGCTCGGCATCGACGCGTCGGCAAAGCCAGCGCAGACCCGCGACCAGATCAGCCGCATCGCACGACAGACCGCGAAGCTTATCGGTGTCCAGCGAGAGCTCGCCGACGACGACATCCACCTCGACGAGCGCTACCATGCCGGCACCTACGGCATCCCTGACGACGCCACCCTCGACGCGATGCGGCTCGCTGCGCGCACCGAGGGCATGGTCACCGATCCGGTCTATGAGGGTAAGTCCATGGCAGCCCTCGTCGATCTAGTAGGCCGCCGAGAGATCCCTCCTGATGCCACCGTGCTATACGCCCATCTGGGCGGACAGCCCGCAATCAACGCATACAGCGCCCTGTTCTCCTGAACCGCGCTTCTAGCCAGCTCAGCGCCAGCACACTCGGCTTGCGGGCAGGTTCTGCTAGCCGTCAGGCTCGGAGGTAGGTGAGGACGGCGAGCACCCGGCGGTGCTGGGCGTCGCCGGGAGGCAGACCGAGCTTGGCGCGGTCGCGGGCGCGGCTCGCGGCGCGGTGGCCGATCGTCGCGTGGGTCATTACAGGCTCCCCGAGTAGTCGGTGACGCCGCCAGTCATCCGGAAGAACGCAGCTTCCAGCGAGCCGGCCCGTGCCAACAGCCTGGCGACCGTGGTCTGCGCGAGAAGCCGGCCCTGGCCGATCACGATCAGCGCGTCCGCGGTGTGTTCGATCTCGCTGATCAGGTGGCTGGAGACCAGCACGGCCCTGTTCGGCGAGGTTCTTCATCAGGTTGCGGATCCACCGGATGCCTTCGGGGTCGAGGCCGTTGGCCGGCTCGTCGAACAGCAGGACTTGCGGGTCGCCGAGCAGGGCGGCGGCGATGCCCAGCCGCTGGGACATGCCGAGTGAGAACTTCCCTGCGCGGCGGTCGGCGGCCCTCTCGATGCCGGTGATGGCGAGCACTTCGTCGACCCGCTGCCGGCCGATAGCGTTGCTTGCGGCCAGCGCGGTTAGGTGGGCGCGGGCGGTGCGAGGAATCCGGTGACCGTGCCGGGGCGCGCTTCGAAGCTCAAGTTGTCCACCGCGAGCGTGGACCGGTATCGCTTGACGAGGCCATGTGCCTCGATCATCGGAACCTCCAGTGGCAGTCCTGTCGTGGCTGGTTCTTCCAGCTGGCGTGACCGGCGCGATGGCGGGAACGCGCCGTCGCCCGCGCCTGCAGTCGACGCTACGAACTGGACATCTGCCGGGGAATGCGGCACGCGCACCCGTCTTCTGGGTGTGGCTAGCCACAGGGTTCCGCGTGATCGTCACCAGCCACCCGGCTGAACGCGCCGGGCGACCGCTCACGTCATCAGTCGAGATTCGGCCAGTCAAGGAGCTGCGGGACGAGCTCGGTGGCGCCCTCGATACGCAGTTCCCCGATCGGGGCGCGCCGGTAGAAGGCGAGAACCATATCGCTCGGGTCAGCGGTGACCGTAGCAGTCGGCTTCGCGCTGCCGTGCTCGTCTCCGAGTAGCACCGTCACCGCGGGCGTCTCAAGGTCCAGCACCCAGCTTCCGCCCGCACCCGTCTCCAGCACGACGGTGCCTGGATCGTATGGCCATGGGCCGTTGGTGAGCAGCTCGACGGTGAGGTACTCACCGACGCCGTCGGCCGCGACAGCGGCCGGGAGAGGTTGAGCCTTGCCTGCCGCCTGCTGCGCGTCGAATGCGTGTACAGCCGCCTCCTGGACCTGATGCCTGCCGACGGCACCGGAGGTCATGGGTGCGCCGGACGCCTCCCACCACGTCCAGCACATGCGGTCGGGTCCGGCGTTCCGCAATTCAAGCACCAGCCGGTCCGTGGCATCGGCTGACCAGGCGAGCAGGTCACCCTGCGGAGAGGTGTCGCCGACGACGTCGGGAGCAGGAGGGCTCGCCGCCTCACCGGCGCCGACGACAGCAGTCCAGAACAACTGCACCTCGCCTACATGAGCGACCAGGTCTGCGACTGTCCAGTCCGGGCAGCCGGGAACCTGCGCATCGAATCCCGCATCGGCCGCAGCCGATCGCAGCGCCTTGGAGCGGTCCTCGATCAGGTCGAGCATGGCGGCAAAGCTCAGTTTCTCCATGCGAGCGTTCTAGCACGGGCCACTGACAGACGGTCAGGCACCCGCCGCTCTTTGATCTGCGGCTTCAGATCGCCTAAACCGTGCGAAACGACTAACGGAGGCAACAGCCGGCCTGGACCCGGAACCCGCCATTAGCTGGCCATTTTCGGCGCTAAGCCAGATTGGCCAGTGTTTATGCAGGTCATGCACGGTGCGTTCAGTGGGAATCTCGGTACCAAATGCGCTATACAAGTCTTGGCGCGAGGGAGCGAGATGCGGTCACCAGAGCAGCACCCCGCTCTGCCCGGTCGTGCGGCCGTGCAGGGCTGGCTAACCCGCCTTCGCCAGTTCATCGGCACCGCGCCTTGGCCGGTTAAGTTTCTGCTGATCGTCGCGCTCTGCCTCCTTGCCGTTCCGCTTGCCACTATCGGGCTATTCGCCGGGCTGATCTACGCGCCATACGCACTGTGGACGGGCGAGCGATCCCCGCTGGCCACGGCCTCGGTGGCGCTCTGGGGGGTTGCCCTGGTGGCCGCCAGGACGCACGGGCTGGCTGGTCCGCGCTACCTGCTCCTGCTGCTGCCGCCGGTGGTCGCCATCCTGGCGCACGTCGGGGTACTCGGGCGCTGGTCGGTGCCGTGCCGCACGACCGGCTGGGCTCTGCTCTGGTCGTTGCCGGTCGGCGTCGTCATCACCACTCTCAGGACCTGGCACAGCCAGGTGCTCCTAGGCCCTGCTACCGCATGGCTGATCGCGCTGGTAGTGCTGGGCTGGCGGGTCGCCAAGGCGATGCAAGGCGGCCGGGAGTACGGCCGTATGACAGGGCTCAGTGCCTCGCCCGCGCCGTATGCTATGGCCTCCGCCAGGCCGGGGCCGGCCGGCTCAAGCGGAGCTGGCCTCGCGGCCGGACCTGACCCTGGGTCTGGCACGGGGATGGCAAGCCCGCCCGGAGCGGGAGCAGCTACACCTGCAGCTCCGCTGCCTGCGGCTGGCGCGATGCGGCCTGTCCGGGCAGGCACGGTCCAGGCTGCCCAGACTGCCGGGGGAGGGCGTAACCTCGATCGCGGCCAGCAGGCACGCGCGGCACAGCAGGCGACTCAGTGGCCGCACATCACAGTCGATGACGCAATGGCTGAGCTCACAGCGATGGTCGGCCTCACTGCCGTCAAGGACCAGATCCGCTCGATGACAGCTTCGGTGGAGGCTGCCCGCCGACGCGCCATCGCGGGCCATGGCGCCGAGAAGCCGATGCAGCACTTCGTGTTCCTCGGTCCGCCCGGCACTGGCAAGACAGCGGTCGCGCGCATCGTCGCCAAGATCTTCTACGCGTTCGGCCTGCTGGACTCGCCTGCCGTCGTCGAAGCTCAGCGCGCCGACCTGGTCGGGGAGTACCTGGGCGCAACGGCGATCAAGACCAACCAGCTGATCGACTCGGCGCTCGGCGGCGTGCTGTTCATCGATGAGGCCTACAGCCTCGTGAACGAGAGCGACGGCCAGGGCGACCGGTTCGGCAACGAGGCCGTCCAGGCGCTGCTTAAGCGGGCCGAAGACGACCGGGAGAACCTCATCATCATCCTGGCCGGATATGAGCGGCAGATGGATGCGTTCCTGTCCGGCAATCCTGGGCTCAATTCGCGGTTCGGGATCCGGGTCAAGTTCCCGACCTACTCACCGGCCGAACTCATGGCACTGACCGAGCACGCGCTCGCGGCCAGGAGCGAGCTGCTCGACCCTGACGCACGTCCCGTGCTGCGCGAGATCTTCGACGAAGTCGGCCGCCGCCGCCTCGCCGACGAGCTCGGCAACGGCCGGTTCGTCCGCAGCCTGCTAGCCAGGGCCGGCCAGCAGCGGGATGTGCGCGTGATGGCAGGGCCGGCCGAGCCGACCCCCACCGAGCTGGTGACGCTGCGCGGTGAGGACGTGCAGCTGGCCTACGCCGAGCTGACGACGAGGTTCCGGGGCTACACCGACACGCCAACGGTGGACGGCGCGCTAGCCGAGCTGGACGCGCTCGTCGGTCTGGAACCAGTCAAGCGCCAGGTGCACGAGATCGTCGCACAGCTGCAAGTGGCCAGGCTCAGGGACCGGCAAGGGCTGGCCAGCCAGCCACCGTCGAGGCACTTTGTCTTCACCGGCCCGCCCGGGACCGGGAAGACCACCGTGGCCCGCATCATCGGCCGGATCTTCGCCGCGCTCGGCCTCCTCGTACGGCCGGAGGTCATCGAGGCTCACCGCGGCGACCTGGTCGGCGAGCATCTTGGCTCGACTGCCATCAAGACCTCGAAGCTGATCGACTCCGCCATGGGCGGCGTGCTGTTCATCGACGAGGCCTACGCCCTGCACAACGAGGCTTACTCGGGCGGTGACGCCTTCGGATCCGAGGCCGTCGCGACCCTGCTCAAGCGCGCCGAGGACGACCGGGAACGCCTCGTCATCGTGCTGGCGGGCTACACCGACGACATGGACAGGCTGCTGCGCAGCAATCCGGGCCTGGCGTCCAGGTTCAGCACGAGGATCACGTTTCCCAGCTACACCGCCGCTGAGCTCAGCGAGATTGCCCAGGTCATCGCGACGAAGGCAGGCGACGCTTTCGACGCCGACGCGCTGCCAGTGCTGCATTCGATCTTCATGCAGGCTGTCGAGAACGGCCGCATCGACGTGCTGGGGAACGGCCGGTTCGCCCGCTCTCTCTTCGAGCGCGCCTGTGCCTCACGGGACGTGCGGGTCTCGCTGCAAGGGGACCAGGCCACCGCCGCGGACCTGACCACGGTGCTCGCGGCTGACCTGCTCACCGCCTACCGCGAGCTGGCCGGCTAGCCCCTGATCGTGATCACGCAAACGGCGCGAGCGTCACGCCCGCCTGCTCCAGCGCAGCACGCACAGCGCTAGCCAGGGCTACCGCGCCCGGCGTGTCGCCATGCAGGCAGATGGAGCGCGGGCTGATTTCCAGCGCGGCGCCAGACACGGTCGCAACTGTGCCGTGCACAGCCATGGCGACCGCCCGGCCGGCGACGGTCTCCGGATCGGTGAGCACCGCGCCGGGCTCGCCGCGTGGCACCAGCGACCCGTCGTCGCAGTAGGCGCGGTCAGCGAACGCCTCCGTCACCGCCGGCACCATTAGCTCGGTCACTGCCGTCTCCAGCGCCGAGCCGGGCAGGGTGAGCACCGGCAGCCGCGGGCTGAAGGCGCAGACCGCCTTCGCGATGGCAGCGGCCTGCTCGGGGTCGCGGGCGGCGCGGTTGTACAGGGCGCCATGCGGCTTGACGTAGCCGACCCGGCCGCCTTCCGCCCTGGCGATCCCGTCCACTGCAGCTAGCTGGTAGAGGACCTCGGCGGCAAGCTCGTCAGGCGGCACTACCATTTCCCGGCGGCCGAAGCCCGCCAGGTCGCGGTAGGAGACCTGAGCGCCGATCGCAACCCCGCGGGCAACCGCGGTCGCGCACGCGCGCCTGATTGTGAGCGGGTCTCCGGCGTGGAATCCGCAGGCAACGTTCGCGCTGGTGACTATCGCCAGCAGCGCATCGTCGTCGCCGAGCCGCCAGGCGCCGAAGCTCTCGGCGAGATCTGCATTGAGGTCGACGACCGCGGGCGGGCTGCCCGCACGGGCGCTACCGTCAGCCGCGGGTGCCACCGGTACCGGGCTCCTCGGGTGGCAGGTTGGCCAGCGCCGCCGCAATGTCGGCTTCGCGCGGACCTGCTGTCCTGACTGTACCGATCAGCAGGTGCAGCACCTCGTGCCGGTCCTCGCCCAGGTCGAGCAGGCGCTGGGCCGCTTCCCACAACTCGGGCGGCTCGCCACGCCACAGCCGGTCGGCCAGCGCGATGTGCCGGTCCAGGTGCTCCGCGCTGACCTGGTAGGCGGCATCTGCGTGCTGGCCTTTCGCATCGTCATGATCGGCCGCGAGCAGGGTGCGCCGGTCCGCGTGGGTGGCCGGGCTTAGCGTCCTCAGGTTGATGCCGCGGTAGGTGCCGCGCAGGAGCGGGAAGGCGAAAAGGCGGCGGGCCAGCGCTTCCAGGTCCCCGTCGGGCAGCAGCCGGGCGATCATGTCCGCATCGAGACCGAACGAAGCAGGATCGCGATATGCCGTCGGGAACGTGCGCATCGCGTCGAACACCGCTTCCAGCGTGGCCGCCACGGCGCTGGTGTCCAGGCCGGACTTCGGGCCAGCCCACCGTGCCCACGCGAGCAGCACGTGCGGCATCGCCTCCTGGTCGGCACGCGACAGCACGACCTTGCGGGGCAGCCAGTCAAGCAGGAAGGTCTCGGCCTTGGCCGGACTGACCCGCAGCGGCCGGCCGAAGTCGCGGTCGCAGCCATATTCCACGATGTGGTCAGCGCACCTGCTGGCAGCCTGCCGGTCGGACAGGTCTTCTGCCTCGTCAGATGCCAGGAACTCGGCGACCAGCATGGCTTGCCGGTCCTTGCGCCAGACCGCCCGCCGGGCTGCCGCAGTGATAGCGGGGGCGGCTGGCGCAGAGTCGAGACTGGCCGTTCCGGACGGCAAGACCGGGGGGAGCGTACGGACCCTGGCCCTGATGAACGCGTGATAGGAGGGGAACGAGGCACTGACCGCGGGATCGGTCGCATTCTCGGTCGCGGCGAGAGCGGCTGCGAGGATCCTGCGGGCCAGCGGCGCGTCGACCTGACTGAAGGACTGGCCAGTGGATTCGGCGTCCCGGCAGTAGTCAAGCAGCTTGCCGACCTGCGACGTCACCCAGCCATCGCGGGCGAGGCCGCCAGCGTTGTAGTCGACTACGACGACCAGTGCGTGCTGCTCCTGGCCTGCGTAGCTGAAGACGCACACCACCTCGTCGCGGTCGCCGAAGACGTCGGAGTTGACGTAGCACTCCGCGGCCTCGACCGCGCCGACGTGCTCAGCCCAGGCAGGACGGGCCACTCCCTGGTCCATCAGCCTGAGCGCAGCGCGTTCCGCCTGAATCGCCTGTCGGGAGGTGCCCAGGCAGGCGATCCCGGATAGGAGCGCCAGCGCTGCCGGGCTGCCCTGCTCAGCGGCATAGCCGACTAGGCCCTCGCCGACAAGTTCCTCGATCTCTGCCCGGCGCCGCGCGTTACGTGCCCCGCGGCCCTGCTGTCCCCACCAGGTCCCGAGCAGTTCGCTGACCATCAGCTCGGCGTCCAGCGGGCTGCGCACGGCCAGCAACTCGCGTGCGGCGCGCAGCATCTCGGCGAAGAGGGCATTCGGCGGCGGGCCGGCCAGCCCGGCAATACCAGCCCGGCGGCCGCCGGCGGCGCCCTGATGCCCCCTGTCGCCCGCTGGTTCTCGGCGTCGGCTCTGGGGGGTCACTCTTCTAGCTTGTCAGATTTCGGGAGCAGGTACGCCCTGCCTCGCCATCCTCAGTGCCCGATTCTTGGC
>Ga0335075_10013386_pt1 | contig 12349 bp, 13 predicted proteins | sample Lox_Sample_24_FD_206723 | JGI IMG/M metagenome (GOLD analysis project Ga0335075, IMG submission 206723) | Soil microbial communities from Loxahatchee National Wildlife Refuge, Florida, United States - Lox_Sample_2.4 | ecosystem: Environmental > Terrestrial > Soil > Wetlands | place: USA... | reverse complement strand
TGCACCCGGTCAACCTGGGCAAGCTGGTGCTGGGCGAGAACGGGCCGCTGCCGTGCACGCCACACGGCATCGTGGTGCTGCTGCGCCGTTACGGCGTCGAAATCGCGGGCGCGGACGTCACCGTCGTAGGCCGCGGCATCACCGTGGGCCGGGCGCTGGGGCTGCTGCTGACGAGGCGGTCCGAGAACGCGACCGTGACGCTCTGCCACACCGGGACGAAGGACCTCGCCGCGCACACCCGGGGTGCCGACATCGTCGTGGTCGCGGCGGGCCGGCCGGGGCTGCTGACCGCCGGCATGGTGCGCCCGGGCGCGGCCGTGCTCGACGTGGGGATCACGCGGACCGACGCCGGCCTGGTCGGTGACGTCGCGCCCGACGTGGCCTCGGTGGCCGGCTGGATCGCTCCGATGCCGGGTGGGGTAGGGCCCATGACCCGGGCGATGCTGCTCGCTAATGTGGTTGAGGCGGCTGAAAAGAGTCTTGCTACTAGCGAGTAACATACACTCGTGCCTGGGAGAGTCATCACGCGGAAGGGGCAGCGTTGTCCATGAACATCGTCGTCTGTGTCAAGCAGGTGCCGGACACGGCCGTGGAGCGCACGCTTCGGGCGGGTGAGGGCACGCTGGACCGGGAAACGCCGGACGGGCTGATCAATGAGCTGGATGAGTACGCGATCGAGGAGGGCCTGAAGATCGCTGAGGCGCATGGCGGTGAGGTGACGATCTTGTCGATGGGCCCGGCCAAGGCGTCGGAGTCGATCCGCAAGGCGCTGTCGATGGGCGCGGACAAGGCGGTGCACGTCAGCGACGAGGCGCTCGCCGGGTCGGATGCGCTGGCGACGTCGCTGGTGCTGGCCGGGGCGCTGAGGCAGACCGGGTTTGATCTGGTGATCTTGGGGTCGGAGTCGACCGATGCGCGGACCGGGGTGGTGCCGGCGATGCTGGCTGAGCGGCTGGGGGTGCCGCAGCTGACGCTGGCCTCGACGGTGGACGTTGATGGCGAGTCGGTGACGGTGCGGCGGGTGACCGACGACGGCTATGCGACGGTGACGGGGTCGCTGCCGGCGGTGGTGAGCGTGGTGGAGAAGATCAACGAGCCGCGGTATCCGTCGTTCAAGGGGATCATGGCGGCGAAGAAGAAGCCGGTGCAGACCCTGACCCTGGCCGACCTGTCCATCGACCCGGACGCGGTCGGGCTGGCCGGGTCGTGGACCGCCGTGACGGACTTCGCCGCCAAACCGCCGCGCGCGGCGGGCACGGTCGTGAAGGACGAAGGGGACGGCGGCACGAAGGTGGCCGCGTTCCTGGCCGAGCGGAAGTTCATCTGAGGAGAGCTGGATCATGGCTGAGGTACTGGTTCTCGCGGAGCACACCGCTGACGGCGAGGTCAAGAAGGTCACCGTCGAACTGCTGACCGCCGCCCGGCGGCTCGGGTCCCCGTCGGTGGTGTGGACCGGCCCCGGCGCGGACGCTGCCAGGGAGCGGCTGGCGGAGTTCGGCGCGGAAACGGTGTACGTGGCGGACTCGTCCGACCTTGCGGATTACACCGTCGCGCCGGCGGCGGAGTTGCTGGCGCGGCTGGTGGCCGAGAAGGCTCCCGCCGCCGTGCTGGTGGCCGGGACCACCGAGGGCAAGGAGATCGCCGGCCGGCTGGCGGTCAAGACCAGCTCCGGGGTGCTCACCGACGCGGTCAACGTCACCGCCGGCGAGGACGGGACGCCGGTCGCCGAGCAGCCCAACTTCGGCGGCGCGATCACCGTGCACTCCCGCGTCACCAAGGGCACCCCGGTCATCGCGGTCCGCCCCAACGCGGTCACCGCCGAGCCCGCGCCCGGCGCCGCCGAGATCGTCGCGGTCGCGTTCGCCGCCTCCGACGCGGCCAAGACCGCGAAGGTCACCGACCGGGCCGTGGCGGAAAAGGGCGAGCGCCCGGACCTGACCGAAGCCCAGATCGTGGTCTCCGGCGGCCGCGGCACCGGATCAGCCGACGGCTTCAAGATCATCGAGCAGCTCGCCGACTCCCTCGGCGCCGCCGTCGGCGCCTCCCGGGCGGTCACCGACGCCGGCTGGTACCCCCACCAGTTCCAGGTCGGCCAGACCGGCAAGACCGTCTCCCCCCAGCTGTACGTGGCCGTCGGGATCTCCGGCGCCATCCAGCACCGGGCCGGCATGCAGACCTCCAAAACCATCATCGCCATCAACAAAGACCCCGAAGCCCCCATCTTCGAGATCGCCGACCTCGGCGTCGTCGGCGACCTGTTCACCGTCGTACCCCAGCTCCTCGAAGAGGTGGGCAAGCGCAAGCAGCTGTGAGCGCGGTCCGCGGCGCTCGCGGCGGGGACTAGGCTAAAGCCGCCATGAGTAGAAGTCCGGTCGTATACCTCGACCATGCGGCGACGACGCCGATGCTGCCTGAGGCGATCGCCGCGATGACCGAGGAGCTCGGTCGGCTCGGCAACCCCTCGTCCCTGCACGACGCGGGGCGTCGTGCCCGCCGGGTGGTTGAGGAGTCGCGGGAGCAGATCGCCGAGGTTTTCGGTGCCCGGGCGAGCGAGGTCGTCTTCACCAGCGGCGGCACCGAGGCGGACAACCTCGCGGTGAAGGGCCTGTTCTGGGCGCGGCGCGCGGCTGATGACCGGCGCTGCCGGGTCCTGACAACCGCGGTGGAGCACCACGCGGTGCTCGACTCCGTGCGCTGGCTCGGCGACGCCGACGGCGCGTGCCCGGACTGGCTGGGCGTGGACGGCGCTGGGCTGGTCCGGCCGTCGGAGCTGCGGGAGGCGCTGATGCGCGACCCGGCCAGCGCGGCCGTGGTGAGCGTGATGTGGGCCAACAACGAGGTGGGCGCCGTGCAGCCGGTCGCGGCGCTGGCCGAGGTGGCGCACGAGTTCGGCGTCCCGTTCCACACCGACGCGGTGCAGGCGGCCGCGCAGCTGCCGGTCGACTTCGCCATATCCGGGGCCGACGCCATGACCGTCACCGGGCACAAGCTCGGCGGCCCGATCGGAGCCGGGGCGCTGATCCTGGGCCGTGGCGTGGCGCCGGTGCCGGTGATGCACGGCGGCGGTCAGGAACGCGACATCAGGTCGGGCACGCTGGACGCGCCCGCGATCCGGGCGTTCGCGGTCGCGGCGGTGGTCAGCGCGCAGCGGCGTGCCGCGGAGGCCACGCGGCTCGCGGCGCTGCGGGACGACCTCATCCGTCAGGTGGCCGCCGTCGTTCCCGACGCGATCCTCAACGGCCCGCCGCCAGGGCCGGAGCGGCTGCCGGCCAACGCGCACTTCTCCTTCCCCGGCTGCGAGGGCGACGCGCTGCTGCTGTTGCTTGACGCGCGCGGCATCGCCTGCTCGACTGGCTCGGCGTGCACCGCCGGGGTGGCGGAGCCGAGCCACGTGCTGCTCGCCATGGGCGCCGACGAGGAGCGCGCCCGGGGCTCGCTGCGCTTCTCCCTCGGGCACACGACCACCCAGGCCGACGTCGACGCCCTCGGTGCCGCCATCGGCGAGGCAGTCGCCCGCGCCCGCCGCGCCGCCGCCCGCTAGACCTTCCGTATCACCCAGGCGGGTCAAAAGGCCCACACGGAAACTCCTATGCGGCTATCCGTTCTGATTGACTTGGTTGCAAGGAACGTAGGGTGGTTGATACCTGGGGGTGGGGTTATGGTCGCGCAACCGATGTATCAGCAGATCGCAGAAGACCTACGACAGCAGATCGAATCAGGACAGCTGCCGCCAGGCAGTCAGCTACCGACTGAGCTTGAACTGCGTGATTACTACAACGCCTCTAGAAACACCATCAGGGACGCTATCAAGAGGCTTATCAGCCAGGGCCTAGTTGAGACCAGGCCAGGACAGGGCACCTTCGTTACCAGGAGGATCGACCCGTTCGTCACTACCCTGTCCTCCGTGCGCGGTGCACAGACCGCTGAGGGTCCCACTGATCCGGAAAGTGCCGCCTACCTGTCCGAGGTGGACAAGAGCCACCGCGAGGCCAGTGTCAGCGCCCCCGAAATTGAGATCCAGAATCCATCCGCTGAAGTCGCCCACCGGCTCCGTATTACGTCAAGCACACAGGTTGTGAGCAGGCATCAAAGGCGCTACATCGACGGAATCCCATGGTCTTTGCAGTCGTCCTTCTACCCTATGGATTTCGTCACTCAGGGAGCCACTCGCCTGCTCATGGCGCAGGACATCAGAACGGGAACCGTGCGTTACCTAGCCGAGACCATCGGCGTCAAGCAGGTCGGCTACCGAGACTGGATCACGGCGCGCGTTCCCGATGTCACCGAGCGGACCTTCTTCGCGATTAGCGATAACGCGACCGTCTTCGAGATCTTCCGGACCGGCTTCGACGAGAACGGCACACCCATGCGCGTCACGGTCACGGTGTTCCCCACTGACCGGACTCAGTTCATGGTCAATATCGGTGCTGTACCGGACCCTCAGTACAGCACTGACGGTCACGGGACGGACGATGCCGGCGTCTAATCAGCCGAACGCTCGGCGAAGGCTCACTCGGCAGACGGGTAACCTCGAAGTGTTATGGGGCTTCGGGTGCTTGCCGCCATGTCTGGCGGTGTCGATTCCGCTACGGCGGCGGCGCGTGCGGTCGACGCTGGTCACGAGGTGACTGGCGTCCATCTGGCGCTGTCGCAGAACCCTCAGTCGTACCGGACCGGCGCCCGCGGCTGCTGCACCCTGGAGGACGCCAGGGATGCGCGCCGCGCCGCCGACGTGATCGGCATCCCGTTCTACGTGTGGGATATGGCGGAACGGTTCTCTCGCGACGTGGTGGACGACTTCGTCGCTGAATACGCGGCCGGCCGGACGCCGAACCCGTGCCTGCGCTGTAACGAGAAGATCAAGTTCGCGGCGGTTCTGGACCGCGCGCTGGCGCTCGGCTTCGACGCGGTGTGCACCGGGCACTACGCCCGGATCGACTCAGCGACCGGCGCGCTTGGCCGTGCCGCCGATCCCGGCAAGGACCAGTCGTACGTGCTCGCCGTGCTGACCAGGGACCAGATCGCGCACGCCGTGTTCCCGCTCGGCGACACGCCCAAGTCCCAGGTCCGCGAAGAGGCCAGGGAGCGCGGGCTGCTGGTCGCGGACAAGCCGGACAGTCACGACGTCTGCTTCATCGCGGACGGAGACACCCAGGGCTTTCTCGCCCGCAAGCTGGGGCCGGCCCCGGGGCCGATCCTCGACGAGGACGGCACGGTGCTCGGCCAGCACGACGGTGCCTACGGCTTCACCGTGGGCCAGCGCAAGGGACTACGGCTCGACCGCCCAGCGTCGGACGGCAGGCCCCGGTACGTGCTGTCCATCGAGCCGGTGTCCAACACCGTCACGGTCGGCTCCCCGGAGGCTCTCGCAGTCCGCGAGATCACCGCGATCCGCCCGGTCTGGACAGGCTGCGAGCCGCCAGTCGTTCCTGTGGAGTGCTCCGTGCAGCTCCGCGCCCACGGCGAGGTGTACCCCTGCGTCGCCGCGGTCAGCGGCGACGACCTCCGCATCGAACTGCGCGCGCCTGCCCGCGCCGTAGCCACCGGCCAGGCCGCCGTCCTCTACGACGGCGACACCGTCCTCGGCAGCGCCACGATCTCCGCCGCCCGCTAAGACCATCCGCCGTCGGGCGCCGCCATGACCGGATCTTGAAGACCGGTGCTACTAGTCCCCGTAGAGGTGCTGGTTCAGTTCGCTGGGGCGGGTCGATTCCGGGAAGGATTTGGTGTAGAAGTTCATCACGGCCGCGACCCGCATGTCGTCCTCATCAGTCAGCGGGCGGGCATAGTGCGGGTGGCGTCTCGCGTCGAAGAGGATCAGGTGGCCCGCGTGCGGCCGGATGACCGAGCAGTCTTTTTCTACCGCGGAAATGTCCGCCGCGGTCTCGTCGTGCGCGACAACGAGTTCGCCGCCGTCGGCATGATCCGTGCAGAAGAGCACACCGCTGAGCGGGTTGGAGTCGACGTGACACTCGAACCGCATCCTCGTTCCGCGCTGGACATTCAGCACGATGCCATAGCGCTCATCGGACGCTGCCGCGACGGGTTCCGGGCACATGTCCTCAGCTAGGTGGAGGAACACGTCCCGGTAGGAGTTGTAGAGCCACGGCAGGCGCTCGCGCACCTGATCGGCGTGCACGCGGCCTCGAGTGATGTGGGGGACGTCCGGTCCTTCCCGTGAAAGAACCGGCGTGCGCGGAAAATCCCGGAAATCCGCTTTAGCAGCCACCGTGCGGATGTCGCGCTGCCATTCTGGCGGGAAAGTGTCGGTCAGATCGAACGTGGTCCAACGAAATCTTGACGGCATACAGTTCCCAAAATCCCTGCTACGAGGGAATTAACGTTCTGCGGCACGCCACCAAAATGCTGGGCGTGCCGCCAAGCCGTGCTGATCGCCGTCGGCGCCATCACTGACGGCGCCGACGGCAGAGCCCTAGCCCGTCACAGGGTCGTAGTGCTCATACCTGTACTGCAAGGAAGGGCGTGCGTGGAGCTTGGCCATGTTGGTTCCTCCTGCTTTCTGCCTCCACTGGCGGCTCAGTGCTCCCCCGGGAAGCCCAATGGGACCTGGTCTGTGTTAGGTCCGCCGTCCCCTAGCGATTATGCAGTGTGGAACCTTTGTTGTCATCTGTGTAGTTAGGACAAAGATGACTGTTTTTTTTCGCGCCGCGTCAAGCTGGGAGAAGTGCTGGCTCGGCTTCGGTCTCGGCCCCGGCCAGTTCCCGGACGGACACCTCCATGCTGGCCTGCTGCGGCCAGAGGGTCCGAAGATCGCCTCGAACAGCGAGTATGGGAACCAGCAGCATGAAGGGAATCAGCGCCGGGATGGCGAGGATCAGTCCGGTCCATGCCACGCCGATATGGCTCCCGAGCAAGCCGTCGATGAACGAGGCGATCGGCTTGCTCCCCGCCCAGGCGATTGCCCACGCCGCCATGACGGCGGCCACCCGCTTCTCACCGGCCGTCTTGGATAGCAGTGTCCGCGTGGCGGAGTTAGCGATCAGGCAGCTGACCCCCGCACCGAACGCCGCGACGATGCTCACTTCGATCGACGGCGACAGGACGAAGGCGATCATGCAGACTGCGAGTAGCGCAAGCGCGGTCGCCGCCCGCCGCAGCTTGGGCTCGGGGCTGGCCCGGCGGAGCGAACCCAGTACGCTTCCGGCACCCAGCGCGGCGATGAACGCTCCAGACCACTGGGGCGACTCGTGGAGGTGGGTGGCCACCGCGGGGCCAAGCACGAGAACGGGGTCGTCGCAAACGGTCACAGCCGCCACCATCAGCAGTAGGACCAGGATTTTTTTGTCGTGGATGGCGATCGTAAAGCCGGCTATGACCCGAGAGCGCACTACCGGTTCTTTGGTTCCGTGCTGGTCCGCCCACCACAGGACCCCCATGAAGACCACGAACGAAACGAAGTTAACGATGAAAGCCCAGGCGTAATCGCCGAACCTCGGGCCCACCAACCACGTGAGCAGGGGCGCCACCGCTCGCCCGATGTTGTAGGACACAGCGTCCATGACGTAAGCGGGCCTGGTTTGTTCCGGCCGGACCAGCCGCTGTACGGTGACGTTCCGCGCCGGGAGGGCGAATGTGAACGCCAGGCCGCTCAGAATCGCACCACCGACGAGCCACCACTCACTGAGTGCGCCGGCCAGATCTAGGCCTGCGAGTGCGGCGGCGACAAAGGCCGACAGGATCTGCGTGCCGAGTAGTGTCCGGCGGCCACCGAAGCGGTCGGCCATGACTCCTGCAAACGGGCCCAGCACCAGTGGACTAGAGAATTGCGCGAACGTCACCAAACCGACAGCGAATATGGAATGCGCCAAATGGTAGACGAGGAGTACTTGGGCCGTATTTTGGCACCAAGTGCCAAAATCGGATGTAACGCTGCCGCGGAAATACCACCGGAAATTCTTCTCGGTGCGAAGCACGGTCCATGAAGTGGCACGGACGAAGCCCAGGCTGGCCGCTATCCTGGCCAGCCGCGCGTGGCCATGCGAAGACTGTGGTGAAGACACCAAGCGTCCTTGTCTGCCCCAATCGTGCGGCCCGATCGACGGCATGCTGGAAAACTAATGTGCTTTCAAACCTGTGCAATTTCGCGCGGTTGGCCCGGATCCTCAGGCCGCCGCTCCACCGGATTCCTCGTCGTACTTGGGATCCGGAAGATCATCTCCAACGTTGACAATGAACTGGTTACGGTCCGCCGGATAAACGGTAACGGTCAGTCGCATTGGCTTGTTGTTCTGGTCAAACGCCGTGCGGAAGATCTCGAACACCGTCGAGTTGTGGCCAATCCCGAAGAACTCCTGCTCTTGATCATTGGGCAGCCGGGCGGTGATCCAGTCCCGGTAGCCGGTCTGCCTGACATTGATCGTCTTGGCCAGGTACCGGACGGTGCCTTCATCGATGTTCTGCGCCATGATCAAGTTGACAGCGCCCAGCTGGATGAACTCCAGCGGGTAGAAGGAGGTCTGCAGGGACCACAGTCTGCCGTCGATGAACCGTTGTTCGTGGCGGCTCACTACCTGTGCGTCGGGTTGCAGGCGAAGCCGCCTGGCGATCTTGGCGGGAGGGACCTGTACCTCGACCCTGGGCGGGCTGACCGAAGGCTCGCGGTGCTCATCGCTGACCGCGGACAGATAGGTCGCTCCCTCGCCACCGCCAAAGCCGGTCTTGGGGTCGTTGGTGAGGACTGTGACGAACGGGTCGATGCTCCGGGTCACGAACGTGCCCTGGCCGGGCCTGGTCTCGACGAGGCCGAGGTTAATCAGCCGCTTGATCGCGTCCCGGATCGTGTTCCGCGAGGCGTTGAACTTATCGCCGAGCTGATCCTCGGTCGGCAGTCTGGCACCCGGCTGGTACTCTCCGTCCTCATCCTGCCTGGCCTCCTGGATCCTTGTGCGGAGGTCATCGGCGATCTGAAGGTATCTAGGCTGAGCCATCCCTACCTCCCATCGATACCAACAAGCCCCATGGTCCTGGCCGTGTCCCTCATCCCAGCGGTCAAGTCCATGAGAATATCATGGCCTGTTTGGTTTGTGCCCACTTCCTAACGGATAAACCTTAACGTAGGTAGGTTGGTATGGCTGGTACAAGTCAGACGGCCCAGTCCAAGTGAACGGTCCTACCAGGGTGATCGCTCGGTTGCGGTCCTACCTTCGGTACGGGATGGTACACCTGGAGGACGGGCCATCGGGCTAACCACGCCGAATCGATCCCGCGGCGATCCCGCGGGACGGGGAACTGGGAGGTCACCATGGCCACTCTCGTGACAATCGCACTCGGTCTCGCCCTCGCGTACGGCGTCCTGTTCGGCGCGTTCCTGGTGATCTGCCACGTCATCCGCCGAGAGGACGGCAGCGGCACGCTCAGCGGTGGAGCGCCGGGCCGGACCGCACAGAGCGTACGGTCCATGACCGGCTGGCACCGCTCCCGCTGGGCCTAGCGTCCCGTCGCCCGCGATGACTACCCGGCGCGGGTCGTCATCGCGGGCACCTCGTCCTCCCGGGGGACGACGCCGGAATCGACAGCGAACCGCACGCGGTCCGCGATATAGGAGGTCATGGTCACCCGGAGCGGCACCAGGTCGGCTCCGCTAGCCCGGTATCCGGTCCGGATGACCGCGGTGACCGGCACGTGCGCGTCGTCGGGCAGCCCGAAGAAGAGGGCTTCTTCCGCGCTCGCCCGGCGCTGCGCTACCAGGTCCCGGCGTCCCGCCTCCATGATCCCGCTCGTTTGCTCGATATAAGCTATCGTCCCTGGCCGGATGTCACTGGCCGTCAGGAGCGCCGGAGCGTCGGCGGCCAATTCCATGGGATACACGGTGGTCTGCAACGCCCACGGCATCCCGTCGACGTACCACCCCTGGCGCCGTGTGATCACCTCGTCGTCGGCCGGGACGCCCAGCAGCTCCGCGTCTTCCGGCGATGCGGGGTGGACCTCGACCCGTGGCACGGAGACGGTCGGGAAGCGCCCGTGCGTCCGCACCATGGCGAACGCGGCCTCGCCTTCCACGCCGACCAGCCCGTCCTTCGCGTCCACCGTCAGGGTGAGCCGTGGCGGCGCGGTGCGCTGGTTGACGAACATGCCCTGGCCGCGCCTGGTGACGACGAGTCCCTGGGTCGCGAGCAGCTTCACCGCGTCTCTCACGGTGTTCCTTGACGCCTCGTAGTGGTTCCGGAGTTCAAGTTCGGTCGGTAGCTGGCCGCCCGGCCTGATCTCGCCCGACTCGATCCGCGCGCGCAGTTCTTCGGCGATCTGGCGGTACCTGAAATCAGCCATGGCTGCCTCCTTGCTGGTCTGGGCTTGGCTGCTAATCCTACTCAGAGGGCTGTGATGATCTATACCAGTCATCCCAACCACAGGTATGAACCTAACTATACATCCCGTGAGGACCAGATGGTTTAGGCCTACCTAAATCAGGAAACACCAGGTAGTACCAAACATAGGGGTAAGCCAGACCAAGACTGAGAGGTTCCCGACGTAGGGATGAGCCAGGATGACTGTCTTACCGGCTATCACCGGGTGCGGGAAGGCGCAGGAAGGAGCCCAACGTGGACGCCATAGCAGCGGTAACGGCGATCATGCTCCTCGTCGATCTACTCGGCGGGGCCATGGCCGGGGTGGTCACGGGCGCCTCCGTCGCCTCGGTGACCGAAGACATGGACTACTCACTCACTGGTGCGGTGCGGAGTGCTCTCTGCGATGGCGCACAGGTCATCCACGGAGTGTCCGTCCGCGGCGCCGGGTTCGTCACCGACGCTCTGCGCGGCGGCGGTACCGGTGAGGACGCCGGCGACGAAGACGTCCCGGGAGAGAACAGCGATCAGGACACGCAAGGACAGGACCCAGACCAGTGAGTGACTTCGAGATTGTGGCTGGCGTCTTCGTAGCCGTATTCATCGTGGGCCTCGGAGTAGGCGTCGTCATCGTCATCGCGCTGTCCGCGCTCCGGCAGCGCCGCGGCATTCCGCCCGACGCCCGCTCGCCGGGGCGGCGCGGGCCGCGGCGGGACGAGATCGACCTCGGCAGAGAAGAGAAACGCGGACCCACCGACGATCCTCGGCCTCCCCGGTGGCCAAGGGACGGCGGCTACCAAGGCTAGGCCGAGAGCTTGACGCGGCGTACGGGGGCCGCGTCAGGAAAGGCGGTCCCCGGGTTCCAGCGCACGAGCCCGGGGACCGTCGCGCGGGTGGCGTCCACGGCCTGGGCTCCCGCCCGGCTAAGCTCGACATCGTGGCCGAACAGCAGGCATTTCCGTGGCCGCCAGGCACCGCGACCGGGATCGGGTCGATGCCCGGCGGAGACCCGATGGAGGCGGCCCGGATCATCGCCGGTGAGCTGCCCGACCTCCCGCACCTGGCGGAACTCCCGGGCAGAGGCCCCGGCGCCGACATCACGGGCCGCGCCGCGGCCCTGCTCGTCGACATACCAGCGGAAGTCACCCCGCGGGGCTGGCGCATCGCCGAACGCCCCGGCCGTGACCTGCGCCGCGCCCGCGCGATGCTCTCCTCCGACCTGGACGCGATGGAAGAGACCCTGGACGGTTACCAGGGGCTGCTGAAGGTGCAGGTCGCAGGGCCGTGGACGCTCGCCGCGACCCTCGAGCAGCCACGCTCGCTAAACCCCGCGCTCGCCGACCCCGGCCTGGTAGCCGACCTCGCCGCCTCGCTGGCCGAAGGCGTCGCGGCCCACGTCACCGAGGTCACCAAGCGAATCCCCGGCGCGACGCTCATGGTGCAGCTTGACGAGCCCGCGCTCCCCGCGGTCGCCGGCGGCGGGGTGCCGACCGCGAGCGGCCTGTCCCGCGTCCGCCCGGTGGAGGAGGAGTTCCTGCGGGAGAGACTGCACGAGGTCCTGTCCGCCACTAACAGGTACACAGCCGTCCATTGCTGCAGTCGCGACGTTCCGTTCGGGATAATCACTGGCGCCGGAGCCGACGCCGTCTCGTTCGACATCAGCCTGCTGCGGGGCGCGGACCACGACGAGCTCGCGGCGGCGGCTGAGGCTGGCACGGGACTGCTCGCCGGGGCTATTTCCTTCGATTATCCCGAACGTAGGGGAGTGACTCCCTCTGACACTGCCACCGCCGTGCGGGAGGTGTGGCGCAAGACGTCGCTTCCCCCGGCCCGCTGCGCGGAACAGGTCGTGGTCACGCCCGCGTGCGGGCTCGCCGGGGCCTCCCCGGCGCAGGCGCGCGAGGCGCTGCGGTGGGTCAGGGAAGCGGCGCGCATTCTGCCGGAGATGATGGGGGAGCTGGGATGATGGACGCCGGCGAGGCCAGGCAGCGGCACGCGGAGCTGAGCGAGAAGCTGCGGGACGCGCAGTACCGGTACTACGTCCT
>Ga0335075_10013385_pt1 | contig 12349 bp, 14 predicted proteins | sample Lox_Sample_24_FD_206723 | JGI IMG/M metagenome (GOLD analysis project Ga0335075, IMG submission 206723) | Soil microbial communities from Loxahatchee National Wildlife Refuge, Florida, United States - Lox_Sample_2.4 | ecosystem: Environmental > Terrestrial > Soil > Wetlands | place: USA... | reverse complement strand
CCCACTAAAAGGGAAACCTTACGGATGAGAGGGATGCCGGGTTTGGGGTTTTCGGACGATCGGACAATGGGACAAGAGCCGTTGGTGAAGCAGTCTCTTCATTATCTTCTACTACTGTCCAGGGGCCTGACGCCGCTTCATTTACAAATGTCTTTCCTGGAGTATCCGCTTACGAGGCCTCTAACATGGCTCGGCCGATGGGGATCCTGGGGATTTTGGATCATTGGGTTTCTCTTCGTATTCCTGATTACACTGCTCAATGTCATGACCGTGGGGTATGAACCTGTTCAGATTGTTGTACCGTCAAACGACGTGCCACCAAAGCTGTGGTACGAAGCTTTGCCTGGCATTGGGAATTGGCTGCCGGCAAGCCTGACTTGCAGTCCAACGGAATTGACTTACAATCAAGGTACATTTGTTCATAGAATGGCTAACTCCTCAAAGTGGTTTATACCACAAACGAGCTGTTTGCGTATCAATTGGAGTGGCCTATCCAAAGTCCAACCGAACCGTCACTGCTCAGCTATGAGGGCAACACCTTTGACTGTCCGTCAATGGAAATGGGTATCAACTTCAGTGGCACACCGTCTCCGACGTTACAGGCACTTTTCTCCCGCTACGAGTTAATAACTAGATAGTTTCAAGCCGAATGTTTATCGTTAGAGTTGCTCGAAGTCTTTGATTTCTTTTATCTCTCGTATTCAGCGCCAGTGGTGCTCAACTTATCCAACCTTGTCAATACCCAAAGCCCCACTGTCAATCCTGAGGTTGTTCAAGAAGGTCCAAACTGTCTTGACGCTTCTTTACAGATGTCGTACTCCTCGGAGCTTACTTCCCTTGAGGACATCTTATACTTGCATGCCAGGGCCCTCTGTAACATGTTCACCTTCAAGTTCGCCAATTTCACTGTCGTTGATGTTCCAATCTATTTGAAGTGGAACTTCACGTCGAACTCCATTTCTGTTCTAAATTTGACTTCGGGCGAGGAACTATCTCCCCAAGAAGGGGACAGTGACCAACTTTCATCTGACGGAATTAACAGAATTTTCGGTGTTCCAGAAACAGTTCCATTTCGTGAGATGTTATCTTGGATGTTCGTTGTTTGGTTCAGCATTACATTGTACGACCTGGGCCAAACTTCATTGGGAGCAAACTACAAGAGCATTTTTGTCGATGGTGCGATGGTCAACAATTACACTTCATTCTTCAACGACGTTTTAGTTCCTCTCCTTCCATTTATCTACCCAATCAACTTTTCAGTAAACGACTCCAGTCCATTCCAACCTATGCCGGCCTCCCTTTTACCGAATTACTCGTGTACTTTGCGACAATTGAAGGATTGGCTCAGTTTCTCAATTTCGATCCTTGCAAGTGATTCCGCACTAATAATTGCTGCTTACAATCTCTTTATTTTTATTGCTGGATGGATCCAGAAGAGGAGAAACAAAGCGGGTGAGGAACTCTTCTATCTTATCTAATATCAATAGAGGCGAACGGCACTCATGAAGCAACCGACATAGAAATGGCTGCGAGTTTACTTGGTAATTCAGAAGAAAGAGAGCCATCGCCGAGTGATTACGAGATGGCACAAGGTGATGCACCAAACGAAGGATTGGGACAACATCGATCGAATGAGTCAATTGGGGAACATGATGAAAGAGAAATTGAGACGCATATGATTGTAGCTCCGTCTACTAGTAGTTCAGACTCCGAGAGAGGGTCAGTGGAGCCTAAACACATCGAATCGGCAGACTGAGATCAAAATAGGACGTCCCTAAACGTGAGACTTAAGATCAAGAATAAGCATCTCCGGCAGGAAGTCACTGCTCCCCCGTTGCTCTCACTGTAAACCGAATAGATATCCTAGGTACAGTGAGGCTTTTGGGGACCTGATACGACGGACCACATCGCGACGATACCCAATTCATTTGGAGTTGAGATGAGCAACCTGTAGCATCAAAGACCCAGCGGACCAACAGAGCTCTGAGCTCCATTCTGGTCGGAGGATGAAGACTTTCAAAATGACCTTCAAAAAAATCTATTTGATGTCAACATTGAAGACGTTGAAAACCGGGGCTCGCCGCTCGGCTCGGGCCGGAGCACCTCATAGGGTGAGCTCACGTGACCACTTTCGTCGGCGCAACTCCGAATTCGGTCCCCTGAGCAAATTCCACGTGCAACGAAGCTCAGCGTAATTGGATCGTTCGAACATCCCAAATCTTGATGGCCCACCTGCTCAGCCTCGGTCTTCGACAAAGCTCTTCACTTCAATGCCAAAAAGCGGACACCATAGCGACGGGGAGATCGGGTTCATCATCTATCGGGACATTGGGGAAGGACACTTCTTGAATCGTATCTGCAAGGAGGAATGTATCCCCGACTCTGAGACAAACGCTGACTCTGAGTAGGAGGTTAAATACTACTGTGAGGTCGATGACCAAACACTTCATCTTATGGTTCACAAAGGAGGGCTCGCTGGTCCTGTAATTGCCACTGCGATTCTCAGTTCCACTAAAAACGGCGCGACAGAGATGAAATTGACGCAAACTCATCAAACTCTCCTCCAAACGCACGTTAGCGGTTTCTTCTCCGGTAAAACCTTCTTCGAAATCGACGGGAAGAAGTTTCATTGGAAAGGACAGTCTGCGCTTGTAGAAGATGACACTGGAGTTTGTCTCGCAGTGTACAAAGCCAAATCTTTCGAATCGGAAGATCGCAAGTTGGGTACGCTTCTCGTTACGGCGCAGGGGCAACAGTATGTCGACATCATTGTGGTTTCTACTCTTGTTGAACAAGAGCGAAATGATGAGAGTGAATTTGATGTACAATTCTGTATCAATGACGCTGACGTGTATAGCGATTGGAGTTCTCCAAGGAGGGTGGTGATGTGTTTTTTGATAAGACGATGTTTATCAAATGACGGTCGTCGGTACTAGATTGTCTTTCTTGTCGAGTTCTTACAGCCTTGCCTTGAGTGTAAATGGCGGTAGACTTTAATCTATCTCACGTTCTTTTGAATTTCGTTGGCGACGTCGTTTCTAAACTGTCCTCGACGTCACGGTAGAGGAGCCTCACCACAACATCCAGGAACGTCTCGGCCCAGTGGTACTCGCTTTGTCGGAACTCCGAGAATTGAGTCCCTTGTGGCCTAGTTAGACATTGCCAATTACCGTCGAAATTGACTTCTCCTCAAGTTGCAATAGATGTCAGGCTGTAGTCGCCGCATCTGGCGCATTCATCTTCATGTTTCCTCAAGATTTCTCGTCACTTTTGGCCACAAATTACAATACCAGCGTGGGACAAACCAATTCTGAATACTATGTAGTCCGATGAACAATCCAGGCGATTTTACTTGAATTTCTGTGAGAGCGTTAAGGGACAAAGTACCGACGTGTTTCTCAACGACGAGTACTTGGCAATGACAGAGTTGATTGCTGAGGATCTCGACAATTTCTCTCCCTCCAACTTTGGCGTTCTCACTATGTATGTCCATCCGCAAGAATCTTTCCAGAGTCCAGATCACATACATCGACGCACTGAGACTTCAAGAGGATGGAAAAAGGCCTTTCGATCTCCCGTGCAGTTAAACTGCCTCGCGATTTGAGAACTCGTCATCAAACTTTCAGGCGTCCCAAAGTTTGAGGACAACAATTATTTCGATCGGTGAAGCCTATGTTTTCAGAGATCCAAGAGAATCGTTGAATTGAAAGCGTCAACATTTAACAGCATCCCGCTTGATAGCGCAAAGGTTGGTTGTATCTGTGACAGGATCTCCTATTCAGGAAAGATTAAGGTTCAGTTGCGCCACGAAACCTTCCTCGAAATCCCAAAACTCTAATCGAATCATCAACCACAGCCCCCCGTAAAATCCCGTTCCCGCTATTCGCTTATCTAGTGTTGCACGTAACCCGATTTCTCTCCAAGATTGTCATCGTTCCATCACTGATTTCGTTCGCATTAATAGCTTTTCGGCGATGAATGTTACGATCGCGCCGTCGTTTGTTCCGAATCCATCAGGGCGAGGGACGCTTGGGTTGCTCTGGGAGTGCCTTTTTACGTATTTTCTCTGTCTTTGGACGGTAGTTCATCCAGCCTGTCGCCCCAGCACGGACCTTTTGTTCTGGACGGACACCTCAAAAGTCAGCTGGTGTTGTCTGATTTTCTTCCTCCCGGAGATCGCGATACTCTGGGTGGTCCGTGAATACGTTACGGCAAGAGAAGTCTGTCGCCGAGTAAACACAAAGCTCTGGAAAGATCAGGATGGAGAATCGGCGAGTCAGCTGGCTATGGACGAGAGTTCGGTTGATTTGACACCACTAGCATCGTCGCCATCACAGTCTGCTCCAGAGACGCGACATCAACCAGACTGCCCAATCAGTCAGAAAATCCTTGGCTCGGAGCCGAGATGGGGTCTTGCTCACAGCTATTTGGTGCAAAGGGGAGCGCTTAAGTTTAAACTGGACAAGGCGGAGCAATTCCCTACCCTTGTTGGAATTCAACAATTGGCCCAATGCAATATGCTGCCCTCAGTGAGTTTTCTCGATACAAAAATTAAAGCTCTTCAGAAATCGGACAAGCTAGCTAAGACTCTGGTCTGCCTTCAGGTTTCATGGCTGGTCATCCAAGCCATTGCTCGGAGAATTGAAAACCTTCCAGTCACATTGCTAGAATTGAATACCATCGCACAGGTCTGGATTGCCCTGGTTATATATGGGTTGTGGTGGTTTAAGCCACAAGGCATTGTCGAAGTTATCCTGATTGATTTTGGTCATTGCAAGGGTCGCAAACAGCTGCATGAAAATGGAATCCCTTCGCCCGATAGCTCATTCGCTTCTACACCGCCGGACTACTCTCATGATTCCGATATTCACCTTGCTGTTGGCATCCTTTTGATCCTGGGCGTTGTCTATGTCGCGATCGATGCACTAGGGTGGACAGCGTACTTTCCTACGCACGAAGAAATGGTTGTTTGGCAGGCGTCAATTTGCATTTTAGCTGTCGGCACGATGTTCACTCTAGTGAGAACGTTCACTACACTTGTCGAGGCACCGACATGGGGGGAAGACCTTTTAGCGGCCTGTGCGCTTTTATTTGGCCTGGTTGGAAGGGTGTTGTTGACAGTGGAAGCATTCATAAGCATCCGTAGTCTTCCTATTGGATCCTATAGCACTCCATCATGGTCAGGCTCCATACCTCATATCGGATAAAGGCTGCTGAGGATGAATTCGAGATGGCTGGCAGTATGGTTGTAAGGAAGACTCAGCTTGAGAAAGGGGAAAGGGTGAAGGAAGTATTGATACAATCTACGTATGTCTCTGGATTCATGTAATTCTTTTCAATTCGAGTGTGCGTTTCTGGTTTGCCAACAGACAGTCACCATCTGACATACATACATATGACATTACGTTGAGTGACAGAATGACAGGCGCTGAGATTGAGTCGACAGTGCGCTTCGATTTGATGGTGCTACTCAACTTGACAAGTAAAACGTCACAATTCGCCGACTTCAGAAGTTGAAAGCGGGTTGTACCCATCGATCGCACTATGTAGCCATTGCTCTGTTGGTTTCCTTTGAACGAACCTCACGTTGGATATTGGTGAATGGTTAACAATTGCATTGGATTGGTATTAGTTGGCTAATATGAGCCCTATTTTGCATCTTTAGTGACGTTTTTATGAATAACTGCAGACTTTGATTCTTTAGCTATTATCGCGCGCTGACGATCTGATTGATCAATCAATCACCTCGTCGCACAAAAGACAACTGGACAAGCAGAGCACACGTAAGACTGGATTCTTTTGCTCAGGAAAAGCCAAGAGGATCTCAAATATGGCAGGGAGATAAGAGGGAAGATATGCCCTTCGTTGCTCGACGCCCGCCGTGAATCCGTCTTCTCTGGTATATCGCAATTCTTGCCTCGCAAAAAGTTGAGTGGATAGGGTTAGGGTTCGATGTGCGGATTGCAGGCTCTAGCGCCCTGCGCCGGTCTCGCTATGAACAAAGCGACTCCGGCCCAGAAGTAGTAAATTCGACGCACTTTCAAGGTCTTCTTTCCAAACTCGTCATCTGTCCAAAGGACTTTTCAAATCCGAAGATGACCCTTTGTGATCGGGGCAACCTTTTCAGCGACTCCCTTCTGATGGGGTGGCAAAACCCTCCCGGAAGTCCGGTGGCCCAATCCGCCCCTTTTCCGCCGCCAGTTCAGAGCTTCTTTGATGTTGGATTATTGTTCAAGTACAATGAGGATAACACGATAAGAGCGGTGGTATCTCCACTCTTCAACGGGGTAGTAACAATAAGGATTTTCGTGCAGGCCAAGTTGAAGTACTTCCGATTCTAGAGGACGGAATGGACCCGCCTTTCGGGGCCTGGCGGCGTAGATACGAAGTATGGGGTGCGAGGGGAGAGTCTTTCCCCCTCGGTGCGTACAATATCCATGATCCCTTCCCGTACCTCGAGATAATTTGTGGTTTCAACTGATGATAGATTATCTAAACATGATAAGTACCTTCACGTGTACGAGACGGATGAGAGTCACCCAGCTCTTCTAATTCCTGCAGCACCTATATTGCGACGACATCTCAACATCAAATATGAGCTCTTCCAAGCGATAGCGCGTGAATACTTTGCCGGGAATCTAGATGCCACCGACATATGTCTCGTCACGGACGTGTATGTGACGCCCCAATTGGCCCTTGATTACCGGCAGAATTCGAGTCCTCAGCAGACTAATTATTATGTTGTCAACATACAAAGTTACGACGGACGAATTCCCGATAATGATTTTGAAGTACGTAGCAGTTCCAGTTCATTGCAGGTGTATGGTCCTGGTGGACCCTATGTATGCTGGGAACGTCATCTTAGGATGTCTCGGTTTCTTGGAGGCGGTCGTGCCTTCAATCTCTTTCCCGATCTCTTCTTGAACCGTCGGACGATCGACGTCGCTCCATACTCAGGAGGTACACCATTGGTTTCTCAAGTGGCAAGACAGACCGGCCATGATACGGAGGAGAGGGAACATGGTGTAGCAAACGCAGCAAGAGCACTAGTCTTTTCCAATAGTGCCCAGGCAACACAGTTCTCAGAGAGAGAGACGAGTTACAGTCCAAATATTGGGTCTTACGACAACCAGGCAACATTGTTCTCAGTGAGATCGGAGACGAGCTATGCGACAAGTATCGGAGGGCCGAGCTTTTCCCATAGTGACCAGGCAACATTGCTGTCGGAAGTGGCAAAAGAGAAGGACTACTATTCTACACAGGAGATGCACGGGAGTGTCACAAACGCAGCAGATATAGGCGGCAAGTTTTCCCAGAGTCAGCAAGAAACAACCGAAGATATGCCACTGAAGCTTTCCGTGAACTATCCTGATTTCGCGATGGACATTTTGGAAAGTCGTGCAGTCCATGTGGAGGAGATTTTGCTTTCAAGTGCAATCTCAGATTTCAAATATGATGTACTGGCGGGATATGATATCATGCCTCCGAACATCAGCTGTTCATGTGATGACGACAAAGATTTCTTCACAGGTACTACTTGAACGCTTTCGAGCCATCTGTTAACTCTTGTGTAGGCCAGAGAGAAATAATGTGGTTGGAAATTCATGCACCCGAAATGCCCGATCTTGAGGACATGGTCGAGCGGTTGGCTGTTGAGATTCGACCACTTGGGATTGCTGTTCTATCGGTCGTTCGACAAACGATCTTGTCAGTTCACGACAGATACTGCTCCACCACCATTGAAATGCCAAATTCAAGGAAGCCTAGCACGGGAGAGAAAAGCCCCATAAGGACCGAATGGCCTATCGCTACGGTGGACTCCGAGGGTAGCCTTGAAGCGACTCAAACCTCGACTTCTACACCGTCGTCATCTAATGCGCCTGTAAGGACGGACTATCGAGCGGACTTGACTCCAAGGAGCGACATCGATCCACTTCAAGACGGCTCGGAGGCCCCGTCTAACGATACCTTGGGGGACCGGTCTAATGATGCCGTGGAACCTTCTCAAGATAATACTTCCCTTCTTGTCGGGGGAAAGGGGAAGCAGCGAGAATCTGAACCGGAGCCGGACTCGAGTTCAACCGGTATTCGCATTCCATTCATCGGTATTTTGACGCTCGAAGACCAGACTGGAATTAAACAATCGATGGAAATACTTTTCCTCCTCGAACTTGAGGCTGCCACTGGCCCTGAGAGACAGAAACGTACTGCTACCTGTGTAAGAGTTGATTCTATGCAACTCGTCCTTGAAGCTCCAGATGTTCCAGGGGCACCATTCTCAAGGATTCCACATGTGAGACCTACATACTTCAGGCTCGACATTCGGCCAGGTAATCCGACGCCAGACTGCGTATTGGTGGACCAAGTACCCACAGAACAGTCCTTCATAACAAGCGTGTCGAATACAAAAGACACTTCGTACAGTATCAAACCGCAAATTGGAGCGAGTCCGTCTTTGGGCTTGGAAATATCGAGGAAGATTGGCGAGACCATTGAGAAAATCCCGTTTGCTCAAATAATCGACATCAGACCTGGCAGACTGTGGATTGGCAAACATGGTGGATTTCACATCTGGGAGTATCCGTTCCTCCGTTCACAATCATCTCAAAGCTCGATTACGTTCCCTAACCACTCCTCTACAATTACTTATCCCATCGCCGCCCCCCTGGACACCGTTCAGATCATCGCAGAAACAACGCTAGAAGCCAATCCAAACGCAAGGCCATCGAGGCCACGTTCACTTTTTCGAACGCCACCCAAAGTACTGTCTCTACAGTATAAACACATGAAGGTAAACTTCAGCGTTGAAGTGAAGAAGGATCCAAGACATGTGTGCCTTGAATTGCTGGGTCGCGACTCTGTGGGATCCGTAGTTCGACTATTTCACAAGCTTCCTTCCGCCCATTCAATGCCAGCTACTTCTAGAGAGAACGAAAGGGCAGAAGCTTCCATGTCGATGGTAGTCACATAGATACAAGGAGACGAATGTTGTGCCGATAGCGACTCGGTGATGGATAATGTTGTTGATGGTGGTGAGGATTGGAGAATTAGCACATTGCTTCAGCAGAAGCTATGTCGTTCATTTCTATTGTTCTGGGTTCATATGCATTCTATTCAAACTTTATGTTCTTCGCTTCTATAGTCTTTCTTTAATAAAGTTTAGGGTACTTCGGTTATACCCTTTGAATGCACAAAGTGGGCTCCGTCTCATGGGCATCTGCTTTCTGACTGAAAGACGAACTGATGACTCTCCAATGCCGTCATTACATACCGCACGCTTCCTCGAACCTGTTTTGCCATTTTCACGCTTCTGGCCTCGCTACAGCCCTCAGATACTGTTACGAGGTGAGATATGCCTCCTGAGTGGTTCGAAATTACAGACCAATCTCAAGCCGCTGGGCTTGCCCCCATCTGTTACAGCAGAGCTAAACCACCGCAAGCAACCAGGCGAATGCTTTGAGCCCTGAGTGCAGGTTTTACACATCAGAGTTCCACGATGGTACGGGGAGTTCCATTGGAAAAGAATTCTCGTAAGTTGAGCGGAGCAACTGAGTTTGAAGGGTCACGAGATGGTGCAGCTAATTCAGAAGAACCCTCGGCGTTTCACAAATGAAGGACGTGAATAGTCCAGGAAGGAGGAATCATCAAAAGAGACAGCTTCTATTAAAATGGCTGTCTTGAACAGCAATTCTCCATTGTGGTCTTTCGCATGTCGCGATACCAGGATAATACTCCATACATTCGCTCCAACAATCTAGAAACAAATAGATGTCAACACCACTACTCTGAAACAGACTCTCTCGTTACCAACTTCCTCTCCTTCACTCTCTCTTTCGAAACCTCCATCTCATCAACCACCATCTCCTCCCCCTTATCCCACTCCTCCTCAGAACTCATCAACTCCTTCTGCGCCAATTGAATATACTCCAAATACCTCTCCTTAAAAGGCCCAAGAACCTCAAGTAGCTCTATCAATCTCTCAACGACTTTCATCTCAGGAACGACTTGACGACGACGACATTCTTCCGCAGCAGCCAGTTCTTTCTGAAGATCTGCAATGAGTCTGTTGAGAGCGCGGATGTCGTTTAGAGTAGGCATTTGGATACGACGAAATGCGATGAGTCGAGGATTTGTGTGTTCGAGTTCTTCAGGGGAGAGGTGTTCAAAATCATCTTCTTGGAGCATGGTAAAGTATGTAGATGAGTTGGTTGATGGTTTGTGGGAGACGTTGTGAAGACGATTTACATAAGCGTTGATCACCGGGAATATTGGGACGCCTTACCCTGAACGAAACCAGCACCCGCTTTTCATCTTCGCAATGTATCCTGGCGTCCGACTTGGACTTGACAATTGTCTCTGCATCGTTTTATCTTGTTCCTTTTCAGATTCCTTCAAATTATACCGATCGCAAACAGACTCTTGTAGAACAAAACTCGTTCAAAAACTGCATTACATCCCCGAACCCTCGCATCAAACAAGCACTCTTGAACCATCCCTTCCTTGGTCCAGCCTAGTGTTGCAACGAAATCAACCAAACCGGAGATCAAAATTGTGAGATTGAATTCTACGAAGTGATGTCTGGCGCTATTGTTCCTCCTAGCGCGGCTTCGCATGAATTCGCCACCGGACTTTTACGCGATTAGCTACAAGGTTATTTGTATCAATACGTCCCTGACAAAGCTCATCTATCAAGATAAGGGAGAAACAGTGTAGCATCATGTCCAATTTTCCATCTGAGCCTTGAAAATCACACCATCGCCATCGACACTCCTCTCATTCAAAGTGGATGATAGACTAACATAGTTCAGAAGACACATGCTGTGAACCCTTTGTATTCTCATTCATCTGACTGAAGGAAACCCAAAGTCAACCTATTCAAACGAATCAAACCTCCCTTTCTGTTTCATCTCACCACTTTAACTTATGATATAACGACACTGTACTCTGCGGCGACCATGCAAGTTCAGAAACGATCTTACAAGTACAAGCTACTATTCTTAGAAACCATCGTCTCATCAAGAGAACGATACGCTGGCGACATTTCCTCAAACAGCGAGATGAATGCAATTAGATGATGGCAACACGATGATACTAAGTCTCACGCGCAATTTCTTGTCCCTCTTACGAATACAGAGTCATCGGACGAAACCATCACTTGCCAGCGTTGATGCTGACTTGACGGGATCCGTTGCGGAATAGGTAGTCATAGCATGAATCTTCCAATCAGTTTCATGTCAATTCAGGACTCGTCCGAATAGATCTAGAATACAACAAGCAATCATTTTAACATCTTTCCAATTCTCACGTCACGCTAAATATCCGCACTGGAAGCGTCCGCAATCTCATCTCAAGACCATAGCAATTGAACGAGTTATCTTCAATTGACATACGTTATCCATTTGATAGTTCTGGTGTCCAAGGAACTTTTGAAGTTTCGATAACGATGGATCCTTCTTTCGGTTTAATACTGAGTTACTTGAAGAGTCTTGCATCCCACTGTTCATCGTTCAAGGTCAAATTCACTTTTAAGTCATGGACCGTCGAGAATAGCAGGTCTTCCTGGAACATGGTTTATCTAACTCCCGGCAAGTTTGAGTAGCCTGACGCTGAATCCACTGTAATTCAACATAACCCATTTGAGTATTCGAGAACAGTGTCCGATGTTTCGTGAGTCCCCATGAGGTGCACATTTGATATCCGAATTGAATTACGTCTTCAAGAACTGATTCGAAATGCCGTGAGAAAGATGAGAACTCGATTGTGATTCCTGTTCGAAAAAGTTGATTTAATAACGAGACGTTCAAGTTTGACAAGTGGTTGAACGCCTCAACAGTTAGCGTGCATTGTTGCTCGACATTGCAAATGGAATACGAATGAATCTTCGTGAAGATAGGCCGAATTAGCATTTGGAAACGAAGAACTCTTGCACAAGGAACTGGAGGACGGAATGGAGAGCGAAGGACCTCTACCACGACAATAACGAGGAATTCGAGAGGAATTACTTTGAGCAAACAATTTGAAGTCATCCAACTTTTCTCTTACAAACGGAATGTCATACATGCTCATTCAATCGTACAAATTTACAAATTAGCAGAACTAGTTGCAGCATTCCTCACGGTTCTCGTACGTAATGTTTTGCGTCACCGAAAGTGTATGTCAGTTTCCAATCTCTTAGTAAATTTTGCATGCATGAATTAATACTAGAATAGATGATTCAGTACATTGACGTGATGCCGATATTCGCTAACAGACTCTCGTGGACGAGATTCGGGATGACACGCGTTGTGTGACCGTTGTGGCGATCATCACACACCAATTTACGGGCATTTCAATCCCGACTACATATTCA
>Ga0335075_10013384_pt1 | contig 12350 bp, 9 predicted proteins | sample Lox_Sample_24_FD_206723 | JGI IMG/M metagenome (GOLD analysis project Ga0335075, IMG submission 206723) | Soil microbial communities from Loxahatchee National Wildlife Refuge, Florida, United States - Lox_Sample_2.4 | ecosystem: Environmental > Terrestrial > Soil > Wetlands | place: USA: Florida... | reverse complement strand
GAAGCGGACATCGCTTCATCGGCTGTGTAGCCACTCAGCCAGGGAGTGACGTTAACTTTTGGCGCTGCGGCACCAACTTCAATTTGAGCCAAACGGCTCGCTCCGATATATTGGGTTGGCACGTCCCCGCGCGCTGCGGTATCCCACGCGTTTCTCGCTTCAGCGTTCGCACCGCTGACATGCACGCCGTGGAACGCTCCGTCACGCCCGGACGCCGGAACCCTGAATGGCCTCAGAAATCACCAAACGTCTAGAACGTGCGCGACGGAGTCTGGAAAAGAACAAGCTTCGCGAGGCTGTAAGCGAGTACCAGGAAATTCTCGCGGAGATGCCCTCCAACCAGGAAGCTCTTCAAGCCCTTCCGGATCTCTATACGCGATTGGGCGACCCGTCGCGTGCGGCTCACTATTACGGAATTCAGTTCGACAAGCTGCTCGACGCAGGCGACGCGACCAAGGCTGGCGCCATCTTCACGCGATTCTTGAAGCCGTTCCCTCAGCCGGCCGATCGCCTGATGCGGTACGCCATGCTCTTGCAGAAACAGAATCGTGGCACCGACGCAATCGAGCAGTTCCAGGCCGCGGCCGTTCTTTTCCAGCAGCAGCAGCGCGACGTGGAAGCGCTCGCCTGTTACGAGAGCATCGCTCTGCTCGACCCGGGAAATCCTGCCCGGCACTCCGCACTGGCTCAATTTGCTGCAAACCTTGGGCACGTAGATCTCGCCACGCGAAGCTACATTCGTACCGGCCAGCTAATTCTCGCCGGCGGAGCGCTCGACGAAGCCTTGGGATATTTCGGCGAGGCACATCAACTTTCTCCTGACGACCGCACCGCTGCTTTCCTCTGTGCCGATGCCAAGCTCCGGAAAGGCGACGCGGAAGCCGCCGTCCAACTGCTGCAGCCCTTTTCGCCTGATGCGAAGGACACCGCCTTTCTTGCCCTGTTTGGCGATGCGCTGCTGCGCACGAACCGGCTCGACCAGGCTCGCGGAGTGTTGGAGGCTTACTATAAAGAGAAGCCGGGAGCGTTCGAGAAGCTGTTCGATCTAGTGCGAGCTTATGCTTCGGCTGGCCAGGATGATAAAGCCGCCGCGATCCTCATCCAACTGAAGGACAGGATGAGCCGTGCGCACAAAGAAACCGAGCTCGCCGCTCAACTGGACCAGATTTCCGCGGAGTTTCCCAATTCGCTGCGAGTCGCGGAGGCGATCGCAAAAATCTGCGAGGGACTGAACCGCGAGGCTAAGTATTTCGACGCGCTCGTGCGGCTGTTCGACCTGTATCTTATCGCCGGACGGGTGAAAGAAGCGTGCGATGCACTCGACAAGCTGGTTGACATCGATCCCTACGACTATCGCAACCACGAGCGAATCGAAAAACTCCAGGGGAAGGCGGATCCCGGTTTCCTCCAGGCGATTGTCGGCCGCGCCGCGAAAGCATCAAACGTCTCGCCGCGTGGTGGAGGTTTCTCTGGTGCGGGCGCTGAAACCACGTCGCCGACTGCTGCTAGTGAGGAACATCGCGCCCAGCAGGCTCTTGAAGATCTGATCGTGCAGGTCGAAATCTTTCTTCAGTACGGCCTGCAGTCCAAGGCAATCGAGCGTCTCGAACACATCGCCGAGCAGTTTCCGGGAGAAGGTGAAAGAAACGAGCGCTTGCGTGCCGTCTACGAACGCGCCAATTGGTGGCCCAAGAGTGAGCCTCGCAAACCGTCCCCGCCAACGAGCTTTACACCCCCTGCGACGCCACCGGCTGCACCGGTCGTCACTGCGGCTCCGCAGGCGGTTCCGTCCGCTTCGGCGGCGGAAATGCACCGTGACCTCGCCGCCATCGCCGAAATCAATCGGATGATGTACCGCCAGGCTACGCCGCAGGAGGTTCTTGCAGCGACAGCCGCCGAAATCGGGAAGTATCTGGGCGCGGCGCGCTGCCTGATCGCGATCGGCTCTCCGTCAGAAGCCGGACAGATGACGGCGGAGTATTCCGCGCCGGGAATTGCTTCCGCCACCGCGCCGCGAATCACTACGATTGCATCCGCCGTATCCAAGTCCGTTCCTGATGCGCTGGGTGGCGTCGAGCTGCGAGCGGTCGCTACTCCGGTGCTGCGCGAGTTGAACATGGAATCCGCGCTGGGCGTTATCCTGACAGACAAAGACACGCAGTCGCTGGCCGGCGCTCTCATCGCTGCCGACGCAAAGGCACGTGCGTGGAAGCCGAACGAGAGTTTTTTCCTGCAGGCGGTCGCCGACCAGCTTCTGATCTCGGTCAATCACACGCGATTGCGCTCCTTAGTACGGTCGCTTTCGGTCGCGGATGAAAAGACGGGTATCCTGAGTCGCGGCGCATATCTGGACTGCCTGGTTTCAGAGGCCAATCGTGCGCGTTCGCAGGGAACTCCTCTATCGTTGGTGATCCTGCAGGCCGATCGCGGCGGCGAAATGCTCCGGCAGCATGGCGATGCGGTCGTTGAACGCTATCTCGAAGAGCTTGCGCGAACGCTCGCCGGTTCGATTCGACAAACGGACCTCATAGTGAAATACACTGCATGGTCGCTTGCGTTCATTCTTCCAGGCACTTCGGTGCAGAACGCGCAGTCACTTGCAGAAAAGCTCCGCCGCGCGGCTGCGGCCGTTAGGCCGTCATGGGGGAATGACCTCACGGTAAGCGCCGTGGCCGCGGAATCGGCATCGCGCCCCGGTGACGAAACCGAGGATTGCGTCACCGAGTTCATCAATCGCGCCGAGTTTGGCCTCGAAGAAGCGCGTCAACGCGGCGGAGATACGCTCGTTGCCCTCGCAACTCCCTGACGTAGGGTAAGATGATTCTCTAGGCGCGTTTTCTGCGCTCGCCAGTTCCGCGGAGGTCCAGTCATGTTCGTCAACGATGTCGTCATTCTCGCCGGTGCCCGCACGCCGATGAGCCGTTACATGGGCGCGTTCGATTCGACGGCGGCGCTCGACTTGGCCGCTGCCGCCGGTCGCGAGGCGATCCGCCGTTCAGGCACAGATCCAGCCGAGTTCGACCACGTCGTCTTTGGCAACGTGATGCAAACGAGCGCGGACGCACTCTACGGCGCGCGTCACGTCGGCCTCAAGGCGGGATTGCCGGAAGAAGTCCCAGCCGTCACTGTCAACCGCCTGTGTGGCTCGGGCGTTGAGGCGATCAGTCAGGCGGCTCAGCGCATCCTGCTCGGCGAAGCAAAGCTCGTTCTGGCCGGCGGAATGGAAAATATGTCGCAAGCGCCGCACGTGATTCGTGGTGCGCGAACCGGCTTCAAGCTCGGCGAAGGCAAACTGGAAGACTCGCTCGCATCCGGACTTTTTGACAGCTACTGCGGCTTCAGCATGTCGGAGACGGCTGAGAATCTTGCGGCAGAGCAGTGCATCACACGCGTGGCATGCGACGACTACGCTCTGCGAAGCCAGCAGGCCGCTGAAGCTGCCTTGCGCGCGTGCCGCATGAAAGACGAGATCGTTCCGGTCGAAGTGAAAAAGGGCAAGAAGACGATCACCGTATCACAGGACGATCATCGCCGGCCGGAGACGACTATGGAAGTTCTCCAATCGTTGCCGCCTGCATTCCGCAAAGACGGAATCGTCACGGCTGGAAACGCCAGCGGCATCGTCGATGGTGCTGCCGCGGTCGTCGTTTCGCACGCGAAGATCGCAAAGGACCGTGGCTGGCAACCGCTTGGCCGAATTATTTCGTGGGCTGCCGTTGGAGTTCCGCCTCGCATCATGGGTATCGGACCCGTTCCGGCAATCAAGAAAGCGCTCGCGCTCGCGAATCTGAAACTTGAACAGATCGACTTGATCGAAATCAACGAAGCCTTCGCAGCGCAGTATCTCGCCGTCGAGAAGTTGCTCGGCAACGATCGTGACAAAACCAACGTGAACGGTGGAGCAATCGCACTCGGGCACCCGCTGGGTGCGACGGGTACGCGACTCGTTTTGACCCTGTTGTTGGAACTTCGCCGGCGCGGGGGACGGTACGGCGTGGCCAGCGCTTGCATTGGCGGCGGCCAGGGCATCGCCATGGTCGTCGAATGTGCGGCGGCTTGATGCAAACGGGCCCGCACCGTCGGCTCTGAGTGGCATCGAAGTGATTTTTTTCGTACCCTACTATTCGCAATCGTTCTGTTTGCCGGGAGAAAGTGAATGCCGATCGAAAAAATAGGCGTCGTCGGGTGTGGCCTGATGGGGTCGGGCATCGCCCAGGTCGCGGCGCAGGCTGGTTATCCTGTCGTGGTACGCGAAGTTTCGGAACAGCTCGTTGGGAAAGGCCTGAAATCGATAGAAAAGAACCTCGATCGCATGGTTGAGAAGGGGGCGGTGAGCGCTTCCGATCGGGATCGGGCCCGCGGCCGGCTTCGCGGCACAACGAACCTCGATGACCTGAAGGACTGCGACCTTATCATCGAGGCCATCATCGAGCAATTGCCCGCGAAGCGAGAATTGTGGTCGGCGCTCGATAAGCTATGTCCCAAGGATGCGATTTTTGCAAGCAACACGTCTTCGCTCTCGATCACGGAGATGGCGACGTTTACCCAGAGACCTGACCGCTTTCTCGGCCTGCACTTCTTCAATCCCGTGCCGGTAATGAAGCTGGTGGAAGTTATTCGGACAATCGCGACGGATCCGAAGGTCTACGACGACGCCCTAGCATTCGGGACGAAATTGGGAAAAACGCCCGTGCGCACCACCGACCGCACCGGATTTATCGTCAACCGGCTGCTCGTGCCGTATATTCTTGATGCCGTTCGAGCGCTGGAAGACGGGGTTGGCTCCATCGAGGACATCGACAATTCCATGAAGCTCGGCTGCGGTCATCCGATGGGACCGCTGACCTTGCTCGATTTCGTCGGCCTCGATACCACCTACTACATCGCGAACATCATGTTTGATGAGTTCAAGGAAAAACGATTCGCGCCACCGCCGCTTTTGAAACGCATGGTGCTCGCGGGTTGGCATGGGCGCAAAACCGGCCGCGGCTTCTACGATTACGCCGATCCCAAGAATCCAAAAGCAGTGCGGCTTGGCTGAGCCCCAGAACCGAAATCCCAAAATCGCGGACCAGATTCACACTGCGGCTGTTCTGAGGAAATTGACGGATGGCTTACGAAAACCTGCTCTACGACTCGAAAGATCAAATCGCACGAATTACCTTCAACCGCCCAAACGTGCTGAATGCGCTGAATCGTAAAACCATGGACGAACTGGGCGATTGCCTCAACGCCGCCCGCAAGGACGACACGGTTCGCGTTCTGATTCTCACCGGCTCCGGTGAAAAGGCTTTCATTGCCGGCGCTGACATCAACGAGTTGGCGCAGCGCACGCCGGTCGACGGCAAAGAGTTCTCGCTGTACGGCCAGGAAATCATTCACCGCCTCGAAACAATGGGCAAGCCGTCCATAGCTGCGATAAATGGTTTCGCGTTAGGTGGGGGATGCGAGCTGGCACTGGCCTGCACGATGCGTATCGCGAGCCGCAATGCGAAGCTCGGTCAACCCGAGGTGAAGCTGGGCATTTTGCCGGGCTACGGAGGCACCCAGCGTCTGGCGCGGCTGTGCGGCAAAGGCGTTGCGCACGAATTGATCCTTGGCGGCGAAATGATTGCCGCCGAGGAAGCACTGCGTATCGGCTTGGTGAATCGCGTCACGGATCTCGCCGACCTGCTGCCCACCGCCGAATCGATTGCACGCAAGATCATTGCAAACGCGCCTCTGGCCGTGAAGTATGCGATGGAGGCAGTCGAGCACGGAATGGAAATGACGCAGGAGGAGGGCCTGTTCCTCGAAGCGACCCTATTCGGCCTGTGCTGCGCTACGGATGACATGCGCGAAGGTACGCGAGCGTTCCTCGAAAAGCGGCCAGCAAAATTCCAGGGACGCTGATGACCCCGAAACCTCCAGAAACACGCGGCAGCCTCAGCGCCGCAGGGCTTCGCTTCGGAATCGTCGCAAGCCGGTTCAATCAATTCATTACCGATCGTCTGCTCGCGGGCGCAATCGACGCCCTTGAACGCGCGGGTGCTTCCGAAAAGCAGATCGAAGTGGTTCGTGTCCCGGGCTCTTTCGAAATTGGGATCGCGGCCAAGGATCTGGCGGCCACAGGGCGTTGCAACGCGATTATCTGTATTGGCTGCATTCTGCGGGGCGAAACGTCGCACTGCGATCACGTTGCTTCGGAAACCGCGCGAGGAATCCAGCTCGCGCAGCTCGACACCGGTGTGCCGATGGCGTTCTGCGTTCTTACCTGCGACACTCTTGAGCAAGCGATCGACCGCGCTGGTCTCAAACACGGTAACAAAGGCTACGAAGCCGCGCTCAGTGCAATCGAAATGGCGCAGCTCGTTCGTAAACTCACAAAGAATTCTGCTTCACGCGAGTCCGGCCGTCGCTCTTCGCGCCGTTGACATGGCTCCCTTTCTCAATGTGACGTGGATTGAGCCTGCGTCTGCGCGACCATTGTCGTTCCCCGCGGGTTTCAGGACGGCTTCCCATTCATTCCACGAAGCGGAAAGCGCGACGCGAGCACGAGGAATCTGCGATTGCGTGTCGTTCGAGCTGCGGAACGCACCCCGTACATGACGCTTCGCCACAAATCGCGGGAGTTTGCTCTTCAAATGCTCTTCCAGTGGGATATAGCGCGCCAGAGTCCAGCTCGCATCGAACAGCATTTTTGGGAAACCGCGCGCGCTGCGGACCCCACGCGCAAGTTTGCGCACGAGCTCTTTGTAGGCGCGGTTGCCCAAACGGACGCGGCCGACGCGTTGATCTCGGAGCTTTCAGAAAATTGGCGGCTCGACCGTCTAGCGGCAATCGACAAAAGTATTCTGCGACTTGCGATCTACGAATTCCGCTTCGGCACTGCGCCGCCAAAAGTGGTTATCGATGAAGCCCTGGAATTGGCGAAGAAATTCTCGTCGGACGAAGCGCCCGCGTTTTTGAACGGCATTCTCGATGCGGTCTTAAAGAAATTGTCACTGAACTGAAACATCTTCGCGGCGAATTTACTTCACGTGTCCCCGAATGCGGATATCTGGACGCCTTTGGGATATCTCAAGCGTCTATATGAGCTTCCAGTATTCGAACCGCCGACCCGCTCACTTTCGGCACCAGCCGCCCTCGGTCTGCTGCAATTTCCACCTGAATCTCGCTTGGTCGCCCCATCTCCACGCCCTGAGCGATCACCAATGTTTCGCCCGCCTTCAGTTTTCCGTGCTGCACTAGATATGCTCCCAGCGACCCTCCCGCTGAGCCCGTCGCAGGATCTTCGATAATTCCCCAGGGAAGCATGCCTCGCGCGAACGCCCGCCCGGAAGGCCCGAGCGCAAAACAGTACGCGACCGACGCACTCGTCGAAAGGAGTTCCGCCAGGGCACGCATGTTCATCCGAATTTTCTTCAAAGTTGCGCGTTCCTTTAGTGGAACCATCAGATTAAAAATTCCCGTCGAGACGCGCTCGATTGGAAGCGTCGGGTGCAAGTCGTTCGCCTTCAGGCCGAGCGCATCGGCCAGCTTTGCGCGATTCATTTTTGCGGGCGCGAACCGCGCGTTCTTTTGCGTCATGGTCACGGACGCTGGCCGCCCGTCGTGGAATGTGAACTCAACCGGCAATATCCCCGCTCCGGTTTGCTGCAGAATGTGGATGCGACCCTCCGAGGCGGGTACGACCCCCAGTTCCGCAAGCAGAAACCAGGTACCGATCACAGGGTGCCCCGCGAGCGGCAGCTCCGTCATGGTAGTAAAAATCCTCAGCCGAGCCAGTGCGCGATTGTTTGTTGGCTTCTGCACGAATACGGTTTCCGAGAGATTCATCTCGCGAGCAATTGCCTGCATTTGCGGCTGCGAGAGGCCGTCCCCATCCGTCACCACGGCCAGCGGATTTCCCGTGTACGGTTTGTTTGTGAATACATCGAGCGTGTACAGTCGCCGCCTCATCATGATTTCCTGTCTCGAAAATTGGGTGATTCGGTTTAGCCGAGCGCCCAAAGTTCAGGTATATCAGAGTCCACGCACGATGGTCACGACTTCCTCGAGCACGCGCCGCGTGGTTTCAGGCCGAATTGTCTCCGAATATACGCGCAGCATTCGTTCCGTGCCGGATGCCCGCACCATCACCCATCCAATGTCGCCGAGGTACGCTTTAATACCGTCCAGGTTCTCGCGCCGCTCGATTCGCCAGTCGAGCACGCTTTTCAAGCCGCCATCTGAAAAATGCTCGATTGCCTTTTCCTTTTGCCCCGGCTTCAGCGACAGGTCGATGCGTCCATAGTGATGCTCGCCAAACTCGCGATGCAACATTCCAACCAGTTTGTTTAGTCGCTTGCCGTGCCAGGCCATCACTTCCGCCAGCAGCAGCGCGTTCACCGTCGCGTCGCGCTCGGGCAAATAGAGTTTTGTTCCGATGCCGCCGCTTTCTTCTCCGCCCAGCAGAATGTCGTTTTCGAGCATGCGATCGCAGATGTACTTGAACCCGATCGGCGTCTCAAACACCTGCCGCCCGAAGTTCGCTGCGATTTTGTCGATCATCTTTGTGGTCGAGAACGTCTTCGCCACGTCGCCCGTTAGCTTGCGCGTCCCCGCCAGATGCCAGAACAGGATCGAAAAAATCTGGTGCGGCGTGATGAACGTGCCGTCCGGGTCCATCGCGCCGATCCGATCTCCATCGCCGTCCAACGCAAAACCCGCGTCGAATTTTCCGCTCCGCAGCGCGTGCCGCAATGCCTCGACGTGCGGCTCGATCGGCTCCGGATTTACACCGCCGAAAAGCGGGTCACGCGTGCCTCGAATCTCGTCACAGGAGATGCCGTTGCGCCGGAAGAGTTCGCACAGCAGTCCGCGCGCGGCGCCGTGCATGGGATCGACCAGAAAACGCAGTTTCGCCGCTCGCAACCGTTCCCAATCGACTAACTTTTCGATTTTTTCCAGATAAGGAGTCCGCGCATCGATTGACTCGAGCAAGTCGTCGCGCGGCGGCAACGCAGGCACGCCTTCGCGCAGCACCTTCGCCAGTTCGGCCTCCACCTGCGCCACAATTGCTGGAGATGCGGAACTGCCGTAGCTCGCCTTGAGCTTCACTCCGTTCCACTGATAGGGGTTGTGGCTCGCGCTGATCTGAATTCCCGCGGCTGCATCACGCAGTTTGACCAGCAACGAAACCGCGGGTGTAGGGCAAGCCTCCGCTACCAGCGAAACGCAAATTCCAGTCGCCGTTAGCGTGTCCGCAGCCACGCGCGCGAAACGCTCCGACCCGAACCGTGTGTCGTAGCCGACCACCACGCCGCGTTCGGGCCGCTCGGCGCGAATCACGTAACGCGCGATTGCGTGCGATACCTTGCGCACGTTTTCATACGTGAAATCCTCGGCGATGATTCCGCGCCAACCGTCGGTGCCGAATTTGATCTGGGTCATCCGGGCAGTATAAGCGATGCGATTTTGACAGAGAAGTACCGAGCGCTCCGATTACGGCGTCAACGCCACCGGCCATCGCAGCCAGCGCTCAACGAAGCCCCAACCCTACTCCGGGAAGACTGGAAGGACGACCGTATTCACAGTCGACGGATCGTCGCGCAGCTTGATGTACAGCAGCGTCCCGTTCGGCCTCGGTACCGTAAGGCTTGTATCGGCGAACCCAAGTGGGACCGGCATTTCGTGCGTGAACTGTGCGTCCGAGGCAACCGAGTAGATCAGGAACAGATTCGTTCCAGTCAGTGTGCACGGCTTATCGGGCGAATCCGGGCAATGAATTTCCTTCAACGCGGGAATACGAACCAGTTTGGCCAGCGGCTGCCAATCGCCCGTCTCTCCCTCCGCACTTACCGCACGAAATTGCAGCGCCCCGAAGGCTGACGGCCCGAAGCTCTTGGCTGGGTCGAGTGTGGCCAGCACTGTCTGCGCGTCCTGCAGCACCAGGCTGCCATCTGCAATGCTAAGTGTCACGTCGAACGATTCGTCGTCCGTGGCCACCTCGATTTTTTCGCTTCGTGGAAAAGCCTTCGGCGTTACCGTTTTCAAGAAAAAGGACAATTCGCTGTTCTGCGGAAGCTGGTCCTGGCTGGCAAATCGAATCGAGGATGGCGTCGCTCCCGACTCCACGCTCTTGCTCAGCAGAGTGATCTCCGGACGGGGCGGCTTGACCTTCGCCGGCAGATCCAGAGTGCGCCCGTCCTTGAGCGAAACTTGCGCCAGCACATCCTGCTCCGGTCGGAGCGCTCCCGCCGGGATCGCGTTCGATGCGAGCAATGGCAACTGGTCTGTCTGTCCATCGCGCGTCAGCGTGCCAGGAACGAACTCCACTCCGTCCACTTTTAGGCCCTTCACTTGGTCGAGCCTCGTTCCCACCAGCAAAGCCTGTTTGTCGCCAGAATCAAAAACGAACTGATTGAGATGCGCCGCTTCGGAATACGCGAGCAATGGAACTTCATCGGCGTGCTTCAGTCCGTATTGCCGTAAGGCAAACGTCAGTTTCGCGGACTGCTCCGCTTTGAGCGGCACGCTAACTTCAATTTCGTCCGGTTTCGTCAGCTTCCACGTGCTCTTCAGTTCGACCCCGTGAGAATCACGGACCGTAACGCCATTGACGCACACGGCGCAGTCCGACTTGAGGTGCAATGTATCCTCGCGTCCAACCACGAGCGCGCTTTGGTCCTCTTCCGGAACAGTCCATTTCGCCGCGCGCGAGTCGCGAAGATTGAAGCTCGGCCCTTCGAATTGCTGGAATCCCCAATAGCCGTAGATCGTGCCTTTCACTTGGGCTTCGATCGCGTCCGTCGGAAGCGACCCAGTATTGACGACGAACCCTCCTTGCGAGGGATCGGGCGTGGCAGGCAGATCGATCGTTTTCCCTGGCTTTTCCGGCACACGAAGCACGAAATCGTGCGCCATATTTGTCGCGAATACCAACGGCGCGCCGCCGGTTGGCAGAATCAGCGGAGATTTGTGCAGGCAATAGACCTGGTTTGGATCTGACGCCTGCAACGGGGGAAGCTGCGCTGCCTCAACCGCAGGCAAGCCCACGACCATTACGGATTTTGGATTGCGGAATGACGGCGGGCTGTTCAGACGCAAATTCAACTCGTCCTTCGCAGGAAGCGCCAGCGCAGGAATGTACTGATACTCCGCCGTATGCAGATTGCCCATCAGCCGTGCCACGTCCAGCACCGTTCCGACGTATGGGCTGAATGTTCCCGCTGCCATTAGCGGAGTCGCGCTGACCGCGCCGATCAAGTCCGCGGATGGTCCCGACGTGAGCGCAGCCACCATTGATTGCGTGTGCGAATCGTCCATCACCACTTGGTCGTCACTCTGCAGCAGGCATGGGGCCTGCTGTTCCGCCGGCTTGTAGAAACAGTCCTGGTTGACCTTGATGTGCAGGGTTTGCGCCACCGTTTCCGTACGTTGCTTCAGGGCGGCGGGGTTCAAATCCGAGGCCTGTCTTACTTCAGCCAGATACTTGTCCAAGCGCGAGCGGTCGAGGCTCGCTTGATTCAAGTCCTGCGACGCGCGAACGAACGTACCCGGCCTGCCTTGCACGGTTGACCGCAAAGTACTGAAATCGCCGCCAGTCGATGGAGCGAGAAACAGCAGCGCCTGTTGCGCTCCCTCGGGAACGGTGACGACAAGCCCTTCCTGACGCACCGTCTTAGTCCACGTGTCGGCACGAAGGAACCAGTTTTCCGGAGGCGGATTCGTTGTGCCCCGTAAGAACGCCACAATCATCAGGTAATGGACCGATTGGCTGTTTGGAAATTCCGGGTGAATCCAGAGTCGGTCGCCCGCTTGCAAATTGGCGACTTCCGACACGGGCATCGTCTTGCCCGCGCGCGTCACGGTCATTTGGACGTGTGGACCGAGGAGATCGAACGCGGGCGTGTCTCCCCGTGCCGAGCTCATTGCAAAAGCCGTCAGTGCAATAATTACGCTCAAGCGCAACATCGCGGTGATCGCATCTCGATGCCTGATCCGATAAAACAACATTCGCATTCCACTCCTTGAACCCGTAATCAGAACTTCAAAATTGGAATCTAAATCGAAAGCGGAGACACACACGCCCGATTCGTCGAGGCCAGGGAGTACAAGATTGTAAACGCAAACTGGCCCGATCGAACTAATAAACTTGTCGAAACTTTGGATGCATTCTTGTTGCGATTTGCTGCCGAGGGGATAGTGTCACTCAAGAAACAGTTCAGCCACCTCTCGATCAGAGTAGTTCACCAGGATTCGGCCGTGTTCGCGCAATCCTAGCGTAATCGCTACTACGGCAAGGATCGGGCGGATAACGTCCGGGTCGGTTGTGCGCGATAGTTCATGGGTTCCAATTTCTGCAAGTTCTCGGACCGCTCGGAGGT
>Ga0335075_10013383_pt1 | contig 12351 bp, 8 predicted proteins | sample Lox_Sample_24_FD_206723 | JGI IMG/M metagenome (GOLD analysis project Ga0335075, IMG submission 206723) | Soil microbial communities from Loxahatchee National Wildlife Refuge, Florida, United States - Lox_Sample_2.4 | ecosystem: Environmental > Terrestrial > Soil > Wetlands | place: USA: Florida... | reverse complement strand
GCGGCGATCGACTCGCTAGCAGCGCGCCCACGAAGGCGGCTGCCGCGGGCGGCCCGATAGCGAGCGGAGATAGAGGCGGTCTGGGTTAGCCGCGGGGCGCGCTCCCGCAGCCGCCAGGCGCTCAACGGCGGGGCGGCGCTAACGACAACCGCCCCGGGCGGGCCAGGCGGACCGACGACTCCAGCAGCAGCGCGTGGACGAAGGCCTGCGGTATGTTGCCGCGCAACTGGCGCTGGATGACGTCGAATTCCTCGGTCAGCAGGCCGGGCGGCCCGCAGGCGGCGCGGTTGCGCTCGAACCATGCGGCCGCCTCGGTTTCGCGGCCCTGCTGGTGCAGGGCCAGCGCCATGAGGAACCCGCAGAGCAGGAACGCGCCCTCCGCCTCGTGCAGCGGCCGCTGGTCGTGCCGGAACCGGTACAGGTAGCCGTCCCGGGCGAGGTCGTTTTCTATCGCCTGGAAGGTGGCCTGGGCCCGGGCGTCGTCCGTCGTGGTGGCGCCGCGGATCGCGGGCAGCAGCAGCGCGGCGTCCGTCCGGCCGTCGCCGGGAGCCCGCTGCCAGCGGCCCGCCGGGTGCAGGCAGTCGCCGGAGACGCTGGACAGCAGGGAGTCAGCCAGGGTCTCCCACTGGCCGGCCTGCTTGCTGCTGGCCGCCCCCGCGATCGCGCGCAGCCCGGCGACGCACATCAGCCGGGAATGCGCCCACCGCTTGTCGTCGAGCTCCCACACCCCGGCGTCGGCGTCCTCCCGGCGGCCCCTGATCGCGGCGACGGCGGCCTCGGCGGCCTTCCAGTGCCAGGACTCCAGGTGATCATGCCGGGCGGCGGCGGCGAACAGCAGCAGCGCTTCCCCGAGCGCGTCCAGCTGGAACTGCTTGTTGACCCAGTTGCCGGCCTTGTCTGCTCCGCCGGGGTAGCCCGCCAGGCCGGGCAGGCGGTGCTCGTCGGGCACGGCGCCGCCGGTGACCGTGTAGGCGGGCTTGAGGCCGGGGCCGTCTTCCAGGAGGCGGGCCGCCACGAACGAGACAGCGTCGTCCAACAGCCGGTGCGGGCCGTCGGCGGCTACCGCTTGTCCGGCGTAGCACTGGTCGCGGATCCAGGCGTAGCGGTAGTCGTAGTTACGGCCGGCCTCGGCCCGCTCGGGCAGCGACATCGTCGCGGCGGCGACCATGGCGCCGCTGCCGCTGGTCAGGCCGGCCAGTACGCCGTAGCTGTGCCGGGAGGCCCGGGGGGAAAGGCTGGCCCCGAGCTCGGGCAGCTCCCGCTGCCACGCCGTCTCGGTTGCCTCCCAGGCGATGGCGGCGCTGGCCGGCTCGCCGCTGAGGGGGTGATCCGAGAGCTCCAGCACGAAATCGTGCCGTTCGCCCGGGGCGACCGTCATGGTCAGCTGCAGGCGGCCGTCGGGGCCGACGGTGGCGTCCTGGCCGCCGGACCAGCGCAGGTACAGCTGGCCGGCCCGCCCGGTCCAGCAGGTGCCCTGCTTGAGCTGGGTCATTTTGCGGCGCCCGAAGTCGGCCCGCACGTCGAGCTGGACCTGAACGCGGGCCGGGCTGCGCTGCGCCTCGACCCGGCGGAGCAGCACCGCGGTGCCCGGGTCGCCGGGGTAGGCCAGCGCCTCCCGGCACTCGATGACGCCGTCGCTGGTGATCCACCGGCTGCGCCAGATCAACGACCCGTCCTCGTAGTAGCCGCCCCAGACGAACCGCGGTTCGGCCGGGGTGACGGCGTAGCAGCCGCCGCCTCCGATCAGGGTGGAGAAGACCGCGTCCGAATGCCATCGGGGGGCGCACATCCAGGCCACGTCTCCCCGTGGCCCGATCAGCGCTCCCCGCTCCCCGTCGGCCAGCAGGGCGTACTCCCGCAGCACGTGCGGGGGGAACTGGGCGGCGAGGGTCTGCTCGCTCACTGGTCGCTCCCCGGGTGGTGCGGCAGCATCTCCTGGGCCTTGGCCTTGACCCCTTCAATGATGACGCCGCGGCGGTCCTCGTCGCCCTTGAGCATGGCCATAGCCGAGTCCTTGAGCTGCTCGAAGGTGGCGTGCGGCGGGATCGGGGGCATGTTGGGATCGGTGCGCACATCCAGGACGGCCGGCCGACCCGCGCTCAGCGCCCGCTCCCAGGCTCCTGCGAGCTGGTCGGGCCTGTCGACCGCGATGGCCTCCAGGCCCAGGCTGGCGGCGAAGGCGGCGTAGTCGACGTCGGGCAGCGACTGCGACTCGGTGAACTTCGGGGCGCCCTCCATCGCCCGCATCTCCCAGGTCACCTGGTTCAGGTCGTCGTTGTGCAGCACCGCGACGACCAGCCGCGGGTCGGCCCACTCGCGCCAGTACCGCTTGACGGTGATCAGCTCGGCCAGCCCGTTCATCTGCATGGCCCCGTCGCCTTCGAACACGATTACTGGTCGGCCCGGGTGGCCGAACTTGGCCCCGATGCCGTAGGGGACGCCCGGTCCCATGGTCGCCAGGTTTCCGGACAGGGAGCCGCGGACGTCACCGCGGAACTTCAGCTGCCGCGCGTACCAGTTAGCGCTGGACCCCGAGTCTGCGGCCACGATCGCGTTGTCCGGCAGGCGGGCCGACAGCTCGTGGAAGAGCCGCAGGGGGTTGACCGGGTCCGCGTCCACCATCGCCTGACTCTTCATGACCTCCCACCAGCGGGCCACGCTGAGTTCGACGCTCTTCCGCCAGGCGCGGTCCTGCTGGCGCCGCAGCCGCGGGATCAGCGCTCGAAGCGTTGCGGCGGCGTCCCCGACCAGGTTGACCTCGTAGGGGTAGCGCATGCCGACGTACCGGCCGTCGACGTCGACCTGCACGGCGCGGGCCTGGCCGAAGTCCGGCAGGAACTGGGTGTAGGGGAAGCTGGACCCGACGGTCAGCAGGGTGTCGCAGCCCTGCATGAGCTCGTAGCTGGGCCGGGTGCCGAGCAGCCCGATCGAGCCGGTGACGAACGGCAGCTCGTCCGACAGCACATCCTTGCCGAGCAGCGCCTTGGCCACGCCCGCGCCGAGGATCTCGGCGACCTGCTCGACCTCGGCCCGGGCGTCCCGGGCGCCCTGGCCGGCCAGGATCGCGACCCGCGACCCGGCGTTCAGCACGTCGGCGGCCCGGCCGATGGCCTCGTCGCCCGGGACCGCGGTGGACTGGGTGATCCCGAGGCTAGACGGCACCATCTTGAACGCGTGCTCCGGCGCCGAGTACTCGAGTTCCTGCACGTCGGCCGGGATGATGAGCGCTGTCGGGGCCCGCTCGGCCATTGCTACCCGGATCGCCCGGTCGAGCACGTTGGGCAGCTGCTCGGGCACCGTCACCATCTGCACGTACTCGCTGGCCACATCCTTGTACAGGCTGAGCAGGTCGATCTCCTGCTGGTAGGAGCCGCCCATGGCCGAGCGGTTGGTCTGCCCCACGATGGCGACCACCGGCACGTGGTCCAGCTTCGCGTCGTACAGGCCGTTCAGCAGGTGCACCGCGCCCGGGCCCGACGTCGCGGCGCACACCCCGACCCGGCCGGTGAACTTCGCGTAGCCGACGGCCTCGAACGCCGCCATCTCCTCGTGCCGAGCCTGGACGAACTTCGGCTGGTTGCCGGCCCGCCCCCAGGCGGCCAGCAGCCCGTTGATGCCGTCTCCGGGGTAGCCGAACACCAGCTCCACGTCCCAGGCGCGAAGTCGTTCCAGCAGGTAGTCAGATACTTTCGGTCCGGCCATCTGTATTTGCCTCCTTCTACTATTCGGTGCGGTGCCCGGTCGGGCGGCGGACACCAGTTCCCTGTGGTTGAGCGGCGTTGCAGGCCCGGCCGGCGGCGCCGACCGGCGGTCGGGTGCTACCGCCGCGAATGGTCGCTGTGGTGAACCTGGAACTCGGCCGCGTCGGCGGTCCGCAGCTCGAGCCCGAGGCCGGGGGCGGACGGGTCGGGCCGCAGCGCGCCCGCCACCGGGGCGGGCGCGCCGTCGAAGAGCATGGCCTCGACCCGGACGTGGTCGTGGAAGTACTCCAGGTGCCGCAGCCGCTCCACGGCGCAGAACGCGTGCGCGGAGACCGCGGGCGCGCAGTGCGCGGACAGGTCCACCTGGCGGGCGGCCGCCAGGCCGGCGGCCTGCAGCAGGCCGGTGATCCCGCCGCAGCGGGTGACGTCGGCCTGCAGGCAGTCGACCGACCCGGCGTCCAGCAGGCGGCCGAAATCCGATAGCAGGAAGCCGTACTCGCCGGCCGCTATGTCGAGGCCGGGCGGCCCGGCTGCCCGCAGCCGGGCCAGGCCTTCGACGTCCTCCGACGAGACCGGCTCCTCCAGCCAGGTGACGCCGAACTCGTCCCGAAACCGATAGGCCCAGGCGAGCGCCTCCTTGCGGCTGTACGCGCCGTTGGCGTCGGTGAACAGCTCCGGCTCGTCGCCGATGGCCTTGCGGGCCGCGGCGAGCCGGGCCGGGTCGTCGCCGGGATGACGCGAGGTCTTCATCTTCACCCGCGGGATGCCCTGAGCCACCCACCCCTCGAGCTGGGTGGCCAGCCGGCCGAGCGGGTAGTTGGTGAATCCTCCGCTGCCGTAGACCGGGACCTGGTCGTGGAACGCGGGCAGCGTCTGGAACAGCGGGCGGCCCAGCAGCCGGGCGCGCAGGTCCCACAGGGCTATGTCCACGGCCGACACCGCCATCGCCCCGGCCCCGGGGCGGCCGGCGTTACGGAGCTGCGCGAACATCGAGCGCCAGGTTGCCGGGGGCGTCAGCGCGTCCGACCCTAGGGCCACCCCGGCCAGCTTGGAGTCGATCAGCCGGGCGACCGCGACGTCGCCATAGGTGTACCCGACGCCCGTCTGCCCGCCCGCAGAGGCGAGCACCACGATGCAGGTCGTGGAGTCCCACTCCAGCGTGCCGTCGCTCTCCCGCCCCTGCGGGCCGTCGACGGGAACCTCGTACGCCAGTACCCGCAGACGCTCCACCGCGGCAGCGGGAGTACCTGCGCGCTTGCCTTCGTCCATCAGAACCTCCGCCATGAAGCTGGCCGGCTCGCCAGGCCCCCGGCCGCCATTAACTATCGCGCTGCGATATAAACTCGCAATTAAATCGTAACACGATATAAATGCGGCGACGCAGGCAGGGGGCGGAAGTGGTTGACGTCAGGGTCGCGGCCGTCCATGGCACCAGGGGCGTGGGCTGCAAGGCGGCACGGGGTCGCCCGGCTCGGCGGTCTCGGCGGTCTCGGCGGTGAGACGGCTGAACCCGGGTGGCCGCGCGCTGAACCGGCTGCCCTTCGTGTCCAAGAGCCGGGTCGCCGACCTGCTGCTGGCGCAGGTGTGGCTCGTGCTGGCGCTGTGCGTGGCCGGATCGGTGGCCGCGGCAGTCTCGCTGATCGTGATCGACGCGAGACTGCAGCCTTCCGGCGGCGCGCTGCTGTTCCCCGGCCCGCCGGCCGGCGCGCGGTCGTTCCTGTCCGCCATCGTGGGTGAACATGGTCCGCGTAGCTGCGGTCATCGCCGGCATCGGCGCCGACACCCGCCGCGCGCTGGCGCGCCGCGACCCGGGTGCCATCGCCGCCCCAGGCGACCTGGATCGCGTTGTGTGCGGCACGGTCCCGAGTCCCGTACCTGGCGTGCTGGTCTCGGTCAACCGGCGGCGGCTGGTGTCGCTGGCGGCCGAGCGCGACTGCGTGCTGCGGCTCGCCGTACGAATCGGGGACTACCTGCCCGAGGGCGCGACCCTGTTCGCGATCTGCGGCGATGACGCTCAGCAGGCCCAGGGCGACGAGCGCCGTCGGCGCGCATGGCAGGCGGCGCTGTGCCGGCACGTCGCCTTCGAGACCGAGCGGACGATGGAGCAGGACGCCGCGTTCGGCTTCCGGCAGCTGGCCGACGTCGCGCTGCAGGCACTGTCCCCGGCGGTGAACGCGCCCACCACGGCCGCCCAGGCCATCGAAGAGATGCACGACCTGCTGCGCCGCCTGGTGATCAGCCCGTCACCCGGCGACTGCTACCGGGACGGCAGCGGCAAGCCCCGGCTGCTGGTGCCGCACTACCAGCTCGACGATTTCCTGCAGCTGGCGGTAGCGGAGATCTGGCACAACGGGCGTACCTCACCGCAGATCCCGGAGCGCCTGCGCCGCATGCTCGATGATCTCCGCGCCGTCGCCCGGCCCGAGCACCGGGCCGCGATCGAGGCCTGGCGCGAGCAAGTCAGCTAAGCGGCACCGGGAGCTGGCGGTGCGCTTAACGGCACCCCAGACGATGGTGGCAAAAATATCGCGCTACGATATATTTCATGGCTTGGGTGCCATCCGCGGCATCCGGTGCCCTACCTCAGCCGGCCGCTGACCGCGCTATGACTGCGAAGGGACGACGATGACGCTTCTGCCCAACCCCACCCGCCGCTCGGTGCCGAGCAAGGAAGACCCCGCCGTCCCGGGCGGCATGGACGGTACCCGCGAGATCGACGTCGCCGGGCTGGAGCGCGCCCTGCGCGCCGAGACCGGCGCGGAGGTGGGCTTCGACGACGGCTGGCTGGCGATGTACGCGAGCGACGCCTCGAACTTCCGCCAGGTCCCGGTCGGGGTTGTGGTGCCGCGCAGCCTGGAGGACGTGGTGGCCGCGCACCGGGTCTGCGCCCGCTTCGGCGCCCCGATCGTCAACCGCGGCGGCGGCACCAGCCTGTCCGGCGAGACGGTGAACTACGCCGTGGTCATCGACAGCTCCAAGTACCTCACCGCGATCGACGAGCTCGACGCCGAGGCCAGGACCGTGACTTGCCAGCCAGGGGTGATCAACGAGCAGCTCAACCGGCGCACCGCGGCCTCCGGGCTGGTGTTCGGCCCCGACCCGTCCTCGCACTCGCGGTGCACGATCGGCGGGAACCTGGGCAACAACTCCTGCGGCGTGCACTCGATCCAGGCGCAGCTGTACGGCCCGGGGCCGCGCACGTCAGACAACGTCGACGCGCTGGAGGTCGTCACCTACAACGGCGAGCGATTCTGGGTCGGCACCGGCGAGGAGCAGCAGCTGGAACAGATCATCGCGGCCGGCGGGCGCAAGGGAGAGATCTACCAGCAGCTGCGCGACCTGCGCGACCGCTACCTGGCCGAGATCCGCACCGGCTACCCGCCGGTGACCGACCTGCCCCGCCGGGTCTCCGGGTTCAACCTCGACGAGTTGCTGCCGGAGATGGGCTTCAACGTCGCCCGCGCCCTGGTCGGCACCGAGGGCACCTGCGCCACCGTGCTGCAGGCCCGGCTCAAGCTGACCTCGGGCCTGTTCGACCGCACGCTGGTCACTGTCGCCTACGAGAGCGCGGCCGACGCCGGGGACGACGTCACGGCCATCATGGAGCGGTTCAAGCCGATCGGTCTGGAGGGCGTCGACCGGCGGCTGATCGACGACCAGCAGGAACTGGACATGAACACCTCCGACCTGACCGAGTTGCCGCGGCATGAGTCGGCCGGCGCCTGGCTGCTGGTCCAGTTCGGCGCCGACTCCGCCGGCGGGGCGGCCCGGCAGGCGGACGAGTTCACCCGGTGGCTCACCGGCGGCCGCGGCTACGACGCGGACCGGGTCGTGGTGATGAAGAGCAAGCAGGACGGCGGGTCGAGCGAGGACCTGTGGGCGATCAGGGAAAGCGGCCTCGGCTCCACCGCCTTCCCGCCCGGCGGCAAGGACCACTGGCCCGGCTGGGAGGATTCGGCCGTCCCACCCGTCAGGCTCGGCCCCTACCTGCGCGACCTGCAGGCCCTCTACAACCGATACGGGCTGGCCGGGGCCCTGTACGGCCACTTCGGGCAGGGCTGCGTGCACTCCCGGATCAGCTTCGACCTGCGCACCGCCGCCGGGCTGAGCGACTACCGGGCGTTCATGAGCGACGCCGCCGACCTGGTCGTCTCCTACGGCGGATCGCTGTCGGGCGAGCACGGCGACGGCCAGCAGAAGGCCGAACTGCTGGCCAGGCAGTACGGCGAGCCGCTGCTGGCCGCCATGCGCGAGTTCAAGCGCATCTGGGACCCGACCTGGTCTATGAACCCCGGCAAGGTCATCGACGCCTACCGGATGGACCAGGACCTCAAACTCGGCACCGGCTATAACCCCGCCCGCCCGCCGGTCAAGTTCGCCTACGCCGACGACGGCGGCGACTTCGCCCACGCGGCCTTGCGCTGCGTCGGGGTCGGCAAGTGCCGGGTGCCCGAGGCGGACGCGACCATGTGCCCCAGCTACCGGGCCACCCGCGACGAGCAGCACTCCACCCGCGGCCGGGCCCGGCTGCTGTTCGAGATGCTGCGCGGCGAGACGATCACCGGCGGCTGGCAGTCCCGCGAGGTCTTCGACGCCCTCGACCTGTGCCTGGCCTGCAAGGGCTGCACCAACGACTGCCCGGTCAACGTCGACATGCCCACCTACAAGGCGGAGTTCCTTTACCACCACTACGACTCCGCCCGCCGCTGGCGGCCCCGCTACGCCTACGCGTTCGGGTTCATCGACCGCTGGGCCGCGCTGGCCAGCCGGGTACCCGAGCTGGCCAACCTCGCCACCCAGACCCCCGGCCTGTCCCGGCTGGCCAAGTTCGCGGCCGGCATCGACCAGCACCGCGCCCTGCCGCCGTTCGCGCCGATGACGCTGCAGGAGTGGTTCGCCCGCCGCGGCGGCACCCGCAACCCCGGCGGCCGGCCGGTCGTGCTGTTCCCCGACACGTTCAACAACCACCTGCACACCGACGTCGGCGTCGCCTGCGTGGAGGCCATCGAGGACGCCGGCTGGCAGGTCATCATGCCCGCCGGGCATGTCTGCTGCGGCCGGCCGCTGTACGACTACGGGTTCCTCGACCAGGCCGAGCGCTACCTCCGCCAGGTCCTCGACGTGCTGCGCGAGCAGGTCCGGGCCGGCATCCCGGTGGTTGGCATGGAGCCCTCCTGCCTGGCGGTGTTCAAGGACGAGCTGGTCAAGATCCTGCCGCACGACGACGACGCCGCCCGGCTGGCTGGCAGCGCCTACCACTTCGGCGAGTTCTTCCAGGTCTTCGGCATCGCCCCGCCGCGCTTCGCCGATCATCAGGCAGCCCAGGCCGTGCTGTGGGGACACTGTCACCATCGGGCCACCGGCGGAGTCGAAAGCGAGCAGCAGGTGCTCGAGCAGATGGGCGTGCGCACCGACTCGGTGGTCGGCGGGTGCTGCGGGCTGGCCGGGTCGTGGGGCTTCGAGGACGGCAAGTGGGACATCTCACTCGACTGCGGGGAGCAGGCGTTCCTGCCCGCCGCCCGGTCCGCGCCGGCCGACGCGGTGGTGGTGGCGAACGGGTTCTCCTGCCAGACCCAGCTCGAGCAGGCACCCGGCAGCGGCCGGGAGGCCCTGCACCTGGCCCAGGTCATGGCCCTGGCCCGGCAGGGCGACGGCACCGGCGCCCGGCGTCGCGACGCCGGCCCCCGCCCGGCCCCGCCGCTCGGCACCCGGCTGGCCCGGACCGCGCCGCCGGTGCTGGCCGCGCTCGCGGCGGCGGCCGTGCCGACGGCGCTGCTGGCCCGCCGCCACCGGTGACCGGCCCGCACGGCGACAGGGCGGACATCACTGACCGGGAGGAGTGGGAAGATGCTGGCGGCAGGGACCTTGTTCTTGCTCGGCGCCGGGCTGACCGCCGCGGGCACGCTGTGGCAGGGGCTCTACGACATCGGCATCATGGTGCTGATCGTGGCCGCGATCGGCATCGCGGTGCGAGCCGGCGACTGGACGCGGGTCTGGCTGGCCCGCCGGACAGCCGGCGACCAGACAGAGCTGGCCTCCCCGCTGCGCGGAGACGGCGGTGAGCTGCCGTGACGGGGCACCTGCTGGCAGCCTCGGTCATCCCTGCCCGCTCCCAGATGGGGGCGACGCTCGGCTTCCACATCGTCTTCGCCTGCTTCGGCATCGCCATGCCGGCCGTCGTGCTGATCGCGCACTGGCGCGGCCTGCGCCGCGGCGACGCGGTCAGCCTGCTGCTGGCCCGCCGCTGGTCGAAGGTGATGGCAGTGCTGTTCGCGGTCGGCGCCGTCTCCGGCGTCGTGCTGTCGTACGAGCTCGGGCTGCTGTTCCCCAAGCTCATGGGGATCTACGGTCCCGCGTTCGGCATCCCGTTCAGCGTCGAGGCAATCTGGTTCTTCGTCGAGGCCATCTTCACCGCGATCTACCTCTACGGCTGGAAGCACCTGCAGCCCTGGCTGCACTGGTGGACCGGGGTGCCCCTGGTGATCTCCGGCATCCTCGGCGCCTGCTCCGTCGTCGCCGCGAACTCCTGGATGAACCAGCCGTCCGGCTTCACCCTCGACGACGGCAAGATCACCCATGTCGACCCGTGGGCCGTGATCTTCAACAAGGCCACCCCGTACGAGGTGCCGCACATGATCCTCGCCGCCTACATGGTCACCGGCTTCACCATCGCCGGCGTCTACGCCGTGGGGCTGCTGCGCGGGCGCCGCGACCGGTACCACCGCCTCGGCTTCCTGTATTCGTTCGCGACCGCTGCGGTGTGCGCGCCCGTCCAGGTGGTTTTCGGCGACTTCGTGGCGCGAGCGGTCGAACAGCAGCAGCCGCAGAAGTTCGCCGCCATGGAACTTGTCGCCCGCACCCACACCGGCGTCACCGAGTGGATCGGCGGCGTCTACTGGGACGGCCGGGTGTACTTCGGCCTCGGCATCCCCGACCTGGACTCGCTGTTCACCGGCTACTCGCCGCACGCGAAGGTGACCGGCTGGGACGCGGTGCCGGCCAGCCTGCGGGCACCGCTGCCCGACCTGATCCACCTCAGCTTCGACCTGATGGTCGGTCTGGGCATGCTGCTGCTCCTGCTGTCGGCCTGGCAGGCCTGGTTCGCCTGGTTCCGCCGCCGGCTGCTGATGACGCGCTGGTTCCTGATCCCGGCCGCCGCCGCCGGGCTGGCGGCGGTCATCGCCATGGAGGCCGGCTGGATCGTGACCGAGGTCGGCCGCCAGCCCTGGGTCGTCTACGGCTACCTGCGCACCAGTGACGCGGTCACCCCGTCGGCCGGCGTCCCGGTCACCCTCGCGCTCGTCCTGGTCCTGTACGCGCTGCTCACCGCCGCCGCCGTCGGCGTACCCTGGCTGATGGGACGCCGCTGGCGCCGCGAGGATCCAGGGGGCGAACGGGAGCCCGCCGCGGGGCCGCCGCCGGAGATGGCATCGGCCCAGGAGCAGGGGTGACAGCGACTGTGACCCCGTCCTGGGAGACCATCACCACCGGCGCCGCCCTGGTCGCCGCCATGGCCGCCTACGCCCTGTTCGCTGGGGCTGACTTCGGCGGCGGCATCTGGGGCCTGCTGGCCGGCTCCTCGGCCCGCGGCCGGCGCGCCCGCGACGCCATCGACACGTCCGTCACCCCGGTCTGGGAAGGCAACCAGGTGTGGATCGTGCTCGGCCTGGTGCTGCTCTGGACCGGCTTCCCGGACGCGTTCGCCGCCATCTTCACTGCCTTGTTCGTCCCGCTGGCGGCCTCCCTCCTTGGCCTGGTGCTGCGCGGGGCCGGCTTCGCGTTCCGCCATGAAGCCGCCCACCCGGCCGGCAAACGCCTCACCGGCGCCCTGTTCGCCTGCTCGTCGCTGCTGGCTCCCTTCTTCCTGGGCGCGGCGGTGGGCGCGGTCGCCACCGGCCAGGTCCCCGTGCACCCCGACGGCCTCGACAACGCCGCTTGGACCACGCCGACCGCACTGGTCACCGGCGCCCTGTTCGTGGCCGCCTGCGCCTTCATCGGCGCCGTCTACCTCGTCGGCGACGCCAGCCGCCGCGAACACGACGACCTCGTAACCTACTTCGGTCACCGGGCCGTCGCCAGCGGGCTCGCGGCCGGCGTCCTGGCCGCGGCCAGCCTCGCCCTGCTGCACGGCAGCTCCCCCTACCTCTTCCGGCGGCTCACCGGCGTGGCCCTGCCGCTGGTCATCGTTTCTGCTCTGGCCGCGGCCGCCGCCGTGACGCTGATCTGGCTGCGCCGCCGACGGCTGCTGCGCGTCCTGGGGGCGCTGTCGGTCGCCGCCGTGGTCGCCGCGTGGGGCGTGGCTCAGTACCCGTGGCTGTTCCCGACCAGCCTCGGCCTGGCGGGTGCGTCCGCTCCCGCTGGCAGCCAGACCGCGGAGATCGTCGTGATCGGCATGGCAGCAGTCCTCGTGGTGCCCTCTTTCGCCTGGCTGTACTGGCTGCAGCAGCACGGCCGCCTCGAGCACGACTCCGCCTCAGCCCAGCTGCGCCGCGCCGCCCGAGCTGAGGACCGGCCCGCGGCCCCGGTCGCCGCGGTGCGCACGCCCCGGCTGCTTGTGGGCGTCATCGCCACGGCAGCGGTCATCCGCGTGATACAAGAGCGACGCCGACCGCGCTCGAATGTCCAGCGGTGATCGAAGGCGCGCGCGGCG
>Ga0335075_10013382_pt1 | contig 12352 bp, 11 predicted proteins | sample Lox_Sample_24_FD_206723 | JGI IMG/M metagenome (GOLD analysis project Ga0335075, IMG submission 206723) | Soil microbial communities from Loxahatchee National Wildlife Refuge, Florida, United States - Lox_Sample_2.4 | ecosystem: Environmental > Terrestrial > Soil > Wetlands | place: USA... | reverse complement strand
GCGCCGTGGCCCACCGCGCTACTCCTATTGGCGCGGTGGGCCACGGCACCAGCGGCCTATTAGCGCGGTGGGCCACAGCGCTAAGCGCGCCGGAGGCTGTCCCGCCGGGCCGGCGGCCGGCCGCGGGGCGGAGGAAGCGCCCGAGGGTGATGCCGACGGCGGTGAGCGCGAGCGTCAGCCCGATGAGGTGCAGCGCCGCGAACGCGAGCCCGGCCGGCCCGCGGACGCCGACGAAGTTCGCGCCGTACAGCTCCAGGATCCCCCAGCCCGTGAGCCAGGTGTGCGTCCACAGCAGGGACAGCGGCGCCAGCGTGAGCGGGAACGGGTGCGCGGCGAACCCGCCCGCCGCCGCCAGCGCCCGCGCCGCCACCCACGCCAGCCCGATCGACCCCGCCCCCGCCCAGATCAGCGCCCACTCGGACCGCCCATCCGCCCCGCAGGCGCCGCTCGGCCGACGCCGCCCACGACCCGAATGCGCATTTGGGCCGGCCAGAGCGAGCCCAAACGCGCTTTTGGGCCGGCGGCGGGCGAGGGTTACCAGGCAGACGATGATCAGCGGGAGGACGGCGGTGAGCAGGGCGACCCGGTCCGCGAACTGGACCACGGCCAGCAGGACGCAGAGGGTCGCGGGCACCCACCAGCGGCGCGGCGCACGGTCAAGCAGCAGCCAGCCGAGCAGCAGCGGCACCTGCGTGCCGACGTGGTCGGGCGACAGCAGCAGCACGAACGCGCCGTAGCCGAGCTGCGGGGCCAGCATGATCACGCCTGCCAGCAGTCCGCTGGCGACTGCGGCCCGGCCGACCGCGCGTCCCCGCGCGAGCGCGACGACCGCCAGCACCAGCAGGGTGTAGGTCAGCGCGGCGGCGACGTGGATGACGCCGAGGCCGAACGGGCGGACCAGCTCGACCGCGACGTACTCGGCCAGCTCGGTCGGGTAGAACGACACGTCGCTCAGCGTCCACCCGTGCAGCAGCCAGTTGCCGGCCAGCATGTCCCGCGCCTGCAGCGCCTGGGCGGCGCCATCGGAGGTGGCCGCGACCGTCCACGAGACCCGCAGATAGGCAAGGAACAGCACGCCGCCGACCGCGATCCCGGCCGCGATCGCGGCCGCCCGGGCGGCATCGGTCCGGGCGCCCCGGCCGCCGTGTCCTGCCGTCGGCCCGCCCGCTCCGCGGGGGCCGGGCCCGGACGCGTGTCGCCCGCGTCCGGGCGCCTGCTCCGTCGTCGTGGTGACGACAGCGTCGTCCCCCGTCCTCACGACTCCCCCCGTCCCCACGTGTCACCATGGTTGCAGCGCCAGGGGATGACCCTAGCGTGACGAGTGGGTCGCTGTCCGTGCTACGCCGACGTCGGCGGCAGTCCGAGCGCCTGCTTGAGGAAGTCGACCTGGAACGTGAGCATGTTCTCGGCCACGACCTCATCCGTCGGCATGTGGGTGACGCCCGACAGCGGCAGCACCGAGTGCGGGTACCCGGCCGCCAGCAGCGCCGACGACAGCCGCAGCGAGTGGGCGACGAACACGTTGTCGTCGGCCAGCCCATGGATGATCAGCAATGGACGGTGGGCAGTCAGCCGGGACCGTTCGAGATCACCTGTTATTGAACTTTGCTCGTAGGCAGCGCCATCGCTGGCCGGGTCACCCAGATAGCGCTCGGTGTAGAACGTGTCGTAGAGCCTCCACTCGGTGACCGGCGCGCCGACGATGCCCGCGTGGAACACGTCCGGGCGGCGCAGCACCGCCAGCGCCGACAGGAAGCCGCCGAACGACCAGCCCCGGATCGCTACCCGCTCGGTGTCGAGGTCGCCGAACGCCTCGGCCGCTGCCTGCAGCGCGGTCACCTGGTCCTCGAGCGGGCCGGTGGCGAGGTCGCCCGCGACCGCGCGGTCCCAGGCCGGGCCGCGGCCGCCGGTGCCCCGGCCGTCGGCCACTACGACCGCGAAGCCCTGCTCGGCCAGCCACTGGGAGGTGAGGTAGGCCCCGGCCGACTTCATCACCCGCTGGTGGTGCGGGCCGCCGTAGGGGTCCATCAGCACCGGCAGCCTGGTGCCGGGCTGGTGCCAGGACGGGAACAGCACCGCGGTGCGGATGCCAGCCGGGCCCGCCTGGAGGAACTTCGGCGCCGGGTGGGGCAGGTTCGGCTCCGGCGCGAACGACGCGATCGAGTGCCGCCCGCCCGCGGCGCCGTGCCGGCCGACCGTGACCGTCAGGTCGTTGCTGGCGAGGTCGCGGCGGGCGAGCACGGTGACGCCGCCGGCGGCCGTGGCCCAGTGCACGCCCGGCTCGGTCGCGACCTCGGCCAGGCCGCCCGGGCCGTAGCGCCAGACGCCGATCTCGGTCGGCTCGGTCGCGCCCGCGAACAGCACGTGGTCGCCGTCGATGTCGAGCACCGCCAGCACCTGCAGGCCGGCCGGGGTGAGCGGCTTGGCGTCCTGGAGCGCGGCGGCCGGGGCGATGACCAGGCCCCGGGTGTCCTCGCTGACGCCGGTCCAGACGACGTCCCCGTTGTCGAGCTGGGCGGGGACGCCGTCGACGACGTCGGTCCAGCTCGGGTCGGTGTCCTCCCGCAGCAGCTCGCCGGTGGCGGCGTTGATCAGCCGGGTGACCTTCTGATCGCGCGAGCAGACGACGATCAGCGGGGCCTGGCCCCAGGACACGGCGGTCAGGTAGGGGAACGCGGCCCGGTCCCACCCGATCTCGTCGAGGGTGGCGCTGGTGCCGTCGCCCGGCTCCTTGGCGATGGTGGCGAGCAGCAGCGTGACCTCGGCGTTGGGGGTCCCGGCGGCGGGGTAGCGCCAGTCGACCGGGGCCTTGTCGGGGTTGGCCGGGTCGGCGATGTACCAGTGCCGGACGGGGGACTCGTCGACCCGGGCGATCAGCAGCTGGCCGCCGTCGGGCGACCACCAGTAGCCGCGGGACCGGCCCATCTCCTCGGCCGCGACGAACTCGGCCAGGCCGAACGTGACCCCGTCCTGCCCGTCGGGACCCGCGATGACCGAGTCGTGCCCGCTGACCAGGTCCACCACGCGCAGCGCGCCCTCGTGCACGTAGGCGATCTTGGTGCCGCTCGGGTCCGGTCGCGGGTCGAGGGCGGGGGTCCGGGTCGCGATGAGCCGCGGGGTCGCGCCGGGCTGGCCCAGCGTGACCGCGTAGACCTGGCCGGAGAGGGGGAAGACGGCGAGCGCGCCCGCCCGGTCGGTGGCGTAGGCCACGATCCCGGCGGCGGTCTCGCGGACCCGCTCACGCCGGGCCCGTTCCTCCGGGGGGAGGTTCTCCTCGTCCGCTCCCATCGCCCGCGGGTCGGCCGCCAGGCGCTCGGCGCCGGTCCCGGTGTCCGCCTCCCACAGGCAGGTCACCGGGTCGTCGCCTGCGCGCGAGCGCAGGAATGTGACCCGCTCGCCGTCGGCCGACACTCGAAAGGCCCGGGGTACGCCGAGCCGAAAACCGCGCGTTCGCGCCTGCTGCCTGGGAAAGCTCTCCGTCATGGTCCCTGATAATGCCAGGTCGAGTTGACGGCATAATCGTGTGGTGTCTAACAGAAGCCTGCTGCTGGTGCACGCGCACCCGGATGACGAGTCGATCGGGACCGGGGCGACGATGGCCAGGTACGCCGCCGAAGGGGCCCGGGTCACGCTGGTCACCTGCACGCTGGGCGAGCTCGGGGAGATCATCCCGCCCGATCTGAGCCACCTGCTGCCCGACGAGCTCGGCCAGCACCGGATCGTCGAGCTCGACCGCGCCTGCCGGGCGCTCGGCGTCGACGACCACCGGTTCCTCGGCGGCGAGGGCAAGTACCGGGACTCGGGGATGATGGGCCTGCCCGACAACGACGACCCGCGCTGCTTCTGGCAGGCGTCGGTCGAGGAGGCCGCGGCCGACCTGGTGAAGGTCATCGAGGAGGTCGCGCCCGACGCGATCGTGACCTACGACGCCAACGGCTTCTACGGCCACCCGGATCACATCCAGGCGCACCGGGTCGCGTGGCGGGCGCACGAGCTGGCCGGCGCGCGGGCGAGGTTCTACGCGACCGCGATGCCGCGCTCGGTGCTGGCCGCGTCGGTCGAGCTGCCGGCCGACTCGTGGTTCGTGCGCAGCGACGACCTGTCCGTCAGCGTCCCCGACGAGCAGGTCACGACCGAGATCGACGCGGCCGCCTACCTGCCCGCCAAGCTGGCGGCGATGAAGGCGCACGAGACCCAGATCACCGTCGACGGCCAGTTCTACGCGCTCTCCGACGAGGTCGGCCGGCGGGCGCTCGGGACCGAGTACTACACGCTGCTCGCCACCTCGGACGGCCCGGACCGCCCGCGCCCGGCCGCGGAACCGTACGTCACCGACCTTTTCACGCGGTAGCCTCGCGCTCATGGGGACCTCGCAGCGCACGCTGATTACCGGCCTGGGCTACCTGGCGCTCTTCGTGCTCGGCCTGGCCCAGGGCGTGATCGGCAGCTTCCAGTACGGCCGCAGCCCGACGCCGGTGATCGCGATCATCTTGATCGTGATCCTGTTCGCGACCTGCGTGCTGGCCGGCTGGGGCGTGCGCACCTACGCGGCCGGCATCCTCCCCGCCCTCGGCTGGGTGGTGGCCTCGTTCATCCTGGCGATGCCGCGGCCGAACGGCAGCGTGATCATCGAGGCGAGCTCGGCCGGCGAGTGGTACCTCTACGGCGGCGCGCTGGCGGCGGCGGCCGGCGCCGCGGTGTCGTTCTACACCTGGGTCAGGACCAGGTCCCGGACCCGCTGACGGCAGCGGCCGGCGCGGGCCGACGGCTGTCCGGCCGGCCCGCGCGCGCTGCGCGCCTCACGCCCCGCGCATCGTGGCTAGGCCGCGTCGATCGCCTCGGCGAACCGCTGGAGACCCCAGTCGAGCTCTTCGGGGGTGATCACCAGCGGGGGAGCGAGCCTGATCGTGGTGCCGTGGGTCTCCTTCGCGAGCACGCCGCCCGCGGCGAGCCGCTCGCACACCGCGCGCCCGTCGAGCGACGCGAACGTCACCCCGGCCCACAGCCCGCGGCCGGTCACCGACGTCACCGCGTCCGCCGGCAGCGCCGACAGCCGCGCGTGCAGGATCGCGCCGAGGTCGGCCGACCGGGCCTGGTACTCGCCGGTGGCGAGCATCGCGATCACCGCGCGGGCGACCGCGCACGCGAGCGGGTTGCCGCCGAAGGTCGACCCGTGCTGGCCCGGCTTGAGCACGCCGAGTATCGCGCGGGAGGAGACCATCGCCGAGACCGGCACGATGCCGCCGCCGAGGGCCTTGCCCAGCAGGTAGGCGTCGGGCACGACGCCCTCGGCCTCGCAGGCGAAGGTGGTGCCGACCCGGCCGAGGCCGGACTGGATCTCATCGGCGATCATCAGCGCGCCCGCCGACGAGCACAGCGCCCGCACCCCGGCCAGGAACCCGGGCGGCGGCACGACCACGCCCGCCTCGCCCTGGATCGGCTCGACCAGCACCCCGACGACCCGCGAGCCGTAGCGCCCGAACGCGTCCGCCAGCGCGGACAGGTCGCCGTAGGGGACCGAGACGAACCCGGGCGTGTACGGGCCGAAGTCGTCGCGAGCGTCCGGGTCGGACGAGAACGACACGATCGTCGTCGTCCGGCCGTGGAAGTTACCGTCGAACACCACGATGATCGCCTGGTCGGCCGGGACGCCGCGGGTGATGTAGCCCCACTTGCGCGCGACCTTGATCGCGGTCTCGACCGCCTCGGCGCCGGTGTTCATCGGCAGCACCATCTCCATGCCGCACAGCGCCGCCAGCTCGGCGCAGAACGGCCCGAACTGGTCGTGGTCGAACGCCCGGCTGACTAGCGTGACCCGGTCAAGCTGCGCCATCGCGGCGGCGGTGAGCCGAGGGTGGCGGTGCCCGAAGTTCAGCGCCGAGTAGCCCGCGAGCATGTCCAGGTACCGCCGTCCGGCGATGTCGGTGACCCAGACGCCCTCGGCCGTCGCCGCCACGACCGGCAGCGGGTGGTAGTTGTGGGCGCTGTACTCGCTGGTGAGCGCGGCCGGGTCGCGGACCTCGGCCCGGTTGTCGGTGTAGGTGTCGGTCATTTCAATGGCCCCCGTTCCTCAGGGTCGCAGTTCCAGCGTGCAGCACTTGGCGCCGCCGCCGGCCTTGAGCAGTTCGGACATGTCAACCGGGACGACCTCGAAGCCGCGCGCGGTCAGCGACCGGGCCAGCCCGGTCGCGGCCGCGGCGAGCACGACCCGCCGGCCGTCGGAGACCGCGTTGAGCCCCAGCACCTCGGCGTCCTCGTCCTTGGCCTCGATCAGCTCGGGGAAGACCGACGCCAGGGCCGCCCGCCCCGCGTCGTCGAACGCGGCCGGGTAGTACATCGCGGTGGTGGCGTCGAGCACGCACAGCGCGGTGTCGAGGTGGTAGAACCGGTCGTCGACCAGGCGCAGCGACACCACCCGGCGCCCGAACGCGGCCGCGAGCTCCTCGGCCGCGCCGACGTCGGACCTGAACCCGTAGCCCGCGAGCACGGTGCCGTCGCCGGCCACGAGGATGTCGCCCTCGCCCTCGTTCACCAGCTTCGCCTCGTGCACCGCGGTGTACCCGTGCGACCGGAACCAGGCCAGGTAGGCGTCGGCCTCGGCCGCCCGCTCGGGGTAGCGGAACCGGACCCCGAGCACGGTCGAGTCGATCACGGTGGCGCCGTTGGCCGCGAACACCATGTCGGGCAGCCCCGGGACCGGGTCGATGGTCTGCACGCAGTGGCCGAGCGACTCATACGTCTCCCGCAGCGTCTCCCACTGCCGCATGGCCAGCGCGGGATCGACCGGGGTGTCCGGGCGCATCCACGGGTTGATCGCGTACGTCACGGCGAAGTGCTCGGGTGGGCACATCAGGTAGGACCTCGGGGTGGAGATCCGGCTGGTCACGTCGTTGCTCATGCGCCAAGCGTAGGGAGCGCGGCCACATTGGTAACAGAGCGTGCCCATGCGTCGGACTGGTGATCCGTTGCGTATTTACCGCCGAAGCCGCCGAATCGTTGCGCCGGTGTCGGCCATGTCGGCTATCTCACGCTTATTACCGCCTCTGGCCGGGGTCCGGCTCGCCGGCGGCTTATGCCTGGCTTGAGGCGGCGGGCCCGGGGAATGCTCCGGATGGCCGTCGGCGGCATCGCGCGGTCAGCCTGTCGGTGCCCGGGAGCAAGGGGTCTAGATGCCGTGGTTTCCTGAGTTCGCCAGCGCGGCCCAGCTCGCGCGCGAGGAGGTCCGCGAGGACGGCCGCGGCGACCCGGTCGGACAGTTCCTGGCGGCGTTCCGGGCGGGCGACCCGCGGATCCTCGAGGCCGTGTGGCCGGGGGAGATCGTGATCTACGATCCGCGGGCGGGCGAGATCCGCGGTCACCGGCACGTGCGCGAGTTCATCCGCCACAACCTGTCCTGGCTGGCCGGCCTGCACGCCCGGGCTGAGACGGTGGCCGCCACCCAGTCGGGCCGTCGGGCGGTGGTCGAGCTGCTGGCCCGGATCGATCACGGCGGCCGGGAGCTCGCGTGGCCGGTGGCGGTGGTAGCCGAGTCCCCCGACGATCGGTCAGTCGTCTTCCGTACCTACTGCAGCCAGTGGCCGGTCGACGAGCGGCGGCACCTGCGGCCGCCGGTGCTACCGCCCAGGCCGGGGTCCGAGCTCGTTCAGGCCGGCGACGTCGTCGACCGCTACCTGACCGCGCTCGCGGCCGGCGACGCGGACGCGGTGGCGGGCACGTTCGCGCGCGACGGGTACTTCCGCAGCCCCTCCGGGCGGCGCTACGCCCGCGGTGACGGTGACCCCGACGAGCTCCGCTCGTTCTTCGCCCGCTGCTTCGGCGCGGGCGGCGGCGTCGCGCTCGAGCCGTGCGCGGCGACCGACGACGGGGTGCGCTGCGCGGTTGAATACAACTGCGCGCGCTGGGGCATACACGACCTGCCGGCCCAGGCGGGCCTCGGCGTCTACGAGCGCGGCGCGGACGGGCTGCTGGTCGCGGCCCGGGCCTACGACGATGTCGAACCGCCGGCCGAACTGTCCAGACACGCGGCCGCTGAGGGTAATTGACCTGGCAATGACCTGGCAGCAAAGGGAGCAGCGGACATGCTGGTGGACATGAAGCTTGAGGTGGTCGTGATCCCGGTCGCGGACGTCGACCGGTCCAAGGCCTTCTACGCCGGGCTGGGGTGGCGGCTCGACGCCGACTTCCCGTTCGACAACGGGTTCCGCGTGGTCCAGTTCACGCCGCCGGGGGCGCCGTGCTCGGTCCAGTTCGGCTCGAACATCACCACCGCCGCCCCCGGCTCGGCCCAGGGCATGTACCTCGTGGTCTCTGACGTCCAGGCCGCCGTCGACGCGCTCGCCGCCCACGGCGCCCACCCGAGCGAGGTCTTCCATCCGGGCGCGCCCGGCGCCCAGTTCAGGCCCGACGGCGCCGACCGCGTCGCCGGCCGGGCAGACGACGGCGCCAGCTACGGCTCGTTCGCGACCTTCAGCGATCCCGACGGCAACCGCTGGCTGGTGCAGGAGATCACCACGCGGCTGCCCGGCCGGGTCGACGCGGCCGAGACGTCCTACGCGTCGGCGGCGGACCTGGCCGCCGCGATGCACCGCGCGTCGGTCGCGCACGGCGAGCACGAGAAGCGGATCGGCCACGCCGACGCCGACTGGCCGGACTGGTACGCCCGCTACATGGTGGCCGAGCAGGCCGGGACGGAGCTGCCGACGTGAGCGACTACGACGTCATCGTCTTCGGCGGGGGCGCGCCCGGCGAGCACTGCGCGGCCGCCATCCAGGCCCGCGGGCTCCGGGTGGCGGTGGTCGAGCGCGAGCTGGTCGGCGGCGAGTGCAGCTACTGGGCCTGCATCCCGTCGAAGTCGCTGCTGCGGCCGGGCGAGGCGGTGCACGGCGCCCGCGAGGCGGCCGCCACCGCCGAGGTCGACGTCAAGGCCGCGCTGGCGTGGCGGGACTTCATGGTCTCGAACTGGTCCGACGCCAGCGCCGCGCAGTGGCTGACCAGCCGGGGCATCGACGTGCTGCGCGGCCACGGCCGGCTGGCGGGCACCGGGGTGGTCGAGGTCGACGGCGTCCGCCACACGGCCGATCACGTGGTGGTGGCGACCGGCTCGGAGCCGGTCACGCCGCCGATCCCGGGGCTGAGCGACCTTGACGGGGTCTGGGGCACCCGCGAGGCGACCAGCATGAAGGCGGTGCCGCGTCGCCTGCTGGTGCTCGGCGGCGGGTCGGCCGGGGTCGAGATCGCGCAGATCGTCCGGCGCCTCGGCGGTGAGGTGGCTCTGGTCGAAGGGGCCGAGCGGGTGATTCCGCGCGAGGCCGCGCCGCTGGGCGACGCGCTCGGCGCGGCCCTGCGCAAGGACGGCATCGAGCTCGAGCTCGGGGTGCGGGCGACCGCGGCCAGGCGGGACGGCGACGAGTACGTCCTCGAGCTCAGTAACGGCAGGGAACTGCGCGGCGACCGGCTGCTGGTCTCGACCGGACGGCGCCCGCGGGTCGAGGGGATCGGGCTCGAGACCGTCGGCGTCGCGGTCGACCCCAGGAAGGGGATCGCGGTCGACGACCACCTGCGCGCGGGGACGCGGCTGTGGGCGATCGGCGACGTGAACGGGATCTGGCCGCTCACCCACGTCGGCGAGTACGAGGGCGACGTTGTCGCGGCCAATATCGCGGGCGAGGACCGCCCGGCCAACTACGACGCGGTGCCGCGCGTCACCTACACCGACCCGCAGGCCGGGGCCGTCGGCGCGCTCGAAGCGAAGTACAGCGGGACCGCCGCGCTGTCCGAGGTGCCGAAGACCGCCACCTACACGCACGCCTACGCCGACTCCAACGGGTTCCTGACCCTGCTCAGCGACGGCGACCGGCTGACCGGCGCGTACGCGCTCGGCCCGGAGGCGGGCGAGTGGCTCCAGCAGGCGACGCTGGCCATCCGCGCCCGGGTCCCGGTGGCAGTGCTCAACGACACCATCCAGCCCTTCCCGAGCTTCTCCGGGATCTACAGCGCGGCCGTGCAGTGCCTGCTGATGAACATCAAGGACATGCCCCAGCCGCGCACGCCGATGGACGCCCAGATGGCGAACATGCCGAAAGCGGCCCAGTGACCGCCGGCCGGGAACCGGAGCTGGCCGGGCAGACCGTCGTCGTGATCGGCGGCAGCTCCGGGATCGGGCTGGAGACGGCCAGGCGGGCGCGGACCGAGGGCGCCGCCGTGATACTCGTCGGCCGCGACCAGGGCCGGCTCGACCGGGCCGCCAGCGAACTCGGGGCGGAGCGCACCGCCGCCTTCGACGCCACCGACGACGCCGCGCTGGCCGGGTTCTTCGCCGGGCTGGCGGACCCGGTCGACCACGTGATGGTCACCGGCGGCGGGCCGTCGTACTCGGCGATACTACAGATGGACTCCGACACGGTCCGGCGGCAGCTCAGCGGGCACGCCACGCTGATGGTGGCGGTCGCGCGGAACGCGGTCGGCAAGGTCAGGCCGGGCGGGACGCTGCTGTTCATGGGCGGTGCCGACGACCGCGTCGTGCGCGGCATCGGGATCTTCGCCGCCGCCGCGGCCGCGCTGCCGCCGCTCACGGCGACGCTCGCGCTCGAGATCGCGCCGATCCGGGTCAACCTCATCGCGGCCGGGTTCGTCGACACCCCGCTGTCGGCCACGCTGCTCGGCACCGACCTCGATAAGCGCCGGGCCGAGCTGCGGTCGACGCTGCCGATCGGCCGCGTCGTCGGCCCGGCCGACATCGCCGCGCTGGCGGTCCACCTGATGACCAACACCGCGATCACCGGCGAGACCTACAACGTCGACGGCGGCCAGCGGCTGGTCTCGTAGGGCCGCGTTACCCGCGCGTTGTTACCCGCGCGGGCGTGGTTACCCGCGCAGGCGTGCGAGCCGCTCGCCGGCGGCGGCGACGCGCTCGTCGGTCGCGGTCAGCGCGACCCGGATGTGCGCGCTGCCCGACGGCCCGTACATCGACCCCGGCCCGACGAGGATGCCGCACTCGGCCGCGAGCAGCTCGCACGCCGCCCAGCAGTCGAGCCCCGGCCTGGTCGCCCACAGGTAGAGCCCGGCCTGCGAGTGGTCGATGCGGAAGCCGGCCGCGGTCAGCCCGGCCGCGAGCACCGACCGCCGCGCCGCGTACCTGGCCTTCTGCTCGGCCGCGTGGGCGTCGTCGGCCAGCGCGACGGTCATCGCCGCCTGCACCGGGGCCGGCATGATCAGCCCGGCCTGACGGCAGATCAGCAGCAGCTGCTTCATCAGCGCGGGGTCGCCGGTCACGAAGCCGGCCCGGTAGCCGGCCAGGTTGGACCGCTTGGAGAGCGAGAACACCGCCAGCACGCCGTCGCGGCAGTCGCCGCACACGTCGGGGTGCAGCACCGAGACCGGCGTCGCGGTCCAGCCGAGCTCGATATAGCACTCGTCGGACGCGAGCACGCAGTCGTTGGCGCGGGCCCAGTCGACCGCCGCCCGGAGGTCGGCCGCGGGCAGCACCCGGCCGGTCGGGTTGGATGGCGAGTTCACCCACAGCAGCCGGGTCGAGTCCGGGGCCTGCGACGGCGCGTCGGCCGCGACCGAGGAGGCGCCCGCGAACCGGGCGCCGATGTCGTACGTCGGGTAGGCCAGCGACGGGTAGACCACCGTGTCGGCCGGGCCGAGCCCGAGCATGACCGGCAGCCAGGCGATGAACTCCTTGGTCCCGATCACCGGCAGCACCGTGTCCGGGTCGACCCGCACGCCAAGCGAGCGTGCGAGCCACCCGGCGGCCGCCGAACGCAGCCCGGGGGTCCCCGCCGTCAGCGGGTAGCCGGGCGCGTTGGCGGCCGCGATCAGAGCGTCCTGGATGACCGCGGGCACCGGGTCGACCGGGGTGCCTATCGACAGGTCAACCGCCCCGCCGGGGAAGGCCCTGGCCTTCTCCGCGATCGGGGCGAGCTCGTCCCAGGGGTACTCGGGAAGCCGTGACGCGAGCGTCACTCGGCCGCTGCCTGCGGCGGCAGCGCCGCCACGGTGGGGTAGTCCCTCCCGATCTTCCCGACCTTGGACGCGCCGCCCGGTGAGCCGAGCTCCTGGAAGAAGTCGACGTTGACCTTGTAGTAGTCCTTCCACTGCTCGGGGACGTCGTCCTCGTAGTAGATGGCCTCAACCGGGCATACGGGTTCGCACGCGCCGCAGTCAACGCACTCGTCCGGGTGGATGTAGAGCATGCGCTCGCCCTCGTAGATGCAGTCCACCGGGCACTCTTCGATGCATGCCTTGTCGAGCACATCAACGCATGGCTGCGTGATGATGTAGGTCACGGGAGCTCCTCTTTAACGTTCATAACCCACTTGAACTACCAAACAGTATGGTGGCTGGCCCT
>Ga0335075_10013381_pt1 | contig 12352 bp, 12 predicted proteins | sample Lox_Sample_24_FD_206723 | JGI IMG/M metagenome (GOLD analysis project Ga0335075, IMG submission 206723) | Soil microbial communities from Loxahatchee National Wildlife Refuge, Florida, United States - Lox_Sample_2.4 | ecosystem: Environmental > Terrestrial > Soil > Wetlands | place: USA... | reverse complement strand
TACACGTTGGTGACCTTGCTCGACGACCCGGTGGCCGCCGATGTCGCGGCCGAAGCCGTCGAACCGGTCGCAACCGCGTGGGACGTCGCTGCCCGGGTCGGGCTCGGCGATCAGCGGCTGCACGCCGCGGCCAACCGGTGCGTGGCCGCCGCCGCCGAACGCGCGCCGGACGATCTCAGCGAGGCGATGCAGCGTTTGGTCGCGGCGGTCGAACGGGGACGCTGTCCCGCTGACGACTTCTCCGACGAGGTGATCGAGCACGGCATCGAGGCCACGGTCGCCCGGCTGGCGCTAGGGGAGCCGTGACGCCCAGCGAAGCATTGGCCCGCGATTTGAGCCGAGCACGGGAAAGAACCCTGCGATTGGTCGAGTTCGACGACGCCGAACTCCGCCGCCAGTACGACCCGCTGATGAGCCCCCTGGTATGGGATCTGGCGCACATCGGTCAGCAGGAAGAGCTGTGGCTGTTACGCGACGGCGATCCGGATCGGCCGGGGATGTTGCCCCGCGAGGTCGAGAACCTCTACGACGCCTTCGTGCACTCCCGGGCTCGTCGCGTCGAACTGCCGCTGCTCTCCCCCGACCAGGCACGGGCTTATTGCCGGACCGTGCGATCGGCCGCGCTGGATGCCCTCGACACGCTGCCCGACGAGTCCGGTCGCCACTTCGCGTTCGGGATGGTGGTCAGCCACGAGAACCAGCACGACGAAACGATGCTGCAGGCACTGAATCTGCGCAGCGGGCCGGCACTGCTGCCGGATGGATCCACGCTGCCACCCGGCCGGCCAGGGCTCGCCGGAACATCGGTGTTGGTGCCCGGTGGCCCATTCGTCCAGGGCGTCGACGCAACCACCGAGCCGTTCTCGCTGGATAACGAACGCCCGGCTCACGTCGTGGATGTCCCGGCGTTTCGCATCGGACGAGTTCCGGTCACCAACGGCGAATGGCGGCAGTTCGTGGACGACGGTGGCTACGCCCAGCCGCGTTGGTGGTCGGCCCGCGGCTGGGAGCACCGCCAAAACGCCGGCCTGGCCGCGCCGCAGTTCTGGGATGCCGACGGGCAGACGCGTACCCGGTTCGGTCGCGTCGAGGACATCCCCGCCGACGAACCGGTCCAGCACGTCAGCTATTTCGAGGCCGAGGCGTACGCCGCGTGGGCCGGTGCCCGGCTGCCCACCGAAACCGAATGGGAGAAGGCGTGCGCGTGGGATCCGGAGAGCGACGCGCGACGTCGCTATCCGTGGGGAGCCGACGAACCTTCGACCACCCACGCCAATCTCGGCGGCGAAGCCCTGCGCCCGGCGCCGGCCGGCGCCTACCCGGCCGGCGCGTCGGCCTACGGAGTCGAGCAGCTGCTCGGCGACGTCTGGGAGTGGACCAGCTCGACCTTGCAACCGTGGCCGGGCTTCACCCCGATGATTTACCAGCGTTACTCGCAGCCGTTCTTCGGCGGCGACTACCGGGTGCTGCGCGGCGGGTCATGGGCGGTGGCGGCGGCGACCCTGCGGCCCAGTTTCCGCAACTGGGATCACCCGTATCGCCGACAGATCTTCAGCGGCGTCCGGTTGGCGTGGTCTGTCGGAGACGATCACAGCGGGGGCCGCGGCTAATGTGCCGACACCTCGGCTGGCTGGGACGCGAAGTCTCAGTCTCCTCGCTGGTGCTCGACCCGCCGAATGGTCTTCGGGTGCAGTCCTATGCCCCGCGCCGGCAAAAGCATTGCCTGTTGAACGCCGACGGTTGGGGAGTCGGGTTTTTCGACGGCGCCACGCCGCGACGATGGCGCAGCGTCGCGCCGTTGTGGGGAGATGTCTCGTTCGGATCCGTTGCGCCGGCGCTGAGAAGCCGCTGCGTTGTTGCGGCGGTGCGCTCGGCGACCGTCGGTATGCCGATCGAAGCCAGCGCGACCGCGCCGTTCACCGATGGACAGTGGCTGTTGTCGCACAACGGAGTTGTCGACCGCACGGTGCTGCCGACCGATTTGGCTGCCGAATCAGTGTGCGACAGCGCGATTCTCGCTGCACTGATCTTCGCCCGCGGCGTCGACGCGTTGGATGAGACGATCGTCGAGGTCGGCGGCGACGACCCGAATGCGCGGCTGAACATCTTGGCGGCCAACGGTTCCCGACTTCTTGCCACGACTTGGGGGGACACGCTGTCGATATTGCGACGCGACGACGGCGTGGTGTTGGCCAGCGAGCCGTACGACGACCAGCCCGGCTGGGAGGACGTACCGGATCGCCATCTGGTCGAGGTCACCGCCGAGGGCGTCACATTGACCGCATTGGAATATACGAAGGGACTTTGATGACGCTATCGCTGTGCAATCACCTGGCTGCGGACTCGGCGTATCAGGCGCTGCGCCGTGACGTGCTCGACGGTCTTGCGGGTTCGCCGAAATCGCTGCCGCCCAAGTGGTTTTACGACTCGGTAGGCAGCGATCTGTTCGACCAGATCACCCGGCTGCCGGAGTATTACCCGACACGGGCCGAGGCGGAGATCTTGCGCGCCCGGTCTGCCGAGATCGCGTCGGTCGCCGGTGCGGACACCCTGGTCGAGTTGGGCAGCGGGACGTCGGAGAAGACCCGGCTGCTGTTGGCGGCGCTGAATGACGGCGGCACGCTACGCCGGTTCGTGCCGTTCGACGTCGACGCCAATGTGCTGTCGGCGGCGGGGACAGCCATTCAGCGTGAGTATCCCACTATCGAAATCACCGCTGTGTGCGGCGATTTCGAGGAGCATCTGTCGGAGATCCCGGATGGCGGGCGGCGGCTGTTCGTGTTCTTGGGCTCGACGATCGGGAATCTCACCGTGGAGCCGCGTGCGGAGTTCCTCGCCACGCTGGCCGGGGTGATGCGGCCGGGTGACAGCCTGCTGTTGGGCACCGACCTGGTCAAGGACACCGGTCGGCTCGTCGCGGCCTATGACGACGCGGCCGGAGTGACAGCACGGTTCAACCGCAACGTCCTTGCGGTCATCAACCGGGAACTCGACGCCGACTTCGACATCGACGTCTACCGGCACGTGGCCCGCTGGAACGGCGAACAAGAGCGGATGGAGATGTACCTGCGGGCTGAGCGCGCCCAGCGGGTGAACATCGCCGCGCTGGACCTGACCGTCGAGTTCGCGGCGGGCGAGGAAATCCTCACCGAAGTGTCCTGCAAGTTCCGGCCGGATGCGGTGTCCGCCGAGCTGGCGCGGGCGGGACTGCGGCGCACGCGTTGGTGGACCGATGACGCCGGCGACTTCGGGTTGTCGCTGGCGGTCAAGTGAGCGAAGGCCTCGCCGAAAGTTGGCGTGCGGCAAGGCCGCCGGTGGCGGGAATACATCTGGACAGTGCGGCCTGCTCGCGGCAGAGCTTCGCCGTGATCGACGCCGCCGCCCGGCACGCGCGGCACGAGGCCGAGGTCGGCGGATACGTCGCGGCTGAGGCGGCCAAGCCGGTTCTCGACGCCGGGCGTGCCGCCGTCGCCGCGCTCGCCGGGATGCCCGACGCCGAGGTGGTGTTCACCACCGGGTCGCTGCACGCGCTGGACCTGCTGCTGTCCAGCTGGCCGCCCGACAGCCGCGAATTGGCTTGCCTTCCCGGCGAATACGGGCCCAACCTGGCCGTCATGGCCGCGCACGGCTTCAACCGCCGCCCGCTGCCGACCGACGACGAAGGCCGGGTCGCGGTCGAGCAGGCAGCCGCCGAGCTGGGCGCCGACCCGCCAGACCTGGTCCACCTGACCGCGGTGGCCAGCCACCGCGGCGTGGTGCAGCCGCTGCGCCAGATGTCCCAGTTGTGTGCCGAATTGGGTGTGCCGCTTGTCGTCGATGCCGCCCAAGCGCTCGGGCAGGTGGACTGCGCGGCGGGCGCCGACGTGATCTACGCGTCGTCGCGTAAATGGATCGCCGGACCGCGCGGCGTGGGCGTGCTCGCGGTGCGCCCGACGCTGATCCGGCGGCTTCGGCCACGGCTGCCGCCGCCGGAGTGGGTGTCGTCGCTGTCAGTGGCTCAAAGACTCGAACTCGGCGAAGCCAATATAGCTGCCCGCGTGGGATTTTCAGTCGCCGTAGGCGAGCATGTGGCGCTCGGGCCGGCTGCGGTGCGCGCATGTCTGGCCGAGGTGGGCCACCTCAGCCGGACGGTACTCGCCGATGTACGCGGGTGGCGGGTGGTCGAACCGGTCGACGAACCGAGCGCTATCACCACGCTGGCCCCGGTCGACGGCACCGATCCGGTGAAGGTCCGCGCGTGGCTGATCGCCGAGCGTCGCATCCTGACCACGGCGGCGACGGTGGAGCGAGCGCCGCTGGAGTTGACGCGGCCGGTGCTGCGGATTTCCCCGCACCTGGACACCATGCTCGACGATCTGACGACCTTCGCCGAGGCGCTGGCTGACGCCACCGCGGCCGTGTAGCGCGCAGTCTGCCCCGCGGTCAGCCCTCAGCCGGCTTTGTGCGCGGTCAGCAGATAGGCCGGCAGTTTCGATCGGCCCTTTTCGTCGTGAGCGAACTCCGGCATCGGGTTCTGGAACGGCGGATCGGGATTACCTTGCGGGACGTTCGCGTGAATGAATGCGGGCCGGATCTCGTCGATCTGCCAGTGCTTCGACACCGCATCGCGCAGTTCGGCTTCGTCGACCGTGTTGGGCCCATAGTCGGCGTCCGGGGGGAAGGCGCCCTTGGCGAACACCAGCACGTAATAATTCGCCCCCGGGGCCGCCGCTCGATGTATCGAGCGCAGGTAACCATCGCGGTCTTCGACTGCAAGCGAGTGAAACAGCGTGCTGTCCACCACCGTGTTGAACCGGCCGTCGTAGCCGGTTAGCGCGGTGATGTCGGCCTGGACAAAACTGGCTGTGTTCAGTCCGCGCTCTTGCGCCGCCCGGTTGGCGGCTGCGATAGCGGTGGGTGTGAGGTCGACGCCGACCACGGTGTAGCCGTCGGTGGCCAGGGCAAGCGACAGCTCGGCGTAGCCGCATCCGGCGTCGAGCACATCGCTGCGGAACTTGCCGGCGGCGACCAGCGCTGCCAATTCCGGTTGCGGCTCGCCGATGTTCCACGGCGGCGGGCCTTCGAACCCAGCCTGCTCGCGGTATGCGCTATCCCAGTCCATTACTTCATTTGCCATGTGCACCAACGTACCCGCGTCAGCTGACGTCCCAGGTGTGCACCGGTTCGTTGGTGTGCATGTGCTCGCAGTAACGCCGCAGCATCTCGGCCAGCGCCGCAGGCCGGGACAATCCGCCGTCTTGTAACGCACGCACGGTAGCGACCTGCCACACTGCGCCGTTGCGTCGGGTGCGGGCGCGGTCCTCGATCACGCCGAGAAACCGGTCGCGCACATCACTGGCGACGCCCCACCGCTGCAGTCCGTCGTGTGCCATCGGCAGCAGTTCGGTGAGCACCAGTTCGGCGGGGGCCACCTCACCGAATCCCGGCCAATACAGGCTTGCCTGCATGCCTCGCCGGGCGGCCTCGACGAAATTCTGTTGTGCCGCAGCGAAACTCATCTGCGTCCACAGCGGACGGTCCTCCTCGGACAGCGTGCGCAACATCCCGTAGTAGAACGCCGAATTGGCCAGCATGTCGGTCACCGTCGGCCCGGCGGGCAGCACGCGGTTTTCCACCCGCAGATGCGGGCGCCCATTGACGACGTCGTAGACCGGTCGATTCCACCGGTAAACGGTGCCGTTGTGCAGGCGCAACTCCGGCAGATGGGGAGTGCGTCCCGCGGCGAGTTCGGCGACGGGATCCTCGTCGGACACCTCCGGCAGTAACGACGGGAAGTAGCGGACGTTCTCCTCGAACAGATCGAAGATCGAGGTGATCCAGCGTTCGCCGAACCACACCCGCGGCCGCACCCCCTGGGTTTTGAGCTCGTCGGGCCGGGTATCGGTGGATTGCGTGAACAATTCGATGCGGGTCTCGGACCACAACTGATGACCGAAGAAGTACGGCGAATTCGCCCCGAGCGCCAGCTGCGGCCCCGCCAGCGCCTGGGCGGCGTTCCAATTGCTGGCGAAATCGGCGGGCGACACTTGCAGGTGCAACTGCGTACTGGTGCAGGCTGATTCGGGTGCGATAGACGGCGAGATCAGACTGAGCGGCTCCGGCCCACTAATCTCCATCTGGATGTCTTCGCCGCGTGCGTTGAAGATCGCGTCGTTGAGGGCCGCATACCGGCTCGACTCACTCATCCAGCGACCGGTGAGGTGTTCGGGCATCAGCGTCGGCAGGATGCCGATCATGACGATGTGCGCGCCCCCCGCGCTGGCCTTCGTCTCGGCGGCATTCAAACTGGCCCGCACCTCGGCTTCCAGCTCAAGACCGGTGTGGCCCCCGAGCGGTCGCGGCGGTACGTTGAATTCAATGTTGTAGGCGCCTAATTCGGTTTGGTAAGCCGGGTCGGCGATGGCGGCCAGCACGTCCTGATTCGACATCGCCGGCTGGTAGTCGTCATCGACCAGGTTGCATTCGATTTCCATCCCGGTAAGGGGGCGTTCAAATTCGAAGCTGGTTTGGGCGAGCATGGTTTCGAAGACGTCGAGGCACAACTGCACCTTGCGCCGGTACTCCTGTCGGTCTACCCGCTCGTAGGTGGCCCGTTTGACCTCTTCGCCCACATCGCTGATGCAACCGGTTTGCTCTCGCGGGCGCAACAGATCAGCTGAAAGAGCTGATCGTGATGGGATTGCCGACGAGCGCATCTGGGCCAATTAACGGAATACGGTACTTACGCTTGAGTCGAAAACTTGAAACAATCTCAGCTCAGACTGACGGAATTAACTCAGAAGATTGAGGTCGGGATGAACCGCAGTCACCGCCGGGTGGCAGGCGTCGTCGGAATCGCCATTGGCGCGCTGCTGGTGTCACCGCTGGCCGCATCGCTGGCGAGTCCCGTCGCGAGCGCGGACACCACCGACAATTTGGTGACCGTGGGCCCTTACGCGGTCGACGGCTACACAGACACCTTCACCTACGACACATCGAACTTGTCTTTCGATAATTACACCACCGGGTCCCTCGGCGGATCTCCGCTTGACCTTGACGTATATCAAGGCGCTCCGGGGTCGGACAGCGCTGAATACGTCTTTACAATTCCGCTGCTCTTCCAAGGTGGGTTCCAGGATGTCGACGGAACGACTACGCCGTTCTACTCGTTCGACGCGTTCGACTTCGTCAGTCCCGACGCCGGCCTGGTCGACCTTGGCGGTGCGGGTGCACCTCCCGCGGGCATCGTGACGATCGGACCGTTCGCGATCGACGGCGACACGGATACCTTGAGCCTCACCGCAAACTCCGCGTTCGACGACTACCTCGTCGGATCCCTCGGTTCGACGTCGTTTGACCTCGACGTCTATTCCGGCGCCCCGGGATCGGACACGGGCGAAGTCCTTCTCACGATTCCCTCGCTTCTCCAGGTTGGCATCGACGACGTCGGCGGCGCGATCACGCCGCTCTTCTCGTTCGCCGGCGTTGACGCCTTCGCTCCCGACATCGGACTGCTAGACCTGGGCGGGCTCTGACAGGATCGCGCGCCCGCGTAGTCCATGATGGACGAGATTCGTGGGAGGGACAGCACGTGGCCGAATTCATCGCTTCGATCGACCAGGGCACCACCAGCACCCGCTGCATGATCTTCGACCACAACGGCACCGAAGTGGGCCGCCATCAACTTGAGCACGAGCAGATCCTGCCGCGCGCCGGCTGGGTCGAGCACAATCCGGTCGAGATCTGGGAACGCACCACTTCTGCGCTGATGACGGTGCTCAACTCGACGAATCTGTCCGCGAAAGACATTGTTGCGCTGGGCATCACAAACCAGCGCGAGACGACGCTGGTGTGGAACCGGCGCACCGGCCGACCGTACTGCAACGCGATCGTCTGGCAGGACACCCGCACCGACCGGATCGCGTCGGCGCTGGACCGCGACGGCCGCGGCGATGTGATCCGGCGCAAAGCCGGGCTGCAGCCTGCAACGTACTTCTCCGGCGGCAAGTTGCAATGGATCCTGGAAAACGTCGAGGGAGTGCGCGCCGCGGCCGAGAGCGGGGAGGCCGCGTTCGGCACCGCGGACACCTGGCTGTTGTGGAATCTGACCGGCGGTCCCCGCGGCGGGGTGCATGTCACCGATGTCACCAACGCCAGTAGGACCATGCTGATGGATCTGGAGACGCTGGACTGGGACGACGAATTGCTGTCCTTCTTCGATATCCCGCGTGCGATGTTGCCGTCGATTGCGGCGTCTTCGCCGCGTGAGCCCTACGGCGTCACCCTGGAGTCGGGACCGCTCGGTGGGGAGGTGCCGATCACCGGGATTCTTGGTGACCAGCACGCGGCGATGGTCGGCCAGCTATGTCTGGAACCCGGCGAAGCCAAGAACACCTACGGCACCGGAAACTTCCTGCTGCTCAACACCGGCGAGCAGATCGTTCGGTCCCGCAATGGTCTGCTGACGACGGTGTGCTACCAATTCGACGACGCCAAACCCGTTTACGCGCTTGAAGGTTCGATCGCTGTGACCGGCTCGGCGGTGCAATGGCTGCGCGACCAGTTGGGCATCATCAGCGGAGCCGCGCAGAGCGAGTCATTGGCCCGCCAGGTCGATGACAACGGCGGGGTGTACTTCGTGCCGGCGTTTTCCGGGTTGTTCGCACCCTATTGGCGCTCCGATGCCCGCGGGGCGATCGTGGGGCTGTCGCGGTACAACACCAACGCGCATTTGGCCCGCGCGACCTTGGAGTCGATCTGCTATCAGAGCCGCGACGTCGTCGATGCGATGCAAGCCGATTCGGGTGTGCGCCTTGAGGTGCTGAAGGTCGACGGGGGGATCACCGCCAACGAGTTGTGCATGCAGATTCAGGCGGACGTCCTGGGGGTCGACGTAGTGCGCCCGGTGGTCGCCGAGACCACGGCGTTGGGCGCGGCGTACGCGGCGGGCCTGGCGGTCGGCTACTGGGCCGACCCGGACGAGTTGCGGAGCAACTGGGAGGAAGGCAAACGGTGGACGCCGGGCTGGAGCGAAGACGAGCGCGCAGCCGGATATGCGGGCTGGCGCAAGGCCGTTGCGCGCACCCTGGACTGGGTTGACGTGTCTTGAAACGCCGAGGGCGGGAACTCCGCGTGGAGTCCCCGCCCTGGCGAGTTTGTCAGTCGTCTTCGCCGAGGATCGTGTAGATCTCGCGACGCGCATTGTTGACGATCTCGATGATGCGTTGCTGCTGCTCAGCACTGGCGGCGTGCGCCGACTGCGCGACCGCGCCGAACAGTTGCCCGACGGCAGCGCGCAGGTTCAGCTGGGCGGGATCGACACCTTCGGCGATCTCGTCCCAGGGCGGCGTCTCGACCTTCTCCGCGGCGGCTTTGCCGGCATCGGTCAACTCGAACAGCTTCTTGCTGCCTTCGGTTTCCGTGCCGGTGATCAGGCCCTCGTCGACCAGCAGCTGCAGGGTCGGGTAGACCGAACCCGGGCTGGGTCGCCACAGGTCCTGGCTGCGCTCGGCGATCTCCTGGATCATCTCGTAGCCGTGCATCGGTCGCTCGGCCAGCAGCACCAGGATGGCGGCGCGAACGTCGCCACGGCGGCCGCGTCGACCGTGTCCGCCGCGTCCTCGTCCCCTACCGCGTGGGCCGGGGCCGAAGCCGAAGCCGGGACCGAAACCCCGGCCGAAGCCGGGTCCGAAACCCGGGCCGAAACCCGGACCGAACGGTCCATCGCGGCCGGCGTCGTTACCGCGGACGAAGTCGCGGAACTCGCGACGGGCCTGGCGGCGCTGCTCGTGCAGTGCGCGGCGGGCATGGGGGTGGAAGCCGAAGCCTTGTGCTCCGGGACCCCCGGGAAATTCCCCTTCTACATGGGGAAATGGGTTGTTCATAGGTTTTCTCGTTTCTGGAACGGTGGCGCCGGATGCGCTACCGATACAGTGACGATATATCGTAAACTATCGTGATGCAACGTTTAATTTTTCGCGGCCCGCTTGACCTGGGGTTTGTGCCTCGAAACGGTGGGGTAGCACACCAGACATGAGCGAGGAAAACCGCGATGTGAAGGTTGACGACGGGGTTGCACCCTCGGCCGCCACCGGCGATGCCGCTCGCACCAAGCGCCTGCGATTGTGGGTGAACTGGGCGCTGGCGGCGTTGACGGTGGTGGTCGCGGGCTTTGTCATGGTCTATTTCTTCGGCGCCGTGATGAGCACCGCCGCATGCAGCCAAAAGCAATGTCAGCACGTTGGGCCCACCTGGCTTAGTCCTGACGTGTCGTTCTACGGACCGCCGGTAGTGGCCGCGGTGACGGTCATCGTTTCGATTTTCACCACGCCGCGCCGATGGGGCATCGTCGTTCCGATCGTGGCCTTGGTGCTGTTGGGTGCCGATATCGGCATCCTGGCCGGCACGGTTGCGCAGTAGCTAGGGCGGCGGCGGGAAGCCGTTGGTCGACGGCGGAGGCCAGTAAGGGAACCCGGCGTGCGGCCCGTTTGGCGATGGTTGCCAGCGTGCAAGCGCCCTGCGGTGCCGTTCGGCCAGCACGGCGGCCAGGGCGAGTTGCGGCGGGGTCCCCGGTGGCGGTGGAGGGGCGACACGGCTCAGGACGTCAACGGCGACCCGGTGGGCCATCAGGTCGCGGATCTGCGGATCGAGTTGCGGTGCACGGGCGAGGAATTGGCGTGCAACTTCGGCTTGCTCAGCGGTCAGCCCGGACAGTTGCAGCGACGCGGCCCACCAGGCCAGCTGTGGCGGCATCAGCGGCGGTGGCCTCGACTTCGGCCCGCGTTCACTGATCACCACGGTGCCCGCGAAGACATCGCCGATCCGTTTGGCTTTCGGCGAGAGCAAGCTGCAGATCACCGCGGGGCTGCCGAGCAACATCCAGATTTCCACGACCGATGCCAGTGCGCGAAACACCGCCTGACGGAACCGCTCTGGGCCGCCGTCCTCCGACACCACCCGCAGCCCCATCACCATCTTGCCCACCGAGCGACCTCGTGTTGCGGTCTCGAAGATCAGCGGATAGCCGACGAACACCAGCACCGTGAACACGATCATGATCGCCGCGGTCGCGGCATCATCGAGCTGGCTGAGGGTGGCCGCCCACAGAAACAGGGAAATCAGGTAGCCGATGAGGATGACGACAATGTCGATCAGCGCGCCGACCGCCCGCACCGGCAGTTGGGCGATCCGCACATCCAGCAGGACGGCGTCCCCGGTCACCACCTCCGACATACTGCGAACGCTACCTGGCGTGCCGCAACGGGGTCCGCGATCGCCTAGGCTTTCACATTGATGGACGTCGATGCGTTCGTGCTGGCTCACCGCGACACGTGGGCTCGCCTCGAATGGTTGGTGCGAAACCGCCGGCACCTTTCGGGCGCCGAGATCGACGAACTCGTCGAGCTGTACCAGCGGGTGTCGACGCACTTGTCGAAGGTGCGCTCTGGATCGTCAGATTCGGCGTTGGTCGGCAGGCTGTCGAGTCTGGTCGCCCGTGCCCGCGCCGCCGTCACCGGCGCCCACGCGCCACTGTGGAGCGAGTTCAGTCGCTTTTTCACGGTGTCGTTTCCCGTTGTGGCTTACCGCGCCTGGCGGTGGTGGCTGGCGACGGCGGTGCTGTTCGCCGTCGTCACACTCCTCATCACGGCGTGGGTAATCAGCAGCCCGGAAGTGCAATCGACGATCGGAACACCAAGCGAGATCCGGGAATTGGTCAACCACGACATCGCTTCGTACTACCGCGAACACCCCGCGTGGCTGTTTGCCTGGCACGTCTGGCTCAACAACGCGTGGGTGGCGGCGCGCTGCATTACCTTCTCCATTCTGTTGGGCTTGCCGATTCCGTTCGTGTTGTTCGCCAACGCCGAGAACACCGGAGAAGTGGCCGGTCTGATGATCGCGGCGCATAAGGGTGACGTTCTGGCGGGATTGCTGATTCCGCACGGCCTGTTGGAGCTGACGGCGATTTTCCTCGCGGCCGCCGTCGGCATGCGACTGGGCTGGTCGGTGATCACAGCGGGTGATCGGCCGCGCGGGCAGATCCTCGCCGAGCAGGGCCGAGCCGTGGTGTCGGTCGCCGTCGGGCTCGTCGTCGTATTCGGGGTTTCAGCGATCATCGAAGCGTGCGTCACCCCATCACCGCTGCCGACGTTGGTGAGGATCGGCATTGGTGTGGCCGCTGAGGCGGGGTTCTTGTTTTACATCGTCCACTTCGGCCGACGCGCCGCCCGCGCCGGCCAGACTGGTGATATCGCCGACGCGCCCGATGTGGTCCCGACGCGCTGATTCACAGGCGCCCAGCCGCTTTCATCGCCAGATAGGCATCGGCCAGCGCCGGCGCAATCTCCGCCGGCGGCGCGTCGATGACCTCGAC
>Ga0335075_10013380_pt1 | contig 12352 bp, 10 predicted proteins | sample Lox_Sample_24_FD_206723 | JGI IMG/M metagenome (GOLD analysis project Ga0335075, IMG submission 206723) | Soil microbial communities from Loxahatchee National Wildlife Refuge, Florida, United States - Lox_Sample_2.4 | ecosystem: Environmental > Terrestrial > Soil > Wetlands | place: USA... | reverse complement strand
GTCGCGATCGGGCACACCGGGCGCGCCGCCGTAGCGGTCGTCAACATCGCGAACGCCTGGCGGGCGATCCCCACCCTCGGACTGCTCGTCCTCCTCGCGGTCTACCTCGGGTTCTCCCCGCTCACCTGGCTGCTGCCGCTGGTGGTCCTCGCGATTCCGCCGATCCTGGTCAACGCCTACGAGGGCGTGGCCGGCGTTGACCCGAGCATCAAAGATGCCGCCAGGGGGATGGGCATGACACCCTGGCAGCAGGTCGCCCGGGTCGAGGTCCCCAACGCGATGCCGCTCATCCTCGTCGGGCTGCGGACCGCCGCGATCTTCGTGGTCGCCACCGCGACCATCGCCGCCTACATCGGCCTCGGCGGCCTCGGCCGGTTCATCATCGACGGGCTGGCCAGCGACCAGTACGGCCCGGTCGCGGGCGGCGCGCTCCTCGTCGTCCTCCTGGCCGTCGCCGTGCTCGCGTTGTTCGCCGTCCTTTCCCGGCTGCTCGTCCCGGCCGGCCTGCGCGGGCAAAGACGGCCCGAGTAGCGACGCCACCCGAAGCCCGAACGTCACACCGCCGTGATATCCAGCAAAGCGAAAATCCGCTCGAAAGGAAACGATATGCCGACTAGAACACCCGCCACCGCCGGGCTGGCCGCCATCGCGGCCGTTGCCCTTGCCGCGGTGGCCGCGTGCTCGAGCAGCAGTAGCTCAAGTTCGAGCAGTTCAGCAAGCACGACCGCGACCGCGACCGCCACCGCGAGCGGCGCCTCCAACCCGCTCAGCGGCGGCGCTGCCTCCGGCACCGTGATCATCGGCTCCGCGAACTTCCCCGAGAACGAGGTGCTCGCCGAGATCTACGCCATCGCCCTGCAGGACAAGGGGGTCAAGGTCACCACCAAGCTCAACATCGGCGCCCGCGAGGTCTACTACCCGCAGATCGAGAAGGGCGCTATCTCGATCATCCCCGAGTACAACGGCACCCTGCTCACCGTCGAGGCGGACCCGACCTCCACCGCGAAGACCACCGCGGCCGTTGACGCCGCCCTCGCCGCCAAGCTGCCGTCCTCGCTCGTCGTACTGAACCCGGCGCCAGCCCAGGACAGCGACTCGGTAACGGTCACCGCCGCGACGGCGGCCAAGTACCACCTCAAGACGATCGCCGACCTTGCGCCCTACGCATCGAGCATGGTCTTCGGCGGACCGCCGGAGTTCAAGACCCGCAGCGACGGCCTCGCGGGCCTCAAGGCCAACTACGGCCTGACGTTCAAGAGTTTCGACCCGCTCGATGAGTCAGGCCCGATCACCCTGGCCGCCCTGACCAGCGGCAAGGTCCAGGCCGCCGACGTATTCACCACCACGCCGCAGATCATCAGCGACAAGCTCGTCTCCCTGGCCGACCCGAAGTTCAACTTCGCCGCGCAGAACGTCATCCCGCTCGTCTACAAGCCCGACCTGACCCCGACGATCGAGGCCACACTCAACGCGGTCTCGGCCAAGCTGACCACGGCCGCCCTGCTGCAGCTGGACAACGCGGTCATCACCGACAAGGTCAACTACACCACGGCCGCCCAGGGCTTCCTCCAGGCCACGGGCCTCAGCTAGACCTGACCGCACCGCACGTCCCCGGCGTCTACCGCTGGCGAAGGAAGCGCCGGGGCGCGCGGTCGTGTGCGGTTGGGCGACGGAGGCCCTGGCACGGCTTTGGATACCAGGTACCCCTGCGGCTACTTGCTGGGCTGCGGGAGGGTGCAGTCGATCTTCGGGTTGACGCCCACGTAGTTGAGCGGGCCGGCGAGGATCGTCACCACGATCGTGCCGGCCTTGCTGCAACTGCCGACTGACCCGCTGTAGTAGCCGCGCTGGCCAGCGGCGATAGCGCCGATGATCAGCCAAACGATGAGCAGCACCGATCCAATGCGCATCCCGACCTCCCGGGCGCCCGCCTGACCAGAGCAGGTGATCCTGTCGTGGAGCATACCGGGCGTACCTGAGCGGCGACCCCGTGCGCCTGCGGGGCAGTCAGCAAGCGGCCCGCCCGGCGCGGACCGGACTGCCGGCTGATGTCGCGCCGGGCGTATCGCTTCCCGGGCAGCGGGCTCCTAGGCGCCGCCGAGGCGCTGGAGCAGCAGGGCCTCGGCGAGCACGGCCCGCTCGAACTCGGGCAGGTAGAGCCCCTCGTTCGGGCCGTGGGCGCGCGTGTCGGGGTCCTCGACTCCGGTGACGAGGATCGTCGCGCCCGGGAACGTCTCCTGGAACTCGGCGATGAACGGGATCGAGCCGCCGGTGCCCATGTCGACCGGCGCCGTGCCGTCCCAGGCCTCGGCGAGGGCGGAACGCGCGGCGGCGTAGGCCGGCCCGGTGGTCGGCAGCACGGTGGGCTCGCCCGCGTCGACGACGGTGACGGTAAGCTGTGCCCCCCAGGGGACGTGCTCTTCCAGGTGCTCCCGCAGCCGGGTGATGGCGTTCGCGCTGGTGTCCCCGGGCGCGAGGCGGACCGTGACTTTGGCGCGGGCGACGGGGACGAGGGTGTTGGAGGCGCCGGCTACCTTCGGGGCGTCCAGCCCCGTGACCGTGATGGCGGGCCGGGTCCACAGCCGCTCGACCACGGGGCCCTTGCCGATCCAGCTCGTCCCAGGTGCGGCTCCGGACTCGGCGCGCAACCGTTCCTCGGGGTAGTCCACGTCGGCGGCGGGAGCCGAGAGGAGGCCTTCGACGGCAGGGCTGCCGTCCTCGGTCCACAGCGTCGAAAGCAGCTTCGTGAGCGCCATGATGGCGTCTGGGACGATGCCGCCCCACATGCCGGAGTGAACGGCGTGGGTGAGCGTGCGTACCTCCACGTCCACCCGGATCAGGCCGCGCAGGCTGGTGGTGAGCGACGGGACGCCGATGTCCCAGTTTCCCGCGTCGGCAATGACGATAACGTCCGCGGCCAGCCGCTCGCGGTACTGGCGCAGCAGGTCGGGGAGCGTCTCCGACGAGACTTCTTCCTCGCCCTCGATGAAGAACCGCACGGTGACCGGCAGGTCATCGCCCAGGGCACGGAGCGCGCCCACGTGCACCGCGATCCCCGCCTTGTCATCGGCCGCGCCCCGGCCGTAGAGGCGGTCGCCGCGGACGGTGGGCTCGAACGGCGGGCTGTCCCAGTCGGCAGGGTCGTTTTCCGGCTGGACATCGTGGTGCGCGTACAGCAGGACGACCGGCGCGCCCTCGGGTCCCTTCCGCTCGCCGATCACGGCGGGCGGGGCGCCGTCGTGAGCCCGGACGATCTCGGCCTCCACCCCCTCAGCGGCCAGCAGCTCCGCCGTCTTCCCGGCGGACTTCTCCACCTCCTCATGGCGCTGCGGGTCGGCGCTGACGGACTGTATCCGGACGAGAGCCTCAAGGTCGCCTACCAGGCCCGGCATGACATCGTGCACACGGTTCTTCAGGTCGGTCACGCACGCCACTCTACGATCCCCCGCCGGGGCGCGTTGACAGCTCCTCCACGCACGTCCCGGACGTGATGGCAACCCAGTGGCCCGCACCCGGGAGAAATTACCGACCACGGGCCGCACGTGCCGGAGGCGGGGCGAGCCCGGTCAGGCGCTGCTCCGCCGGACGGGTTTCCAGCCGGGGCGGGGGACGCTGTCCCGAAGCCGCCGGGTGTACGCATGCTGCGGGTCGTCCAGTACCGAGGCGGTGGGGCCCTGTTCCACGATCTTGCCCTGCCGCAGCACGATCGCCTGCTCGGTGAGCTGGCGGACGACCGCCAGGTCGTGGCTGATCAGCAGGTAAGAAACCTTGGTCGCCTCCCGGATGTCGGCGAGCAGGTTCAGCACCTGCGCCTGGATGGACACGTCAAGGGCGGCCACGGACTCGTCGAGGATAAGAACCCGCGGTTCGGCGGCGAGCGCCCGGGCGATCGCCACCCGCTGCCGTTGCCCGCCGGACAACGCGCGGGGCAGTGCCCGGGCCTGGCGGGCGTCAAGGCCGACAAGGCAGACCAGTTCTTCCGCCCGCTGGGCGCGGCGCCCGGAAGGCCAGCCGTGGTGCAGGCGGAGCACCTCGTCGATGGCGCCGATGGCGGACTGCCGCGGGTCGAGGCTGGTGTAGGGGTCCTGGAAGACGATCTGTACTTCGCGGCCCCGGCGCCGCCGGTCACGCGCCGAACGGCCCGCCCTTGACCGGTCGTGGTCGCAGGCGGTGATCGTGCCGGATGTAGGACGTTCCAGACCAGTGATCATCTTCGCGATGGTGGTCTTGCCGGAGCCGGACTCCCCGACGATCGCCAGCGATCCGCCGACCGGCACCGAAAAAGACACGTCGTCTACCGCCGTGAAGTCGCCGAACTTCTTCGTGAGGTTGGCGACTGACAGCACATCAGGCATCTATCACCTCCAGCTTGCCGCGCAGTTCGGCCGCGCGCAGGCACCGTGTCTGGCCGCCGTCCAGCGCGGCAAGCTGCGGTGCCGACGACCGGCACGCGTCAGCGGCGTGAGCGCAGCGCGGCGCGAATGCGCACTGGTCTTCCGGGGCTTCGAAAGCGGACAGCGGACGGCCGGGGATCGCCCGCAGCCTGGGCCGGGTCATGGCGATGTCCGGGCGAGCCGCGGCAAGCGCCGCCGTGTACGGGTGCAGCGGATCGTCGTGCAGCCGGTCCGAGGACCGTACCTCCACGATCTGCCCGGCATACATCACCGCGGTCCGGTCGCATATCGCCCCCGCCAGTTCCAGGTCGTGGGTGATGAACAGCAGCGACAGGCCGCGTGAGCGGCGCAGTTCGTCCAGGATCGCCATCACCTCGGCCTGGATCGTGACGTCAAGCGCGGTCGTCGGCTCGTCCGCGAGCAGCAGCCGCGGGCTGGTGAGCAGCGCCGACCCGATCATCACCCGCTGCAGCATCCCGCCGGACAGCTCGTGCGGGTACTGCCGCAGCCGGCGCCGGCCGTCGTCGATGCCGACTTGCTCCAGCATGTCCGCGGCCCGGCGCAGCGACTCGGCCGCGGGGACGCCCTGGGCACGCAGGGCCTCGGTCATGAAGTCGCCAATCCGCCGCACCGGGTTGATGTGCGCGCGCGGATCCTGGAAGATCATCGCCACCTCAGCCCGGTAGCGACGCAGCTCACTGGGGGTCAAACCCAGCACGTTCCGGTCATCGAAGGTGATGGATCCCGTGCTGGCCGCGCCCGCCGGCAGCAACCGGGCGACCGCCTTCGCTGTCATCGACTTGCCCGAGCCGGACTCGCCGACGAGGCCGAGCGCCTCGCCGGGACGGATGGCGAAACTGATCTCACGCAGCACCGTCCCGGCCGGCAGGCGCACGGTAAGGCCGCTGACCTCAAGCAGCGCGGTCATGCCAGAGCCGCCCGTTCAAGCAAGCGCTCACCAAGCACGTTGAACGCGATCACCACGATCACCACGCAGGCGCCGGCCGCGAGCGTCGGCAGCGGATAGCCCTGCATCACCCCGACCGCGTTCTCCGAGATCATTACCCCCCAGTTGGGTGCCGGCGCCTGCACGCCCAGCCCGAGGAACGAGATCGCGGCCAGGTCAACCATCGCCCAGCCGAACATGATCGTGGCCTGCGCCACGATCAGCGACCGCATGTTCGGCACGATGTGCCGGAGGCAGATCGCCGGGCCGGACAGGCCCTGCACCTCGAGGGCCGCGACGTAGGGCTGGCTGCGTTCCTTCAGCGCCGCGCCGCGCAGTACGCGTGCGACATACGGGACGTACGCGATCCCCAGCGCGACCGACGCCGCGACCAGGCCAGGGCCGAACACCGTGGTGGCGAGCACCGCGAGCAGGATGCCGGGAAAGGCGAACATGATGTCAAGCGCCGCCGACACCGCGGCATCGGTCGCACCACGCCGCCAGGCGGAGGTAACGGCCAGCGCGATTCCGATGGCGAGGCTGATCGCGACCACGGCGAGCGGACCGACCATGGACGACTGCGCCCCCGCCAGCAGCCTGGACAGCACGTCGCGCCCCTCGAAATCGAACCCGAGCAAGTGGCCGCCGGTGGGACCGACGAACGCCAGCGTCGTGTCCGGCACCGTCGTGTTGTACGGGGCGATCAGCGGGCCGACGACCGCCGCGACCGTGGCGACGGCGACGACCGCGGCGGAGAGGATGCCCGCGGCGCCGGTCTGCTTGAGCTGCCCGAGCCGCCTGGCCGGCGCTTCGACGGCGATCGCGGTCATGTGGCTGCCGTCCCGAGGGAAACACGCGGGTCGAGCGCCGCGTACAGCAGGTCGACGATCAGGTTGACCACGACGAACGCGGTGACGAGCACCAGGGATATGCCCTGCACCACCGCGAGGTCCTTGTCCTGAGCGGCTTTCACGAGGAACGCGCCGAGCCCGTTGATGCTGAACGCGGTTTCCACCACCGCGTCCACCGCGATCAGCGAGGCGATCGTTATCCCGGTGATCGTGGTGATCGGGATCGCCGCGTTCCGCAGGATGTGCCGGCGGACGATGAGCCGGTACGGGATGCCGCGGCTGATCGCGGTCTGCACGTGCTCCCGGCCTGTCTCGTCGCGGACCGCCGCCCGGGTGATCCGGGCGACGATCGCGAGGGAGGAAAGGGCAAGCGCGATGGCCGGCAGGGTGAGGTGGCGGACGTCGTCCGCGAAACCCGCGCCGTTGCCGAGCGCGGGGAACCAGTTCAGCTGTACCGCGAACACCGTGATCAGCACCATCGCGGCGACGAATGACGGCAACGCGGCGGTGATGGCGGTGGCCACCAGCGTGGACGTGTCAAGCAAGCCCGGCCGTAGCCCGGCCAGGATGCCGAGACCGATACCAAGCACGCAGATGATCAGCGACGCGTAAAGCACCAGCCCGGCCGTGGTCCATACCAGCCCGCCCATCAGTGTGCTGACGTTCTCCCGCCACTCGATCGAGGTACCGAGGTTGCCGTGCAGCGCGTTGGTCACCCAGTACCAGTACTGTGCGAAGAACGGCTGGTTGAGGTGGTACTGCTTGTCCAGGGTGGCCACGCTGCTGGCCGGCAGTGCCCGGCCGCCGGCCAGCGCGGACAGCGCGCTGCCGGGGGCCAGGTACATCGAGGCGAAGATCACGAAGCTGGCGACGATCAGGCTGCAGACCAGCATCACCAGGCGGCGCAGCAGAAACTTTCTTCTGGTCATCAGCCGCTGGCCCCCAGACTGTTGGCCCAAGGCGCGAACATGTAGGCGAACGAGGCGGTCGCGCCGGTCAGGTTGCTTGACGTGATCACCACGTTGGTCGGGTCGACTGTGGGGATCCACGGCAGCGTCAGCGCCGCCTGCTCCTCGGCCTTGACGACCAACTCGGCGCGCTGGTCCGGGTTCGCCGCGCTCCTCGCCTGGTCAAGCAGCGCGGTGATCTGCGGGTCGCTGTAGTTGTCGAAGTTCTGGCTGCCGCCCGCCAGCGCGACCGTGGCGAGCAGCGCCGCCGGGTCCGCGTAGTCGCCGTAGTTGACGGTGGAGAACATGTCGACGCCCTTGCGGAACGACGGGTCGGTAAAGAAGTTGATGAAGTCCTGCGCGGACACCGAGTCGAGCTTGACCTTCAGGCCGATTGCCTCGGCCGCCTGCTGGTAGGCACCGGTCTCGAATGCGATGCCCGAGATCTCGCTCGAGGTGCCGATCGTGATCGTCTGGCCTTCCGCGCCGGCTTCCGCGATGAGTTTCTTGGCTTCGGCCAGGTTCTGCTTGATGCTCGGCGCTTCGTCGTAGGCCTTGTCGAAGACCGCCGTCCCGTACCCGAAGGCACCCGGGTTGGCCAGCCACTTCGGCATCAGCGCCGCGCCGTCGTAGACGCTGTCGATGATCGACTGCCGGTTCAGCGCGAGCGAGATCGCCTGCCGGACCTTGACGTTGGCGAGCGGGCCGCTGGTCGCGGAGATGACCATCGCGTCGGTGCCCCAGCCGGGCCCCTGGTAGATCTTCACCGCGCGGTTCTGCCTGAGCTGGTTCAAGGTGGCAAGGCCCTGGGAGGCGAAGGTGCCCTGGATGGCGCCGGTCTCCAGGCCCGCGGTGAGGTCGTTGATGTTCGACACCCCCTTGATCGTGATCTGCTGGACCAGCGGGGTTGTCCCCTTCCAGTAGTGCGGGTTCGCGACGGCGACAACGCCGCTGGCCGGGGACCACGATGCGAGCTTGTAAGCGCCGGTGCACATGATGCCGCCCGACGGGGTGCCGTAGTTCTTGCCCTGCTTGACCGCGAAGGACTTCTCGATGATGACCCCGGCCATTGACGAAAGTTCGCCCTCCAGCCAGTAGTCCGGCTGGCTCAGCGTGATCGTAACCTGGTCGGCGCCGGTCTGGCTGATCGACTTGACCTGGCTGAAGACCGTGCTGTAGAAGCCGCCCAGGCTGGGGTTCATCTGCCGGTCCAGGCTGTAGACGACGTCCGCCGGCGTGACCGGGTCGCCGTCCCAGAACCTGGCTTTGGAGTTAATCGTGAAGACGAACGTCGTCGGGTTCGGGTTGGCGACGGTGGCCAGGCCCGGCTCGATCGCCCCGTTCGGCTCTTGCAGCAGCAGCGACTCGCACATGAGCGAGACCGCGGTGTTCTCCGGGTAGTCGAAGGCGAACGCCGGGTCAAGGCTGTCGACATCGCGGTAGACCGCCCAGGTGACCTGGGAGACGGGCTTGGTGCCTGCCGGGGTGGTAGCGACCAGGTTCGCGGTCGGCGAGATGTCCCCCGCGGTAGACGTGGCGGCGCTCACCGAGCGGCCGCATGCGGCGGCGAGCAGTGCCGTGGCGGCCATGGCGGCCGCGGCCACGGCGCGAACGTGCCGTTTCATCTGTCCTCCTCATAGGCGAGCACGCCGCGGACCCAGGTCTGGCGAACGGTCGCCTGGCAGATTTCGGTATCGGGGATGGTGGCTAGGTCGGCGTCGATGACCGTCAGGTCGGCGTCATAGCCGGCCGCGATCCGGCCGGCTTGGTCGGCAAGGCCGTTGATCCGGGCGGTGCCGGAGGTGTAGGCGGCGAGTGCGGTTACCCTGTCGATGGCCTGCTCCGGCAGGAAGGGGCTGGTGGCGGTGGCGGGCAGGCTGCGGTTGACCGCCACGTGCACGCCCAGCAGCGGGTCCGGGCTGCTCACTGGCCAGTCACTGCCGGCCGCCAGGTGGGCGCCGGAGCTCACCAGTGCCGCGAACGGGTACTGCTGGGCGGCCCGCGCCCGGCCGAGGAACGGGATCGTCAAGTCGGTCATCTGCGGGTCGCTCATCGCCCACAGCGGCTGGATGTTGGCGGTCGCGCCGAGCCGCGCGAACCGGGGCACGTCGTCCGGATGTACGACCTGCAGGTGTGCCAGGTGATGGCGGATGCCGCTGTTCCCGTTGGAGTTCCGTGCGGCTTCGACCGCGTTAAGCGCGTTGCGCACTGCCCGGTCGCCGAGGGCGTGGAAGTGTACCTGGAAGCCTTTTTTGTCGAGTTCGGTAACGAAGCGCGGCAGCTCCCGTGGGTCGATGAAGTCCAGGCCGGATTCGGACGTGGCGCAGCCATGCTCGTCGAGGTACGGGTCGAGCATCGCGGCCGTGTGGTTTTCCGCGACGCCGTCCAGCATCATCTTCACGCTGCTGGGGCGGAACCGCCCGGCACCGTCGCTGTCCCGGCGGTGCACGAGTTCGTCGAGTTGCTCCAGGCCCTGGTCGCGCTGCCACCACATCGCCCCGACGACGTTCACGATGAGCGTGCCGTCGCCGGCGGCCCGCTGGTAGGCGACCGTGGCGTCCTCCTCGCCGAAGCCGCTGCCCACGATTGCGTCCTGCCAGCCGGTGATGCCGAGCGAGAGCAGGTAGCGCTGTCCGGCGAGCAGGCCGAGATAGCGATCCTCGTCGGTGACCTGCGGCAGCAGCCGCGCCACCAGGCGCATCGCGCCTTCTTGAAGCATGCCGACCGGGTCGCCGTTATGGTCCCTCTCGATCCGGCCGTCCGCCGGGTCCGGTGCGCGGGAGTCGATCCCGGCGAGTTCCATGGCCTTGCTGTTCACCCAGGCACCGTGGCCGTCCCGGTTCTTCAGGAAGACCGGGCGGTCGGCCACCACGCTGTCCAGCGCCTGCCTGGTGGGGATGCCGCCGGGGAAGGCGGGCATTGACCAGCCGCCGCCGCTGATCCACTCCTGGTCCGGGTTGGCCTTCGCGTACCGGTCGACAATCTCCAGGTATCCGCCGGCGTCTTCCGCCACGCTCAGGTCACAGCCCCCCAGTTGCATGCCGCCGAAGACCGGGTGCGCGTGCGAGTCGATGAAGCCGGGCAGCAGCGTCCCGCCCTCCAGGTCGACGATGTCCGCGCCGTCTAGCGTGATGTCCGCGTTGACCGCGGCGATTCGCCCGTCGCTAACCAGGACGCTGGCGCCCGGTTCAAGGAACCTGCTGCCGTCGAACACGCGGCCGTTGGTGAAGACGATGCCCTTGGCCACTTAACCCCCACGTATCCCTCTTGCGAGCCCTCTGCCGGCCTCTGCCGGCCTCTTGCCGGGTAGCACACCATTTGACCAAGCCCTTGTCAATACTTATGACTAAAGCTTTGACAAGATAGACTCACGGGTAACAAGGCGGAAACGAAGGGACGGTGCGGGATGACGGACAGGGCGGCGGGCGCGCGTGGCGGCAGGCAACGCAGGCTGCAGCGCGGTGATCTCAGCCGCGAACTGATCGTGCGCGAGAGCCTGCGTCTGCTAGATACCGAGGGGGTGGCAGGCTTCAGCCTGCCTAAGCTCGGCCGCGCGCTTGGGGCCGATCCAACCGCCGTGTACCGGCACTTCGCCAGCAAAGACGACCTGGTGCTCGCGGTCGCCGATCACCTGATCGAGGAGGCGGCGGGCGCGCTGGAGCCCAAGGAGTGCTGGCTGGAGACCCTGACCGACGCGTGCCGCCAGCTCCGGCAGACCTACCTGGCGCATCCGGCAGCGGCATCGCTGTCGTCCTACCGGATTACCCGGGGCCAGGCCGAGATGAAGGCGGTCGACATCATCATCGGCTGCATGCTGCGGGCCGGTTTCGAGGGCGCCGAGGCTGTCGTGGCGTTCCGCGCGATCGGTGACTTCAGCCTGTTCTGGTCGGGCGGCGAGGCGTCGTTCCTGGCGCTGGACGAACGGCTGCAGAAAAACGACCGCAACGCGTGGACGCACGCGTACATGACCGCGGATCAGGTTGCTTACCCGGCCGTCGGGCAGGTCCGCCGGCACCTGCCCGAGGTTGAAGACGACGCGATATTCGAAACAGCGCTGTCGTTCGTGATGACGGGACTTCAGGCCAGGGCGCCGCGCCCGTGCAGTTGCCAGGTGCATGCCATCAGGTAGCCGTCCGTCAGGCATGCTGGCCCGTAGCAGCATCCGAACCGCCTGCTTAGCCTGTGGTTGCAGCTACTGATCCGCGATTGTTACGGGCAGCCGCCTGGGTCCCCAGGTGCCCGGCGGGCCGTCGAACACCCCGGCCAGGGGCGTGCGGCAGTTCGCGCACCAGCCGTCGCCGGTGAGCCGCCAGGCGCCCAGCTGGTACCAGTCGCGCTCGATGACCACCGTGCCACAGTGGTGACAGCGGGTGCTCTGCCCGGCGGAGTCATGGACGTTGCCGGTATACGCGTAGCGGACGCCGTTGTCGATGGCAATGCGCCGGGCCCGGGTTAGCGTCTGCGGCGGCGTGGGCGGGCGGTCCCGCATCTTGAAGTCCGGGTGGAACGCGGTGAAGTGCACCGGCACGTCCGGTCCCAGTTGCCCGGCCACCCAGCGGGTCATCGCGTCCAGGTCGCTGTCAGAGTCGTTGAGGCCGGGGATGAGCAGGGTGGTGATTTCCAGCCACACCCCGGTCTCGTGCCTCAGGTACAGCAGCGTCTCAAGCACCGGGTCCAGGGAGGCGAGGCAGGTCCGGCGGTAGAAGTCGGCGGTGAATCCCTTCAGGTCTACGTTGGCCGCGTCGATGTGCTGGCAGAACTCTGCCCGTGGCTGCGGGCACATGTACCCGGCGGTCACCGCCACCGCCTTGACGCCTAGCTCATGGCACGCATCGGCCACGTCGATCGCGTATTCCATGAAGATCACGGGGTCGTTGTAGGTGAACGCGACGCTTCGGCAGCCGAGCCGTGCCGCGGCCTCGGCGATGGCGGACGGCGCGGCCTGGTCGGCGAGCCTATCGGTGTCCCGGGACGTGGAGATGTCCCAGTTCTGGCAGAACCGGCAGCCCAGGTTGCACCCGGCCGTGCCGAACGAAAGCACCGCGGAGCCCGGCAGGAAATGGTTCAGCGGCTTCTTCTCGACCGGGTCCACGCAGTAGCCGCTGGAGCGTCCGTAAGTGGTCAGGACGATCGCGTCCTGGTGACGCATCCGGACGAAGCAGAACCCCCGCTGCCCCTCGTGCAGACGGCAGGCCCGCGGGCACACATCGCACT
>Ga0335075_10013378_pt1 | contig 12354 bp, 14 predicted proteins | sample Lox_Sample_24_FD_206723 | JGI IMG/M metagenome (GOLD analysis project Ga0335075, IMG submission 206723) | Soil microbial communities from Loxahatchee National Wildlife Refuge, Florida, United States - Lox_Sample_2.4 | ecosystem: Environmental > Terrestrial > Soil > Wetlands | place: USA... | reverse complement strand
CGGCGCCGACTGGCAGTACATGCGTAGTGACGGGGTGATGGTGGTCGAAGCCCAGTACCTGCTGCGCACCGACGACGGCGTCATCATCCAGGTCAACAACCGTGGCATGCGGCACGGCCCCGAGGCCGTCATGCAGCGCCTCGCCGCGGGCGAGCCGGTCGACGCGGCCGATTACTACTTCCGCGCCACGCCGCGTCTTACGGCTCCGGCCGGAGCCTACGACTGGCTGAACCGCAGGATCTTCCTGTGCAGCGGCGCCCGTTTTGCGGACGCCGTTGCACTGTGGTTCTATGCAGTGAGCTGAGCGGACCCTACTTCGCCAGCTGGAACAGGGTCGAGGGCACCCAGCCTTCGTTGCCGAGCTCGTCGCTCACCTTCCACCAGATCCCGTCCTTGTCCCCGGAAGGATAGAGCGTCATGCCGGGGTCGAGGTCGCGCACGACCTTGCCCTTGATGCTGGCGCTGTCGTACATCTTGCCCGGCTTCGCCATGGTGACCGACTGCGAGACGTTGTCGGCCTTGGCATTGAGGCTCATGGTACGCACCTGGTCCACCAGTTTCGTGAACGCGTCCAGGTAGGCCATGGTGATGACCTTGCCAATTTCGGTATTCGCGTAGCTGCTGGCGCCGGCGGCCGCGAAAGCGCCGAAGAAGGATCCGCCGCCCGCGCCCCAGCCCACGTCGGTCTGCTTGTAGTGGCCCTGCTCCAGGGCCACCTGTTCCGTGGAGCGCACATCGGTCAGTGTCAGTACGACATCGGCGGTCTTGCTCTTGATGCTGACGCCGCCGACGACCGCACCGGCCATGCCATGCAGGAACCCGCCCAGCGCCCCGCCGATGTTCGTGCCGCCGGAGTTGCCGTTCTTGGTGACGAGGTCGGGCACGAGGACGTAGTCGGCGGCCTTCATCTGGCCCTTGCCCACGTTGGAGCCGCCGCGCAGGTCGCCGCTCGCCGCCATCGCCCGCTCCTTCTGGGCCGCCGCAAGGCCCTTGCCGCGATCGAGCAGCGTGAAGCAGTTGGACTGCGAGACGAACACCTTGATCAGGGCCTCCGGAGAGTCGAGCTGGTATTGGGTCCACCAGTTGTTTTCCGGCTCGGTCACGGCGAGCGTGCCGATCTTCTTGTCGCAGGTCGGAATCTGCGGTGGCGGCGTATCGGCGCGGGCGCTGCCGATGAGGCCCGTTCCGCAGAGCAGGAGCGCAGTGAAAGCGCCGACGGTGAATCGATGAGTACGCACGAGGCCTCCCCGATCTTCTGTTGTTTATGCAGGGAGTTTACTCAAGAGCCGCCGCGCTGCCAGCGGCATTTGACGACGCGCCTTGAATGGCGCGGTGCGCAAATCCGACCCAAACAAAAAGGGCGGGTGACCTTGAGGGATCACCCGCCCGATTTTCAGTGACCGGCCTGGATCAGCGGACCGTATAACCCCGCGCGTCGAGGCACGCCGCCATCGCCCTGCCGTACGCGGCGCGGGTGCCCGGCGAGGCATTCGAGGACGCCTGGCTGGTCGGGTCGAACCCGGTCTGCCCCTTGGCCCAGTTGTGACACTGGAACTTGTCCTGCGCCTGCTGCTGATCGCTCTGCCCGTTGCGGGGGTAGGCGATGATGTCCGTCGCGGCATTGGCGGACGGCGCCACATCCGCAGGCGTCGCATCCTGCGCCGCAGCGTCCGGTCCGGCCGCCGCCGCGGCATTCACGTCATCCGAGTACGCACCGGCTGCCGCCGGCGGCGGATCGGTCGCCACGTACTCGTTGTCCGCGGTGTCGTACGTGTAATAGACGTTGTTCACGTAGTAGTACGGCACCCCGCCCCACCAGTAAGTGGCATAGAGCGCCGGGAGAGTGGCCAAGTAGAAGGGATAGGCCCAGCCGTAGTAGGCACCCGGCCAGAACGCGCCATGCCAGTACCCGCCGCCCCAGGCCGACCGGTAGCCGTACCCGTAGCCGCCGCGATACCCGTAACCGCCATGCACGCCCGCGTAACCGCCGTGAACGCCGGCGTAACCGCCATGACCGCCCGCGTAGTAGTGCGGGGCTCCGACGGCGTAGTGCCCGCCAGCGATACCGCCGCGGGCCGCGAAATGTGCGCCACCCCCCGCGAAGTGGGCGCCGCCACCGAAGTGCGCGCCGCCGCCGAAGTGTCCACCTCCGCCGAAATGGGCGCCGCCGCCGCCATGCGGCTCTGCCATGGCCACCGAAGACGCGCCCACCGCCAGGGCGGCAGCGACTCCGATCACCCTTAAGATCTTGCCGGCCTTGGTCAGGCCTTTGCCATTCACCTTGGCGTTCATCGTTGGCTCCGTCGCGGATCGCAAATGAGTCCGCATCATCGTTTCTCTTCCAATCTGGGGTCCTTGGCGTCTATTACCAGCCCTCACCCCTCTAAACGCAATTCCACGGTTGGCGATGACATTGTAGTCCTGCGCGCACCTTTGAAAAATCAAAGGCTTCCATGAGGTTACGCATCGTTAACTTCCCGGCGGCAACGGCTCCCCGCCGGCGGGTCCGGCTGCTGAGGATGCGCCGCACGGCTCCTGCAGGGGGAGGGGAAAATTCCCTTTTGTTGCAGGTACTTGGCTTAGCCCTTCGGATGCCCGATGAGCTTTGCCCAGATGCCGTCGAACTGGTCGGCGGCGGCGCCCTGCAGCGCCAGGGAGGCGCGGACCGTGTCCTCGGAGATCCTGCGGCTCTCGTGCAGCAGTGCCAGCGCCGCAATCTTGCGACCGAAGGCCAGGGAACGGCCGAGCGGCGAGAGAGTGCTCTGCGGATCGCTGGACCGGCGGCGCGGGCGCTGCTCCTCGAGGGCGGTGAGCACCCGCTCGGACAGCTCCCAGCTCGCGGCCACCCGCTTGGCCACACCCGCGCAATGCGAGTCGATCAGCGAAATGATCACGGCCGGATGGGGAACCTTGCCGTCGAGCAGTTCGCGGCTGCGGTCGATGATGATGCGGTAGATAACGATGATCCCCAGGCCCATCGTCAGCGCCAGCAATTGGGCGGCGAACGGATCGTCCTTCTCCACCAGTGCGGCATGGTTCTCGGCCGCGCTCGCCGAACGGAAGGTGTGCTCCCAGATGATTTCCGGAAAGCGCGGGTAGTGAGTCGCCGCCAGTTTGAACACCGGCTGTACCAGCGCGGTGGCGATGAGTGAATGCAGGCCATCGGTACCCAGCAGCGCGACGGCGCGGTCCAGGCTTTCGACCGGGTCCTCGCTGACGCGGTACACGGGACTGTTGGCGACCTTGAGGAGGTTGCCGGCCAGCGCCGGATCGCGTGCGAAGATATTCGCGAGCTGCCCCTGCGTGCTCTTGCGATCGTGAACGGCCCGCAGGAGCGTCGGCAGCATCATCGGGCGGCGCATGGCGTACTTCGGATCGGTGGCCAGCTGCTCGAATACCTGATCGGCATTCTCGGCGATGACCCGCAACTCCTGCTGGGGCGGCTTCTCCCGGGCGAGCGTGCCGAAGGCCAGCTCGTACATCGAGTGCAACGCACCCTCGCCGTCGAGGTCGCCGGCCTCGAGCATGCGGGTGCTGACCGTGATGGGGGGCGGGGCCGGGGCGGGCCGGGGGGCGGAGGTCGCGACCGGTTCGACGGGGGAAGCGGCCGGCGCCAGGGGGGTTGCAGAGGTGCGTCCTCGCAGCAGCAGCCACACACATACCGCAGCGGCCACCGCCGCCAACAGCAGCAGTAACCAGATAACCATGCCCTGAGCCATATGTGCTTGATTCTGCCACATAAGGCGCAGGGTAGAATGGCGGACCGCTTGGATTGGCCGAAGTCACACGCATGCCGCAACCGTTACTCGCTCCCGGAGACGTAGTCGATGTCATCGCGCCAGGGTTCCGCTGCACGGCCGAGCAGCTCGAGCACGGCATCGCCTTCCTGAAACGCGCCGGCCTCGTGCCCCGCGTACCGCAGGATCTGTTCGGCGAGGACCTGCTGTGCGCGAACACCGATGCGATCCGGTTCCGACAGCTGCGCAAGGCGCTCTACGCCCGCGACTCCCGCGCCGTGTGGTGCGTGCGCGGCGGCTACGGCGCGATCCGCATCATCGAGCGTCTGCAGGCCCTGCAGCCGCCGCGTCGGCCGAAGCTCCTGATCGGCTATAGCGACGCGACCACCCTGCACCAGCTGCTGAACCTGTTCTGGGGCTGGCCCTCGCTGCATGGGCCGCTGCTGGACCGGCTCGGCAGCGTCGATGTGCGCGAGGAGGAGCGGGCGGAACTTGCCGCCGTGCTGTTCGGGGGCGCGCGGCAGACGCTGTTCGCCGACCTGGTGCCGCTCAACGCCGCGGCCCGGCGCCGGCAGACCCTGACCAGCCGACTCACGGGCGGCAATCTGACCGTGCTCCAGAGCACGCTGGGCACGGCGCTGCAGCGCCGTCCATCCGGAATGCTGTTCCTGGAGGACATCGGCGAGCGCGGCTACCGCATCGACCGCATTCTCGAGCAGCTGCGCCAGGCCGGCGTGCTGCGCAATCTCAAGGCGATCCTGCTCGGGACCTTTATCGGCGGCGCGGAGGCCGACAGGAGCAACCTCGGACCGGCGGTACTGGAACGCTTCGCGCAGTCGCTGTCGATTCCGGTGCTGGCGGGGATCGACGCGGGTCACGGGGCCTACCAGCGTCCGGTGTTCCTGCACACCCGGGCCGAACTGCGCTGCGGAGCCGGTGCACAACTGATCGTGCAGGTACCGACCTTCGGCCGATGAGCATCCTCACACATCCCCGCGGCGTGCGCTCCTTCGTGCTGCGCGCCGGACGCATGACGGAGGGCCAGCAGCGGGCCCTCGACAGCCTCTGGCCGCGATTCGGACTCGAGTACAGCCCGCAGCGCTGCGATCTGGACGCGCTGTTCGGCCGCAAGGCGCCGCGGATCGTCGAGATCGGCTTCGGCAACGGCGACAACCTCATCCAGATGGCGCAGCGGCGTCCCGAGGCGGATTTCCTGGGCGTGGAGGTCCACCGCCCCGGCGTCGGGCGCGTGCTGCTGGAAATCGAGCGCCTGGGCATCACCAACATCAGACTCAGCAATCACGATGCGGTCGAGGTCGTCGCCGAGCAGCTGCCCGAGGGCAGTTTCGAGGAGCTGCTGGTGCTGTTCCCCGATCCCTGGCACAAGAAGCGGCATCACAAACGGCGGTTGCTGAACGCGGCATTCGTCGCGCTGCTGGCGACGCGGCTGCACAGCGGCGGCGTGCTGCGGGCGGCGACGGACTGGGAAGACTATGCCCGGCAGATGCTCGAGGTGCTGCGTGGGTGCCCGCAACTTGAGAACCTGGCGCCCGATGACGGCTACGTGCCGCGTCCGCAGTCCCGCCAGCCGACCCGGTTCGAACGTCGCGGCGAGCGCCTCGGCCACGGGGTCTGGGATCTGGCCTTCCGGCGGCGTTAGAAACTCGCGCGGATACCGTCGATCACGAACTGCACCGCGAGCGCGCCGAGAATGACGCCGAAGAGGCGATTGGCGACGTTGGTGCCCGTGACGCCCATGGTGCGCATCAGTGGCGCCGCCACCAGCATCACCGCCAGGGTGATCAGCAGCACCAGCGCGACGCAGGCCGCCATGGCCACGAACTGCACCGGATGCGCCGTGATCGGCAGCGGCCCGAACCACAGCAGGATGGTGACCAGCGCCCCGGGCCCGGATATCAGCGGAAAGGCGAGCGGAAACACCGACACGTCGGCACGCCGCCGGCTCTCGGCCTGCTCGTCTCTCGAGGTGCGCGTTCCGGACTCGTGCGCGAACACCATCTCCAGCGCGATCAGGAACAGCAGCAGTCCGCCGAAGATGCGGAATGCCTGGATGCTGATGCCCATCGCCGCCAGGAACGGCGTGCCGATCAGGGAGAACGCCAGCAGGATCAGCGCCGAGATCGACACCGCCTTGATGGCCATCCGGCGCTGGTGTTCGGCCGTGGTGCCCGCGGTGAGACTGACGAACACCGGGGCAATGGACAGCGGCTCCACCACCACGAAGAACACGATGAAGAACTTGACGACCTGGTCAATCAAAGGGGTGATCCCGACCGGCAGTTATCCTGCAGCGCGAGCTTGTCCGATGCGACGCGTTATTCTTGAAAGCACTCGGAACTAGGCGCAACATGAAACCCTACGCATTTGGCGTGCGAGAGCATACCAACGCGGCCAGAATCACGTGCGGCTGTTGTAAGGAATCCGGCAAGGGGGTTTACGATGGCGACTATGCATCCGGGCGTCGGCGCCTGGTTCCGATTGAACGGCGGCGCACCATTTGAAATCGTCGCCGTGGATGACGACGACGGCACCATCGAGGTGCAGTACGTCGACGGCACGCTCGAGGAACTCGATCGGGAAGACTGGCGGGCCTGGTGCGATGAGCGCGCGCTCGAGGCCGCCGACCCTTCGGAGGACTGGAGCGATTCCGCCGACGTCGAGGCCGACGAGGGCCGGCTGCACTTCGACCGCTACGCCGACGACAGCGACCTGCGGCCCGGTTCGTTCAACCGGACCGGATCCCTCGACGGCATCGACATCTTCGACAGCAACTAGGTTTTTGCCGCTGCCACGCCGGGCAGGGCATGCCGGTGCGCCGGCCGCGTGAGCAGGAAGATCAGCAGCAGTGCGGGCAGGCTCAGGCTGGCCGTGTACAGGAAGAAGTGGGGATAGCCGATCCGGTCGACGACATGGCCGGAGGCACCCTCGAGCACCTTGCCCGGCAGGGCGTACAGCGACGAGAACAGGGCATACTGCGTAGCAGTATAGCGGGCGCTGGTCAACGCCGACAGAAAAGCGATCAAGGCCGTGCCGTGCAGCGCCAGCGCCATGGCGTCCAGCCCATTCGCGAAACCCAGCCCGATGATCGTGGGGCCCTGGGTGGTGGCGAGCCATGAGAATGCCAGGTTCGATGAAATGATCAGGGCGCTCCCCAGGATCATCGCCCGCACGATCCCGAAGCGCGCGATGATGACGCCCGAGAGCACCACACCGAACATCGACAGCGCCAGACCGACGAACTTCACCACGGTCGCGATCTGGCCGAGCGTGTAGCCATGATCGATGTAGAAGGGATTGGCCATGACGCCCATGGCGAAATCGGTCAGCCGGTAGCTGCCGATCAGCAACAGCAGCAGTGCGGCGATCCGCACCGGGAACCGGCCCAGGAAATCCGTCAGTGGACACACCACGGCACCGACGAACTGTGCCCCCACGGCCTGCGCCCAGTGCGGCCAATGCGCCCGCCCCGCCAGCCACTCGCGCACCCGCTGTTCCTGATGTGCGCCCACGGCAGCGGTGCGCGGATGCGGCTCGCGTACCATCAGCGTCGTGATCACCCCGACGAACCCCAGTGCCGCCATGGTCGCGTAACTGACGTGCCACCCGGCAACCTGGGCCAGGCCCAGGGCCCCGGCCGTGCTGCAGATGATCGCGGCCCGATAGCCGACCTGGTAGGCCGCCGCCATCGCGCCCTGCTCCTCATCCGGCGCCGACTCGATGCGCCAGGCATCCATGGCGATGTCCTGGGTGGCCATGAAGAACGCCAGCAGCAGCGCGCCCAGTGCCACCTGGACCAGGTTCGCGGCAGGGTGTGCAGTGCACAGGTCGGCCAGTGACACGATGATCCCCACCTGCCCCACCATCATCCAGCTGCGACGCCGTCCGAGCCACCGGGTCAGACCCGGAATCCGGACGCGATCCACGAACGGTGCCCAGAGGAACTTGAACGTGCTGATCAGGCTCACCCAGGCCAGCATGCTGATCGTGCCGCGCGCGATGCCGTCCTGGCGCAACCAGGCCGAGAGCGTTCCATAGACCAGGTAATACGGCAGACCACTGCCGAAGCCCAGAAACAGCATGGACACAACCCGGGGCTGAAGATAGACCGCTGCCGCCTTCGCCCATCGGTGGTTGGGTTTCGATGTAATAATCCGCTGCTCCGGAAAAGTGACCATCATGCACAACTACCAGCTCGAATTCATCGATCTCGCGCTCTCCCGCGAGGCCCTGCGTTTCGGCGAGTTCACCCTGAAGTCCGGGCGTCGGAGCCCCTACTTCTTCAACGCCGGCCTGTTCAGCGACGGCGAAGCGGCCCGTGTCCTCGGCCGTTGCTACGCGGCGGCCCTGGTCGGCTCGGGCCTCGAGTACGACATGCTGTTCGGCCCCGCCTACAAGGGCATCCCGCTGGCCACGGCCACCGCCATTGCCCTGGCCGAAAGTCACCGGCGCAACGTCCCCTTCGCCTTCAACCGCAAGGAGGCCAAGGACCATGGCGAGGGTGGCAGCCTGGTCGGCACGGCTCTCGGGGGCCGGGTCGTCATCGTCGATGACGTGGTCTCCGACGGCGCCGCCAAACGCGAGGCGATCGAGCTGATCCGCAGTGCCGGCGCCACGCCCGCGGCCATCCTGCTGGCGCTGGACCGGCAGGAACGGGGTCTGACGGAACGTTCCGCGGTGCAGGAGCTTGAGGCAGCCCACGGGGTCCGCTGTGTGAGCATTCTCACACTTGGGCAATTGCTCGCGGCCCTGGAGAACCCGCCGGACGGCCGCACTCGCGTTTCTGCGCAACAGCTCACGGCATTGAAAGCCTACCGCGCACAATTTGGCGTCTGCTGACACTTGCACCGCCGCGGACGACCGGGCGATGATGCGCCAGGACCCATGCCAAGACTTTCCTCTGCCGTAACCTTGAGTATTGCCATTGCCTGCCTGGGGGCCGGTGGCCTTGCCGCTAGCGCCCGGGCAGCGGGTACCACATATAAATGGGTGGACGACCAGGGCGTCGTGCATTACGGGGACTCCATTCCCCCGCAGTACGCCCAGAAGGAAAGCACGATCCTCAACAAGGAAGGCGTGCAGATCGGCCACAAGGATGCCACCAAGTCCGCCGCCCAGCTGGCAGCGGAAAGCGCGGCGGCCGATCAGGCGGCCCGACAGAAACAGCACGACAACTTCCTGCTGGCGACCTATACCTCGGTCAAGGACATCGAACAGCTGCGCGATGAGCGGCTGCTGCAGATCCAGGGCCAGCGCGTCGCCGCCGAACAGTACGTCGCCTCACTCGGGGAGCGGCTGGCGGCCCTGCAGACCCGGGCCCAGAATTTCAAGCCCTACAGCAGCCGCCCCGATGCCCGTCGCATGCCGGACGATCTGGCCGAGCAGATGGTGCACACGCTGAACGACATCCGCACCCAGAAGGCGGCACTGAGTTCGAGCCAGGAGGAAGAGGTGAAAACCCAGGCCCAGTTCCAGGCGGACATCGACCGCTACAAGGAATTGCGCGCCGCACAGGCGGCCGTCCGCTAACCCCGTCCGGAGTGTCCGAATCCGCCGCTGCCGCGCGCACTGGCGGTGAAGTCGGCGACCACTTCCAGCTGCACCTGCATCACCGGCACCACGACCAGCTGCGCGATGCGCTCGCCCGGTTCGATGGTGAAGGCCGCCGGGCCGCGGTTCCACATCGAGACCATCAGCTGCCCCTGGTAGTCCGAGTCGATCAGCCCGACCAGGTTCCCGAGCACGATGCCGTGCTTGTGACCCAGGCCCGAGCGCGGCAGGATCACGGCCGCGTAGCCCGGGTCATCGATATGGATGGCGAGGCCCGTCGGCACCAGGTGCGTCTGACCCGGTGCCAGCGGCACCGGAACATCCAGGCAGGCCCGCAGGTCCATGCCCGCGGAGCCCGCGGTGGCGTAGGCGGGCAGCGGCACGGTCTGTCCCACGCGCGCATCGAGGATCCGCACCTTCAGCGAGGGCCGGCGGGTCACAGCGTCCATGGTCAACCTTTGGTGGCGGCGGCGGGCAGCGCCGCGGCGCGCGCGGCATCCGCGCACCGTTCGGCGAATACCGTGGCGATGAGTTCGATGAGCTCGCGCGCGAGTTGCGTCTTGGCGTTGCGCGGCAGGAGCTTGCGTCCGTTGCGCCACAGCACGATGAGTTCGTTGTCGGCGCAGTCGAAGGCCTTGTCGTGACCGACCTCGTTCGCGGCGATCATGTCGAGGTTCTTGCGCAGCATCTTCGAGCGCGCGTTCTGCTCCACGGCATCGGTCTCGGCCGCGAAACCCACGACGAACGCCGGACGCAGGGCGCCGCCGGCGAGCGTGCCGATGATGTCGGTGGTGCGCGCCATCTGCAGCGCGAGGTTCTCCTCGGTCTTCTTGATCTTGTGGTCCGCGGCCTGCGCCGGACGGTAGTCGGCGACGGCGGCCGTGGAGATGAAGATGTCATCCGGCTGCACCTGCGCCTGCACCGCGAGCAGCATGTCCGCGGCGCTCTCCACGTCGATGCGCTCGACGCCGGCCGGGGTCGCCAGCGACACGGGACCGCAGATCATGACCACCCGCGCGCCGGCCTCGCGCGCGGCCTGCGCGACCGCGAAACCCATCTTGCCGGAACTGCGGTTGCTGATGAAACGGACCGGATCGATCGGCTCGCGGGTCGGACCCGCCGTGACCAGTACCCGCCGGCCGCCGAGCACCCCGGTCGGCACCAGCACCGCGTCGCTGAGCGCCGCAAGCTCCATGGGTTCGAGCATCCTGCCCGCGCCCACCTCGCCGCAGGCCTGGTCGCCCGTGCCGGGACCGAACACGTGCACGCCGCGATCCTTCAGCAGCGCCACGTTCGCTTGGGTCGCGGCATTGGCCCACATCTGCTGATTCATCGCCGGCGCCAGGGCGATCGGCGCGGCAGTCGCCAGACAGGTCGTCGCCAGCAGGTCATCGGCGCGACCGCCGGCCAGGCGCGCCAGGAAGTCGGCGCTCGCCGGCGCGATCAGCACCAGGTCCGCCCAGCGGGCGAGTTCGATGTGCCCCATCGAGGCTTCCGCCCCGGGATCCCACAGATCGGTCCGGACCTGCCGGCCGGAAAGGGCCTGGAAAGTCATGGGCGTGACGAATTCGCGGGCGGCATCGGTCATGACCACCTGCACCTCGGCGCCGCGCTCGCGCAGCCGGCGCACCAGGTCCGCGCTCTTGTAGGCGGCAATGCCACCGGTGACGCCGAGCAGGATGTGTTTGCCGTGCATAGGACCTCTCTCGGGCCATTATCCGGCCCGCTCCGCCGCCGACGCAAATGACCATATCTGCATCCAATTAACCACTGGTTCTAAGGCCACCGTGGATCAGACACTTGCGCCCATGTCGATCCGCAACTGGCTGCCTTCCGAGCGGCCGCGCGAAAAACTGATGGAGCAGGGTCCGCAGAGCCTGTCCAATGCCGAACTGCTGGCGGTCTTCTTCGGCACCGGCCACGGCGGCGGCACGGCGGTCGACTTGGCCCACCAGCTGCTGGCGCGGTTCGGTTCGCTGCGGGAACTGCTGTGCGCGGGCCGCGATCAGGCGCTCGCCGGCCCGGGCCTCGGGCCCGCACGGTACTGCATGCTGCAGGCCGCCCTGGAGCTGGCCCGTCGCCACTACCGCGAGACGCTCAAGACCGGTCCGGCGCTGGAGTCTCCCGATAGCGCCCGCGGCTTCCTGCTCGCGCAGCTGCGCGATCGACCTTACGAGGTCTTCTGCTGCCTGCACCTGGATACCCGGCATCGCCTGATCGCCTTCGAGGAACTGTTCCGGGGCACGATCGATGGCGCCAGCGTCCATCCGCGCGAAGTGGTCCGCCAGGCACTCGCCCGTAATTCCGCGGCGCTCATTCTCGCGCACAACCATCCTTCTGGAGTGCCCGAACCCAGTCAGGCCGATGAGCTCATTACGCAGAGGCTGCGCGATGCGCTGGCACTGGTGGATGTAAGGGTGCTGGATCACCTCATCGTCGGGGGTGACCGGTGCATGTCTTTCGCGGAATCGGGACTTCTCTGATATGTGGAGTGCGGTTGATGGCGCTGCAGCGCGGTGCCATTAGCCGCCGTTTGTACTTCACAGAGTTTTCCCATCTGCCGTAGCGTTCCGCCCCCCCCGCCTGCGGAGGCCGCCCTGAACGTCGATCCCAGCACGGGCCGGATGAGCTGCACACCGAGCTCTACGGATTACAGCATCGATTATTAATATCCTTGACAACTGTTGTCTAGGAAACTAGTATGGCGCCCATGACAACCGCGTCCGCACCCAAGGTAAGTGCTCTCGTCAACCATACCGGCTTCTGGCTCAGGTTCGTGTCCAACCACGTGTCACACAGCTTCGCGCGTAAGCTCGCTGGCAGCGGTGCCACGGTCGCCGAGTGGGTGATCCTCAGGGAGCTCTACGAGGTCGGCGAGACCTCTCCGGGAAGGATTGCTACATCCACCGGTTTGACCCGCGGGGCGGTGTCGAAGCTGATTGACCGCCTGGTGCGCAAGGGCCTTGCGAGCCGCGCCGAGGCTGATCGGGACCGTCGGTTCCAGGATGTGGGACTCACCGCTGCCGGTCGTGCGTTGGTGCCCACGCTG
>Ga0335075_10013377_pt1 | contig 12354 bp, 7 predicted proteins | sample Lox_Sample_24_FD_206723 | JGI IMG/M metagenome (GOLD analysis project Ga0335075, IMG submission 206723) | Soil microbial communities from Loxahatchee National Wildlife Refuge, Florida, United States - Lox_Sample_2.4 | ecosystem: Environmental > Terrestrial > Soil > Wetlands | place: USA: Florida... | reverse complement strand
CGGTACGCGGCGGGGGGCGGGGACTTCGGCTCCGGGATCGCCACCTACATGGCGCCGGATAATCCCGGGCCGTTGATCGGGCTGCACCTGACCAACCTGGAACTCACCCCCTACACCGGGCCCGGATCCCGGCCGCTGTCGGCGGCCGAACAGCACTTCCTGGACCAGGCCCGGCGCTGGGACCAGACCGAGCGGGGCTGCAGCGCGATCCAGTCCACCAAGCCGCAAACCCTCGGCTACGCGCTCAACGACTCCCCGGCCGGGCTGGCCGCCTGGATCTTGGAGAAGTGGCGGTCCTGCAGCGACCGCGGCGGCGACCTGGAGTCCCGCTTCGCCCGCGATTTCCTGCTCATGATCGTCACCCTGTACTGGGTGACCGCCACCATCACCTCCTCGATCCGCGACTACTACGACAACCGCCGCTGGCACGGCGAACCGCGTCTTAGCCCCGGCGATACGGTCCGCGTGCCGACCGCGGTCGCGGTGTTCCCGCACATGCTCATCCCCGAAGGTGAACCACCAAGTCAATGGGCGGAACGCCTCTACGACATCCGCCGGTGGACCGTCATGCCCCGCGGCGGCCACTTCGCCCCCGCCGAGGAACCCGAACTCCTCGCCCGCGACATCGCGGCGTTCTTCGCCAGCACGGATTGGTAGGGCCACCACGCCCGGTCAACCGCGAATCAGTCCTGGCCCGCACAGAACGCTCTGAGTCCGGCGAGGCGGGCAGCTGCTGCAACGCGCGCGTCCCCTTGCGGATCACCGTGATCAGCTGCTGCCCGGGATCAGCATCGGCGACCGTGGCGCCCAGCAGCTCTGATGCCCGGGCGCCCGTCGACACCCAGAACGCGACCAGGGCCCGGTCCCGGTTCGACCCGAGCTGCGCGAACAGCTCGTCGAACTTCTCATCGGGGATCTGCCGCGGTATCCGCCGCCGGGCCTTCGGCCGGTACCGGCCAGCCTGCTGGCCGGGAAAGGGATCCATTGGGCTGCGGTGGGAGTTCGCCCGGGTGCGGCGACCTCGCGCCAGCGGGAACGGGTTCACCATCGGCCCGCTGCCCGCCTGCAGGTGAAACTCGTAGAAACCGCGGAGCACGCCCTTTATGTGGAATCTGAGGCCGCGTCAAGCAGCCGCCTGATTTTCTTGGGTTTCTTCGCCGAACGCGGAGGTCAGGCCGGCGGGCCGGGCAAAATCTGCAGCAGCGGAACCTCCGCAGCGCCGCAGGCAGGCTGACGAGGCGTGGACCCGTCGGGCGTCGGCGTGTCCGCGAGCCGTTCAAGCAGCTTGTCGAGCGCTTCCTGGCCGTCGTCGACGGCGGCCTTCTCGTCGTCGGTGAGCGGGATGGCGATGAGCATCCGCTGCAGGTTGGCCTTCGCCTCGAGCAACTGGGCCTTCGACGAGTTCTTCGGGATGTAGAAGTCGCACTTGGCGCAGGCCATGCGGTGCTGGCACTGCTCGAAGAAGGTATAAGAGCACAGGCCGTGGCCGAGGTCGTAGTGCTGCCACGGCTCGCCCGCTTCGGCCTGTCCGGAGGCGACGGCGTCGCGGTCGATGAGGACCTCGATGGTGCGGACGTTGCGCTCGAAGTAGCCGGCGTCCTTGTAAGCCCTGGTCAGCGTATTCGGAGTGATCTTGGCGTACTGCTGGGTGGAGTTCGGCGATCCGTGCCCGAGCCAGGCCTGCAGCTCGAACAGGGTCATCGGTTCCTTGGCGTTGTAGAGCTGGGTGGCGATGGTGGACCGGGCCCGGTGGCTGGTGATCTTCCCGCGGACGTCGGAGGTCGGGACGCCGGCCTTGGCGCACAGCGCGGGAATGATCCGGTCGTTGAGGTAGCGGTGCGCGATGCCCTGGGCGCGATAGGAGAACAGCAGGTGCACGCGCTCGCTGGTCTTGCGGTCCAGGACGGAGGGCTGAACGGGCCGCACCGCCTGCCAGGCGGCGACGGCCTGCCCCAGGATCGGGTCGACGGGTTTGGTGAACGCGGTGCCGGTCTTGTGGACGGGGACGTCAAGCAGGCAGACCGCCGCGCCGGCGACTCCGGGGGACGCCTCGGCGGTGCGTGTGTCGTCCTGCCAGCGGATGCAGCCGGTGCGGAGCCGGACGATCTCATCGCTGCGCAGGCCGCCGAACAGCCAGACCAGCGCGAGGGCACGCAGCAGTTCGATGGGGTGCTTGCGGCCGGCCGGGGTTTGGTAGACGTCGCCGTGCTCGAGGTTGAGCCCGGCCCACAGCAGTTTCGCCCACACGTCGTCGGCGATCACCCGCGGGTCGGGGCCGATCAGGGCGCTGATGCTGCGCGGGGTGGCCAGCGCGCGGGCCGGGTCGAACCGGCGGGGGATCCATCCCCATTCCTGGCAGTCGCGGAAGAACTGGCGTGCCCCGGCCAGCAGTCCGGCCTTGGTGCGCGGCATCAGCGGCTCGCCGATGCGCTCTTGGAGCGAGTCGCCGGCCTGGATGTAGTCCCCGATGCGGAGCCGGCCGACCGCGGCGACCCAGGCGGCGCACAGCTCGCGGGTCCACTGGCCGGGCTCTTGGACCTCGGGGTGCCCGGCGGCCAGCCACCGCCCCATGCGCAGCATCTGGTTGCGCCGGCCTTTGCGGCCGCGGGGCGGGAGAGGCGAGGTGTCGTACCAGCGCTGCACCCAGCCAGCCCATGCCGGGGTCACGCCCTCCACCGGAGGCCACGCCAGGCGCGCCGGCGGCGGCGGTGAGCTGGTGAGGCCGAAAGCCGCAAGAGCGCGGTGGAGGCTGTGGACGTTCTGCCGCAGCGAGTACGGGACCGCCGTGTTCGAACGCAGGTCCTGCAGGACTTCCGCCGACAGGTCCGCCAGGAGCGGGCTGCGGTTGAGCAGCAGCGCGTGACACACCAGGGTCTCGGTGCGGACGGTGACCTGCGGCGACCGGTGCCCCCAGCTGTGCAGGACCGAGGTGACCTGGCTGGCGGCGTCAGCGACGCGGGCGTTGCCGAAGACCTTCCTGGCCACGGCGGCGCGGCCGACGTTGCCGAGCAGGTTCAGCTCGGTGAACCCGAACAGGTAGGCCAGGGCGATGGCGTAGGTCCGGGCCGAGGAGTCCGCCCATCCCGGGTAACGGCCCTGGAACGCCTTGCGGCTCGTCCCCAGGACCTCAGCCCAGGCCCCGGCGTCCCACGCCCAGAAGCTCGTGCGACGAGCGGCGCAGCCACGGAGCACCAGCGCGACGGCGTCGGCCGCCGAGCGGCGCTGGAAATCGTTGTCCTCCGGAACCTCAAGGCGGTCCCTGGCCGTGGCGAGCGGGAGGACCAGCCGGCGCAGCGCGGCCCAGTCGCCGTGACCGGGATCGCGCCAGCGGTGCGGCCAGCGGCGCAGTTCCCAGCCCAGGGCCTCAAGCGCGCTCTGCTCGGCCGTCGTCAGCGCGGCCGAACGGTCATAGCCGGCCGTCTCAAGTGACCACGGGCGTGCCGGAGCGGCGGCCTGCCGTGCGGCCGCCTGGGACGCGCGCGTCACCGGGAATCCGCCGGGGGGAAGGCGATGGCTGCGAGTTGCTCGACCCGCCAGGCGTGGATGTGGTCCATGCTCTTGGCCAGCTTGTCGGCCAGGTCCCGGCCGGACAGATGGATGTACTTCAGCGTGGACTCGGTCGACCGGTGGCCGGCGAAGGAAGCGATCGCGTGCAGTTCCCAGCCCATCCGGGCCAGGTCGGTCAGGCACAGGTGCCGGGTGGTGTGGGTGGAAAACCGCGGCAGGTCAGCGGCGACCGCGATTTTGCGGATGACCTTCGACCAGGTCCACAGGGTCAGCGGCTGCCCGTGGTTGCGCCGCGACTCCGACAGGAACAACGGCCCCCTCGCCCGGCTGACCGACGCCCGGTGCCGCAGGTACTCCGACAGCAGGACCCCGGTCGCCGCCGAGTACGGCACCACCCGCTCCCGCCGGTTCTTGGTCGTCTCCGCCCGCACCCGCAGCGTCCGGTGGGCCGGGTCCAGGTCGTCGGTGCCCAGCGAGCACAGCTCCTCGCGCCGCAGCGCCGCGTCATAGGCCAGCGCGAGCATCACCCGGTTACGGACCGGCTCCTCCCGGACCAGCTCCAGGATCGCCAGCCACTGCAGGTCACTGGGAATCCACGGCAGCTTCGCCAGCCGGGGCACCAGCCCCCGCTGACTGCCGGCACCGCCACGGCCTGGCGTGTAACGGCCCCGGCCCACTGGGTTGGACTCCCGCAGCCCCTCCTCGATCATGAAGTCATACAGCAGCCGCACCGGAACCAGCCGCTGCTGCAGCGTGGCGTTGGACAGCCCGGCCCCCGAGTCGATGGACACCACGTTGGCGCCCCGCCTGCCCGGCCGGGCCGACAGCTCCCGCACGTATCTGGCAATGTGCTCGCGGTTCGCCTCCACCGGGTCCACGCCCTCGCGCTCGCAGACCTCCAGGTACTCGGCCAGCCCGACCCCGTAGGCGTCAATCGTCCGCGGCGCCCGCCCCAGATCGGCCCACATACGCAGCCACCTGACCGCATGCTCATGCCTGCCAAGGATCGGCCACTTCTCCTCAAGCACCGAGTCGATCACCCGGGCTCCCTCCAGTCACGTAGGTGCACCGGAGAGATCAGATCACCGATCGCGTCTCTCCGGCCTGATTCCACGTAACTGATACGCAGTGCGCCACCGTCGCCGTGGCGTAGCCACGCCCCGGAGAAGGCTTCCCCGTCACCGGGTTCGGCGTCCCGGCCGCCGCCCGCGCCGTTGCCCCCGGCGCGCCGCCCTCGGGATAACGCCAGTGCGACCGCGCCGGCTTGCCCGCGAGCTGGATCCACGCGCAGAAATCCCGGGCCTCCGCCCGCGTCGCCTGATCCCAGCCAGTCCCGACCGCCCACAAGAACCGCCACCACCGCAGCAAGGCCATCCCATAGGACCGGTGCGTCGCCGCCGGCCGCCCGCACGCGGCCAGCTCACGGAAGTACGCCGCCGCCGGGAGGAGCACCACACCGTCCCCGTCGACCAGCCGGAACGGCTCGAACAAGTCGCCGGTCGCCTCAAGCGACCCGTGCAGCGGCACCACCAGCCGGGAAAGGTCCCGCGGCGCACCCGCCTCTGCTCCCTCTGTGATCATGGTCCGCGACCGTAACCACCAGGACTCCCATCCGTCCGCTGACCCGAAGAACTCCCCCCGGTAGTTCGGTTAACAGGTCGGTCTTGTGGCCCTTCAGCGCCTTGGCGTGCGCCGGGTTGATCACCATCACCTCGGTGAAGTCCAGCCCGGCCAGGGCGTAGTACACCGGCTCGGTGTACACGCCCGACGCCTCCATCACCACATGCGTGACGCCCCGCCGGCGCAGCTCGCGGCCCATCTCCTGGAGCACCCCGTAAAACGTGCGGAACTCCAGCACATCGGTCTTGCGGGAACCGCGCTTAGCACCCGGCACCCGGGCCGCGACCTTGACCATATCCTTATGGACATCGATCGCGGCCACCCGGTCATGCATGACTTTCACTCGCCACCTCCTGAAGCGGCTCTCAGAACTAACCGGGAACGGAAGGCGCGCCGCCCGACGGGACCCCTCACATCAATCAGGAGACTGACACACGCGCTCGCAGCAGCAACGGGCATGACCCGCAACAGGGATCCCAGCACCAAACTTTTCAGCGGCCTCGAACGGTCCAAAGCGAACCGGTGACGACGGACGGCACGCCAGCCCCAGCATGCACCTTCCACCCCGCCGTCACCGGCCGAAACCACTGCAAACCACGCGCAGACCCCAGCCCCGCCCCCAATTTCATCCCGGGCATAGCGCCACGCAGTAGCCCATCTATTTCTTTTCAGTGAACAGAGCTCCCACGCCCTTTTCAGTGAACAGAGCTCCCACGCCCTGAGCAGGCAAGTCGTCGCGCGGCGGCTTGACCTGGGCACGTATCGGGCATGACCAAGCAATTAGAGCCGATCTGACGAGCCCAGTTCGGGACGAGGGCCGATGCGCGAGGACGCCGAGGATGCCGTGAGGGGTGCGGACGACAGGAAGGAAAGCAGATGTCTCTTAAGGGCAAGACGCTGTTCATCTCGGGCGCCAGCCGTGGGGTCGGCCTGGCGATCGCGATACGGGCGGCGCGCGACGGCGCCAACGTCGCGCTGATCGCCAAGACGGGCGAGCCACATCCCAAGCTCGAGGGAACGGTGTACACGGCGGCCGGGCAGATCGAGAAGGCGGGCGGCCGGGCGCTGCCGGTGGTCGGCGACATCCGCGACGAGTCGCAGGTCGCGCAGGCCGTCGCGCAGACGGTCGAGCGCTTCGGCGGGATCGACGCCTGCGTCAACAACGCCTCGGCGATCAACTTGTCCGGCACCGAGACCCTGGAGGTCAAGCGCTATGACCTCATGCAGGCGATCAACACCCGCGGCACATTCGTAGTCAGCCGCGCCTGCATCCCGCACCTGAAGCGATCGGCAAACCCCCACATCCTCACGCTGTCCCCGCCGATCAGCCTCCAGCCGCGCTGGCTGGGCCCGCACATCGGCTACACGATCGCCAAGTACGGGATGACCCTGTGCGCCCTGGGGCTCGCCGCCGAATTCCGGGACGACGGCATCGCCTCCAACGCACTGTGGCCGCGAACGCTGATCGCGACCGCCGCGGTCCAGAACCTGCTCGGCGGTGACGAGGCGATGGCCAGGGCGCGCAAGCCCGAACTGTACGCCGACGCGGCCTATGCGGTGATCACGAAGCCGAGCAAGGACTGCAGCGGAAACGCGTTCCTCTGCGAGGACGTGCTGGCAGAGGCAGGCGTCACCGACTTCGACCAGTACGCTTACCTGCCGGGCGCCGAGCCACAGGTCGACATGTTCGTCGACCACATCTGACCCATGCGCTCGCGCTTGACGGCGCCTCGCCGCCTCCGACCGAGTTGTTCAGGGGGATGAATCCCGTGGATGAGATCGCCAAGGGCAGGGACCGGGAGGAGCAGGCCACGGCCGTGCCGCGGCCGTCGGCGGAGCCCGGGAAACTCCGGAAGCTGGTTTATGTCACGCTCCCAGGCTGCTGGGGGGCGCTCATTATCGGGTGCCTGTCCTTCACGCCGTCGCTGCTGCCCCGCGACGGAATCATCCAGGGCCTGATCTGGGGCATCACCGCAGCCATCGGCTATGGGCTCGGAGTCCTCGCCGCGTGGATCTGGCGTGCTTTCGCCGACCGGGACGCCCGGCACCCGCGGCGCCGGTCCTGGACCGCCTTCTTCATCGGCGCGGCTGTCCTGGTCGTGGTGTGCTTCGGGCTCGGCCAGTACTGGCAGTACCAGATCCGCAAGCTGATGGGGGTGACAGGCTACAACATCGCGTTCGTCGTGATCTCCCCGCTCGTCGCCGCGCTGATCTTCTGCCTCATCCTGCTGACCGGGCGCGGCCTTCGCGGCCTGTACCGCTGGGTCGCGCAACTGCTCCATCGCTGGATCGGGCCGCGCGCGGTGCGCGCGGTCGCCTGGATCGTGGTCGCCGGCCTGGTCTACCTGGTAAATGCCGGCCTGCTGTTCCACGGTTTCGTCAACGTGGCGAACGCGGCATTCTCGGTGCGCAACACGACGACCCCGGCCGGGGTGCACCAGCCCGCGACCAGCCTGCGGTCGGGCGGGCCGGGCTCGTTCATTCCGTGGGACACGCTAGGCCGGCAAGGCCGCAGCTTCATCGGTACCGGCCCGTCGGCGGCTGATATCGAGAAAGTCACCCACCATCCGGCCATGGAACCGATCCGGGCCTACGCCGGGCTGGCGTCGGCCAGCGACGTGCAGTCCCAGGCCGCCCTGGCGGTCCGGGACCTCCAGCGCGAGGGCGGCTTCGGTCGCAAGAACCTGCTCGTGGTCACGACGACCGGCAGCGGCTGGGTCGATCCGGCCTTGGCGGACAGCTTCGAGTACCTTAGCGGCGGCGACTCGGCGACCGTGGCGATCCAGTACTCCTACCTGCCATCGTGGATTTCCTACCTGGTCGACCAGTCCAAGGCGCGGGATGCGGGCGCGGCGCTGTTCGGCGCGGTCTATAGCCGCTGGTCGCAGCTGCCCCCCGGCCACCGCCCCCGGCTGTTCGTGGCCGGGGAAAGCCTGGGGTCATTCGGCGCAGAGTCAGCCTTCGGCGGCGAATACGGCCTAAGCCTCACCGCCGGCACGCTGTTCGCGGGGCCGCCCAATTTCAACACGCTGTTCCGGGAATTCAGCGACCACCGCGACCCCGGCAGCCCGGAGGTCCAGCCCGTCTTCCAGGACGGGCGGGTTGTCCGGTTCGCGGACGACCCGACTACGGGAGTACCGCCGGCTGGCCAGCCCTGGCCAGGCAGCCGGGTCCTGTACATGATGCACCCGTCGGACCCAGTCGTGTGGTGGAGCCCGCATCTGATCTTCAGCGAGCCTGACTGGATCAGCCAGCCACCCGGCCAGGACGTGCTCGCGGGCATGTTCTGGATGCCGTTGGTGACCTTCTGGCAGGTCACCGCCGATCTTCCGTTCGCCCAAGGCGTTCCGGCCGGGCACGGCCACCACTACACCGCCGAGTACGTCGACGGATGGAACGCCGTGATGCAGCCGGCCGGCATCACCCGCCAGGACCTGGCCGACATCAGGAACATCATCGCGGCCGGGGGATGACCGCCTGCCACCATGGCGCATCAAGTCACCTCTGCTGCCTCCCCCGGTCACCGGGAGCCCCGGCGCCCACACGGACGCCACCGCCACAACACCCAGCCCGTTGGCCGCCCAGTGCGGTCCGGCCGACACGAGCAGGCTGCCGCTGCGGCGCCGCAGCTCGCACAGCACCACCCCGGCCAGACCAGTTAACAGGACCGTTTCCCAGCACCGAGCTGACCTGGCCAGATGTGCCTCTCCCAACCGCCACCACGCTGGGATCCCTGTCCCTCGAGCAGGCCGATTAACAAACTACCGCTAGTGACGGGTAGGTCTCCATCATCCTCATCGGCCTGATCGTCTGGGCCGCCTTGGGTATCCACGCTACTACGGCCAGGCTAGACAGCAGCTCGCGCTGCGCCCTGAGGAAGCAACGATGCCAGCCTCGGCCGGTGCCTGCCCCGCGCCCGGCGCGGGGCAGGTCCGGCGACGACGGGAGCAAGGCGGCCGGGCCCGCCGGGACCGACGCCGAGGCCGCGGAAGATCCCGGGCAGATCAGCACCCTCACGATCGTCCCCGTTGAAGCCATGGACCGGGCCACCATGCGGGCACTGGCCTACGCCGCCGCACTCGGCCAGCCCGTATTCGCGCTGCACATCAGCCCGACCACAAAGGAGGCCGAGCGGTTCCGCGGCTACTGGCAGGAATGGGGCGATCATCTGCTGCTGGAGGTCATCGTCTCCCCGCATCGCGCCCTGGTCGCTCCGCTGGTCAATTACATCTGGTCGCTGCACCGGCTGCGGCCCGGCCTGACTGCCCGGGGTCGTTGTCACCAGCGTCCCGTTCCACCTGACGGACTGACGCTGGCTCGCCCGCTGGTGTTCTACCGGGGACGTTGGCGCCACGCGCCGGGGAATGAAAGGGTGTGGACGTGGTGCTGGTCGGCCGGCTGGCTGAACTCGAGGCGCTCGGTGGGCTGCTGGCCAGGGCCACCGAGGGCTACAGCGGCGCCCTGGTGCTGCGAGGTGAGGCCGGAGCCGGGAAGACCGCACTGCTGGACGAGACGGTCGCCGCGGCGGCGAGCGGCCTGCAGACCGTGCGGCTGACTGGGGTGGAGTCGGAGACGCAGCTGGGCTATGCCGGGCTGCACCGGTTCCTGCTGCCATTCGCGGGTCAGCTGGAGTGGCTGCCGGTTCCGCAGCGGGACGCGCTGCGGAACACCTTCGGGTTGGTGGCCGGGCCGCCGGCGGACCGGTTCCTGGTCGCGCTCGGGGTGCTGACGCTGCTGGCCCGGGTGGCGTCGGCCGCGCCGCTGGTGTGCGTGGTCGACGATGTGCAGTGGCTGGATCCCGAATCGGTGGTGGTGCTGGGTTTTGTGGCGCGCCGCCTGTATGCCGAGCGGGTCGTGCTGCTGTTCGCGGTGCGCGAGCCCGCGGACCAGCTCTGGGCGCTAGCGGGGCTGCCGGAGCTGATGCTCGGCGGGCTCGATGACCAGACCGCGGTGGACCTGCTGGCGTCGCTGACGCCGGGCCGGCTGAGCCTAGCGGTCGGCGCCCGGATCGTCGCCGGGACCGGCGGGAATCCGCTAGCCCTGGTGGAGGTGGCCAGGGAGCTGTCGCCGGCCCAGCTGGCCGGTGCGGAGTTGCTGCCCGAGCCGCTGCCTGTCGGTGGCGCGCTGGAGCAGGCGTTCGGCCGTCGGGTAGGGCGGCTGCCGCCGGAGACACGGCTGCTGCTGGCGGTGGCGGCGGCCGAGCCGACTGCCTCAGAGGCCGTGTTGTGGCGCGCGGCCGCCCAGCTGGGAATCGATCCGGAGTTGGCCGCGTCGGCTGATCTGGGTGACCTGGCCGCAATCGGCTCGCGGGTAAAGTTCCAGCATCCCCTGATTCGCGCGGTGGCCTATAATGCCGTCCCAGCGCGGCAGCGGCGCCGGATTCATCAGGCGCTGGCAGCGGTGGGTGACGGCAGTGAGCCAGACCGGGTGGCCTGGCACCTGGCGATGGCGGCGGCCGGACCTGACGAGGCGGTCGCGGCCCGGCTGGAGCAGGCTGCCGACCTGGCCCGCGGCCGCGGGGGGTATGCCGCGACGGTGACGTTCATCTCCCGCGCGGCGGAGCTGTCCGAGGATGAGGGCCTGCGCGCCCGGCGGCTGCTCGCAGCGGCTCAGGCGGCGCTGACCGCGGGCCAGCCGGTCCGGGCGAGCGCGCTGCTGGACAAGGCGATGCCGCAGCTGGGCGACCCGCTGGCCCGCGCCCAGGCCAGGCGGCTGCAGGGCCTGATCCGCTTGGCCCTGGGCCAGTCTGACGAGGCAGCACCGGTCTTGCTGGCGGCGGCGCATGCGTTCGCGCCGATCGATGTGCGCATGGCCCGCGAGACGCTCCTCGAGGCGCTGGAAGCGGCGCTCTATACCGGCTGGTCGGCAAGCCGGGCGGTCTTGCTGGAGATCGCGGGCGCGGCGCGCGCACTGCCGGGCCCAGCCAGGTCGGAGGCGTCGGCGGCTGACCTGCTGCTGGATGGCTTCGCCGCCCGGGCGGCCGACGGTTACCCGGCGAGCGTGCCACTGCTGCGCCGCGGCGTGGCCAAGCTGCGCGCCGGCGGCCTCAGCCCGCAAGAGGGCTTGCGCCTGCCCCCGCTCGGCTGTTTTGCGGCGGCGGACCTGTTCGACGACCAAGCCCAGCACGCGCTGGCCCTCCGCTTCGTTCAACTGGCCCGCGACCATGGCGCGCTGACCGTGCTGCCGGTAGCGCTCAACTACCAGAGCACGCCCGAAGTGCTGGCGGGCCGATTCGACGCTTCCAGGGCCTGCTGCGTCGAGGGATTCGAGATCTCAGCGGCAACCGCAAATCCGGGCGTCATGGGTACGACTGGCGTTTCTGAGGTGTTCGAGCTGGCATCGCGCGGTCGCGAGGCGGACACGCGCCGGGTCGCGGCCGCGGTCGCCCGCGAGACGACCGACGCCGGCCGCGGCGGACAGAGCATCTGGGTCCAGTTTTGCCTGGGCGTGCTCGAGCTGGGCCTGGGCAACTACCAGGCGGCACTGCAGTCCGCGCTCGGCGTTTTCCAAGACGATGCTCCGTTCTTCGGTACTCTCGTGCTGCCCGACCTGGTCGAGGCCGCGGCACGCTGCGGGCAGACCGGGCTGGCCGAGGCCGCGCTCGGGCGGCTCGCCGAGCGGGCGGCCGCGGCCGGCACCCCGCTGGCGCTCGGGCTGCTGGCCCGGTCCCGGGCGCTGCTCGCCGGCGACGACGCTGAGCCCCTGTACCAAGAGGCCATCGGGCACCTGACGCAATGCCTGGCGAGACCCCAGCTCGCCCGCGCCCATCTGGTGTACGGCGAATGGCTGCGCCGCCAGCGCCGCCGCCGCGACGCCCGCGAGCAACTGCGCACCGCGCACGACATGTTCACCTCGATGGGCGCCGAAGCCTTCGCCGAACGGGCCCGGCTCGAGCTGCTGGCCACCGGCGAACGCGCCCGCCCGCGGACCGCCGGGACCGCCGGGACCGCCGCCGAGCTTACGCCGCAGGAGGCGCGGATCGCCCGGCTGGTCAGCCAGGGGGACAGCAACCGGGACATCGCCGCGCAGCTGTTCCTGAGCCCCTCCACCGTCGACTACCACCTGCGCAAGGTCTTCCGGAAGACCGGCGTGACCTCCCGGACCCAGCTCGCGCGCACGATGGCCGCCGCCGACCGCCCCTGAACCACGGCACCCGGCACCCCAAGCCGAAGGGCCCGTCGCGGCATACGGTCCGCCGGGCCGCCACCGCCTCATCGGGCCCGCGCG